>PJEL010000381.1_pt1 | contig 52651 bp, 47 predicted proteins | sample 1853271 | NCBI WGS metagenome assembly PJEL01 (sample SAMN08108733, study PRJNA415343) | Invertebrate metagenome, whole genome shotgun sequencing project. | host: Globobulimina | place: Sweden: Gullmar Fjord | collected 2015-08
AGTCGATAAGGAAATCTAGAAGATGAAATTCAGGGTTATCAAGGACTTTGAGGTCATCCTCATTCGTAGACATCCATATGATCCATACGCCTCTGCAAGTTTCCAAAAGTTGACTCGTATGTGCCGTAAATGTCACCCAGGTTTGACGCAGTTTGGCAGCCACCGAGATATAAATTCCGAATCTGCTTTATGGTATCGTTATCCACCATTGGATGACATCTAGTGATGATTCTTTTCCTCAAATCATAGCAATACCTGACAATGCAATGCATACTCTGTCTGTATATTATAGGGTATAACATGTGTATTCAATACACAAACAAAATTATATCTAGTACACCACCCAAACAATGATGTACTTTCTTTCTTCTCTGTAGCCTTGCTGAGGTGCCACACACTCTACATCTTGCTTGATTGGAACCATTCAGCCATTTCCTTCCATCAAGCTTTCTACTAATGGGTCTTGTTGTTCAACAGAATGCGATTCTATACCACCACTTGATTCGTCGAATGGAAAAGGTTGCCCTCTGCATACAGCTTGAAAGCATCTCTTGGAATCATCTTTGACGTTCAGATATGACACATCATGGCTGGCATCGCCACAGAATGCAACATTGTCATGCAGACTTGAACCGAATTCCTGATTGTCAAGTGTGACAAAGCAAGCAAATTCTACCTTTGCTGTCCGCTTGTCTTCACTAGGAGGTGACGTAGTGAATTTTTCGTCTCCGTCGTTGAATATAGAAGAACAGTCCATGTGATCTGTGAGAATGCCCTTGAGCTCTTCCACTGGAGTTGATGGGCAGTCATCTGCTACACACCACACCTGGAGGCAACTGTATCCTTCTGGACAACATCCTGAAGAATTATCTCGCTGAAGCGCCCATATCGTACGGCCCAAGGAAGATGCCCGAGGAAACGAAGCCAAGCAATGCCTCTCTTCCGGGAATACTTTGCCATGGACAAGTGCATAGCAGCAATACATGGTATGCGTGTTCTGCACTTTTGATGCCAAACAAGGGGCAAGATCAGGAGAAGCAATCACTGCTTTTGCATGGATTTTCTGCCCATTCGTGAGCTTAACATCAAATTCGCCGGTATCTACGCGCTCTGCCTCAGCAACACCACACCTGAGACACTGCACAGCACCATGAACTGCAGCAGTCCTGCAAAATGCTTGCGGCATCTCCCCACTCCCGTATATGGGAAGTAGAAATGGACTCGAATTCTTGCTATACTTTCCAGAGGACCTGCCATATAGTTTCAACAGCCGCGATGCATCAGAAATAGTCATATCTGGATTGCTGGTATGCTGCAAGAGCACTCCATGCAACAGTCTATCCATCAAGTCACCATCACACACCGTCTCGAGCCAAGACACCAGATTCTGTTCTGGATCAGCCGTATCCTCAACAATATCTCTGACAGCTTTCATGAGCATATTCTTCTGCTTGAGCGTGAGTGTCTGGTCTCTGAAAATCTCTGCACGGGATGCAGCAACTGGAACAAAGGTCCCCTGGTCACGTGACCAGACTGTAGACTTGACAAGAGCAAACTCAGTGTAGTTGTGTGCCCCCGAAGCAAGCAAAAGCGATATCAATGGGCCATCCCCATAGGCTAGCTTGGGGCTCAAGTCGAACAGAACACGTTTTTGGTCGATCGAGCCAAACGTGCATACATCCCTTTTTCTTGCTTTTGAATATGCAATGATGTCATCATACGGTAATGTTGCCCAAGATTCACCGTAATAATCGTTAGGGTCGACCTGAAGAACCGTCTTACCAGAAACGGCCACAGACGCTGCAACGATCGACTGTATTAGGCCAGTTCCCACGACCAAGACGTCGAATGAATCAGGTTCTATCTTCATCATGGTTTGTAATATACTATGCTATCAGATCAGTAACATATGACCGACAAAGCCACAGAGTGAATGGGAATTGCTCCCATGCCAAGAAATGGCCCCCCAGTCTCTAGATCTTGTATGATGGACCACAGACATAGACTACTCGTGTAAAGTATTCATAATAAGTAAAAATGTATTTATATTTGTGAATCCAGAATTGAAAGATTCAACAACATGGTGATCTGGGTATTGGCTGAATTCAGCTTCGAAGCTCTCTTAAGAGAGCAAGCTTGCTGAGCATCATGTCATACCATACGCTACATTATGCAACTCTCCAATGATTGATTCCATAATATCTATTTAAAAATCTCATAATGAATTCTGTTGGGTCATGTGGCCAAGGTATTGGTCGTCTTCGGTCTGTGGTCGGTCTGAGGAGACATGTGGTGTTGGAGGGTCGGAGGTTCTCGGTGACTCGTTCTACCGCTTCAGGTCAAATTGCATCCCCAGAAAACAGTGGGAAAGAAGAATCTTGGAAAGTGAAGATGCTATACGATGGTGATTGTATGCTTTGTATGAGAGAGGTCAACATGTTGAGAAACAGAGACAATGGAAACATCTGCTTTGTTGACATTGCCAGTTCAGACTACGAGCCAGCTGAAAACCTCGATATCTCATTTCAACAGGCAATGGAGCGTATTCACGTGATCTATCCAGATGGAAAGATCGTCACGGATATTCAAGCATTCAAGGCCCTGTATGAGCAAGTGGGGCTTGGATGGGTGTATGCTGTCACAAAGTTTCCCATCATAGAGAATGCACTGAATAAAGTGTATAGCGTATGGGCCAAGTATCGATTACCAATCACTGGAAGACCTGACCTGGAGGTGATTCTTCAGGAGAAGAAAATGTGCAACAACAACAACAACAACAAGTAAGTAAGTAAGTAATGATTTAATTAATTGTTAAATATTTATTCATGTATCAAATGCATAAGATCCCGTCGTAGAGATTTCTTATTGACCTTGCCCATGGCATTCCTTGGTAAGCTGGATTGTAGCCTGATGAATTGCTCAGGGACTTGGTGCTTGGGCAGTTTGTTGCGACACCACGACACAAGCTCTTCATCCCTTGTTCCTTTGGGAAGCCCACATACAACCGCCACTATTTTCTCTCCCTGATCCACGTCTTCCACGCCAAAGACACATACTTCCTCTACCAGCTGATGCTGTAATAAGACGGATTCAATGCGCAGGGCTGATATCTTGAAACCCTTGTGCTTTATGATATCAGAGGAGGTCCGACCAAGGAGGCTCACATAGCCATAGTCATCTCTATCAGCTGTATCCCCCGTCTGAAACCATCCATCAGAATCAAAACTCTTTTGTGTCACATCTGGCAGGCCCCAATAGCCAGAGAAAAGCTGCTTTCCTCTGCAGAACAATTCTCCATTCTCTCGGATGTCAACCTCCATGCCAGGGAATGGCAGACCCACAGTACCAGGCCGACGAAGATTCTCTTTCAAAGGGTTGCCTAGAATCATACCAGTCTCAGTCATGCCATACCGTTCCAGTGGAAATGATCCAGAGAGCTGCTTCCAGGTCTGCAGCAACGGCAGAGGACAGGCAGAAGACCCACAGATCCACAATCTCGGCCGGCGGATACCTTCAACGGCCACAATTTTTTCTATTCTCGATTCAAGCGATGACACAGCCTTTGATAAATATGAATACATGGTTGGAACACCCATAAAAATACTTGTGCGTCCCTCGTTGAGTGCATCCCATACAGATCTGACTGAAAACTTTGGCAGCATCTCAACAGTACCACCCGCAAACAGTGGGAGCAAGAGAGAATTCACAATACCGTGAATATGGTGCAGTGGAAGGCAATGTAAGACACAATCCCTCTCAGAAATACCCCATGCCGTTGTCATGGAATGCAGCTGTGCATGAAGGCTCCCATGTGTGTGCAAGACACCCTTTGGCCTTCCAGTCGTGCCTGAAGTATAGATCATGAGCGCGCCATCCTCCACTCGACAGCTTTGAACCGCTTCAATCGACATGTCAACCAGGTTGGACGTGGAAAATATCGTCTCATCACTCTTTGAAAGCAATGCCACAGATGCCTTGATATGTTGCCTGGCCACGAGGGCCTTCATACGGTCACCAAATTCATCATCACACAGCACTGCTGATGGTTGAGCGTCTCTCAATAAATATTCAATGTCTTCGTCAGGATATGAAGGTGGCAATGGCACGGCGATGCCCCCCACCATCCATGAGGCAAACATTCCAGAGAGGTAATTTTTGTTTGGTCCCGTCATGATGGCTATTCGCGGTTGCTCTGCAGACCTGCCCAGATGCACGGATTGATGGTATCGACAGTCTTTCTCATGAACTTTGGACTCGTTCAAGAGTGCATACTGTGCCTTGAGTGCTGACGTGATGATGTCGTGATACCGAATGTTGTCGACCCGCCCATCACCGTGGCTAACCAGTGCCACCCTTCGAGAGTGGCGCAAGGATCTACGGATGACGTCCATCTACCTCACACAGTATGGTCATCTCTACCATGATGGAGTGCATATCTCCGTGTACACCACCATGGACTGGTGCTCATTAGCAGTCCATATAGACTAACAGATTGATCAATACTGCCCAAATGTAGCATGAGAATACTATTTTATTTTGATTTTCGTGTCGTTCATACCGTAATGTACTACATAATGTAATAAATCAAGGTTTGATCGAGTATCCCTCGTGGAATGAAGAAAAATGGTATTTACAAACGGTGGAAAGAAAAAAAGATAAACTTGACGAATTACTATGGCCTGGCACAATCTCTTGGATAAGTGATGATTGCGTTCTCAATCAGACCAGGATGATGGAGGGATTCGATCTCATCGACAACGATAAGATACATCCATCGGATACCTTGTCAAGAATCTCTAGTAGATAATCTATTAAAAATCTAATACCACACAAATCATCATGCAGGCTACAGTTTCTCGTGCTTTCACTGCTGGAGTGGTACGTCTCTCTTCTCCTCTGCAATCGTCAGACCGTGACATGATATCTCCGAGGTTTCTGAGCGATTGATGCCCAGAGACTTTTTCTTCTTCCATGGAATCTATATGTGGGAAACATACTTCTATACTATAAAAGTATGACCAGATGTCCCCCGAAATATGGATTGAACCATACTTGCAAGGAGGACAGAAGAACCTCATGGGGGATGAGCTTGCCGGGCCACCGACTGACTTGATTGTCTCTCATACTACTTTTTCATGCAGACTTCTCGCCCAGTTGCTCGTCGCGGACGCGTCGTTGCTGCTGCCGCAGACCGTCCTTTGTGGGCCCCTGGAGTTGAGCCACCTTCTTATTTGAATGGCACCCTCGCTGGAGATCGCGGATTCGATCCAATTGGTCTTGGAGCTGACCCAAAAGCCATGGCATGGTACAGAGCTGCCGAGCTTGTCCACGCCAGATGGGCCATGCTTGGAGTTGCTGGAATCCTTGCACAGGAGGTTGTCCACCCAGAGCAGTGGTGGTACACTTCTGGTCTTCCAGAGAACCTCCCAGGTATTGAAGTTGGAGGAAAAATGAATCTTGGAGGGCTTTTGGCCTGGGAATTCCTTCTCATGCACTGGGTTGAACTCCGCCGCTGGCAGGATATTAGAAAGCCAGGCTCTGTCAACACAGACCCAATTTTCAAGAATAACTCCGTGCCAAACCCAGAGACCGGATATCCAGGAGGTATTTTCGACCCACTTGGTTTCTCCAAGGGAAATCTTAAGCAGATGCAGACAAAGGAAATCAAGAACGGGCGCTTGGCTATGATTGCCTTTGCTGCCTTCACTCTCCAGGCCCAGGCCACCGGAAAGGGACCACTCGAGAACTTGTCCGATCATCTTGCCAATCCATTCAGTGCCAATATTGGTGCCAACATTGGTGTGTGCCATGTTCCACAGAGCGTTGACGTTCAAGGATTGACCATTCCTCTCTCATGCTTGTGGCCTGGTCAGTTGCAGTAGAGATTCTATCCATGATGTAGAACCATAGAACAGCTAATGTTGTAACATAATTATACAAAGGAAAAAAATCACAAACAAAAAAATAAAGGTATATATATATACTATGTATCGACACGCTATTTGATTCTTGTCATGGGTATCTACGCTACATCCTTCTGGTTGTTACCATTCTGAAAACGGCTCAATAGCTGAATGATCTGTTCGACACCAATGTTCTCAGCGATACCCTGACTGCTCATCTTACCATAGTCATATCCTCCATGGTTTCGTAGGGGAGGGATGGGGGGTGCTTGCATATGAGGGCGGTGTTCTGTAGAGGGCGACATGGTGGTGGCCAGACATTGCATGATGGCCATCACACCAGCCTTGACTGCAGACACTTCATTCATCAATTCGTGGAATCGAGTCTCCATATTATTTCTCAATCGATTTATAAGCATCTCTATATTGCCATCCTGTGGGTATTTGACCTGCGGACCATCTTGTTGTGACATCAACATCTGGAAGAGGTCTTTGGCAGCATTCACACCAGTTGTATCATTGCCCCTGGTCTTATCTTGTAAGGGGTTGGATGTTCTTATTGTATCAACATTTTCGAATTCATTGCTAGCACCAGCATTGTTGAATCGACTGTCTCCAGCCACATTTGTTGTGCGCAATCGTTTTGTGTACTCTACGTCTTCAATTGACTCAAACATGAACATATACTTTTGAGCTGTCTTCTCTACCTCTTTTGGTCCGTCAAACAGTTTCGTATGTGTTTCTTCACTATTTTCCGGTGTCTCATCAAGGCTGGGTTTGATCACAAGAGGCCAATAGGATGATGCTTTCATTGCCGTGTGCAGTGGCTTGAACAAGGGATGACTGTGGAGTTCCTCCCTTGATGCCATGGCATTATAGACAATAGGGAGCAGAACAAGTCTCAGGTGACCATGTGGCTTTGTTTCCCCCAGGTAATCACGCACCACCCTTTTGATAGGCTGAGGACACTCGAAAGCCCAGTGCCAAAACAACAGTCCTTGCTTCTCGCGAAGGCTCGTCTCCGGGGGAACCTGCACCTCTCTATTTTTCAAAGCAGCCAGTTTCCTTGAATAATTTGCTTCCAAGATTGTTTTCATATAAATCAACGGAATCAAAACATCACCCGTCTCTGTATCTTCGACGAGTAAATATCTGTCGTCATCCGAGGTTGATTCTGGTCTCAACCAAAAACAACGCACGTGTTCGAGAGAGATATTCGCCGGATTACCTGAAGTAGAGCTAGTATCGTGTCTCCTCTTCATAGACGTCATGTTTGTACGTGTTTTCCGTAGTGTTCTTCCTTCATTCACGAAACCGGGTTAATGGTGGGGTGTTAGCAATCACAACACCAGCCACAAAATAGTGTCGTAGATATACACGGTAGGAAATAATGTCATTCACATATACAAAAAAAAGTACGTATTTCATATCACGCCATGCTGTGTTACAGACAGTGTATGACTACCAACAGGAGTAATGGTGTGAAAAGAAGGCGGAGGAGGCCTCCTTGGTCGTTGGTACTGCCAAATCAGCATACCAGGCAGAGTTGGGGAGTTTTCCCAACCATGGATATTTCCCAGTAGGTGCACATATACACGACGACGTGCTACACAGTAGGCAATAGTAGTATTGTTATATGATGCATACAATATCATCCAACCGTTTCAAAAACGAGTGCACGAAAGAAACTCAAGCCATACCTCCAAGTCACACTGACTCATTCATTCACACTGGAACCCATCCATCCATTCATTCACACTGGAACATGGAATGAGCACATCTCCTCGGGATGCCTTGTTTTTACTCAAAACAATACCAATGAAAGATATGTAGATAATAAATACATAGATGCTGCAACCTTTTTTGTGGGTGCCAAAAAACAACCCATCAAACAATGTACTATGGGACATCCTGTATATGATGGGAGGATGGATTCATGTATCTGGTGCTGAATGAACCAAACCAAGGGTGTTTGAGGGCTTCCTGAACACGTATCCTGTCCTTTGGGTTCCATCGGAGGCATCTGCTCAGAAGATCAGCAAGAAGGTGCCCACCCTTGGCAGCACTGGAGACCTCTTGAAAGGCATCCTGATGCGTTGTATCCTTATTGTATCCCTCCAGCAAAGTATTAGAATCAGGATTGAAAAACATGCTTCTTCTCGTTGATGCTTTTGCCATGTCAGATGGAATCGGTCCAAGCAGCAGGGAAATAGAGGCAAGCATCTGTCCTTCAGTCTTTGCAGAGAAGAGAGGTTTTCCCATCAAGAGCTCGTACAATACACAACCAGTGGACCACGTATCTATTTCAGTTCCATATGGCAATCCAAGAAGAACCTCTGGTGCCCTGTAATATCTAGACTGGACATAGGTAAACACTGGCTTGTTTTGGAAGCAACTACTCCCGAAATCTATCAGTTTGATCGAGCTTGATCCCAAGCCACAGAGCAAAATATTCTCTGGCTTGACATCACAATGAACTATATTCTTGTCATGTAAATATCTAAGAATGTCAAATGTCTGGACCGCAATGCATTTGACAAACGACTCTTTGCACCCTCTGAAATTCATAATCTTCATGTGCTCGTACAAATCCATCCCGAGCAGTTCATATACCATCACCATATGCTTTCTGAACTTGAAACAATCAAGCATTTGAACAACTCCAGGATGTTGCCCAGACTCCTGCAGGTGTTGCATCATGGTTGCCTCATGCTGGGCCTGTCTAGGAGGTATGGAGGATTGCCTCGTGGTAATTTTCAACGCCACAAAGTCTCCCGTTTTATGATCTTTGCACTTGTACACGGAACCATAGCTTCCACTTGCTATAAATCTGAGCATCTCGTACCGATAATGAATATGATCTCCCGGAAGAATACAGTACTGACCCTTGTCATCTGTAAATGAAGGGTCTGGTCCATTGTGAGTCACACTGGCATCATGCAAATCATGAAACTTTGTATAATGTTTCCCAGTGAAGTGTGTGTCTTTGTAGTCCAATATCTCGAGGCATTCAAACCTTGTAAGACTGCCCCTGTTTCTTTCGAGTACAAGTGAAGGATGGGTTGGGGCCTTGCCACCGATAGACATTGAGGAGGGGTAGTATTTTTGTTGCCAGAATGTATTTCATACAGTAATTTTATCAATAATATAGTATTATTATGTGTGCAGACGTTGATGTATTTGTATTTCTTATTGTTCGAGTCGTAGTTTGTTTGATCCAGAAAATCTTCCCTTATGGGATCGATGGATATCTGAAGGAACATTCGAATGAAGAGGAAAAAGAAGCATGTAATCTGCATGAGGGATCATGCCATTGGTTAGTATTACACATATCGTTTTCATGTTCATTTCTCAAAGGTAATTATATTACTGCCATCTAGTAGTAGTACATTCAGACTTTTGATTAGGGGAGAGAGAGAGAGAGAGAGAGAGGACTTCTCTACTGCAACACACGAGTGTCCTACAGTGTCCTTGTCCTATATGCCCACAAAATGAGTGCCGATGCCAGAATAAAACCACATTGCATGACAGATCCGACACCAATCGCGACATAATGTTCTGCCTCTGTACACGATATCAGTACCGCTATGGATCCAGCTATGGACCCAAATGCCAGCAAGAAGCTACACAACAGCCACAACCTAGCCCTCATATTGGTTTCATCATCTCCACTATCTGAGATATCTTGCAGCTCATCTCTGGGCAACATGTTGATGAGAATGAGGGAAAGAGTTGCTACAATGCCAGGCCAAGCATACTTTGCTGGGGTTTTGCTGGCTCCTTCTACAAACGACTGCTTTACCACGGCATCTGCCCAGCTCCACCACCCTATATTGCATGAAAATCATACATTACTATACTTGTTCTATAGACCAAACAATACTACTACTACTGTAGTGATGATGTCGTACCGCAACCGAAGAGTCCACCAGCGACAAGTCCACCCCATTTTCTTGCTTTTTCCTCCACCTCCTCCCTGTCAAAATCATACACAAAATAGTCCGTCAATGCATTCATGACAGATAAATATTGTCATATGATGATACTATATTGATTTTGAAATGGTGTCGTGAGTGTATTTTGAAATGTGAAAAGGTCCATTCGAATCACCATGCTGCTCCACGTGGGGGCCATGTGACATGATGGTCATGGCACGAGACAGATACTCGTCATTACTAATGTAATATTTTCATCTATCTAATGAAAGAAACATACTGATAGGACTGCTGCGTTTGGAGATGTATTCGTGCGGAACCTGGGTCGGGGTTGGAGCGTCATCGTGAAAACAAACAGGCAAGGGTAGATATCTGCGTAGCATTTGCTCCTCGCACGTCACTCATAGGAGAAGTTGAAAATAATTCAGATGGAGATGGTGGTGATCGATGATCATGTGAAGACAAGTTCTTCACCAAAGGGAAAAGTCCGCAGGTTAACTTTGACCTCCAGGAATGACACAGAATTTGAAGCAATGTGGGGTCTCTCGAAGATCGACGAGGAAGAGTTGCTTGTAAAATTTAGAAGGAATATTGAGGCAGCTATTGGGGAGGTCCTGGATTCTCGATTTGATGATTACTACCTGAGGCGGTTTTTGAGAGCTCGACAGCATGATCTAGAAAGGGGACAAGAGATGTTCTTGAATCACTTGAAGTGGCGCAAAGATTTCGGAACTGACACAATTCTGGACGATTTTGTGTACGATGAGAGGGAATCTTTCCTGGCTCTGTATCCCCAAGGGTATCACAAGGTCGACAAACTAGGGCGGCCGATTTATATCCAGCATCTGGGTCAGATTAACATGAAAGCAATGAAAAATGTGACGACCGAGGAGAGAATGGTTCGGTTTCATGTGCAGGAATACGAAAGGGCGCTAAAATACATTTTCCCAGCGTGCTCAAAGGTACGTGGGATGCATATTTCTCAGACACTGGCAATCATGGATTTGAAGGGTGTTGGGCTGCGGCATCTGTCAGGGGACGTCAAACGAATCCTATCTGAGATTACAACAATAGATCAAAATAATTATCCCGAGACTCTCGGGAAAACGCTCATCATCAATGCGCCAACAGTGTTCAGAGCCATCTGGGCAATTGTAAAGCCAATGCTGGACCCCAGAACTCTGGCAAAGATTGAGGTCTGCCCTTCAGATTACCTGCCTATACTGACAAAGTGGATTGACATGGAAAATATTCCTGCGTATCTCGGTGGTAAATCCTCGGGATCCCTCATAGATGACATTGGTCCTTGGAATGATGAAGAGATGGTGGAAGAGATTGATAGAGATAGCTTTTCCTTGCGGCGAGAGTCTGGACTCTCTAGAGCGTCTTCTCAAGCATACCTCTCAGCAGAAGAAGACGAAACAATGGAACTATCCCCTCTTCACCAAGTTCCCTTATTGGAACGGGTGAAAGGACTGGAAGAGCAAATTCCAGGGCTTGAGGCAGGCATGTCATTTGATAGACAAGAGAGACCAAGCAGACTGATAGGACAGGGCACTCTTCTTTCTCGAGTAGAAGCACTCGAACAAGCCATGAGTATACTAATGGAAACGCAGGAGTCATACATGGTTGCTAAGAAATATTCTGCTGCAGTGACCAAGCAGTCTAGATGCTGCACAATTATGTAACAATAAGTTGTTCTACAATTTCACCCACGTGAAACAACGTTTCCTCATCAAATGCTTTTCCAATCAGCTGAACACCCACTGGTAGACCGTCAATCTCTCCCACAGGAAGACACAGGGCCGGCAGACCAGAGAGGTTCACGTTGACAGTCATCAAGTCACCCTTGTACATTTCGAGTGGATCTTGCGTCTTTTCTCCAATCTTAAAAGCACAGTTTGGTGCGACAGGGGACAAGAGGACATCATATGCATCAAGGGTTTGCTCCATTTCCCTTGTCACCTTTGTTCGCACTTGCTGTGCTCTCTTGTAATAGGCATCATAGTATCCTGCTGAAAGAGCATAGGTGCCCATCAAAATTCGCCGCTTCACTTCAGAGCCTAATTTCTCACGGAACATATCAAACATTGCATCGCCTGCATCGCCATATCTGATCCCATCATATCGAGATAGATTGCTTGAAGCCTCACTCAGTGCAATGACATAGTATGCAGCAAGGCCATGGCTGTATGATGATAGACTCACCTCTTCTACATGTGCACCATATGCTTCTAGTCGGGACGCACAGTCACGGACTGCTTGTTGGACTTGTGGGTTGACACCATCTCCCATTGTGTCTGATAGTAGACCAATCCTTATCTTTTCCTTTTTTCCTTTCCTCTTTGTATACGGCACGTTTGTCATATCACCACCAAGTCCATTATCAGTCGTCATGTGACGAAATAGGTATTCTACGTCTTTGACAGAGTTTGCCATGGGGCCCACAACATCCAAACTGGACCCGTATGATATCAATCCATATCTGGACACAGCCCCATAGGTCGGCTTCAACCCAACAATCCCACAGAAATGTGCAGGCTGTCGAATGCTACCACCGGTATCACTACCAATAGCCGCGGGAACTAATCCTGCTGCTACAGCTGCTGCAGACCCTCCAGATGACCCTCCAGGAACCCTATCCAGGTCACACGGGTTTCTAGTGACATGAAATGCCGAGTTTTCTGTCGAGCTTCCCATCCCAAACTCGTCCATATTTGTCTTTCCTACAACAATTGCACCTGCTTTCTTTAAGCTTGCGATGGCAGCCGCATCGTACGAAGGAACATAATGCTCCAGAGTCTTTGAACCAGCAGTCGTCGGTGTATCCTTCACACACAGGTTGTCCTTCACAGCAATGGGCAAACCAGCAAACGGCGAAGATCGATCCGCTTGTGCTGCTTGATTTAATAAGTAGTCTGCATCATGTACATGCAAGAAGCTCCCCAGTGTCGGATCCTGGGTGTGTATTTCATTCAAGTAGTGCTTCATGACCTCCACAGCGGACGTTTCCCCAGTCTTGATTGCATTCACTGTCTCCTCAATACTACTATATCCTGAATTATTTCTGACTGATGCAGGTATGACAAATAGTCTTGGCTTGCTCTTGCCAAGTGTTTTGGAAAACGTTGTTTTTGCATGTTGGCAGCAAGGGGACAGCATGTTGAGTTTTTCTTTCTCACTGCTAATTCACTGTATATGATTTTGTTATATATTTCTGAATGATCAAGAGGGTGATGGTGCTGTTGTTGACAGAAAGCATACTGTTTTCCATACCTTTGTGATCTCCTGAATGTCACACAGTCTTGTGACACCGTTGACAACGTCAAGTTGACAAGATCCGCAAGCTTGCGAATGCCTTGAGGCATTCTATCCCCATGTGATTGGTGTGGGTTACTATCCTAACAGTGGTATATACCATGATTACAACCATATATTGACCCAAATGTATCTCGTATAGGGCAAAGAAAAGAAGAACTTTTTGGAAGAAATCATACATAACCAGTAGAAATTTTGAAACAGACATGAAATTAGCACTTGCTCCGTTAGTATAATGGTTAGTATTCCCGCCTGTCACGCGGGAGATCTAGGTTCAATTCCTAGGCGGAGCGTAAAATTTTACATTTTTTACTGTTTTCTTTTCTCTCGAAAGAATCCTTCACGGTCCTTCTACACGTCGTACAATACCCCTTTTCATTCAAGTCCCAATCACTTTGTATGTTGTGACCCGTACACATTAGATCTATCGACGAGTAGAGCTTGTCCAACTGGCTGGCACTGCATGAACTGGCACATGCTGGGGTGATTCATGCAGATAACAGATCCTTGATTGGAGGGGGAGACAATCGTTGGCGTCTATTATTATACATAATATCACACATTCCTTGGTTCCCTATGTAGGACAGCTAGTGGCCAGATTTGGGATCACAGCCTGTCCTGCAAGCCATCACCCATGTACCCAAGTTTTATCGTTCAAACAAACCTTCACCTGACCCAAACCAAACCTACACGCGTCTTAAACCAACAAAGCTATTACTGATCGCAATATACGAGTCAGTTGTATTTCTGACGAAAGAGAGAAATATATATGAAAAAAATAGTCATGACGCGGTCGTGCATCATAGTCTCCCTCTTGATTGTTGGAGCATGTATAGGCGTCTCTAGGGCCGTGACGTGTGAGTCATACCGGGCACCCGAAGAGTGTAATGGTACTGTGACAGATAGTGGAGCTTGTTTTTGGAACTATACCACCAACCTTTGTGATACCGGGGACAGTGTGGAGGGCATGGCTGCCATCACATCATTTGAAGGCGAAACGACAGAGGCACTGAATGGAACTTTTTGTACACAGGAACCAGAGACAGGTAACTGTCGGGGCATGTTTCCTTCCTGGTATTACTCACCAGATGATAATAGCTGTGACCAATTCATTTACGGGGGATGTGGAGGTAATGCCAATAGATTTGAGACTGGTGAGGCATGTGCTGCAGCTGCAGAAGAGTTTTGCCCCAACCAAACCAAAGGAGAGCAAGTGACAATCAAGAGTGCTGTTGCTGCAGTCTTTAAAAGCACAATCATCTTTTTCATGATCTCTTTATATTGTATGATGTGATACCAAGTAATAATCAAATGTAATATGGCTGCAAGTATACCACAGTCGGTGTTTGTGGATCCGGAATGTTTCGAGGAGGACGGAATAGAAGAGCTGCCATCTGACGAACCCATATCGACTTCTCTAGAAGATTTAGATATGGTGGATTTCTCATCTGCGCAACAAGAGTTTGATACCGGTGCCTGGACGGATCTAGGTCTGAACACTGCCGACGTTCAGTAGTTGGAACAAACTTGTTGACCAGGGATATACTGTGGTGTTAGAGCCAAGTTGGGACGGTACTCGTGATTAGAAACTTATTGGTAGTTGGAAACGAATGGGATCAAGTTTATTATTAGAAAACCCACAATATATATAATATGCCAACCCACTCTCTCAATTTGGTGGATGCTACTTTACTATTGTATTTATTCCCATATTAAGGGAATAACTATATTGAATATAGTTTACATTCATCTAATAGACTATATTACACTGACGAATGGAAGCAGCTACTTGAAAAAGTCTGCAATGTCAAGGTTTGCATCGCCATGTGCAACAGCATGCTTTTCCTCTGGCATCTTGATAGATGACAGGCTCAGCTTGCAGTCAATGTCATCTTCAACGATGACAGCATTGCATTCCTTGAGCCATTCGATACATTCACGTAATGCATCTTGGTCATCCTCAACGCCTCTATAGGCACCTTCAAATTCCACTGTTGAACACCCTGGTAACTTTACATCCTTTTTGCTGCCTTCTATGACTACCGATGGCTGTGCAAATCCAAGCGTCTTACAGACAAAGTCTACGCTAAGAGTAGGTTTGAAAACTATGACGAATGTCTTTAAGCATGCAAACCTCATCTTTGGGACTGCAATGTCCATAAGAGCCCTTCCCAATGCTGGGGCAGATTCGTACAGCTTGAAAAAAAGTGCATAGTTATGAGACACAAGCGATTTTCTGACCTGCAGTGCATGCACGATTTCACGACTTTTCTCGTGATGCACATCATCGAGTATGGACATGCTCTCTAACAATCCAACCAATTCACTCTTGTCACTACTATAGGAGAAAATTGACTGATATAGAATACGATACGCTACAAATTCAGGATTATGTCGTTTTCTTTTGGAATATAAATAACGCAGTTGTCCTTGGCATTGATTGTATTCGGCCATGTCACCATATTCTAGTGCTGCCCGTGCATGGGCCTCGTAAATGTCCACTGCAATGTCACCCTTGAGTGCCTGAACAACACAATCTTGTCTCATACCTTTAAATTGATCCTGCGAATAAAAATAATTGACATCCCCAGATGCAATCAAACCGATGAGTCTATGTAAAGCCTTTCGCAAGACTGGCTCTGGTCTCACCGATGAAGGATCTGGGGCTGAGGTTAGTCTAAAATAACTCTTTTCTATATTTTTGCATGTTCCCTTGAGAGTAGACACCTGTTTCGGTTTCCTCTCAGTTTTCTTTTTTTTCCCTTTGTCTTCTTTAAACCTACCAGCCCTCTGTTGACGCCGGATGACCTCATCATCGGCATATGCACCACCCTGCGACACATTGCTAATTTTTCTAGGTCTCCCAATTTCCTCAGTGTTAAAAACAGGTCGCTTTTTTGTATCAATTCTCACCATTGTTGGTTTTGCCATTGGGCGTACTGCTCCAACCGGGGGAGCAGGTGTATAGTAGTTTGAAAATTTAATGACAACAGACGCAGCATCCTGAGGTCTTTGGTTTACATCAGGTATGGGAAGAGTTTCCCATCGCCTGCTGTATAATTCTCCCTTTGACTGAGCATCATGGATGACCAATCTCAGCGCCGCCTGCAACACGTCACGTTGACTAGGTTTGCAGAGCCTGAAGCATCGTTCGACGTATTGTTTCACCCCAATGGGCCATTCGTTTGGATTCATGTGCATCGGCCGAACCGCTCCCACTTGAACTCCTCCTCCTCCTCCTCCTTGGTACGAGACCATGGGTCTCGTAGTGGTACCATTATTATTATTGTAAGGCTGTTGATGAGGGTATTGTTGTTGATGATGATTCGACTGCAGAAAAGATATCGTCACGCTGAGTAAACGTCGCTAGAGTCAGTCAGAGAGGTGGACGTACCATTGGATTGTTCTCTACTTTCTACGAGAGTTGTCCCGTATCGCTGGTCAAAATACTATTGGATTATATTATATAAAGACTAAAAAGAGACGTATGTTTCACCCGTTTGTCACGTCATTATTTTCTGTGATGCCTCTTCCGCCCGTGTCGTGTTGTTCACCTATATTTCTGTGTATCTATTACAGTATTTTCATACGCTATTATTCTATTCAATAATATCACAAAAAATAGTAATATGATTAGACACGAATTTCCTGATGCAATGTGGTACAATGTCTTCGACAATCCCAAATGAACTCAAAAACTCAACTGAGCTCATTTGAGTGAGTTCAGGACATGCATGTCCAAAGTCCAAAGGGTTGCTGCTGCTGAGTCATCCTGTGCTCACACCCCACATTGGACAACGCAAAAATCGAATACGTTCCTTGGACTGCAGTGGATACATGGTATTTCAAAAGAAGAAAACGAGAGGGAATATACGAACAAAAAAGAAGACAGACCACAGCCTGAATAATGAAAATGTACCTCTGTCAGCAGAAGCAACTGTCCAAACCATGTGCTTGTCACAGAAGACGCCCAGTTGGTCGAGTTGTCTATTGTTCAACATACTGGAGTTTACGTGGAAGCAGCTCCTCTGCGCCACAGACGATTGATCTCACATCAATGATTGGTAGAAAGCCTGTATCCATTGGCGCCAAGGATTACACTTCCACAGAAGCGATTGATTACACAGTGGTCGACCATGGGGGACTCCATGTCGTCTTTGAATCTGAAAGTGAGCATGGTCATACTTTTGATAGTCCATCTGTTCTGTACATGACGGATGTAGACTCTGTTTCTGATGTGTGTGTTGATGGAGTTCCAGTACAGAAGGGTCAACGTATAGCATGCAAACCTGGAGCTCATCTGACATTGGGTGATCTCTCCTTCACTGTTGAAAGGAATGTACAGGCCCATGCATGAATGCATAATGTATACAATTCTGCTACTCTACTATTGTGGTTTCCAAGCAAAGCCAAGTAATTGACAGACCAGACATTTGCAAACTCTCTTACCTTGATCAAGGCAGGGTAAACCCAACCAACACCCATTGGATAGGGATTGTAAATAAAAACAAAAAAGATTGAGATAATAATGGCCTCGTTGCCCAAAATCTGTCCATCTCGTCCACTGTCACGCAGTCGTGTCCCTTTGACATGCGGCCTCGTGACACGTCTTGTGAAGGAGAAGAAACGCCATGTCGTTCGTAGCCTATTTGATGGCATGGAAATGATACCTGATATTGATCAAGACCTCGAGGGATACCAAATCGAGGTTGGTGCCATCTTTGACGGAAATAACAAGGTACCCGTGTCGTATGGAAACAACAGCAAGGCCGTATTCTCGATTGAGGAGGATGCAGTTGTGGTGGATGCATCTGATTGGAAACGATTGCGCATTTCAGGTCTAGATGCGGCTACATTTCTCCAGGGCCAGCTGAGTGCCGATGTGATGAGGCTCCAACCTGGTTGTGGGAGAGAGGCTTGTCTGTTGACACCACAAGGACGGGTCATTGATCTCGTCATGGTGCTCCGGATGGAGACAGGCTATATGCTTATTTGCTCCCCGGATACCGAGGATATGGTGAAAGACCATTTGGAAAAGCACATTTTCATGAGTGACAAGGTAGAGGTTGGGGATGTGTCAGCATCAACTGCCATGTTTCGCGTCATGGGTCCGAAAAGTAATGACATCTTGTATACACTTCAACTAGATGAAGAAATTTTAGGAGGAGAATACGGTGTGCATCGGGTTGTCGGGTTTGATGGCAAGCCCCTGGTTGTGATCAAAGGTTCAGAGCTTGGATACTCTGGATACACGCTCATTGTCGATGAGAGTGCAAGTGGCCCACTTTGGAAGACACTAGTCTCTGGTTTTGGAGCAATTCCAATGGGCACTGAAGCGTGGAATATCTCAAGAATAGTGTCTGGTCGACCTCGTGTGGATGCAGAACTCAGAGAGCCAGTCACTGCTTTTGAGGCTGGATTGTATCACACTGTATCTCTGAACAAGGGTTGTTATGTTGGCCAGGAAACTTTGTCAAAGGTGTATAATCTTGATGCCGTAAAGTCCGAGCTATGGGGATTCATCTCTGAAAAACCAATCAGTCCAGGAGATGCAATCTACAAGGATGTGGATGGCGAACGAGTCAAAGTAGGGAAGATTACTTCCGTGGCAGACGATGTTTCAAAATCTCCTGTACAACATAGAGCCCTTGGGTACTTGAAGCGAATGAATAAAGGTAATGCAACGTTTTGGAGCAACGAATCAGTGTGTATTGGTGATGACTTGATCCCAGCCATTGTGAGAACTCTCCCGTATCTTGGAATACGATCTCTCCATCCTGAAGACACGGCAAACTAATCGCAATCTATAAATTAATATTTAATACTTCTATGCAACTATGAGAAGCGCCTTGACTCGCTGTTTGCGTCGGTGTATTCTGGGGCAAGACTCGAGCCTGCATGGAATTCCTTTTCAACTGGGATTGTCGCCGACTTTCAGCTCTATCAATACTGATTCAGTAGAAACAAGTACACATATTCCATCACCTATAGAAGTACTTGATCGAAAGATAACTGGTCCTTACAAGATTGAACAACAGCCACTCTTTGCGGTCGTAGAGGTTGCTGGAACGCAATATAAAGTAACTCCTGATGATCTTATAATAACAGAAAAGATATCTGGATTGGATATAAACGACGTAATCAACTTGCATAGGGTGATGCTGCTTGGGTCCAAAACAGAGACAGTTATTGGTCGACCATATATTCAGAATGCGTCGGTCACAGCCGCAGTAGAAGAACAATTTCTTGATGGAAAGGTCATAGTATTTAAAAAACGCCGGAGAAAGAACTCGAGAAGGACGAATGGCCATCGACAGCCTTTGACTTCTCTTAGAATAATGTCAGTCAACATGCCAGAGTTGGATTCCTTCAAGGATTCATGAAATACTTTAGTAATAATGTGTTCTATTATATGGAAGAAATTCTACTGTCACTCGTGTTCAACATTGTCAACTTTGTTCTCCATCCGCGAGATAGGACCTCGTTCTCAAACTCTTTGAAGACTGCATCCCCGTGTCTTGATACAAACTGCAATGGGTCACTATACTTGTCCACAGAGTACTGCTTCTTTCTGGAACCCAAGTGTCCTCCATTCAAAATATATAGATAGAGTTGTGCAGTGAAAGCCCCCCGAAAGATTGTCTCTGCATTTGCCTTTTTCTTGAGCATGACATACACCTTTTTTGTATCGGCTCTGTAGGATAGAATATAGTCAGATTTTGAAAAGAGCGAGGAAAGCTGTTCAAATGCCTCTGGAGAGGTACACGCCTCTTCCACCGAGGCTCCGAGTACAACTCTGCTGTAGCATGGATCACTCCACGGCAGCAAGGGCTCTCGGGTGTTTCCTTCTTCTATCGAGGGTGCAAGGCCAGTTGTAAAGAATTTGTTCGTGGCATACGATAATCGAGCTCTATTAAAGTATGGCAGCTCGACAGAGTCGACTTCCTTTCGAGAAGCAATGAGATATCCTATTGAAAGTCCGACAAAGAGTGGAATAGTTGGGAGTTTTGCCTTTGCCAGCAAAATGCCGAATGCAGTCCCAAACACGTCTGAAAGATTCGCCACACTTTCTCCTTTCGCAGTAATGTCAGCCATATTATTCATCTTGGCAAATGTACGATATATAGGCGCTCTAGTCGAAGAAGCTGCTACAGCAGCTAGATTCTTTGCTAAATTAGCCGTGCATGCTAAAGGAAGGAAAAATTTTGGAGCCAATGCCGTGACGAGCTCCAACGATGCCCCCGTCTCCATCAACAGGTCACCCGCTAGTCTAAACTGCTTCAATTCACAATCTAAATTTCGACCCCATCGTGCAAACAGAAATCTACCCATCCGCCCAGCACCATCCTTGACAACCCAGTTGATGGCAGCTGCTGCCTCTCCAGAATTTCTGTTTGCCACACCGAGTGATTTCAATAAAGATCGTGTTGTTAAAACTGATAGGGCGCCACCGAAGAAATACTGAATGCCCCTCCACATCATATATTTCTGATACTGTGGAGCAACCGAGTCTGGGTATCCTTGGGGAAGCAAGTAGTCTGCAATGACATTGTTCAAGCGCCTCTTATGTGTCATGGCATCTTCCTCTACAGTGAAAGATCCACCGTTCTGTCCCTCCCTATACACTCTTTGAGACCCATCTCGCGCAGTTTCGATACAGATGACTCTGCCTTGGTGTGCATCACCATTGAGAGTCACTGTGCCACTCGAGATGCTGAGACTCAGGAACGGACGCTCTTTTCTAGCAGATCTCATCGTGGTTTGATAATCTATCTATCTATCTATCTATCTATCTATCTATCTATCTATTGCCAAAGGCTCTCACCGACGCGCAGGTTTGTGATACCAGCCATGACAAACGCACGCATGCTAACGAATAGAAACAAAGCAAAGCGATATTACATGGTATCTTGATAATAATAATCATTCCATTCAGGGGCTAAAGAAACCACATTTCCTATTATGATGAGCGTGGGAGATACCAGAGCAGCTTGAGAGACCATGTGATACAAGTCTTCTAGAGAAGACCAAACAACCCGTTGACTTGGAGTGGTTCCCTTTTCCACTGCTACCGCTGGCATATCTCTTGGAAGACCACCTTCAAGTAATGTATTCACTGTACTCTCCAGAGTACCCAGGCCCATGTAAATCACCAGTGTTGTACACGTATCAAATGCTGTTGCCATGGCAGTATCTATATCACTCTGCCCTCCTTCTCGAGCATGTCCAGTCATAAACCGCACAGATGTTGCCAATCCTCTATGAGTCAGAGGAATACCCAGATTTGCTGCGATACCAGCAGCAGCGGTGATGCCAGGTATTGAGTATGATTCCACACCTCGATTCCTCAAATGCTCAATCTCTTCTCCACCCCTGCCAAATATGTATGGATCCCCTCCTTTCAGCCGGACCACAGAGGCCCCTGGCCCGAGTTCTGATGCAAATATATTCATCAATTCTTGAATCTCCTCTTGTGACCTGGTGTGATAGCTCTTTTGCTTTCCCACATACACCATGAGAGCTTCAGGGTTGACCATGTCAAGAATATCTCTCGACACCAACCTATCATATAGCACTACATCTGCCTCTTGCATCAGGCGAACAGATTTCAGTGTCAGGAGCTCTGGGTCTCCAGGTCCTGTTCCCACCAAGTACACTGTCCCTGTTTTCTTTGTATTCTCAACGTGGTGCTCACCACCAGTCCGTAGAGCCCTGCTCGCACGGAGCACTTCTACCAGCTCTTCTGCACTCTTCCCATCCTCCTGATACAAAGATCGTGCACTCTTTGTAACAACAGATGGTCCGTATAGTCTACTTCTTGAGGTAGAACAACCAATGGAAGAACCAATTCGTTCGACCATGCAACCTCTTTGGAGACCCAAGCACTTCATCTATTCCTTTGTTAATACAGAAAGTATGTTATTATTATGTAAATAAATCGAAACCATTGGTAATAAACCCCATGAGACAGGTCCTTTGTTATTTATTTGGGCATTCAAGCCTGAGTCAACAAGTTGAGTCTACAGACTCAACCATCCATCTTTTATGAATGTATCTTCAAAGATGGTTGGTATCATCATATGTCATGCATGACTCTCTCGTCTGTCATTGTGGATTTCAAGTATGTGTACACATACTAGGTTCATGTTGAGAATCCCTCTTGTATACATACCCTATTCTCCTGAATGTCATGCATCATCACACAGACTACTACTGTTAGGTCAATCTCGTACTACCTAGATCAACAACAACTAGTCTACAGGCATACGTAGACAATCATCGAAGCTCTTGGTATCTGAGATACATCAAGCTTAGTGAGCTTGTTCTGAAGGAAAGAATCCCTGTCTATGCATGGCAATGTTCCAGTGCAGGACTGTTATGTACAATGCTGCATGCTGTGATGATTTTATACCATTAAATTACTAGTAAAAATTATATAGTATAACGATACGAACGAACAACGCGGTGCATGGTACCACACTCAAGTATAGTGGTGCATGTCCTACCTATGCCATGAACACATGAAAGTATTAGTACACGCTTTCGAATGAATGAGATATTTGTCTTGTAATATTAATATAATGATGAATGTATCACGTGTTTCATCAAAGGGGATAGGTCATAGGGTGGGGCACACAACAAGGTATCGTTTCCTGGTCCAGTCAAGGAAGGATTCTCGTTTTAATGAGAAGCGAGAGCCTGTGTACGACGACCAACTGTACGAAGATGACTTGGAGATGTGGATGAATAGACTAAAGTCATTTCCTAGTCCATCAGCACGGTCTGTGGCTCTGGAACAGCTGATACGAGTAGATGAAGAGGGGGCATATGCTGGTCTGGTGAGTGGTTCTCCAGAGGGTCTCGTGTCGGAGAAAAATAAAGTGGATGTATTAGATCAGCCAGATTCTTCGATTGTACGTGATGTGTTGGATCCAAGGGAGCGACGGCAGGTGACGGAAATTGTATCTGGTGTCATTCGATGGCAGAGAAGGCTGCACTGGATGCTAGAGAACCTGCCAAAGCCTACAAAACTTGACAGGATGGATACTCCGTTGAGAATACTGTTGTATATGGGAACGTATGAATTGCTGGAGATGAATATGGCTGCGCATGCGATCAATGAATATGTCAATCTTGCAAAGTATGTGATGCATGAAGGGTGTGGAAATGTAGCAAATGGTGCCCTTCGATCCATGTCTCGGGCAAAGGAGGGAAAAAGTATTCCGATTCCACCTACACCTAAACAAGGTATGTCGAAGAAACAGGTTGCGAATGCCTTGGGTGTCATGTACTCTCATCCCACATGGATGATTCATAGATGGCTAGGGCAGTTTGGGGCCTCAAAGACTGTGGCACTGCTCAATCATAATAACAAGAGGCCAACGTTTAGTATTCGTTTACGTGAAAAAGAGGATGCAATGGTAGAATTTAAAACCCTTGGTGTGGAGTTCAGACCATCAGCATTTCTCCCAGATGACTATGTTGTGGTAGAATCAGGTCTGCAAAATATTATTGCATCTGGCATGTTGAAACAAGGAAAGGCACAGGTGCAGGACGAAGCTGCTGGTATGGTCGTGGCAATGTTGCATCCAGAGCCAGGAGACTCTATACTTGACTGCTGTTCAGCACCAGGAGGAAAGACAATAGTAGCTGCTGGCAGAATGCAGGGTCAGGGATCAATTACTGCCTTGGATTCTGTAGATGCGAGGATACGGGCTGTGCAAAATGCCGCAAAAAAATATGGATACGAAGACATTATTCAATGTATAACGTCAGATGCCCGCCAATTTTGTGAAAATGCTGCCATCTCTGGTGACGTGTTTGATAAAGTATTGGTGGATGCACCGTGTAGTGGAACTGGTGTGCTTGCAAAGCGAGCAGACATGAGGTGGAGAAGGAAAGAATCAGATTTGCCGATTCTTGTTTCCCTTCAATATGATATTTTATCCAGTGCAGCAAAAGTAGTCAAGCCTGGAGGGTATTTGGTATATTCGACGTGTAGTATTGAACAGGAAGAAAACCAAGGCATTGTGAAGCAATTCCTGCAAGATCATGACACCTTTGAGCTTGCCTCTGGTACATCCTTGGGAGGTTCCATCCCAGATGTATGTTTGGATGACATGGGATGTTTGCAGATGATACCGTATACACACAGCACTGACGGTGCTTTCGCTGCTCGGTTCAAAAGGATTGCATGACACAGTACGCAGTTACAAAACTGGAGTTTTCCAGAGACCGTCATTTAAATAATGTAAATTTTCTACTCCGATTCCCTTGTTAACCTCTCCCATCTCATCCGTCGACATGATGGTAAATCCAATAGCCATTGCATGCTCCTTATCCTCCGCAAATATAGCCACAGGTGTCTCCCTCTCCACCGGCTGGTGTATCGTGGCACCTGGACTTGTCAACCCAGGACACATAATATTCGCCCCAGACAACACAAACTTAATGGCTCCTTTATCAGTTCTCAGTTTAGGCATCATATCTGGATACTTATGGAGCAGTCTCAACGTAGGAAACCAACCTCCATCACGAGTACTAAAAAACAGTGGCTCATTTCCATGAACTAAAAGTTGCACATGCTCTGGTCTGCACACGCACACAAGGTAGGATGGTTCATCATATAGTATCTATATCATGATATAATGCATATAGTTTACGTACAGTTTAATCAGGGTCAGATCTGCCTTTTTCGGTAATAGATTTTCAAGGACATGATGTTCTACTAACCATGGATATTGTTCAGCAATCTGGGCTGCAATAGTATGATTGCTTGTTTGACAAGAATGAAAATTGAAAGAGACATACACATGTTTGTATCATACCTCGAATGGATCGTTGTACAGAACTTTTCAGTTGACTATGTCCTGAGAACTTGTCTCTGCCAAATGTCTTGAATAACTGAGACATCCTGAATATTTGTATTATATTCAATCAATCTATATGTATATTTATACTATTCTTTTGATTATTTCACTGCGCAATTCTACTTTCAAGCTATCCATCTATGAGAGAAATCTCTCAAACTTGCTTGCATAATCAAGACATGGTTTCAAAACTTTTTACAAAGTCACGAATTAACGTAATTTATATTCTTGCTTGGAATTCCATGTTCCATCAGCATTGTCAAGTTTATATTCAATGTCAATGTCCAAGTCTCTTGGATTCTTGGCATTAGGAGAACATGACAGATCTACTGTAATAGCATCCCCAGGATTGACGATCAATGTATCATTCAAGTAGAATACTGTCTGTTTCCAATGTGTCGCACGAGCGCGTGGAGAAGTTGAGAAACCCAGAGGCTTGTGACAGTCGTTGAATGTCACATCAAAGTATGATACCAGAGCATGGACATAATCCTTCCTTACAATTGGGATGGTGAATGTTGCATCAAAAGATGCGTCCTCCTTCTTCATTGTCTTTATGTCAAATGTTGCCACAACTGCAGGCTGTGAGCAAACCTGGTTTGGCTCCACAATGTCAACAAGAGGTTCCATCAATGCCATCTTTCCAATACACTCCATGTTGAATCCATACACATTACCCCACCAATCAATCTTTTGATTTCTGTAATCTCCATCTTCGATTGCAACCATGTACATGGTTGCTCTGTCTGGAAAGATCATTCCACCCGGCTTCAACCACTTGTCCCTGGCATATAATACAGTGTCTAGCATGCTCTCATACAGTAGGAAATATCCCATCCACTCTGAGATAATGATATCAACTCCATCTTGGCAATCTGGAAGCTCTACATCCTCTACTTTCCCTTGAATGATGGTTATTCTATCAGACAATCCATTGTCTTCTACAATCTGTCTTGCAGATTCAGCAATAGCTGACATATCAATGCCATAGACATGCCTAGCACCAGCTTTGGCAGCAAACAGGCTGAGTATTCCAGTTCCACATCCGACATCCAGAACAACCTTATCCTTAAAAATATGAGTATTTTGCATGATAGAGTTCATGTATGTCCTCGTGCGAACCTCATCCTTTAACATTTCTTCGTGAATGCCAAAATGGCCATATGAATCTGCATAATAGTCCGCTGCCGTGAGATCAACCGGGGACATTTCTTGAGTATTTGTAGATGTATTCATTCTGAATAACTATTGTGTCAATATCGAATAGCGCAGTAATCCCAGTGGTTGATTGTTTGTAGGCTACAAATTTGTATGGTAGCAGGATCGCGTGCTGAATACAAAATACCAAAAGAAAATACAGTTACAAGGCATTAAATAGAATATAATAAATACATAGAATACATAGAATAGATAATATCGGGATGAGTAAATTCAATCTGAAACAGCTTTCTCGAATATGTGTTCGGTGTAGACCAGAAGACACCAGTGCACGAGAGTTCCTGGCTCGGATAGTATGTCAGCAAGACACGAATCCAGATTGTAAAATAGAACGTACACTCACGTACGTGGTTGAACTATCCATCCATGTTTCTTGGAGTACCTGACCTGTGTGAGACTCTCAAACACTACTTTAATTGTACTACCTACTGTATAATCGTAATAATGCAGGGTCCGAGGGAGTCCTCTGATTGAGATTGAATTTGATAACAAGGAGAAATTGACATTAGAGCCTAGTGGTATGACAGTGAATGATATAGTGAGCCTGTTGAAGAATAGAGCGGATGAAATGGATATGAATGCCCGTTTAAAAGCTGCAGGGTTGGATCGTCACACATTTGCTGGTGATTTTGCAACTGGACGAGACTTTGTTGGCACGAAACATAAAATACCACGACAATAGGATACTACTATATTATAAATGTAATATGTATATGTCTATGCTATGGCGAGTGGTGTGTTGATACCCCACCCTGACAAGAGGACTCCAAATCCTATAATGATTGCCATCGCAGATGCTGCCCCGGAGAGATTCGCTGTTAATCGTGTATTTGTCTTTTTAATTGCTTGTGAGGTCGCTCCAATGACTCCTGCATAGGCACCCATGGCAGTCACAGTTCCCAGAACAAACATGAGAATGTATGCAGTCGCTGCAAGCTTTGTGGGCAGGGCCAGTGCTGGGACGATGACGAATAATGCGTCAGGCTGAAGTCCATAAATAATTCCTGTCGCAAATGTTGCTAATCCAAATCCTTTCTTTCCCTTGGAGTTTTCTTCTTTATGTGGAGCACCGTGGTCATGGTGGTGCTCTCCCTCAAAGAATGATTCATAGACACCCAAAGCACCGATTGCCAAGAGCGTCAGTCCCACCGTCGTGCCACCCCATTTTGAGAGTGCTGGGACAAGCTGGTGAAATCTATCCTTCAAAATGACCATGAGAAGACCAAGCATCAGTTGACCCGTCGAGTGCCCAAAGCCCCACAGAGCACCCAACATGGACGCTCTGAGGTGTGACTGTCCTATCGTTAGAGGTGTCAATGCTGCCAAATGATCTGCTCCTGCAAGAGTATGGAGGCATCCAGCAGCCAGTCCAGCCCAGGCACTTTTGAATGCCGTTGCCATTGCCTCTGCAGATACAGCTGGGAGGGCCAGTGCAAGGGATGCAAACATTCCAGATCCTGGGTGCTGTCCAGCGACACCAGATATAATTGCCACCAATGAAGCTAGGGAAATCGTTTTCATCATTCGTATCAGGGCGAGCTGGGTCATCTTATTCTTCTCAACATTTGTATTGCAATGTGTCTCAACAGCACTGGAGCTATATGAAGAAATCCTCAAGGACATTCTACCACATGATATCATTGGGTTTCGTACAGTACCATATCTCGTGTTCAAACCAGAGAATTCTACCCGTATCGCCCGACTGTGTAGAGGCACAGCTGCTGGGATAGCAGCCATGGCTGCCCGAGGCTGTGGCTGCCCTGATGCCATGTTCATCCTAATGTAGTAGAATTAACTGAATGAATTCGTTAAAAGCCGATCTTCTCGACGAAAGCGCAGCCTTTGTCGTCAGACGAAAAGCTATTGCTGCCAAAGTCGTAAGAACGGCCAAACCTGCCCTTTTCAACTCACAGGATTCGTGCGGATTCGAGTAAATTCGCATAAATTCGTATGAATTTGTAGTCCTGATACGAATACATGAGTATGTAATCACAATGTATCACAGTCATGTGGGTCTTTCAAGTTTTTGACAGCAGCTTTTGCTGCAAAACCATGGACATGCCCATGCATGTGGGGTTTCCCTGGAGATTCGATATCATCATCTTCTGTATCCACCTGCAGGTGACAGGTGCATGCATGATAGAGACGCTGTTGTTCTCAGATGGAGAATCTCATCTTGACATTGCAATGACAGTGATCACTGTCTCTTCACTGATGAAACCTACCGTAGGTAGGACGTCCTGTGACAGGAAGCCAAGATTGACGTTTCTTTTCAAGATAGCACACACACACACACCCAGACAAGTAGTATAATTTACTATATGATTCAAGTACGACGACGTAGTTGGTGATGAGTCAGCAGCAACAACATGGGAAAGGGATGAAAAAAGTCCCCGATTTTCCAATCACCATTCGTTTGGATGACAATCCACTTCGGAAGAAGGATACCAGGTTTCTTTGTAACGTTCGTTTCAAGAATGAGCTACCTGAAATTCCTAGTGATCCGAAGATGTTGCTATCGCAGCTGAATTTGGATGAAATTGGGGCGTTTAAACTTTTTAGCATTGAAAAGGGGTTGAAGAAGGACGTGAAGTTTCCTCTTGATATGAATCTTCCTCTTAGCTCTCTTTATATTGAACAGTATGATATTTACTCCGGAGATACCCTGGATCCGAAAGATGCGCCGCTGCTTGATGTGAGGAGTGATGTTGTTACACATGAGGGTTCTGGGGGCCGTACAAGGAAGAATGTTCCGAATGCGCCTTGGCTGATGAGGACTAAATACATTAGTAACGAATCTGGAGCTGTTGGAAACAGGAAAGTGGGTGGTGTAGATGGTTCAGATCACGCTGTAGTACCTCTGGAGGATCAGATACGGGAAATAGAAGACTCTTTCAGAGTTGCCAAATCCAAGCCTGTGCATCCTAAAAATAAATCTCTTGTGCCGGTTGATGTCAAGGCTATTCTTCCTGATGAAGATTTAGAAAACTGGCCACTCGTGCTTGTCAATTTTGATGGTGATCCAGTGGAGTCTATGAAGCTGGAGGATCCTGGGGTAGGAGAGACGAGGAGATTTGCTCAAGGAATGCATTTGAAGACACTTGTAAAGCAGGATGATGATGGAAAGGGAGAGAAATTTACTGTCCTTCTTGCTCCAAGAGATACGTCAGCTGTAGATAATCACGATACCATACCAGGTGCTTTGCTTCAGGGAGAGTATGACTGGATGAGAACATATGCATCGAATGTGAGGATTGATGACAGAAACCAGACGTTTTTGTTCCGAACCTCCGGAAAGAATGTCGAATATGCAGATCTTAGTACAAAGTTGTTTTTGAGAAAGAGAAAGAGATCCAAATCTCAGGGTGAAACTGATGCAATTGAAAGTCTAAAACCAGCAAAGTTTGTATTGCGTAGGCATACAGAGGATGAGGATGAGTAGGTACGCATTGTTTTAGCATCTCATGCTAATGATGGTATGCAAACTAACCAGAACATCTAAGTCTGAACGTTTTTGTGGACAACATACCACTGCCCTGAAGCATGGCTTTTTTTTGTTTGTTTGTTTCACAATATTGTGTCACATTAATGCGATGATGTTTTGTTACGTTGATTTTGCTTGTGCAGGGTGAATGCATGCACCTGGGGGATATTTATTATTTATTTTTAACATTGTCGGCGTCGTATTATGACTATCATTTTTGTATGTAATACATACGTATGAAATATGATGAGAGGAAAGCACACACGCAAGACAAGCAACCAATTTATGTCTGTTGTTGCCAGAAACGGCCCCCCGTGGGTTGGTACCCACTCCATGATGATTCACAGAGTTGAGCCTCACCCAGTGAATGAACCACACGATCCTCCAGTGATTCCCACTGGCGTGCTAAAGCGACCAATGTGTTTTTACAGGGTCGATTCAACCAGAATACGACCTCATCAGGCATTAAGAACATGGGCACTCTTGGGTATCTGGCAGCTTTCAATGCAAGACCATGATCATTCCTTCTGTCTCTAGATATCAGACGATTCCACGTGCTTGGACTTACTATACGTACGAAACCTTGAACAGCAATACGCTTTGTTTGATATGGAATCAGCATGAAAGGAAACTGAGAGGCATATTCTGAGAATGCCTTGAATACACAACTGTTCATGGGTACCAAGTCAGCTTTTGCATTCCCAAATGTTATTCTGAGATGCCTTCTCCATATATGCTCGTCATATATTTCTAGTATTTCCTTCCATTCACGACAGACAAGCATGCACTGTACGAGTGACTTTGGGTCCAGGCTCTGAAATACAAGTGCAAGAATCTCTGATGGGAGTTCCTGGGGCATGTCTGAAACATCCCGCTTCTTTCGTCGTCTCGACTGCATTATCTTTGCAATTCTAAAAGAACCAAAAAGTTTCGATCGCTTTGTTTTCTGAAGGGCCTTTTGCTTGGAGGCAGCATTCATCATGGCAGTCAGCGCATCTAGACACCATTGGCTGTCATAGTCACATGTGTCTATTGCTTGCATACCACAGTCAACGACAGAGGATATCAGATGTTTTGATGCCCGAGTCCAGAACAAATCATTGGAAAAGATTGACTCAAGTTCCCGTACAGCTTGTGTGTACATATCCAGACAACTGCTACCAAGCAAACCAAGCAAATCCAACACTGCAAACGCCCTCTCCATCTCTGCCTGCCTCACCTCCTCCTCCTCCTCACTACTGCTCATTCTTCAATCTATTTGATCTAAAGTGTACCCAAGAATAAAACTGTTCCGAGTGAACAAGCTCCTTGTATTGAGGATTGGCTATTGCTTTTCGAAACTCTGGCTGTTGCAACAACTCTAAAAAGTACAGAGAGTGAGGATATACCACGAATGTAGCATATGCAGGATCTTTCCAATATTGCAAATAGTCTAAGAATCGTATGAAAGATTCGTCTTCCAAGTACTTATTCTGTGCGAGCCAGTTGAGGTAGTCTGGACTGGCCAAACATTGAACAAATTCCAATTCAGCCTCGAATCGCTTCTCTGGTGGTATTGCATCCATTCTGTTTGTTGCTCATACTATATGTTATTTATATATGTAATAATAATGCCCAAGTACATATCACAGCCATGTAGTTGAATAGAATCTGTTGAAACCAATATTTTACTTTTTTGTTTTTGGAGAGAGTCTGATCAGACTCATGAACCGTTCAGTTGAAGAGGTTTCATTCATACAGAAACAGAAATAAAGAACCCAAAGTAATTATCAAAAAGTTAGATTGCCTATGCACTATATCGTCACGACGAGGTTCAGAGAGTACATTTGTTTGAAAATTTAAACTGAAATTGCAATGTTGATGGGGTATCGTTGGGTTGACACCGCTTGATAGATATTTCATATTCAAATAAAGATGAGGGAAATGGATCATCGTGATGATACTGTTGAAGAAGAACTGTTGGGGTCTTCAATACCACGGTCTGGTTCACAACTTCGCTTGTGTGACGGTAAGAAAATGCACAGGTATACCCTACAGCACGTGAATGCTAAGAAATTGAATGCCTATTACAAGGACCTGTACCATACACTACTAAACATGCCAGTATATAGATTCCTATTGATTTTTATTGGGTCTTATGTGGTCTTGTACATGGTCTTTGCCTGTCTTTACATGATTCAGTCCAAACATTGTGTTTCCAACGTGCAAAAGTTCAGCCATGCATTGTGGTTTTCCGTCCATACTGCAGCAACGATAGGATATGGACATCAGAGTCCTGATCCTGATTGCATGTTTGTGAATTTGGTCATATTGTGGGAAGTATTAGCTGCTGCCTTGCTCCAAGCTGCACTGTTTGGTCTGGTATTTGCACGGTTTGCGACCCCAAGTACGAGAGGATCTACGATCCACTTTAGCTCAGTGATGGTTCTTCAAGAACACGCTGAATCCCAGGTGATTGCTTGTCGTATTGCAAATCTGCGGCATCATCAGGTGCTGCGTCCTCGAGTAACAATGCTGATGATACGCAAAGTGTGCCTTGGTGGTAATGAAACGGATTATGTATACACAGAGTTGAAGATTCGGAATAGTACCTTGGGAGATGCTATTTGGCTGGGTCTGCCTTCTACATTCGTACACGTCATTGATGACGATTCTCCCCTCAAAGCGTATAGTATGAATCCAAGTGCCATGGAGAAGGATGAATTGGAATTTGTGATTCTCTTTGATGGAATTGACGAAATGACATCAACCACATTGCAAGCAAGGCATTCGTATTTCCCGGAAGATATTCGATGGAATCATAGATTTGTGGGAATCTTACATAGGGGTCCAACTGGTGCAATCACCGTGGACTGGGAACATTTTCATAGCGTTGTGGAACAAGAATTGGCAACCTACTATCGGGTTTGACATGTTGTTCTGACGAAAATGCAAACATTTCAATAATATATATGTACATATTTCTGTTTTCATTCATTCATTCATTCAAGGATTGGTGGTGCATTGCATGGCACACTCTTCAAGAAAAGTGGTCATCTGGGCTGAGGTACCCAACCACGTATTTTTCCAACAGCATTTCATAATTCACCCACGCGTGATACTTCCGAAAGAGAACAGTGCAATCCTTCCCAAGAGCTAATTTAAGTATAGCAGCTCCACCAGGGTGGTACTTCAAGTAGTCTGAGATGTCAAAAACCTTGCCATCTATTACCGTCCACCCATCTTCCTCAGTATTGTGCTTCATGACTTCCTCCATAGTTACCTCATTGAGAATGGACGAAGGAATCGCAGGTCTCTTATTCGACAGTCGAATCCAATCCATTTGACTGTATCCCTTTTCAAATGGCACCTTGCGTCTACTGCCAGTCTTTTCGGCTTCAACGGCAACGAACATTTCCTTGGTCACTTTACCCCCTATGTTGGTCACAGTAGACCCACGTATCAGAGGATTACTGTTATTGTCATCATCACTCTACAATAATTGTACAGAAATGTCGTTCACTTGAGAGAAGTGAGCCACGTGGACAAGAAAACGGACACGGACGAACCTGCGTTCCCATGAGGAAAAAAGTCTCCTTTTTCAAAGGATATATCGTTCCAAATAATTAAAAATAAATTCCAAAAATATTATTACCAAGATTTCTTCTCATACGAGTGCATATCATGAACTCCACCCTCGTGCTGAGCAGCACCGGTCCTGGCCTCCAACTTTTGGTCTCCATGATACAGAGCCTTGTGTGCATTCGAGAGAGACTTTGCACCAAGGTCTTGCAGACCTTGCTTGACAGCTTGTACTAAAAATGGAATATTTCTCTTCACAGACCCCTTATCCTTTACAGTTCCACTGACACCTTGAGCAATCTTGAGGTTTTGAGTATCCCCATAGTACCTCGACTCACTTCCCTTTGTCATTGCCTCCAATGATCCCATGCCTCTATACTTCTTTACTCTGACTCCATTAAGAGTGATATAGTCTCCTGGAGCTTCCTCAGTTCCTGCAAACATGGATCCACACATGACTGCGGATGCACCCAATGCCAATGCCTTTACAATGTGACCAGAGTTTTGAATTCCACCATCTGCTATGATAGGTACCCCTAGGGAGTGTCCCATGCGAGCAGTATGGTATACTGCTGTGGCTTGGCCTCTTCCCACTGCACAAACTTCCTGTGTGGTACAGATAGATCCAGATCCCATGCCAACACGCAATCCATCGGCACCAGCCTCTACAAGCCTCAACATTTGTTCACTAGTAACCACATTTCCACAAATGACATCAAGGCCTGGATGCTCCCTCTTAATATGCTGTACCATTTCAATTTGAAAGGTTGAATCACCCTGCGACGAGTCCAAGACGACCACATCCACATGTCCCTCCTCGCGGAGAGCTTTGACACGATCTCTATCCTGTGGTCTTGTTCCGACTGCAGCGCCAACAAGAAGCCTTCCATCAGGAGCAACAGATGGCGGTCCAGTCGCTGGACCATGTCTACTTGACTTGAACATCGATCTGGTTGCCAATCCAACCAAGTTGCCGTTGGCATCCACCACAGGGAGCTTGCCAAACTTGTGTTTCTTGAGTGCCTCAAGGGCATCTGCCTTGACATCAGCTGACCCCACCTGGACAGAGACAACGTCAGTCGTCATAATCTCATCCAACCTCGTCATTCCATCATTGATGAAATCATAATCCCTTGTAGATACTATTCCAACGAGTTTCCCTCCTAGAGCACCCGTGTCAGTCACACACACACTTCCATACCCTTTCCTCTCCTTCAAGTCAAGGAGATCCATCACAGTATTATCTCTTCTCATAACAGCAGGCTCAACCACAAATCCCGGAGTGTGGTTCTTTGCTCTTTTAACATGAGCCACCTGTTCTTCTACGGTATTGTTGTAATGAATGAATCCCATACCACCAACTTCAGCCATGGCAACTGCCATGCCAGACTCTGTCACAGTGTCCATTGGACTGGACACCAGTGGGGTGCGAAGTGCAATGTTCCTCGTAACTTTCGTCGTCAGATCTACTTCATGTGCCCCAAAATATATGTGACCAGGCATGAATATAACATCATCGTAGGTATATGACGTTCCCTGGTTGAATAGTTTTGAAGCCGGATATCCTGCATGGCAAGACATGTCACAACGCATCAGTCGTCATGTTTTCTTTATCACGGTGGAAGTGATATGGGACTTATACTATTTCTATAGATGTTGAGGATAAAGATGCGTGAAAAATCCTGCCAATACATTCTCATGCAGCGTACCATCGAGAATGGATTGATCGAAAGCAAACGTGGTATCCATGGTTGATACTTCAGACAATCTATATGATTTTGAACTCTACATAAAACAGATGTGATTACTTTTGACAGTCCTGGAGCGATATAAACAGCTATAGCTGTTTTCTTGGAACGAAAAAATTCCATCGTGGAAATTAAAAATGTCATCGTTAAAGTTTTTTTTTGAAAGAATCTGAAGGAGAAATGCCTGTCATATTATTATATTATTATATTATAGAAAATATGAGATAAAGATTGATACCGTTTGCTTTACATGAAGCACTCACCCTTGAATCAGCAGGTGAGAAATTTAATAACACATCATGGACGAAGTCCGTATCAAGGATGTACAGGAACGAGAAGATAGAGAAAACGAAGATGGAATCGTTATAGATCTCGAATATTCTGAGAGGCCTGCTGATCCTGGGCCGTATAAAGTACCGCTGCGTTCGCTGGAGGAACTCAAAGCAAGTTCTCCAAGCAGGAAACATGGTGTGTCTGAAGAGCAGGAGGAGACGTGGCGGAGGAATTGTGTTGATTTAATAATTAAAACTGGGTTGAAGCTTCAAATAGATCATCTGGCGACGTTGACGGCCCTGGAATTCTTGCATAGGTTTTATGCAGAATACTCCATGGCTACAAATGATAGGTTCTTAATGTCCATGGCCTGTTTGTACCTGGCTGGTAAAGTAGCGGACTCTCCGAAAAGTTCTCGAGATATCCTTTTAGCTGGGTTGTCAGTGCTACATACGAAAAGACAAGTCATGGATGCGCATGACAAGCGCTGGTTGGACTCTGCGCGGAAGCAGCTGGCAAGGGCAGAGCGGGCTCTCTTGTATCAGACTGGGTTTCGTTTTCGGAATACAAGTGCAACAGGATTGGTGGTTCCGATGTTGCGAGATGAAAGATTGTACGGTTTCTTAAAGAGTACATTGAAAGATGATGAAAAGGTTTCAAACTTTTCCCAGTTGTGTATTCATTTTTCAAATCAGAGTGCAAAAATTCCATTGATTCTTCAGTATGAGCCAAGTGTGATTGCTGCGGCATGTATTTGGATGGTGATGAAGATTCTCAAGGTCCCTGATGCAATACTTAGAGTCCCCGAGCCATGGTATATCCAATATGGGGCTCGAAATGGAGACCTTCAGGATATTGCAAACCAACTCACAAATGACCTATTGAGGGATGCAGCACGGATACAAGAGAAACGCACAAATTGATATACCCGAGTAGACGACACATAAGATAGATAGATGACTAGATAGTACTTCCTGACGAGAGAAAATGCGTCTCAAGCTGGTGATCAAAACACAACAAAATGTATTTTATATCATGGAATGTATGACATAAAAGAGCGTACATTACATGTAAAAATTTTCATTATTATTCTTCACTGGTAGCAGCAGAAGAAGAGCCACAGAGATCCACAACCTCGTCTTGTTCATTGTATTTTGGTTTTTTGCCAACAGACGCTCTCCTTCCCGAAGAACGTCGTCGTCCTTGTGAGGCCCCCTTTTCTTCTTCTTCCTTTTCTTCTTCTTCCTTCTGTTCTTCCTCCTCCTCTTTTGGTAGGGAAAGTCCTCTACTTCTTCTCCTTGCAGAAGATTCTAGGACACTGGCTTGAGTAGGCATATCATCATCTCTTTCTTTGTCATCAGTCTTGTGGATTATTCGATCAATCATACTTTGAGGTAACGAGGAACCTCCTGTGCCATCTGCCCCAATCCACTCCACCTTGGAGAATAATATAGCACTTTCAAATACATCCTCACATAGAACATCATTAGAACCTATTTTCAAAGATAGATACTTGTTTTTGGGAAACACAAGAGTGCCATGAAAACGCACGACACCTTCAGGAAATTCCATATCCATACAAGGGCATTTGGTATCGAGATTCTTCATGACACCCAGTGTCCCACCCTTCATAGGACGAATTGAATCTGCAAAAAGGCATAGAACTCTACCTTTACGTACAGATCCCCGCTTCACAATGTCCTTTGCATTTGCTCTCGTTAGTTGTTTTGGCACACCAGGCATGGGTGCTGTTGACATCCATCTAGTAGATGAGACCATCCCACAGTCCCACCCAGCCTGCTGCACTATATCATGCTCTCTATCTTTATTCTTTTCACCGTGTTTGCCTTCAGCAGGGTGCTGACTCGACATCATATGTTGCTTCTCTATGCTCAACTGATACCTTCTCCTTTTTCTCTAGGCTCTCAGGGATGTACTTTGAGACGTGTAGTACTACAAATGATTTGTTTACGTTGTGTGCATGAGAGATATATACACTGTGAATCTCGGAAGACCCGTTTCGAGATTTTTGAATTTTCAAACGGGATTGCAGGTTTAACCCAGAGAGTTAGACACACCAGTTCCTCTTCAGTATTCAATTGAATGTTTCTATTATATATTGTATCATCATCTGGTGAATCAAGTGATTCTATCAATATCTCAAGATGGTATCATCGAGTCGATTGGGCCTAGGGACGACTCTTCCCAAAATCACAGCAAGAGAAACAGATATTGTCATAGAGACGCATATGGATGGATCAATACCTATACTCTTTGCATTATATCATTAAATAGAAGATAGATAATGAAGAGGGGTAGCACATTATCCAATTACTCCACGCGATGCGTTGGTAGAACCACAAGGCACTACCTCGTGGTGCACAACACGAGTCAACAGAATTTGGCCGTTCGACGATCGGACATGATCAAGTCAACGATCTTGTCTGGAATAAGTGTACTAGCGAGTAGTAGTGGGCTGGTTGAACCATCCTTTGGGAAAGAAGCTATTGCTACCATGGCCAAAACTGCACCAGAGGTTCTGGACAAGGTGAATCTAGGAAAGCTAGTTCTCTCCACATTAAGCGATTGTTCTCTTGCGGTATCAATATATCCTACATTCTCATATAATGCTGCTGGAGGCGGAGGAATGGGTCGAATAGTTTCTCGGGAGGGTGATATAGCAACTGTAGAATTTGATCCTACAACTCTGTCAATCCCCACAATAGATTACAAGTCCACCAAAGTATTGGGTATACCGATTCCACCCCCGCTTTCCATTAAAATAATACCAAAAGAACTAAAAGGGACCGTGAACATGAAAACTGGTGAGGCAAACTTGGATTTTGATGCATCGTTTCAATTTGATGCTGGAAACTTGTATCATGCTGCACCTCTCTCTGTTATCACAACATTATCTACGGAAGGATCTTCTGGGAATTTGTTACAAGGGCCTGGAACTCGTTTGAATGCAGATGGTAAGGCTAGATTGGCGGGTGTTGCTAAAGTGCCAAAGACTGGGGATTCCTTTTTGGATGGTTTTTTGCTACTTCCTTCTGAAGCGTTGGCAGTGCTTAGTGCATCACTTGTGATGCTAGAATGAACAGGAGCATCTTGTTGGTACACATTATAGTACCATACTATACGATGTAGTATCGAGTACATGGTCATGTATGAAAAAAATGTGGTGGACTCTGGCCATCTAGATGATCACAGCAATATTGCCCATGCCATGTCATCACGGTGCGTATAAACGCGTTCAGCGCAAACAGATAAAAATATATGTTGACACGATTAAAAATCATTAAAGAATTAATCTTACTGTAATTAAACGTAAACGTATATAAGAATTCACCCGAAAGAGTCATGTCGAGGGCCATTTTACTGTGTCCCGTGATACTCGCCCTCCTGGTTGCTCCAAGCCTTGCGGTCACGTGCGACTCATATAAAACCGAGGAAAAATGTACAGGAATGGTTGACGGAACAAACAAGTGTGCGTGGGAGGGTGGTGCGTGTGTGACCACTTCTGAGACATTGGGCGAAGGAATGGTTGGCATCACCTCTGTCCCCGTAGATATGGGCATGCCAGACGTAGCAGTGCCTGTGTCAGGGGTAGAAACAAATGTAATGGAACCACCAACAAATAATAGTTTTTGTTCCATGCCACCAGACTCCTCTGTTGCCACTGGCATTGCATGCATGGCCTACATGGAAATGTTCTCTTACAACAAGACCAAGGATGCCTGTGAAATGGTTGTATATGGAGGATGTGGTGCCACTCAAAACCTCTTCAGTACACTCGAAGAATGTGAAACTGCAGCTACAACTTTCTGTGGAATGAAAAACAAAGACACAACGGCAACTATATCAGACAGTTCATCAGGGACTGGAGAGAGCACGATCACTGGAGAGGACACAATAATACCAAGTGGCCCAACTTCCTCGGCCATGATGCAGCAGTCTCTTTTCAGTATTATACCAGTAGTTGTAGCTTCCTATTCTTCTTGGCTTGTCACGAGTATGTAGTATCCATGGATACTATATATGCAAGTCTGATGGAGCAAATTTGTTTTAAAACTGATGTAATCACCTCAATGTTCATTTCCTGAGAGAACAAACGTTGATGTACACATACATAGAACCCAATAGATCCCTCTATATATGAATTGGAATGTATATACATACATGTGCAATCAAGCTGATGGATTCCACAAACAACTTGGCAAGTAACAAGGCAACAGACAGTATTACTACAATACAAGTACAGGAGCTGATCTCCACGTTGAAATATATCAAAAAAGTAATAATAATACATATAGTATAGATTTGATACTTCAAACTCTATTCCTGATGTTGATATCCAAACGGTGGGGCATCGAATAAACTTGCGGAACGACGTTTGAGACGTGCATGTGGATAGAGTGTGGATATACGATCCGCTTGTGATGGGAAACTGCGTATCTTCTTCTCACTCAAACAGAGATAGTACATATGATAGGAAAAGTCGTCATTCAGGTAGACCTAGATCCAGGAACAGACGTTCCCATCTGGGAAGAAGACGTGGAGCAAACTCCATGTCCTCGCATGCTGACTATGGTAGCCCCAGAAGTGTAATCAGTGAAGAAACCATCTATTACAGCGATGAAAACGATGATGCGCACTCTGTCGCGATGACGGATACGAGTAGTAATAAATATAGTAGTCTGAGACATAGCACTGTGAATGCACATCCAGAGAGCACTCTAGTGGATAAGATAGCAAGCTGGTGGCACAGCTTTTCTATTTTCGATGAAGATGACCGTAGTGATGATCACCCTTTGGGTGGGGAAGAGATTGAGAAAGTCATTGTTGAAGATGATGAAGCACAAGCACCTGGCTGCATTAGTTTGCTGACAGCTGCTCAGGTGATTCGAGCACAGAGGCGATTCCTATCCGTGATAAAAGCAGGAGAATCTGTGCAACGTGTCTCATTGGATCCGGACAATGAGAACCGAAAAGTCTGCTCCTGGGCTGCACCGGATCCAACAACGTTTCTGATTCGTTCAAAGGGGTACATGAAGGATAAAATCAAAGTACCTGCTCTTTGTAGCTTGTACACGCTCGTAGAATGTGACAATTTTTCGTTTGATACGAAAGTAGATCACATTGCAGAACATGTAGAATTACCAGTGCCTTCTGAAGAAGCATTGGAAGCCAGCAAGAGGCTTCAGCTGCCTCCCTTGCTAATTGTACATTTGCAGATGCCAATGTACTCCCCGTCTTTGTTTGGTCCCAATAATGGGGATACATGCTCTCTTATTTATTATAGTGAACTGAATGGTGCATGTGAGGCTCCTGAATATGCCCTTGATATGGCTCGTAGGTTGATACAGGATGGTGTGGAAGAGGATGGTCAACGAACGAGGGATCGCCTCAAGCTCCTGCCTCGCATTGTCAATGTAGACGAATGGGGAGAACTAGCTCCCCTATCAAATACAGAACTAAAACTTGTGAAAAATTATAATGGAAAACCGTTGCTGATGAGACCGCAGCAGAGGTTTTTCACCGGACAAGAGGGCCAATATTTTGAAATTGACGTAGACATCCACAACTATGCCTACATTGCTCGAAGGGCATTTTATGGGTATGTTCCTCGTCTTGGGCCAGCGGTCTTTGAAAACGGTTTTGTCATTCAAGGAAATAATGAAAATGAACTTCCCGAGATACTTTTGATGTGTGCCAGGGTATTTAGAATTGATTTTACCAAGACCAAAAAACTTGAACAGAATGCTCATCAATAATTCATTCTATATATACGGTAGTCTATAACTATTTTGTAGAAGCAATTGTTTCTGAAACTTCAGCTGCAAAATCTTTCCTTGGCTCTTGATCTTCTAGACCCTCACCCACCTGCATTCGCACATAGTCTACCAGGACAACATCCCTCTGCAATGTTTTGGCCAACCCCTTGACAACATCAGACACAGTGGTCTTCTCCTCCATCACAAACGGCTGTTCAAGTAAACATACTTCCTGATAGAATTTACTTAATCTTCCTTGAACCATCTTCTCAACGATATTTTCTGGCTTGCCCGATGTTCGTGCCTGCTCCATGAGCACCATGCGTTCCTTGTCAACATCATCTTGTGGCACGCTGCCTCTATCCAGATACTTTGGAGAGCTCGCGACGATATGCATTGCCAGATTATGTGCTGTATCTTGCAGTAATGCAGACTGTTTCGGATCTAAAGGACCAGTTTTGGCGGATTCTAACATCACAGCAGCAGCAATCCTGCCAACACCAGGGCCAACACGGCCATGAAGATATGTTCCCACGGTAGCCTCTCTGTCTTCAGACTCACAGTGTACAACAGCTCCACGCCGCAGCTTGATATTCTCACGAACATTTCCAGCAACCTCTTGTACAGCTTCAAGAATGGTAGTTTTCCCTGACGTATTCATCGGCAGACCTCCAAGAGTGTCTACATCAATATCCTTCCCTTGCACCATCTTGAACTGAGACAGCAAGGCCTGTGCTGCTTGCGACACCACCGACGTAAACATATCATTCCTCGCCACAAAATCTGTTTCACTATTGATTTCAACAATCGCAGCTGCATGTCCTGTATTCGATAGTCCCACCAGCCCTTCTGTAGCACTTCGAGATGACTTTTTAGAAGCTGCAGAAAGGCCCTTTTTCCGAAGTTCCTGAGATGCTCGCTCCACGTCCCAATCAGTCTCTTCCAACGCTTTCTTCACATCGGAGATGGGAGCTCCACTTTGATCACGAAGTTTTTTGATAAGAGACATGTGATTCGATGATGTGGCATATCCAGCGGCAATCGGCAATGTGGAATGGCCAAGCCTGCTTGAAGATCCAAACAGGCATGTCATCTGGCGTATGCTCGGATGAAACAATGCTTTCTCCATGACATCAAACTATGATGATACAGTATGTATTATTATTACATAATACCATATATAGTTAATAGAGCCATCTCATCATCTGTATGCTGGATGTTTTCAGTCAGTCTCTTGATCCAAAGATACAATCATAGGATCATATGCTTTGGTAAAGTCAGAGACGCTCATCCCTATCTTCAAATCAATCTCTCCTCCACCAATCCAGAACTCATCAGGATCTAGATCAGCAATCTCTTTTGCCAGGACAATAGGCAGCTGAGTCTTCATGCCCACTGGAGTCACAGCATTCTTTTTGAATCCACTCAGTTTGTATGATGTCTCCTCTGAAACAAGTCTCATTTTGATCTTTGCACGAGAGAGAAGACCTTTATGATAACGATGAACAATTGTTCTCAACCGTTCCACATCGAAACGAGATGAGTACTGAACAATGACCAACCAATATTTTACAACTCCCGGTTCACCCTCCTCCACCTTGGCGTTTTCCATGACTATTGATTTACACAGGTGATGGACACTTGGTGCCTGCAGCACAGTCCTACGATATTCTAGATCCCGATCATAGTAATCCGGTGGAGCCCGTACAAATGCAAAATCCTGGACCCCTCGTGCTGTCAGTTCCTTTGAAAGTTTTGAAATGGTCCCTTGAGGATCCGAGATCAAAGCATTGTCTTCTCTTCTCGAAGAAAATCTCTTATTATTACTATTATTACTGTCAGTAACAACAACATGGGTACATGCCATCTGTTCCAACCGCTTCTCCAGAGCGTCAATACGCCTTGCTATAGACTCTTGTCGTCGTTGCAATGCCTCCATTCTTTTCAAAATTACCAGATCGATGTAGGATGTGATCTTTACATCATATATTATATTTTTATATTAATTTTTATATCACCATCCATGGTCTACAAGCCAGGAAACATCTTGTATCTCATGCATGGGAAACAAACAAACAAAGACAAAGAATCATTTCCCACCCTGGATGATGGCACGAGCTTTCTCTTGCAAGTCCTTCATACTCTTCTCCAATCGTTCTTCCTCTTTACGTATGAATTCCAACCTTTTTGAGACTGTAGTTGTTGCCTCTAGGTACTCTTGAGGAACCAGTGCCCTCCCAATCATCTTATAAATCTTGGCATCTTCTCCAGCATCCTCCAGTTCTTTCAGGACCATATCATTTTCATGATGCTGTTGTATACACTTCTGACTAGCCTGTTGCATGGCAGCCATCTGAGACTGCAACTGTTGTAGCATAGCTTGTTGCTGTTTCTGTTCCATGGTGGCAGACATAATATTCTCTCTCTGTGCTCCTAAATTCTACCAAGTACTCTTCTCTCACTGCTACTTGAAGAAGGTATAGGTATCGTACTGAATGAAACTACGTGGTACTACTACTACTACTACTACTACTTGTTGTTTGTCGTGTACACGACAGCTTGTCTGTGACACAAGGTTGAAAACGAACGTTTGGTACTAGAGACTTTTTGTCACGATTAATTCATGAACAGGGCGTGGTGTGCTACTTGTATTTCATACAGCAAAATAACAAATTAAAATATTTATTTTCAAGTCTGAATCAATCAGGTTGTTGAAATATTTTCAAACATCATCACGACCCAGGGAGACTCGCCCATCATGATACACTCAAACGAACTCAATGATCTCATTGACTCATTGAGTCTGAGTCTGAGTCTGAGTCACCCAGTACACCTGCCAGTCACAGCACATTGTCTCATTCATGGGAGCAGTTCTTTTGCCGAAAGAGGTCCGTCTCATCACAGAACTCATGCCTGCAGGAGACTTGTGGACTGCCCTTGGTCATGGTGCAACTTCACGCAAGGTGACGTGGTATCATGGAGGTATCTTTATAGCCATGGATGTTGCTGCTGGATTGGATTACTTGCACGAAAAGCGACGAGTCATTCACGTGGATCTGAAGAGTTCCAACATTTTATTACGAGATGCAGAACGCAAGGCTGGACGTCGTGGGTATGACGGAATGTATCAAGCTAAAATATCAGATGTTGGCCTTTCGAAAATTCTTCCAATGTCTTGTGAATACATTTCATCCCTTCAAGCCGGTGGTACATGGAATTGGTGTGCTCCCGAGGTAATTTTGAACTATAAATGTACTTCAGCAGCTGATATGTACTCGTATGGAGTTGTTTTATGGGAGATATGTACAGGTGAAGCTCCCATACGGGGATGCATGCGGGATGTACGAGTACCAGAGGAGTGTCCCCAAGAGATATCTGACCTGATACACGCCTGCATCGATTGGAACGAGCATTCTCCTGTGAGGGATAGACCCAAAGCTTCAAAAGCATATGCGATTATTGAATCGCTGCTACAGTGAAAATAAATAGCAGCTCTTTCCTCTCATGCAAGAGAGAATACACACATGTGCATGCCAAATAAATATGAAATGCGTACAATACATTGATATTAAATCCTTTTACTATCTTTCAGTGTCTGCTTTCTTTGTGAAACGAAGGAAACGTGTCGAGATGGAGGCAGAAGGGGAGATGCAAATTCCTGTCCAATTTACGACAAAGTTAGACGCACCATACAAGCTTCCAGAGTCATCAATCGTACGTATGATTTGATTTCAATTGAAATGATACATGTGATCAACCATTATGTTGATTGGATCGTTATTACCTTGTTCGCATGTCATGCAGACTGTTCCAACACATGTCACAAGATACGGACTTTCTCAGATTGTGAATCACTTGTTAGAATTAGATCAAGCAGTACCATTTGAATTCTTAATTGGCGAAGATGTGCTGTGTACATCCCTGGGATCCCACATAGCCTCCAGGCAAATTTCTGCAGAGAAAGTGCTTCTGGTGGAGTATTTTCCTGCCATGTTGCCCCCCACACTTGGGGAGGATCAGTTACAGGATGACTGGATATCATGTATAGGAGTTTTGAAGGATTCAGACGGGTGGATGCTCGCGTCTGGATGCTATGATGGTTATGTAAAAGTGTGGGGTGAGTCTGGAGAGAATTCCCAATTTGCTGCCCATTCCAGTGCTGTAAAATCATGTGCTGTTATCAATACCAGCCAACAGCTGTTGACGACTGGTGATGATGGTTCTGTTCATGTATGGTCTTATGATGGTGACATGTCATTGCTTGCGAATCTTTCTGGGCATCAGTCATCTGTAGAGGCTAGCTGTGTTAGGCCTGATGGGGAGAGATGTGCAACATCAGGATGGGATACAACAATTTTAGTATGGAAATCAGGAGAAAGTCTTGTATTAGAAGCTTCTGAAACTGTCAAAAAGCCAAAAAGAAAAAAAGGACCCGCTCGATCCCTCGATGAACAGATAGCTGCAGCACATGAGATGGAATGCATTGGATCCCTCGAGGGCCATACTCAGGCTGTTTCGGATCTCAAATGGGTGACGGCAGAAACTTTGGTGTCCTGCTCATGGGATCATTCGATCAGACTCTGGGATGTCGAGATGGAGACAGTAGTTGATACATTCAGCCACAATAAAGTAGTAACATGTGTAGATACTCCACCAAATGGCCGGATAGACATCATAGCATTTGGCGGGGCAGAGAAAACTGTCCGAGTGTGGGACAGAAGAGAAAAACAGGGTACATTTATGAAATCTCTTCAATCTTTATCCTCTCACAGCGAATGGGTGTCTGATCTGGAGTGGCACCCATCATCAGACTACCACATGTTGACAGCATCCTATGATGGATCACTCAAGGTGTGGGATATTAGAGCTCAGATTCCTCTCCATACAGTGACCCTCCCAACAGAAGAAAAGATCTTTTGCTGTACTTGGGTGAATGATACCATGATTGCGCATGGTGGAACGAATCAAAAGATTTCCACATTGACCATAGAGTCTCTCATCTGACTGTCGTACATGTGATTGTACGAATATCATCACGTCCTGTAATGGATTTTGGATTGATTTCTCATTGTACCATTGGTAATTGAAACAAAGTAAAAAATTTATCATGATCAGTCAAAGTGTTACAAAACCAGGCGTCATTGGTGGCATGGCTCTGCCAAGGCCACGTTTCTGTGGTTCCAATCGTGTGGTCCTCAGAACCAAGATGGCAATGTCTGCTCAGGTACGGAGTATTTCTGACATATATTTGTTTCTTTGTGGTTTAAATACCGAAGACATCATTAACACAATTGCATGTACCTGTAGAGTGAGGACAAGAACTCCTACGTGCCATCCCTGGCTGCCTTTGCGGCAATGACAGGGTTACTGGGCAACGTGAACTCATCAGTTGCCGCTGATTTCGTTCCACCACAAACAGGAGGAAATACCGTTACAGTAGAGGCTAACAACGTGTCCAATGAATTTGGTGGAATGGCTGCAGCCCCAGCTGTCGCAGCTACTACTACCGATCTTCCAGATGGAAACCAGTGGAGATACTCTGACTTCATCGGAGCTGTCCAGAATGGAAAGGTTGAGCGTGTTAGATTCTCCAAGGATGGATCTCAGCTCCAGTTGACTGCTGTTGATGGTCGCAGGGCTTTGGTTGTCCTTCCTAATGATCCAGAACTCGTTGATATTCTGGCCAAGAATGGTGTGGATATTTCAGTTGCTGAAGCTGAACAGCAAGGAAACTACGTGTCTCTCCTCGGAAACCTCTTGTTCCCATTGATTGCCTTTGCCGGTCTGTTCTTGTTGTTCCGTCGTGCTGGTGGAGACCAGTCTGGAGGAGGTCCAATGGGTCCAATGGGAGGTCCAATGGACTTTGGAAGATCCAAGTCCAAGTTCCAGGAGATTCCAGAGACGGGAGTAAAGTTTGCCGATGTTGCTGGATGTGATAATGCAAAATTAGAGCTCCAAGAGCTGGTTGACTTTTTGAAGAATCCGGAAAAGTACACAAAGTTGGGAGCCAAGATTCCAAAGGGAGCCTTGTTGGTCGGTCCACCAGGTACCGGTAAGACCTTGATTGCCAAGGCTGTTGCAGGAGAGGCTGGAACTCCTTTCTTCTCATGCGCCGCTTCCGAGTTCGTGGAACTCTTTGTTGGAGTGGGAGCTTCCAGAGTTCGCGATCTCTTCGAAAAGGCAAAAGCAAAGGCGCCTTGCATTATTTTCATTGATGAGATTGATGCTGTGGGTAGACAGCGTGGAGCTGGAATGGGAGGAGGAAATGACGAGAGAGAACAGACCATCAATCAGCTCCTCACAGAGATGGATGGATTCGAAGGAAACACTGGAGTCATTGTTCTTGCTGCCACCAATAGGCCAGATGTGTTGGACTCTGCTCTTCTTCGTCCAGGACGTTTCGATCGCCAGGTTACTGTTGACAGACCAGATGTTCAGGGTCGTATTGCCATTCTCAAGGTGCACTCTCAAGGTAAGACACTTGGAAAGGACGTTGACTTTGAAAAGGTAGCCCGTAGAACCCCAGGATTCACTGGTGCTGATCTTGCAAACCTCATGAATGAGGCAGCCATCCTGGCTGCTCGCCGCAGCCTCACTGAAATCAGCAATGATGAGATTGCTGATGCTCTTGAACGAATTATTGCTGGCCCAGAAAAGAAGGGAGCAGTCATGTCCGAAGCCAAGAAGAGACTGGTTGCCTATCACGAGGCTGGGCACGCTGTTGTGGGTTCCCTTATGCCAGAATATGACCCAGTCACCAAAATCTCAATCGTTCCAAGAGGTGCTGCTGGAGGTTTGACCTTCTTCGCCCCATCTGAAGAGCGTCTGGAATCCGGATTATACAGCAGATCCTACTTGGAGAACCAAATGGCAGTGGCCATGGGAGGAAGAGTCGCAGAGGAGCTCATCTTTGGTCCAGAAGATGTCACAACTGGAGCCTCTGGAGATTTCCAGCAAGTGTCTAGAGTCGCCAGAATGATGGTGTCACAAATGGGTTTCTCAAAAGAGCTGGGACAGGTGGCCTGGAGCCAGGGCGGTGGAAGCTCTTTCTTGGGAGCCCAAATGGCCCAGCCAGCTGATTGCTCCGCTAGTACAGCAGATCAAATTGACAAGGAGGTCAATGCGATTGTTGATGTCGCATACCGTAGAGCCAAGGACTTGGTGCAGCAGAACATGGATGTCCTTCACAAATGCGCTGATCTCTTGATGGAAAGAGAGACAATTGACGGAGAAGATCTCCAAGCACTTTTGGTTGAGGCACAATCAAAGCAATACCTCAAGACAGATGAGCCATCTGTCAGCATTCCTTACAGAGGTTAGATTGATACCGAACAAAACATAGTATGATTGAACGCTTTTTCCTTTCAACAATGTTAGATGTAAACAAACGTGTGAGGTATTGACCGATTCATGAATTCACCCTGATATCAGAACCTACTCTCGGAGAGAAAGATTCCCGTGGACAGAAATTCCGAGGAATCTTACTCATAGCAGCATTGGCCTTGCTAGCTACTCAAAATCAAATGTATATATATGTAATCGCATGAAAATGAGAAATAGCATACGTGGTACAGAGACAGGGCGATAGCCCTGTTTGTGTCTCTCTTCACAACTCGACCTTGTTTCTAGTCTTTCACGAACCACATTGACATAATCAGACCTTGAACATGGTTTTGATAGTACCAAATGCAAATTCAAATGTGCAAGGAGGCAAAGCAAGGCCTGGTTTACGAATAGGGGGAGTGGTTGCTGCATGTGTGGGCGCTGCGGGACTCGTTGCCTGTCGTCCAGACAAATATGTTAACGACATTCGGCGAGCATCTCGCTCAAAATCTGATACCAAAAGGTACGATTACGCGTATATGACCCTCGAAGATGGCGCATTGTCTCCAATTTGTCTAATATGGACGTCCATGTCGTTGCAGGCTATTTCCCCTACAATTGAGTGAGACAGTGATAGACTGCATAAGTGGAGGATTGGGTGAAGCGGCAGCATTAGTAGCATTATTTCCTCTAGATACACTGAAGGTGCAATGTCAAGCTCGTTCCATCAGCATCAGGGTGGCGATGTGTCAGATTTTGGTGCAAGGGCCAATTGCAGGAATCAAGAGCATGTATGCAGGTGTTGGAACTGCAGCAATAGGAGCAGCCGTTGTAGGCGCTGTGCATCTGTCTGTATATCGCTACTGGACACGCGTCGAACAAAGTGTAATGGATAAGTCGTCACATCCAGGATTTTCACCAGCATTTGCCGTGTTTGGAGCTGTCATGTCGTCTCTGACAGTAGGTGCATTGGAAGCTCCCCTGGATCAAGTGAAGCTTAGAACTCAAGCAAAAACAATTAGCGGATCTCCATTGGCCAATTTGATCCAGTCCTTTACGTCTCAAGGGGCTAGGCAAATGTTCAATAGTTCGTTTGTGCCATTTGTGTTGAAAGCCATTCCTCACGATGTAGGAGAATTTGTCACCTTTGGCATGCTCAGTGAGGCAAAGCAAGTCGACACGATTCTCCACCCAATCCAGAAAAATGCCAAAGATGCACTAATTGGAGCTATATCTGGAATTGTTGCTGCCGTTTTGAGCACACCTTTTGAAGTGGTGTGCACCAAGGTGCAAACATCTCCTGCAAAACCTCATCCAACACTACAAAGTTCCCTGGCAGAGTTCAGGAATGTTGCCCGAACAGAACTTGCTCGTGGTGGTGTGAGATCACTGTATGTAGGTTTCGTTCCTCGCCTGTTGCACATGGTGCCTGCCAGTGTGATCTACTGGATTGTTGTTGAGGAGGCAAGGAGGAATCTCACGGCCGTGTCACAGTAGTAATTAATGCACAAGGATTTCTATTTCATTTACATAGTATTACATGTCATATTATTTATTCACTCCTGACTGATTATATTTTAGAAGAGGAGAAGATACCATCGAGATTTTCAATGCTTCCAAGCAATCCCAGCGATTGGGATGTCATGGATCCCCATGACGGGAGAACTTTTTGTACAAATCTCCATATCGAACAAGTGCTTGATACCAATAGCAATCCAAGGCATCATCCGTCAGATTCCTCCTGATAAAATCTTGTCCATTTTTCGCAATTGACGAGGGTTTTTTAATATTCTTAAGAATTGCCTTTTTTATCTTTGGAGCAGAGACACTGAAAAATGTGTCCTCATCAACGCCCTCACCAGTCGCATCAACCATGACAGCATGCACTCCATCCTCCAGACCCGGCTCATAAAACTCTTCAAACTTTGATTTGAATTTTATCACAAGAGAACCACACGCTAACTTATATTTGAGTCCCGCAGAGTATGAAAATCCCGCAGTATGAATCTGAGATTTGTACACACATTGCTCATGCAGATGCACAAAGTTTTCCGGCTTTGTCCCAACAAAGCCAGTATCACCTATGTCTAAAGCCATTCCTAGGGTTTCTACATCCTTTCCATCCTTATGTAATTTTTCAAGAAGAGGCATCAGCCCTTTTCTGGGTCCCACTCCCCAATTCGATCGATGGAAAATTGCATCCTTTCGATCTTTCCAAGCAAGGGAATCCCCCGTCTCTAGCAACTTGTTCCTCACATCATGCCACGAGTCCTTCTCATACTTTGCCTCTGGATAACATCCAAATGTAAAGTCAGGAACTGGAATATCAATATGGTCGTAATCCGTCGACAACGCAAACGAAGGAAGTCTAAAGTTTTGGCTTTTATACAGCAACCCAAAATCCTCTGTTGTCACAACAAATCGAATCCTCTTGCCATTCAACGCTTTCGCCAAGTATGGACTGGCCTTATTCAAAGCTCTCATCATTATGTCACGAATACATCGGGATTTGTGTGGCTGGTTTGCAGGATGTCTCTCTGTGATATTGACCTTGTATGCCTTTTGAGTAGCATCATACACCAATTCCACAACATCTTGTCCAGGATGATAATCTCCCCATCGTATACCCCCCATGGCGTCGACACTTTCTTCAGACGTTTGTTCAGATCTCTCAGCACTTTCTAACACTGGCTCGAAAAAGTGATCCAAAGACGTCGAAATCCAAGGATTATCTTCAAAGCAAGTGTTCAAGTCTGTCTCCTGTGTCAGCTGATCACTCCGAAGGTAATAGTCCTCAATGATATGTTTTCCACTATTTTGTATTCCTAAAATAAATAATATGAGAATCACCATGCTTGAGACAAAGACAGGAGTAGGGATCGTCGTCTCCCGCTTTAATCTGATCTTCCTCAAGAACGCAGGCACCATGTTTTTTTCTTCTCCATCGAATATTCAAGATTTCATTCTACAACTTAATAAACACTATTTAATTTAATTATTATCGGTATTACATGAAGTACATAGACGTCCGACCGTAGCAGGAACATTCAAACAGGGATGGACAAGCTTGCTCTTAAGAGCAAGAAGAGGTGTTTGCATCATGATTGATTTCAATCTCTATCTATACTCACATACATACATGCATGCATACATGCATATGTATATCAGTCAGATTTTGATCTCTCTGCAGTAGCACGCATCATCCATACCACCACACCCATCATCCCAACCACCCCACCCATCATCATCACACGTGTTGTCTTGTCCTGAAAAAACCCAGGCTCTTGAGGCACCTCGAATGGCTTTTCCTTCTCCCATCCAGACACCATCCACTCTACAATCTCTTCAAAATCTAGTGTATGAACATACATATTCCCTCGACGAAGTAATATAACAACCGGATCGTCATTGATGTATTCATGGAAACGTTTGGCAAGTCCCATTTCCTTGCCAATGTCCACTGTGGCTAGGAAAATATCTTTTTCCAGCATGTCCTCTTGCAACGAGATCCATCCTTCATGTGATACTCCACATGATTCTCTAGAACCACAGAAACGAATTGCCCATGTTCCAGTTGTCTGTCCAGTAGATGCTTGGGTGTCGTGTTCAAACGTTGCGTCAGTCAGTGTTTTCCCATATACCACAGTTGGGAACAACAGCGCTATCAATGCAAGCATCCATGGATGAAATACAGACAGATTCTTCATCTTGATGTTTTATTATTATATTTTCTTTTGTTTTACATGCGTGATTGCTCACGTATGTCTCTGGTCACCATGGCATGGCATGGTGGTTCCCAGTTTGAATTCGACTAGCAATTTTCTAGCTCTAGATCTAGAGCTCGTCTCAATTCTTGGCATCGTCATAAAAATACCACCAGTGATCATCATTCATGCTACTGCTGCACAATTCATGATGATAGAATGTGATATGAATGGATAGATTGTGTCAATCGCTGACGAAAGAATTCTCTTGAAGAGAGACATTTCATGGGTTTTCAAAGACATGTGGTCAAGACGACCATGAAGAATACAACATCACAGAATGTCCGATTTTCAATCATTAGCAAAGATCGTTCATGTGCAAGATTCTCTAAGATTCCAAATGCGAGGGACGTGTGTTCTCTTTTCGAGGCTTGCCAGGTCCCCCTTTTTGGTTCACCATCAGGCAAGACTGAAGATGCACACAGGGATGTCTTTGTGAGAAAGATGACGACTGCACTGGAGTATAGTGATGTCATT
>PJEL010000382.1_pt1 | contig 52598 bp, 39 predicted proteins | sample 1853271 | NCBI WGS metagenome assembly PJEL01 (sample SAMN08108733, study PRJNA415343) | Invertebrate metagenome, whole genome shotgun sequencing project. | host: Globobulimina | place: Sweden: Gullmar Fjord | collected 2015-08
GTGGTCTGAGCCTGCAAGGGCTCCTCGTGCCTGTATTGACACTCAGGATGGTTCACCCCCTACAAGTGATGATGGGACCGATCCTGATTACAGGTGGTGTGTGACAGAGTCCCTGCCGACAGGACTCTCCTACAGCTGCAACGGTACGCTTAATGTTTCAGGTGTGTGCGGTTATAATTCTGATGTAGATCCCCCCGTTGAGATAGGCATATGGGAACAATGCACACATCTTGAAATATCCGGCGGGCCTCAGATTGGCACAGAGGGGACTTATCCTCTTCCGATCTATGCGCGTGACAATAATAACAATCTAAGGATGAAGACCTTCCCTCTTTCGATCCTGCCCAACTCATTGATACATGTATGTCCGGCATACAGGCTATGGAAGCACAACGAAAGCAATGATGCTGACGCCTATCTCATCACTGGCGAATCCTGTATCACTAATGTTAATGAGAACTTTGAGATAACCACTCCCTCAATAACGCTGAATTCAGGAGAGACGATCTCTTCAAGCGGCCCGCCGAACAGCTGTACTAATCTCTCAACATCTGCAACCTTTTTAGATGCGGTCCTTGCTGACGGCAACAAGGACTGCTGTATTAACTACACTGCCTCAGGCCCTCCGGATTATACTCTGTTGGTTGACAGGACCTGTCCCGGCGACGAGGATGCGGATGGTGACGGATTTGATAATTCGGCAGACTGTGATGATAATGATCCAAGTGTATACCCCGGTGCAATAGAGACATGTGACTTTGTGGATCAGGACTGTGACGGGGAGATCGATGATGGTTTTGATAATGACGAGGACAATTACACGAGCTGCGGCGGTGACTGTGATGACACGGACGAAGAGATCAACCCTGTGGCAATTGAATCATGCGATGGTGTTGATGAGGACTGTGACGGCAAGATCGACGATGGTTTTGATAATGACAATGACAATTACACGAGCTGCGGTGGTGACTGTAACGATACGGACGCACTGATCAACCCCGATGCTGATGACAACGATTGTAACGATGTTGATGAAGATTGCGACGGTGATGCTGATGATGGCTACCCGACTACACCTACAAGCTGCGGGAACGGGGCATGTGCTGATAACGGAGATATTACATGCCAGTCCGGGTCAGAGGTTGATACCTGTACTGTAGGCCCGCCTGACGAGGCAACTGATGTTACATGTGACGGAATTGACGGAGACTGTGACGGCTTCACAGACGAGGACTATGTTGTAATAGCCACAATCTGTGGAGACGGGGTTTGTGCCGCAGGCGGCCTGCTTGAATGCCAGGAAGGCCTTGAAGCTGATACCTGTGTTCCGGGGCCTCAGGCAGAGGCAACTGATGTTACCTGTGACGGAGTTGATGGAGACTGCGACGCTTCAATAGATGAAGACTATGTTATTGACAGCAGTTGTGGTACTGGTTATTGTCTGGACAATAACACACCAAGCAGCTGTTTTGCTGGAGTTGAGACGGGATGTCAGGCCGCTACCCCGGCAGAGGCCACGGACGTTACATGTGACGGAATTGACGGAGATTGCGACGGATTAATTGATGAAGACTATGTGGTAACACCGACAAGCTGCGGTATCGGCGCATGTTCTGCAAGCGGCCAGCTTGAATGTCAGGCAGGAATTGAAGTTGATACATGTGTGCCGGGGCCTCAGAACGAGCTTGCAGATGTCACATGTGACGGAATAGATGGAGACTGTGACGGCGCAACAGATGAGGACTATGTGATCGAAAGCAGCTGCGGTACGGGTTACTGTCTGGACAATAACACACCGAGCAGCTGTGTCGGTGGAGTGGAGACCGGATGTCAGGCCGCTACCCCGGCAGAGCTTACAGATGTCACCTGTGACGGAGTTGATGGGGATTGTGACGGATTCATTGACGAAGACTATGCTGTTGACAGCAGCTGTGGTACAGGAGCCTGTCAGGACAACAATACGTCGAGCACATGTGTAGGCGGTATCGAGACGCTCTGCCTACCTGCTTTACCTTCAGAGGCTACGGATGTCACCTGTGATGGAATAGACGGAGACTGCGACGGTGCAACAGATGAGGAGTATGTGATAGACAGCAGCTGCGGAGTGGGTGTCTGTCAGGCAAACAACGCACCGAGCACATGTGTGGGTGGAGTAGAGACCGTATGTGTTCAGGGAGACCCGACCGGTGATGACATTATATGTGACGGAATTGATGAGAACTGTAACGGAAGTACGGACGAGAACTATATAGTAGACAGCAGCTGCGGCACAGGAGCCTGCCAGGACAATAATACGTCGAGCACATGTGTTGGCGGAGTAGAGACGATCTGTCAGCCGGGCCTGCCATCTTTTGAGACCTGTAACAATGTTGATGATGACTGTGACGGAATTGTTGACACCTTTAAGCGGTTTACAGCATGCGGGATTGGAGAATGTGGAGCAGCGGGAGCGCAGATATGTGAAACCGGATCATGGGGCGCTGATACCTGTACGCCGGGAGCGCCTGTTCCTGAGGACAACTTCGATGACGATGGCAATGGGACTACCGTTTGCACTGACACTCTTGATAATGACTGCGATGAGTTAATAGACTGGCGTAATGATCCGGATTGTCCTGGAAGACAGCAGTATTGTGATGATGACAATGATACGTTCTTTAATGCAGCCGGCAATGGAATATGTTTTGGAGCTTTCTGTTGGCCTGACAGGGATTACACAGGGTGTAGAGAGGATAATCCTGGAGATGACTGTAATGACGGTGATCCGTTCATCCATCCCGGAGCGGATGACATATTATGTAATGGGGTAGACAACAATTGTAACGGCACGCCTGATGATGGTTATGTGGTTGACGGCAGCTGCGGTACGGGTTACTGCCTTGATAACAATACACCGAGCACCTGCGTGGGTGGAGTGGAGACCGGATGTCAGGCAGCTCCTCCTGTAGAGGGCACGGATGTCACCTGTGACGGAGTTGACGGAGACTGTGACGGATCAACTGATGAGGACTATGCGATAACACCGACAAGCTGTGGAGCCGGTGCATGTTCTGAAAGCGGACAGCTTGAGTGCCAGGCTGGAATTGAAGTTGACACATGTGTGCCTGGACCGCAGGACGAGGCTTCAGATGAAACCTGTGACGGAGTGGACGGAGACTGCGACGGCGCAACAGATGAGGACTATGTGGTTGACAGCAGCTGCGGTGATGGAGTCTGTCAGACCGGTAATATGCCGAGTACGTGCGTGGGTGGAGTGGAGACGATATGTCAGGACGGGCCGCAGGACGAAGCTTCAGATGAAACCTGTGACGGAGTCGACGGAGACTGCGACGGATTAATTGATGAAGACTATGTGATAACTCCTACAAGTTGTGGAGATGGAGTATGTTCTGCCAGTGGACAGCTTGAATGTCAGGCAGGAATTGAAGTTGACACATGTGTGGTTGGACCGCAGGACGAGGCTTCAGATGAGACCTGTGACGGAGTTGACGGAGACTGTGACGGCGCTACGGATGAGGATTATGTGATAGACAGCAGCTGTGGCACAGGAGCCTGTCAGGACAATAACGCACCGAGCACCTGCGTGGCTGGTGTAGAGACCGGGTGTCTGGTTGGACCGCAGGACGAGGCTTCAGATGAGACCTGTGACGGAGTTGACGGAGACTGTGACGGATTAACTGATGAGGATTATGTGATCGACAGCAGTTGTGGCACCGGCTACTGCCTGGACAATAACACGTCGAGCACTTGTGTGGGCGGAGTAGAGACCGGATGTCAGGCAGCTTCCCCGGCAGAAGTTACGGATGTAACCTGTGACGGCATTGACGGAGACTGTGACGGATTAACTGATGAGGACTATGCGATAACACCGACAAGCTGTGGAGACGGTGTATGTTCAGCAGGCGGCCAGCTTGAGTGTCAGGCAGGCAGCGAAGTTGACACCTGTACACCGGGTCCGCAGGATGAGCCTTCTGACATTACGTGTGACGGAGTTGACGGAGACTGTGACGGCGCTACGGATGAGGATTATGTGATCGACAGCAGTTGTGGCACCGGCTACTGCCTGGACAATAGCACGTCGAGTACTCGTGTGGGCGGAGTAGAGACCGGATGTCAGGCCGCTACCCCGGCAGAAGTTACGGATGTAACCTGTGACGGAGTTGACGGAGACTGTGACGGCTCAACTGATGAGGACTATGCAATAACACCGACAGTTTGTGGAGACGGGATATGTTCCGCCAGTGGTCAGATTGAGTGTCAGGCAGGAGTTGAAGTTGACACATGTCTGGTTGGTCCGCAGGATGAGCCTTCTGACGTCACGTGTGACGGAGTTGACGGAGACTGTGATGGCGCTACGGATGAGGATTATGTGATCGACAGCAGTTGTGGCACCGGCTACTGCCTTGATAACAACACGTCGAGCACTTGCGTGGGCGGAGTAGAGACCGGGTGTCAGGCCGCTTCTCCAGCAGAGGTTACGGATGTAACGTGTGACGGAGTTGACGGAGACTGTGACGGAGCTACGGATGAGGATTATGTGATAACCGGCACTAATTGTGGAGACGGAGAGTGCAGCATTAACACAGGCCAGCTTGAGTGCCAGGCAGGCAGTGAAGTGGATACATGTGATCCGTTTGCAGGCGCAGCCGCTGATGACACTGTATGCGATGGTCTGGATGAGGACTGTGACGGAAGTGCGGATGAAGACTATGTTACAACGCCATCAGCATGCGGAGTCGGAGAGTGCATCGGTAACACAGGCCAGATTGAATGTCAGGTAGGCAGTGAGGTGGATACATGTGATCCGTTTGCAGGCGCAGCCGCTGATGACACCGTATGCGACACTCTGGATGAGGACTGTGACGGAAGTGCGGATGAAGACTATGTTACAACGCCATCAGCATGCGGAGTCGGGGTATGTGCTTCATCAGGCCAGCTTTCGTGTCAGGCAGGCAGCGAGGTGGATACATGCTCTGCAGGTTCACCGACAGAGACGCCTGAATCTTCATGCTCTGACGGACTGGACAACGACTGTGACGGGCTTACTGACGATTTTGATGATGATTGTGACCCGTGTGTTCTCGTCGGTCTGGACCTTACAAACGCTACCGGCCAAACGAGAAGGTATAATCTGAACGGAGGCATAAGCTGTACTTCATGGCCTAACGGCTCGGGTGTTCATGTTGATAAGCCTGATTCTGTAGAGATATACAAAGATAAAAGTAATTGTAGTTCTTTGAAGTGTACTGAAGGCTATGATTCATTGCGCAGCTATGACGCTGATGATGACTGTATGGTTCAGTTGGATAAACAGCAGCCATCATGTGAATTTAGTGATAAATGATCAGAATGAGTGACTGATATCGTTTAATATTATTATGGGGCACTGCTTATTGAGAGCAGTGCTCCTTTTTGCTTTCCAATATTGTCTTTAATATCGTTCAGTTTATTCGCTTTGCCCTTGACATAGTTAAGTAATTAATACATAATTTTTATTATTCAGTGTATTAACCTATATATATATATATTTATTTTGTATAATGTATTAATACAATTTATTTAACCATCAGACAAACCTGAATTTGTATAGTTGATCTAATTAGTTGCCGCAGGGAGATATATGGGAAAGAATGTGATCGTCAGTTTTGAAGGTGACGTTGTCAAGGTTGTCTACCTCTCAAAAAAGAGGAAACAGCTTGTTGTTGATGATGCCCTAACATTTAAAAATGATGAGTTTGACGATTTCCTTTTAAAAGAAAAGACCAAAGAGTTTACTGTAGTTAATAACTTCAAAGATGCCTTTCAGGACATCTTTCTCATCCCGCCAGTAAAGAAGAAGTATGCCAAAAACCTCATTGAATCTGAGATAAAACAGAAATCCCCTTTTGAGGACTTTACCTATACATATAGGGTTATTGGTGAAAAGCTTGAGGGCAACAGGAAGATGCAGGAGATATCTGTCTATGTTGTCAAGACGAGTGATGTAAAGAATATAACCAACAGGTTCATTGAGAAGAGGAAACTGGTAAAGGCTATCTATCCTCACATATACTCGGTTGCATCTGAAGTCCGCTTTGAGGAGGAGAGCGTTCTATGTGTTTCAGATACCGGGCAGAGCAGGGTGCTCTTCCTGATAAAGAACGGCAAGATAGAGTTTGTCAGGGCTGTTCAGTCCAGTGATGAGGGGATAAACGACTCTGATATACAGAGTATCAATGTAACTGTAAACTACTGCAAGCAGGTACTTAAGACAAATCCTTCACATATAGTTCTGATGGGTAACCTCGGGCAGCAGTTCCATACCACAGCAGATATAGATATCCCCATAGCCTGTCCTCTTAAGCCTGACAAGATCACGGCACAGAACGATGTGTACCTTGATTTTGTATACGCTATATCCGGCTCTAATACAGTTAAAGATATTGATATCTCCCAGAATGATTACAAGTCATTCTTTATGACATGGAAGGTGCTGCAGTATTCTGCCGCAGCCTTTGCAGTCCTGGCTGTTGCCGGGCTGCTTTATGCGGGGTATTTAGGATTCAACACCTTCAGCGCCAAAAACAGGCTTAATTCTCTTAAGAAGGAGATAGCCGGTTTTGATGCTGATACGCTTTCCCAGTATAACAAGAGCAAATCAGAGTTTGAGAGTTACAAGGGTTTTGTGGAGGCGAACAAGAAGACCTCCAGGATGCCTGTTGTTAAAAACTTTCTCACCTCTTTTTCTGACGCCAACACTAAGAACGTAAGCATCAGCAAGATACAGATGGTAATAAATGCTGATACACTTATGACCACTATTGAGGGTATGGTGAATGAGTCGCCCGGAGATGAAAAGGGTGGGTTTGAGAAATATACATTCTATCAGGAATTTATTGATTCGGTCATCAGGCTGAACGGGATATCGGTAAAGAAGCATACGCTGACACCCAAAAAGAGAGATTTTAAGATTGAACTGGAGTCTAAATAATGTTTCACCTTGAATCTAAACATGCGGTCATAAGACATCTGATAGCAGGAGCTGCATTTGCGCTTGTTCTGTTCGGCATCATATTCTTCTCCAGGTACAGCAGCAGTCTGCAGGAGACTGTTCAGCAGTTTGAGGTGCAGAAGGGTAATTATAAGAAGATAGAGAGGGCTGTTGTTGACCTTGATGATGTCATGAATCAGATGGACGAGATGATCCCGAAAGGATACTTCTCAAAGAGCCACCGTGAATTCATACTTGCTGCGATCAGTGATATAAAATCCGCAATGAGCTTTGCGGAGGTGAAGCTCATCGATTTTAAGGATGAGGGCAAAGAGATCGTCCTGCCCATTGAGATAAAGTTTCCTGTGGAGGACTACACTATAATGACTGAAAGCATCGCGTATGTGCAGTCATTTAAGTTCCCTTATTTTATTTTTGATGATATAAGCGTTGAAAGGGCAAAGGATAGTGCTGATATCAACTGTAAGATCATCGGCTCCATGAGAATGCCTGTCCGAAAACTGAGGAAAAGATAATATGGGACTGAACTGGCAACTAAAGGCGCTTGCTGCTTTACCTTTCTTATTGGTAATTGCTGCTGTTATGCTGGCGACCAATCTTAATGTGAAGTATACGATGACCGAGGAGGAGATGGAGATACTCGGTTTTGAGGTCAGCAATGTAAGGCTTGCCAAGGGCAAGGAGGTCACTGACAGGTCCCTGGCGGTTCCGACGCTTATAGAAAAGATCATGGGTCAGAGAGATGCGCCTCAGGTAAAAGGTGTGCAGAAGAAGAAGGAAGAGGTGAAGCTTTTAGTTACAATGATCATCTTAAGTGAAAAGGGCAGTATGGCTATTGTCAACAATACTGTAGTCAGGGAAGGAGACAGCATAGTCGGCCAGAAAATATTGAAGATTGAGAGCAATAAAATACTGGTTGAATATACAATAGCACCTGATCCAAATAGTAAAACAAAGACTAAAACTAAGGGGACAAAATGGGTGAATCTATCATGAGAAGAATAAAAGAGGGTAAAACCAGCTATCGGCTTTTTTTCATAATGCTGACATTATTATTGTTCGTCTTTGCAGTAGGTAATTTTACAGAGGAGGTATCGGCTGAAGAGGCTGAAACCAGTGCTGAAATGACTGCAGGCGCTATTGTTTCTGACGGCGGAGACAGCATGGATAATGAGCAGGAAGCGGTTAGGGAAGAGCCCGACTTCACACCCGTTTCAGAAGAATTGATCCCTTTAAAGACAAGGATAATCTCCATATCCGCAAGAAACACTCCACTTAAAGATGTCCTTTATACTGTAGGTGAAAATACAGGTCTTAACATTGTTATGGAGAGAGGAGTAGACCCGAATCAGCAGATGACCGTTACGTTGAAGGAGGTTGCTGCTGATGAGGCTCTGGATATAATATTTGCATCTGTAGATTACTTCTATGAACTTGATGGCAATGTGTTGATTGTGAAGGCTATGGAGACTAGAATATTTGAGTTTACGCATCCATCAATCTCACAGTCTTATTCGATAAGTGTAGGGGGAGACCTGCTTGGTGCACAGGATGACATTGGTGATATGCAGGGCAGGGTTTCACAGTCGATTACGGCAACTCTTCCGCCGTTCTGGGCCACGCTTGAAGGAAGTATCAGGGCTATTGCAACAGGTGGTACGGTCAATGTTAACAGGATGGCCGGGACTATAATGGTGACCGCATCAAGAAAGAGCCTTGACAAAGTTCAGGATTACCTGATAAAGATTGAGGAGGTCATGTCGAGGCGTGTTCTTATAGAGGCAAGGATAGTTGAGGTGCTGCTTACTGATAGCCTTAAATATGGCATAGACTGGGCATTTTTGGATGGGTTTGATGGCGTTGGTTCAATTCTGTCCGGAGTCGAAAATTTCGGCAATAGCATTAGTGTTGAAAATGTAGCTGGAAGCGGTATCCCTTCTGGAGTTACTGCTCTGCCTGATCTTGGTGATCCCAGGTATTTTGTCGCCACTGTCGGTAATGATTTTTCCGCCGTAATAAGCGCACTTGATGAACAGGGAGAGACTGAGGTGCTCTCAAATCCAAGGATTGGTGTATTGAATGGCCAGACAGCCCTCCTCAGTGTCGGGACAAAACTGGATTTTATTTCTGAGATAGATGTGAGCGTGGAAAAAGATGATGATACCGGAGTTGAAAGCAAGGAGTTTGATGTGACAACTGACAGTATCCTGTCCGGCTTTATGCTTGGGTTAAATCCGAGTATAAGTAGTAACGGGGAAGTCACATTGACAGTCACCCCGATTGTTTCAGAGCTTATCAATAACCCTGATAACCCCACAACATTTTCAGCCGGAGGGGATGAGTTCACAATATTCCTTCCTGAGATTGACTTAAAGGAGCTGAGTACCATTATCACTTTAGATGATGGAGAGATGATCGTGATCGGCGGGCATATCGATAAATCAGACTTGGTGATTGACAGACAGGTGCCGTTTCTCGGCAGTCTTCCAGTCATAGGCTACCTTTTCAAGAGCCATGAGAACGTGAAACAGAGCAAGGAGCTTGTTATCATGCTCAAGACAACTGTACAGATGTAGGTTTCATATTAGAAAGTTTTGTAAGTATTGCTAATTAGATGATTTATTAACTTATAAAAATGCCTCCATTAAAGCTTGGTGAACTTTTACAGCAGAAAGGCCTTCTTAAGGGATCTCAATTTGATATTGCTATAGCTGAACAGGCGATAACAGGTGAGCGGCTCGGAGAGACTCTTATAGGCCTCGGATTTGTCTCCTCAGCTGATATAGGAGAGTGTCTCGCAGAGCAGGCCGGCATCCCATTCCTTGACATATCAAGATATACGATCTCAGAAGAGGTTCTTCGCATTGTTCCAAGTGAGATGGCCAGGACCTTTGGTTTTCTTCCCCTTAATATGGAAGATGGGGTCTTAACAATCGGTATCATTGCCCCTGATAATCTGAAGGCCCTTGACAAAGCTGCCAGCCTCGCAGGGAAATCTCCCAAAGTATACATGATCGATACGGAGCTCTTTCAGGAGCGGCTCACTACGGCTTATTATTTTCTTGAGAACCCGATCCTTCAGGGCATTCAAAAATCGATTACTGCGATCAAACGGGATAGTTCAGCTTCCGGCAGTGATGTCTCATTGCTTGTCGATTATCTGTTTCAGGATGCTGTAAGAAGGTCTGCAACAGATGTGCATATAACGCCTACCTCAAAGAGCATACATGTGTTTTATCGTATTGATGGCATTATGCAGTATGGACACTGCATTCCCATAAGTGCGCAGAAGGGCATGATAAGTAAAGTTAAGGTCCTTGCAAAGCTTGATATTGCGGAGCAGAGAGTGCCTCAGGTCGGGCTGTTCCAGTTTGATTTTCTAAAAAGAAAATTTAATATGCGTGTCTCTATAATACCTACTCTCTATGGAGAGGATATGTCTGTCAGGGTGCTAGGCAGTTCAAGTTTTTCATTCAGGATAACAAATCTTGGGTATGATGAGGATGATGTCAACAGACTTAAGCACCTCTTCTCAAAGCCTCATGGCCTTATAATTGTTACAGGCCCGACAGGAGGTGGAAAGACCACAACCCTGTTTGCTGCCATGAGAGAACTTGACCTGGTCGAAAAGAATGTTCTGTCGGTTGAAGATCCTATAGAATACCGGCTCAGCATGATCAAACAGACTGAGGTTTCAAGTAAGGTGGGGTATGATTTTTCATCAGCAGGCAAGAGCTTTATGAGGCATGATCCTGATGTCATACTTCTTGGTGAGATAGTTGATGATGAGACGGCAAATATAACTGTAAATGCCTCCTCCACCGGACATCTTGTTCTGAGTTCTCTCCACACTAATGACTCTGTAAGCTCTATACCGAGACTTCTCGGGTTTAATGTAGATAAAAATTCTATTTCCGCCACGCTGATAGCTGTTATAGGCCAGAGGCTTGTAAGGAAGAACTGTGAATATTGCAAAGCTGAGTATACTTTTAAACCCGGAGAACTCGGCGGTCTTGGATTCTCTGAACTAGAGGGGAAGGTTACAACCGCCTTTAGAGGTGAGGGATGTGTAGCATGCAACCATTCGGGTTTCATGGGCAGAACAGCCATTGGAGAGATCCTTATAGTTGATGATGATATAAGACACCTGATCAACATTGGAGCTTCTGTGACCGATGTCAAGATTGCTGCCACAGAACATGGCATGAGGACCATTAGAGAAAATGGGATCAAAAAGGCTCTTCATGGGATGATCACATTTGAAGAGCTGGTAAGGGTTATAGGATAGTTGCTAAGGGACACTTTTCTTATATTTTCAGTTGGTTGAATTGGCTTCTGTGTCACTTATGCCTATTGTTTATTCTAGTGTTTTCACTAATATTGAAAGGATAAAATGCCGAGATTAAGACTGGGAGAACTTTTACAAGAAAAAGGGCTTACTAAGGAGTCGCATATCAAGATAGCCCTGGCTGAGCAGGATATTACAGGGCATCTGATAGGCGTTATCCTTGTAAAGCTGAGTTTTGTTGCGTCAAAGGATATCACCAGGACCCTGGCGGAGCAGGCAGGGATACCTTTTGTAGACCTTACCGAATTCAATATTCCTGAGGATGTACTTCGGCTTGTTCCAAGGGACATTGCTACACGACTCGGTTTTACTCCTCTTAAAGTTGAAGACGGGGTGATCACTATAGGTATCACTACCCCTGAGAATATGCTTGCTGTGGATGCGGCAACAAGGCTTGGAGGAAAGCCTCCTAAAGTGGTCATGGTTGACGGGTCTATAGTTGAGGAGACTCTTGAGAAGGCATTCTATTTTCTTGAAAATCCTATTCTCGTTGGTATTCAGAAGATCATTGAAAGTTCAAAGGCAGGGGAACTTACCGGCGCCAAGGTCTCGCAGCTTACAGACTATCTTGTGAAGGATGCGATAAGAAGAAAGGTTACTGATATCCATGTTACCCCTACCATGGAGACTGTTCATGTGTTTTTCCGTATTGATGGTGTTCTTCAACAGGGGCATTGCCTTCCCAAGGTGGTCAGGACCGGTATAGTATCAAGGATAAAGATACTCTCAAAGCTGGATATAGCTGAAGTAAGGGTGCCTCAGGACGGCTCATTCTCTTTTAATTTCCTCAATAGAAGATATGATATGCGTGTATCCACCATGCCTACAATATATGGTGAGAATCTTGTTATAAGGATACTCGGCAGTGGAGGAGCGATACTGAGACTAGCTTCTCTCGGTTTTGATAATGATGATACTGAACGCTTGAGGAGGCTCTTTTTAAAGCCATACGGTATGATACTTATATGCGGTGCAACCGGTAGCGGTAAGACCACTACGCTTTATGCAGCACTAAGGGAGATAGACCTGATAGAGAAGAATGTTCTTACAGTCGAGGACCCTGTGGAGTACAGGCTGAGCATGGTGAAGCAGACCAGCGTTAATGAGAAGGCCGGCTACAGTTTTGAAGCAGCCGGAAGGACCTTTATGAGGCAGGATCCTGATGTTATTCTTCTTGGTGAGATCAGAGATGAGGAGACAGCGACTATCGCGCTCAGGGCTTCCATAACAGGCCACCTTGTGCTGAGTACACTTCATACCAACGATGCTGTCAGCACTATCCCGAGGCTTGTCAACTTCAATGTTGACCGTTTTCTTCTTTCATCAGCGCTGCTCTGTGTTATAGGGCAGAGGCTTGTCAGGAGAATCTGCTCAACCTGTAAAAAGGAGTATGCGGTTGAGCCGGGAGAGCTTGACAAGATGGGCTTTTCAGGTTTAGATGATATTAAGACCCTCTATAAGGGTGAGGGCTGCATTGATTGCGGAGAGTCCGGTTATTCAGGCAGGACGACGGTTGGAGAGATATTTATTGTGACGCAGGAGATAAAGGAGCTTATATATACCGGTGCATCTGCCAATGCGATGCTTGATGTAGCGCTCAGGAACGGCATGAAGACGATGAGGGACAACGGAATACAGAAGGCTATAGCAGGGACAACGACATTTGATGAAGTCTTGAGGGTTGCAGGTTAATGCCTATTTTTTCTTATAAAGCAATTGATGCTGAGGGGACCGTTGTAAAGGGGATGCTCGAGGAGATAAATCTCGAGTCGGCCATTGAGAGTATATCTGCTGCAGGCCTGCATCTGCTGAACATAAGCCAGACGCATGAATATGTTGTCGCCTTAAAGGGACTTCTCCAGAGGCGCCAGAAGATCAAGACCGAGGATATCATCGAGTTTGCAAATAACCTTGCTGTCATGCTGAGGGCGGGCGTTCCAATACTGTCAGGCTTGAGCAGTATAGCCATGGGTATGGAGAACAAGTATTTTCAGGGCAAGATAGATAACATGAGTGAGATGCTTGAGCATGGTTCCAGTTTCTCAGCCGCCATTAAAAAGCACAGCGACATCTTCCCCAATATATTTAACCACCTTGTTATGATCGGCGAGGAGACCGGCCGTCTTGACCAGGCCCTTGAGGATGTAGCTGTTCACATCCAGAGGATGGAGGATCTTGCAGGCGCTATCAAGAGTGCGCTTATCTACCCAATATTTGCACTTGTGACCACATTTGGTGCTCTTATGTTCTGGATGCTGTATGTTCTTCCAAAGATCATGGACGTTTTCAAGAGCATGCAGGTTGTTCTTCCGCCTATCACCAGGGGGCTTCTATGGACGAGTGAGTTTGTTCAGGCATATAAGTACCCTATCTTTGCCGTCCCTGTGGTACTTATCCTTATATACAAGGCGCTGAGGAAATTTGAAAAGACAAGGTATTATGTTGACCTTTCAATGCTTAAGCTCCCTATCATAAAACTTATTGTATACAACAAATTGCTTGCGCTTTATGCCGAACAGATGAGGATACTTACAGTTGCAGGTATCACGATAGACAGATCCCTTGAGATCGTTGCCGACCTTATGGACAATGATGTTTTCAAAAATGCCATTGAAGAGCAGAGAGAGGATATAACGACCGGCAGCAGGATATCCGATGCCATGAGAAAACATTGGATGTTCCCGCCTCTTGTGACAAGGATGATAGACATCGGCGAGGCAAGCGGTAACCTGGATGAGCAGTACGGCTTTGTTGCTGAATATTACCTGAAGAAACTCCACAAGGTCTCACAGAACATGTCCAAAATGATTGAGCCTATCGTTATAGGCGTGATCGGATTTCTCTTCGGTATCATCATTGTAGGTCTGATGCTTCCTATCTACGACCTTATCGCAGAGATCAACGCATAATGGATATACTCAAGTTCTTCGGCCTTAAAGAAGATCCCTTTAAGCTGACCCCGGACCCAGGATATTTTTTCTCCTCTGAATGTCATAAAGAGGCTCTCCAGTCCCTGGACTATGTTATACAGCAGAGGGAGGGCTTCTGTCTTATATCAGGCGAACCCGGAACTGGAAAGACCACTCTCATTAAGATATTCATTCAGAAGTGGAAGGATAAGGCTGAGATAGCGCTTATACTTACACCCCGCCTATCACCGGAAGAGTTCATTATTTCTGTACTGGATGATCTGAAGGTCAATTATGAGGATAAGAGCAAGTCTGAGACGCTTAAGGCATTCAGGAACTTCCTGCTGGAAAGGTCTCAGCAGAAGAGGCCTGTGATAATAATAGTTGATGAGGCCCAGAGCCTTCCGGCGGAGACGATGGAGGAACTTCGGCTTCTTTCAAATCTTGAAACAGAGAAGGAGAAGCTCCTGCAGATAGTACTTGTCGGGCAGCCGGAGCTTGATGAGATGCTGAATGAAGGTGTTTTCAGGCAGCTTAAGCAGCGAATAACCGTAAGCATGAAATTAAGTCCGCTTGACAGCGGTGAGATGCTTGAATATATCAATTACAGGCTGATAAAGGCAGGTAAAGGATTTCTTAGGCTTGATAAGGGGCTGAAGAAGCCGATATTTGCATATTCACAGGGGATACCTAGGAAGATTAACCTTCTTTCCTCAAGGGCCATAATGGCGGCATTTCTTGAAGAGAGCAGTCTGATAACAGCTAAGCATGTAAAGTATGCAATTGAACATCTTAAACATGATGGCTCAGCCTCAGGAAGAAGGCTCTCTCCAGGGATCATGTATGGCGCGGCATCCCTTCTTCTTCTTATTCTTATCGGGTCTGCAGCCTACTACTATCTGCCGAACTTCAGCGGTTCAAATGAAACAGTTGCTGAACCTGTTCTTTACAGCAGCGCAAACACTGCACCTGAAACTTCCACTAACCATGTGGATGTGAAGACAACTGCAGTGAAGCCTGTAGCTTTTCCTGAAGCCTCTCAGAGGAAGGTTGCCATGGTAAATAAGCCTTCCTCTTCCGGGCTTGAGCTGAAAAATAGGGAGACTGCAGTTGCACCTGAGGATCTGTACCGTCAGGGGCTTCAGGTATTTCTGTCTGGAAGATTTGACGATGCTCTCGGCAGCTTCAAGAACTTTCTGAAGAGCTATCCCGGCCATTCCCTTTCTGAGGATGTCAAATACTGGTCAGGTGAGGCTTACTATGCGATGGGTGATTATGACAGCGCTATTATTGAGTTTGATAAGGTTGTGCAGGAGCATTCCGGCAAGAAGGCTCCTGATGCTCTTTTAATGGCCAGTTCTGCATTTATCAAGCTTGATAACAGGCAGAAGGCTGAAGAGGTTCTGAATTGGCTTATTGAAGAGTATCCTGATACGAGAACTTCTGAGAAAGCAGAAGAGAGGCTTAGAGAATTAAGTCTTTTTCCTTAGGCAGCTAATTATCCAGAACCCTTTCAAGTCCTGACCCACCCCTTGGGTCACCAAGTTTCTGAAGCCTTGCATAATATGCAGCAGCCTGGTTAAACCTGTTCTGTTTTTCATAAAGAAGCGCCATGGTGAATATGGCATTTACATCGATAGGGTCGGCGGCAAGGGCCTTGTGCAGATATTTCTCAGACCTGGAATAGTTACCTGTGTTTGCATATACGATCCCTATATTGATAAGGGCAGGTATGTAATCATCTTTAAGCTTATAGCTTTCTCTTAATCTGTCCATCGCTTCCTTCCACATATCCATCTTCATGAGGAGAGAGGCTATCTTGTTCATAATAATATGGTTCTTTGGTTCAATCTTTAGTATCTCATCGTAAATTGCTATTGCATTAACATATTCATTGCTCTTCTCACTTCTGATCGCCTTATATAGATGGTGGTATGTCTGTTTGGAACCAAGCACCGGCATTGCTTCTTCTATAACAGCAGGAGCTTCAGCATCTGCTTCAGCAGTGTCAGGTGATTCAGTCTTATCATTTAAGCCAACAGCTTTACCTGAAGTCTTTACTATGCCGAGAGGGTTGATGTTTCCAGGGGCGGCATCCTCTCCAGTCCCCTCACCTTCTACAGCAGCTGCTGCTACAAGTGCCGGCGGAGGTGTTTTAGTAAAGACTTTCTTCTTCTCAGGCCCTTTAGAACTATCTAAAGATTCCTTTTCCTTCTCAGCAGCAAGCAGCGCATATTCGATCTTTTCACTTAAGGATTCAGAAGATCCTTTCTTGGCTTGCCTGGCTTTATGAGCTGTTTTAAGTTTGTGCAGATCTGCGGGTATATGCTCTCCGGATTTAACAACATATATACGGAAGATCATGGCACCAATAATTACCATGAATGCAAATACTATACTTGCAACAAGAGCTAACTTGTATTTTTTATCAACCTTCTTTTTCTTTGCCTGATTCATATCAGATCTCAGGCCGGGAGGGGTCTCCCTTGTTGGTTGGGGAAGGCTGACTTTTGAAAGCATGTCAGATACAAGACTCATGATTAATTTATAATCCTTTTTTAAGAGTTTGTCAATATATATATGTATACTGTATATATATTAAAATATTATAGTCTTAGTAGTCCCTTAATTCAAGGTTTTTAGTGAAATAAATAATCCACCTTTTTTTAACGGGTTTCTGATAATAAAAAATATAGGTATATTCTTATCGATTAGATACAGTATAGATTTAATTATTAATAGAATTAGGTTAAAATATGTGCAAAATATTTAAGGGAGACAGCTAACATAATCATGCTTGATAAGATCAAATACCTTACATCCGGTGAGTCACATGGAAAAGCACTCACCTGCATTATCGAGGGGATGCCTGCAGGCCTTCCACTTTCAGAGAAGGAGATATCCGCTGACCTTGCAAGAAGGCAGAAAGGCCATGGCAGGGGAGGCAGGATGAAGATAGAGACAGACCATGCACAGATACTGTCCGGTGTGCGGTGGGGCAGTACCATGGGATCTCCGATTGGATTACTGATAGAGAACAGGGACTGGGCAAACTGGGATAAGGTAATGTCTCCGCTTAAGAAGTATGAGGATAAAAGCGTTCACGTTACAAAGCCGAGGCCCGGACATGCAGATCTTACAGGAGTTCTGAAGTACGGACACAGGGATGTCAGGAATGTGCTTGAACGTTCAAGTGCCAGAGAGACAGCTGCAAGGACAGCAGTTGGCGCTGTTGCAAGGAAGTTCCTGTCTGAGTTTGGTATCAGGGTCATGAGCCATGTAACTGAAATTGGAGGGATTCAGAGTCCTGAAACCGGCATTCAGATTAACGATATAAAATCTCTCGTGTCTTTATTTAATACGGCTGAAGCATCTTCTGTAAGATGCCATGACAAGAAGACTGAGAAGAAGATCATCCGCAGGATCGACAAGGCCATGAAAGATGGCGACAGTCTTGGAGGTGTCTTCGAGGTAGTTATTGCCGGAGTTCCTGCCGGACTTGGAAGCTACAGCCAGTGGAACAGGCGGCTCAATGCCAAGCTCTCCTACGCTCTGATGGGCATTCAGGCCATGAAGGGAGTTGAGATAGGGCTCGGATTTGAGAGCGCAAGAAGGCCCGGCTCCAAGGTCATGGATGAGATATACTACAGCGCATCAAAAGCAAAGAAGGGCGGTGCCGCCGGAGGTTTCTATAGAAAGAATAATAACTCCGGAGGTATTGAAGGTGGCATGAGCACCGGGATGCCTATTGTTGTCAGGACCGCCATGAAGCCCATACCGACACTTAAGAGGCCTCTTTCATCAGTGGATATCAACAGCAAGAAAAAATTCAATGCTGCTTATGAGAGGTCTGACGTATGTGCTGTTCCTGCCGCCTCTGTTGTCGGAGAGGCTGTCACAGCGCTTGTGATTGCCGACTGCATGCTTGAAAAGTTCGGCGGTGACAGCATGCAGGAGATAAAGAGGAACTACAAGGGATATCTTAAGCAGCTGAGTAAATTCTGAAAATAAACTCCAAAATTCAAATCCCAAATATCAAATAAACTCCAACTGCCGAATATCCAAACTACAAAGGATTGATTTAGGTCATTGTGATTTGAGATTTTTGTTGTTTTCAGTAAGGATGCTAAACTGATTAAACAGTTTTTGTCTTAATAGGTGATTTTATGAAGATCGCACTAACAGGTTTTATGGGAACAGGCAAGACCTCGGTAGGTAAAGCGCTGAGCGAAAAGCTCGGGTATCCTTTTGTGGATACGGATGCGCTTATTGAGGAGCGAGAGGGCATGCCTATCTCTCTCATCTTCAAGGAGAAGGGTGAGGATTACTTCCGCGATGTCGAACGTAAGATCGTTAAAGAGGTTTCCGAAAGCATTGATGTTGTAATAGCTACAGGCGGCGGTGTTATAAAGGATAGCGTTAACGTGTCAAATCTTCGCAGAAGGGGTATCCTCTTTTGCCTTACTGCGACCCCGAAAATAATTCTTAAGCGTGTCATGCTTGAGGGGGGCACGAGGCCTCTGCTTGATGTGGAGGAACCGCTTGCTGAAATAAATATGCTTCTATCTCAGAGGGAGGAGTTTTATGCTCAGGCCGATCTCTTTGTCGAGACGGATTTTATTACACCTGAAGAGGCAGCAGATAAGATCATATCCGATCTAGGGCTTGATTCTGAAAGAGTGAATGTAGGGCTTGGCGAGAGGAGTTATGAGATCGCTATTGGACATGGCCTTCTTGCCAAACTTGGACTGAGGATCAGGGAGTTCAGGCCTTCAAAGGTGATCATCGTAAGCAACGAGACCGTCTTCCCTTTATATGAAGATACGGTTCTTGCATCAATGAAGGAGAATGGTATTTCACCTGAGGTCTTTTTAATGCCTGACGGTGAAGAGTATAAAGCGCTTGAGTGGGCAGGCAACATATACGCAAAGCTCCTTGAATCAAGGTTTGACAGGGGTTCTTTGATAATCGCCCTAGGCGGCGGTGTTGTAGGAGACATTGCAGGTTTTGTTGCAGCTACTTACATGCGGGGAATAAGGTGTATTCAGGTGCCGACCACGCTGCTTTCGCAGGTGGACAGCTCAGTAGGCGGTAAGACCGGGGTCAACCATCCTCTCGGCAAGAATATGATAGGGGCTTTTTACCAGCCTTCTCTTGTGATGATAGATGTTGATACCTTAAAGACGCTTCCTGAGAGGGAGTTTCTTTCAGGTATGTCAGAGGTGATCAAGTATGGTGTTATATCAGACGCTGATTTTTTTGATTTCCTGAAAGAGAACAGGGACGATATCCTTGCTATGGGTGACAGTATTATCCATATTGTAAAACGCTCATGTGAGATCAAGGCCTATGTCGTGTCTCAGGATGAGAGGGAGGCGGGCCTTCGTGCCATCCTTAATTTCGGCCATACAATAGGACATGCTGTTGAAACTGTAACGAAGTATAAACAATATCTCCACGGTGAGGCGATAGCCATAGGCATGCGTTATGCCGCTGACCTTGCGGTAAAGATGGGGATGTTTGATAAGGGCGCCGCAACAGAGGTTAAGGCGCTTATTGAGTCATATAAACTTCCTGCAAACCTTCCGGAGGGCATCAACCTTTCCGATGTCATCAGCGCTATGAAGGTAGACAAGAAGGTTCAGGACGGCAGGATGAGGTTCATACTTCCCGAGATGATGGGCATGGTCAGTATTGTTGATGATGTTGATGAAGGTATTATCAGAGAAGTCCTGGAAGGGTAGATGTCATCTTCATGCTTGATTTAACTGCACCTGATTACGGGTCTTTCCTTATTTCGTCGCTATAGTTTTTGCTCTTTTTATTACGTCTTCCATCACTTTGGAATCTGATACATTCTTGAAGTCATTATTAAGTTCACTTAATAAGTACCTGCTCGCTTCTGTTGGGTGTATATCTAGTGATTTCGTCATGGCGTCAGAACATGCTTGCGCGTCATTCAACATAGAATAAATATGACCGAGGTAAGAATAAACAGCACTGCTATTCGGAACATTAAGTTGAGCCAATGCATTTTCAATTTCATTGATGTTGTTCTTTGCCAAACTTATGTTGTCCTGAAGGATAAGAAGCTTAGTTATTGATGCCTTAACAAAAAGATCATGAGGAACAATTTCATATGCTTTAGCTTTTAGTTCATGTGCTTTGTTTAAATCATAATATGGATTAACATCTGGATTTGCATCTGTGTAGTTGTAAGATAAGTATAAATAAAGATCCTTCATCGCTATTGGCGACACAGATTCTTTAACAGCCGTTGCTAGTGCCTCGTTTAAAATCGCGATCGATTTTTTATAATTACGTTTAGAGAAGAAATCGTAACCTACTAACATTAAACTTCCAGTCTTGTAGGCAGCCCCCCAATCTTTATCTATTGCGAGAGATTTCTTATGAGCATGAATTGATTCCTCATATTGTCCAGCAGATTCTAAAATGAATCCCAGGTTTTGATACCATAATGATGACTTAGGGTTTAACTCAATAGCTTTTCTTGTCTCTTGTTCTGCTAAATCAAGTTTGCCCTGTTCCCAGTAATTAGCCCCCTTATTTCCATGAATGTGATCAGGTGGTTCTGTAGGCGCGAAGTTGATTAACTTGTTAGAAATGATATTTAACTCATCTGTGATATTATCTTTTATTTCGGGTGTACATTCTTTTCCTTTTACTGCGGAATCAACTACGCCCATTGCGACACCATGCAATAAACCAATAAAAGCTACTTGTTTGCCACTCAATCCATTGTTGCGCGCAGCTTTTGTCACTCTGAAAAAGTTCTGCTGCCAGTCTAAGCCGCACCAGTCGGCAAGGCTCGAAATTTCACCAATATATATTACTTGCGCAGCGTTCTCCTTGGCGATAGGCACTGTCTTTCTTTCTTTTTCTGAACTCGGCTGCACATATGAACCATCTTTGAGTCTTACTTTGCTCCAATAATTATTCATTGCACGTTCTATAACTTTGTCATGCATCTTCTTTGGGATGATTTCAGCATAGCAATAAGAGCTGAATAGAATTAACGATAATATAGAGAGTATGTATTTAGTCATAATTGAAAAGTTTTTCTAATGTCTATGCTAAGACGATCTTTGTTTCAGCGATTTGTTACGCTGTATTAAATTTATGTTGAAAAAACCTGCCGAGCTTTTTGCTTGCAATTAATATCCAAATCGGAATATTAGCGATCGGGATAGACCAAATAATGTGTTCCAATGCAAAATGAAATCTTAAGCTCCAACCGTAAGCAACACCTGCCCAAACATACCAGAATGGTGCCGTAATTGAGAATAGGATAGAGAAAAAGGCTAAAGTCTTTCTCATATCATCAAATGGTTGTTTAGTTAGGTATATATAAAAATAAGTACCAATAATACCGTGTACAACACCAACTATAATACTTGGGATCCACGGATCATATTCATCAAAATGGACAAAGTGTAAAAATATGGTTACGAAAAATACTGTCAGTATGAAGTTGATGATATGATCAATTTTCATTTAAAGATACCATTAAAATATGTTTTGGCTTTTTTCCCTTCCCAGTGAAAGCTAAGTGGAATTATACCTAAGAAAACCACAAGAATAATAAGTGGCAAAAAGTTGCCTTTTCCTTCAAATGCTGATGACACAGCCCCAAATCCGAAAATCCAAATAATCATAAACACTGTGATAAATTTATGCAGTTTCATTTTGATAATGATATCTGTACCATCTCCATTTCGTTGAAAGCTTCCGTGTAAAATGGGGAGAAAAGAGTTTTTGTAAGAAATGATCCTTGAAACCTTGAATCCATTATCATAAATATCTCCCTGATAGTGTTTGTCTGACCGTAAGGAGTTGAACATACGCATATCATCAACATGTTCACTCAGTTTCTTTTTGATTTCTGGGATTATTTCTTTTGTATGTATTACGAAGGTATCAAATGGGAATAGTTTCATTTTGCCTTATAGATAACGATTAAGCTGAGCGGCGGCGAATCGGCGACAGCCGATCTCGCCGTCAGCTCGAGAGCTTGGTTAGGTGAACTATTGTAAATCGATACCATTAAAAAAAGTATTGCAGATATCCTTGTTTAAATCTTCCCTATCCTCGACCGTTAGGGTGATGCTAAAATAACCATCTTGTGCATCAATAAATAGAACTCTTGCTGGTGATGGTTTGCCTTTCTCTATGCCGAAAAGCTCAATACTCATAAAAGGAATATTGTCAGGATTCAAATTAGGCGGCTGCCATCTCACAGCTTGCATATCAGGAAATTGATTGAGCGTATTATTTATATCCACGCGAAAAAACTCTTCAAGTGTTTTTAACCTTGGGGTATTTGCATCTTTTCTCTGAAAAGCAATTGTTATAGCTTGCTTTGTGTTAGCCAAGGTTTTGCCGATCGGAAGTAAAACAGCATGAAGACCTGCGTTTCTTGATGTTTCTTTATCCAAATACCAACTATCCGGAATATGATAGATAAGCTTCCTGGCACTTGTTTGGTTTTTTTGAAAGTTTGGCCCCATCATTATTGTGTTCGCTTCTTCTGCCAGCAAAGTATTACTTAGAGCATGAATAAGTAGAATTAGGGAAGACAAAATACGTATGATTTTCATAATAATCTCACCTGTTGTTTTACCTAACAATTAATATACGGCTGGTTGTATTTACAGAATTTTAACCATTATAGTTGTATGAGTATAGAAATGCAACCACAAAATATTGCGTTTAATTAATAAGTTGTAATGGAATTAAAGTGGTCAATTTCCTTAATTGAGTTCGTAAATGTAATCGAAGCGAAAAAATGAGATTCTTCGTTCACTACGTTCTCTTAGAATGACAAAAATAGAGATTAGGTTCCCACTTGACATTTATTCTAGGATTTATTAAAATGATAATGGTTATCAATATCAAATCAAAAGGATGATATGGCGATAAGGGAAGAAGAGAAGGTATTTGACGATTACATAAAGCAGAAGGGGCTGAAGTATAGTGAACAGAGGAGGCAGGTGCTGCATGCATTCCTCAAGACCGAAAAGCACCTTACAGCTGAAGAGCTTCACCTGCTTGTGAAGAAGAGGTTCCCGGCAATCGGCATAGCCACTGTATACAGGACACTGAAGCTGCTGAAGGAGAGCGGCCTCTGCAGGGAGCTGAAGCTCAATGACGGTACAACGAGACATGAGCACCTTTATGACCATGAGCACCATGACCACCTTGTATGCATTGAGTGCGGGAGCCTGACCGAGGTCGTTGATCCTGAGATAGAGAAGCTTCAGGAGAAGCTTGCCAAAAAGAATGGCTTCAGCATAAAGAGCCACAAGCTTGAGATCTACGGTACATGTAAAAGTTGTAAATAGATATTTTTTTGACCATACGATGATAACGATTATCAATATCAATAAAGATTGTATATATTCAGCAATAAAAGGAGGAGTAAGATGAGGAAAAGACTTATAACATTAATTATGGCTGTTGCGGTCCTGATGGCCGCTAACGTATCAATTGTTTCTGCTGAAGAGGTTGTGGTCTATTCAGCAAGAAAGGATCACCTTATAAAACCGCTTTTTGACGCCTATAAGGCTGAGACAGGCATCGACGTAAAGTATATAACAGGAAAAGCCGCGCCTCTTATGCAGAGGCTCAAGTCAGAGGGTAAAAATACCCCTGCAGATATTCTGCTTACGGTTGACGCTGGAAACCTCTGGAATGCTGCTGACGAGGGGCTTCTTCAGAGGATTGATTCATCTGTGCTGGATGCAAATGTTCCCGGTCATCTGCGTGATTCAGAAAACAGATGGTTCGGCCTTTCAGTACGGGCAAGGACGATAGTGTACAGTACAGACCGTGTAAAGAAGTCTGAACTTACAACCTATGAGGCGCTTGGAGATAAAGAGTGGAAAGGGCGTTTATGTTTGAGAACATCAAAGAAGGTCTATAACCAGTCCCTTGTGGCGATGTTCATTGCAGAGCATGGAATTCCGAAGACTGAAGGTATAGTAAAGTCATGGGTCGCTAACCTGTCTGCGGATCCATTTTCAAATGATACAAAGGTGATGGAGGCGATACTTGCAGGACAGTGTGATGCCGGGATCGTTAACACTTATTATTTTGGCCGCCTGCAGAAGAAGGATCCTGAGGTAAAGCTCTCACTCTTCTGGCCCAATCAGGGCAATGATGGACAGGGCGTGCATGTGAATGTCTCAGGTGCAGGCGTCACAAAGCATTCAAAGAACAGGGACGGCGCTGTCAAGCTTCTTGAGTGGCTGTCTTCAGAAAAGGCACAGAACCTATTTGCAGACTCAAATATGGAGTATCCTGTAAATACGCGGGTACAGCCCCATGACTCAGTTGCAGGCTGGGGAAGCTTTACGCAGAACCTGATCAAGGTTGAGAGGGCAGGTGAGCTTCAGAAAGAATCAATAATGCTTATGGACCGTGCCGGATACCGGTAAAATGAATTATGCTGTAAAAATATACATGGGTATTGATGCGTAATCGTATAAAAAAATACTTCAGCGGATGGCGGTTATCGGTATTTGCAATAGCACTTCCTGTCATAGTCCCGATAGCTGTCGTTCTCTTTTCGCTCCTTCAGCCTGCAGAGGATGTATGGGAGCATCTTATCAGCCATGTGCTCTCAAGCCTGCTTGTAAATACATTCTGGCTGCTGCTTGGTGTGGGTATTGTAACAGCCATACTCGGTGTGGCCCTTGCATGGCTTACAGCTGTATGTGAATATCCAGGAAGAAGGATATTCTCATGGGCGCTCCTTCTTCCCCTTGCGATACCAACCTATGTCCTTGCCTTTGTAAGCATAGGCATATTTGACTTCAGCGGCCCGCTCCAGACATTTCTCAGAGAATGGTTCGGCCCGGGCAACTACTGGTTTCCTGAGATACGCTCGACTGGCGGAGTGATAGCGGTCATGTCGCTTGCCCTTTACCCTTATGTCTACCTGATAGCGAAGAACGCATTTACAACTCAGGGCGTTCGTACACTGGAGGCTGCACAGTCGCTCGGAATGAGCAGGGTGGAAGGCTTCTTCAGGGTGGCGCTTCCGATGGCGAGGCCATGGATCGCAGGCGGTCTGATGCTCGCACTTATGGAGACGCTTGCGGATTTCGGCGCGGTATCTATCTTTAACTACGACACATTTACAACCGCCATATACAAGGCATGGTTCGGTTTCTTTTCGCTCACTGCGGCGGCACAGCTTTCATCCATACTGGTCATGATAGTCTTTGTGGTCATCGTTATTGAACAGCGTATGAGGATGAAGATGCGCTATTACCAGCCGGGCAAGCATGGGAAGAATATTGAGAGGTACAGGCTGAAGGGGTTTAATAAATGGGCGGCTTTTTCCTTATCGCTCATCGTTTTATTGATAGCATTTATCATACCTCTTGCCCAGCTTATTCTATGGTCTTCGGAGATCATAGCTGAAGAGTTCAACAGCAGGTATTTAGGTTTTCTCACGCACTCATTAATGCTTGCTGTCCTTGCCGCTCTGGCCACATGCTTCTTTGCTCTTATCCTCTCTTACTCAAAGAGGCATTCACCGGACAGGAGCATGAACTTCCTTGTCCGCACCTCTACACTTGGATACGCACTGCCGGGTACTATTCTGGCTGTCGGTATCTTTATCCCTGTTGCATTTATTGATAATCTGTATATAGATCTCTCAAACAGTTTTTTCGGGATTGATGCCGGGCCATTGCTGCAGGGGTCTCTTATTGTTATGGTAATTGCATATATAGTGCGTTTTATGGCTGCGGGCTTTCATTCTATTGATAACGCCATGCAGAGGGTTACAAAGAGCATTGATGAGGCTGCCAGGCTTATGGACCTTAAAGGAATGGCGATGCTTAGAAAGATACACGCACCTATATTACGGGGAGGCATACTTACGGCGCTCACCCTTGTATTTGTGGATGTAATGAAGGAGATGCCGATAACGCTAATGACGCGGCCCTTCGGATGGGATACGCTAGCTGTCAAGATATATGAGCTTACTTCAGAAGGCGAGTGGGAGCGTGCAGCATTGCCTGCTGTGACGCTTATTGCCGCGGGATTGATACCGGTTATTCTTTTGACCAGACAGGAGGAGAAACAGAGATGACAAAGATACTTGAGCTGAAAAATATATTTCATGCATACGAGGATAAACTCGTGGTGAATGACCTCTCCTTCACATTAAAGAAGGGGAGCATAGGCTGCCTGCTCGGACAGAGCGGATGCGGCAAGACCACCGTTCTCAGGGCGATAGCAGGGTTTGAAGATGTAGTTGACGGAACGATAAATATGAGAGGAAGTGCCGTCAGCAGAAAGGGCTGGTCGCTCTCTCCTGAAAAGCGCAGGGTCGGCATGGTCTTTCAGGATTATGCCCTTTTTCCGCATCTAACCGTATTTGAGAACATCTCTCTTGGTTTGAGAGATATGGAGAGGGCCAAAAGGATAAAGCGCGTGACAAAGGTACTTGATACAGTAAGGCTTGCTGATGTGAGGGACAGCTACCCTCATGAGCTTTCAGGAGGGCAGCAGCAGCGTGTCGCGCTTGCGCGTGCACTTGCCCCGAGGCCTGAGCTGCTTCTTATGGATGAGCCCTTTTCCAACCTTGATATTGACCTCAGGGAGAAACTCTCGATGGAGGTTAGGGATATACTCAAGAAAAACGGTATTACAGGCCTGCTTGTAACACATAATCAGCTTGAGGCGTTTGCTATGGCGGATGAGATAGGGGTGATGAAGGATGGTGAGATCCAGCAGTGGGATACGGCGTACAACATTTATCATAAACCTGCTAATCAGTTTGTCGCTGATTTTGTGGGAGACGGTATGCTTCTCAGTGGAGTGGTGATGGGGAAGAAGAGTGTCAGCACAGGGCTTGGAATGCTTGAGGGAGAGATAGATAATGAAATTGCAGAAGGCTCCAGTGTTGATATCCTGATAAGGCCTGAGGATGTTATCCATGACGATGAGAGTGAAATGAAGGCAAAGGTGATCAATAAGGCCTTCAGGGGAGAGAGTATTCTGTATACGCTGATCCTGGACAATGGTGATAAGGTCCTCTCACTTGCCACGAGCCATCATGAGCATGATGTAGGGACGATGGTGGGGATAAGGCTTGAGGTGGATGATATTATTTTGTTTAAGAGGGGGCGGTGATTCAGGGCTGAACGTTTGAACTGACTTATGAATGAGGCGGAGCCTCTTTCGTTGAGTCAAGCGACTTGTTGGACTCTTTTGCGTTGAATTTGGAATTAAATATATTCCAGCGAAAGCCACCCTTCAAAGATAAGTGGGTTACAAGATCTCTAAACCAATCCTTTGAATTAGGTGCCAAGATTACTGAATCGAAAAGATTTCTCAAATCTACTCTAACCTGCAATCCAGCTTCATCAAAATTATTCATCTTCGCTCCAGAGATAGCCTCTTTATCAAGAACTTTCCCAAATCTATCTAAGCAAGCTGGAGTTTTAATATTCATAGTGGAGATTCGTAACTCTTGCTCATAACTGAACTTATTTCCGTCTTTCAAAAATGCTCTATGATGTGCCTGATGAGCTTCGTAATTCGACATCTCGTGCGTTTCAAAATCGACGTATTTCACTTTTCCGATGAAACTAAATTCTGCTGGAAGATAAACGCTCTCCCATACTTTTCTTATAGTAGATTTAATTACTACTCCTTCTGATCCTTTTGTGTATTCCGTCCACATTGCAGATGATTCTTCTTCTCCAATGAACCAACAATTCGCTGCCGTCAGAGATCTACCATCGCTAACGTTTCTTTCAGGCCACTCATCTATCTGTTTCTGGTGTTCTGGGTGAGGAAACATCTCTTTTGTTTTTTCATTCTCTTGGCGCATCTGTGCAAGGACTTTTTCTGGCATGTGGCCTTCGTATTTATCGATCAAATATTGGAGGCGACAAAACCACAATGCTCCATAGGATATTAGATGTATGAACTTCGGAAAGGTCAAATATCTCCAAACCACGGAATCCAATTCGTTTTCAGTAATATTGTAGAGTTGCGCCTGCCAGTTTTTATCCATTTATTTTGTCCAATGCACTGACTCGTTATGAGTTCTAATGAAAAGCTATTGTAACCTACGAAGTCCTTCCCTCATGAAGTCGCCATCTTGCGGACTTTCAAATGCAGTAAAGTTAGTTGAGAGAAGTCCAATTTCAGGTGTTTTCCTGAAAGTGTAGGCAATGTCCTCATGTTTTAAGAATTTCAATTTATCTTCTTTTAATAAAATATAGTTATCTTTAAACAGTCTTTCATCTTTATTGTTCATAGCTACTCGATAAGGCGTTAAAACTTTTTGACCATCTGACTGAGTAAAGTTAAACTGGAATTCCATATTATAGATTGTGTGGTCAAGTTCAGCTATTGTTTCACGAGCATAAATTGCGATGTTAAAATCTTGAGGAAGTTGATCAGTATATCGGAGACCATAACAATGTTGTAATAATTTTAAGAAATCTGGGCTAAGTCTTTCATAAAGCTTAGGAATGTAATTTCGCAAGGAGTTGAAATGGGATGATTGCAAATGACCGTTTAGTTTTTCACCTCGTACAGATACTAATGCCTTTATGTATTTCTCCACGGCAGTGCTTCCTAATATGGCTCCCTGGAGAGGTAGAGCATTCAATAAAAGCACTATTGCAGCAATATAATCTGTAAATCCTAGGTTAAGAAACTCATTTATTCTCTTGAGTCGTTCTTGATCGAATGTACTTCTTCTTGTTTTTATTGTTTGCTTATCCACTCATTACAATTAATAGACGAAAGTCGTCTTTGCTGGTTGTAATCACCATTATAATGATTAGGTATTAATCATTCAAGCATAAGAAAGGCCTTATTACTTAAGAAGTTATAAAGAGGAACAGTGCAGAAGTACAGTAGTGCCACAGAGCAACAGATTAAGTAGGACTACAGCTCTTTCCTTCCTTATGCAGCAGCTCGTTTGGCCTTAACCTTAAGGGTGATCTTTTCATATGCCTGCAGGACTTTGATTATCTCCAGTATATTATCTGCCCTTGGGTTGCCCTTTGGGCCGAGCATGCGGTGGAGGCTTTTGGCGGGTTTATCCATTTTTACTGCTAACCTCTCAAACGAGATTGTCGCGTTGATATAATCACGGAGGATAGTCTTGCCGGCATAAAGGTCTCCGGCCAGAAGCTCGTTTACCGCCTCTATAAGCATCTCCCTGCGAAATGAGGCATCTTTTTCAGCACGTTTTAAGATAGTGTTTCTAAAAGCCCTTGTTATTGCCATGATACCTCCTCAGCGTTCTCTTCGCTCTTTTTTGTAATCCTGCCAGGCTGCATGCGCTCTTTTAATATCAGTATCCTGCCTCTTTTTGCTTCCGCCCCCGAGCAGGATTATTAATCTGCAGCCTTCTCTGCCGAAGTATATTCTGTAACCGGGGCCATGATCTATCCTGTATTCCTGAACTCCCTTGCCTGCTGACTTAACATTCGAGAGATTGCCGTGTTCAAGCCTGTATAAAGCCGTTGTTACTTTGGCCGCAGCCTGTGGGTTTAACCTGTAAAACCATAACCCAAATTGGGACTTACCACCCTTCAGGTATTCAACAATATCTAATTTATCTTTCATATTAATAGTAACATAAAAGTTACCTTCTCGCAAGATTTGGTTTTAGGCAAATATATGATAAGAAAGATACTTGATAGTAAAGAAAATATCCAGATAAGGAATTAACCATGTAATAGTGCAACAGGGTTATAGTGCAAAAGAGCAAAAGTGCAACAGATTAAAAGCTCTGGACTTGCCTGCCGGCAGGCAGGTTCCAGCCCAACACATCAGTCGGATCGACCAGGCAGGGAATGACGACTTAAAGAAAACCTACAGCTCTTTTCTTCCCTCAAGCGACTTCGCAAGTGTGACTTCATCGGCAAATTCTATATCGCCGCCGATGGGTAGGCCGTAGGCTATTCTGGAGATTTTAACTCCGAGGGGTTTTAACTGTTGGGTGATGTACTGCGCTGTTGTCTCACCTTTTGTATTGGGGTTTGTCGCGAGGATGACCTCTGAGATGCTGCCTCTTTTTACTCTCTCGACAAGCTCGTTTATCTTGAGTTTTTCAGGAGTGATTCCATCTATAGGGGAGAGGGCTCCGAGCAGGACATGATAGTGGCCGTTGTATGAGCCGGTTTTTTCGATTACCACGAGGTTGCTCGGCTCTTCTACCACGCATATCTTGCCCCTGTCTCTTACAGGGTCACTGCATATATGGCACATCTCATCTTCGGTTATGCTGAAGCACTGGCTGCAGAAGCGGGCCTTCTCTTTTATATTGATAATTGCGTCAGCCATTGAGAGGGCCTCATTGTCAGGCATTCCCATGATGAAGAAGGCGAGGCGCTGTGCCGTCTTCCTCCCTATGCTTGGAAGTCTCATCAGTTCAACTATCAGGTTTTCAACTATATCGCTGCTCATTAGCCGAACATGTTCCCTAGTCCGGGGATATTCATCCCGCCTGTAAGTTTGCCCATCTCATCATTTACCATCTGCTGTGCCCTGCGTAGAGCCTCGTTTGAGGCGGCTATTACCAGATCCTGCAGCATCTCAATGTCATCAGGGTTTACAACATCCTTCTCTATCTTTACCGATATGATCTCCATCGCACCGCTTGCGGTGACGACAACCATGCCGCCGCCTGCAGAGGCCTCGATAGTCTTCTTCTTTGCCTCTTCTTGTACCTTTGCCATCTCCTGCTGCATCTTCTGGGCCTGCTGCATCATATCCCCAAGCATCTTTTTTGACATATTATCCTCCATAAGCTATTTCTTTTTTATTGAATTTTATATCCCACTTTAGTAAAGGGGGACAGAGGGGGATTTTATAATTAATAGTAAAATCTCCCCTAACCCCTCTTTGCCTAAGAGGGGTAATCTGATTGTCAGGTTTAGTCAAAGTTATCTTCCTTAAGTGATGTTACCTTGACTATTGAACTGTTTAAGGTCCTCATGGCTTCCTGTACCAGCGGTGATGCCAGGACCTTCTCTTTTATCACGTTACTATTATTTATAACTTTTTTTGCAGGAAGCGGTACTACTTTTATCTTAAGCCTCTTTCCTGTAAGCTCCTTAAGGATAGCTTCAATATTGGATGCATTCTTTTTGATAGAGTCTGAAAGCAGAGACATGCCGCCGTTAAATCCGATTACCAACTCCTCACCAGTCAGGTCAACCGCCCTGGCCTCAGCAAGTTTGCATGCAAGCAGGTGGTCCTCAGCATCAAAATGCTCAACTACCTTCTTCCACAGGGTATCTTTGTCAGGCAGAGAGGCTGTATCTTTTAGAGGTTCGGGCTTGTTTACAACCGGATCGGGTATGCCCTTGGATACAGCAGGTTCAGGCTTATTTACAATCGGATCGGGTACGGCTCTAGGTACAGCAGTCTCAGGATCTACCCTTTTTTTTTCAGCGGGCGGCTCGGGTCTCTTTTTAGGTGGCTTTTCTTCAGCAGCAGTTTGTCCGGGTGCGTTATTGAGCATTTTGAGAACTTCGTCAACAGATGTCATGCCTTTTACAAATGACATCCTGAGCAGGCCCAGCTCAAGGGTGTAGCGGGGGTTCATCGCGCTCTTCACCTCTCCGTCAAGCCTCAGCAGTTCGGTAAGTATGAGTGTAAGGGGTTCAATCGCTATCTTTTCTGCCTGCTGCCTGAGTTTGCTCTCCTCTTCATCAGTGAACTCAAGCAGGCCGCTGGCGTTCTCTGTAACCTTCAGGATAGCAAGGTTTCTGAAGTGCTCAAGCAGCTCCTTTGTTATTGTTCTCAGGTCATATCCCCTGTCTGTCAGTTCTTTTATCATAGTGAGGGTAGAGGTTATGTCACCATCAATAATGGAGCTGGATAGGCTGGTTATTATATCGGTCTCAGGGAGCCCGAGAAGAACCTGCAGGTCTTTTTCAGAAATATCATCGCTGAATGAGGATGCCTGATCAAGAAGGGTCAGCGCGTCCCTCATGCTTCCGTCTGCAGCCCTTGAGATCATCTCAAGCGGGGTATCCTGTATGCTTATGCCTTCTTTATCAGAGATAGTTTTAAGATGCGTCTTTATCTGTTCCCTGGGTATTTTTCGGAAGAGATGGTGCTGGCATCTTGACAGTATGGTTGAAGGTATCTTCTTGGCCTCAGTCGTTGCGAATATAAAGATTACATGCGGCGGCGGCTCTTCAAGCGTCTTTAAAAGAGCATTGAATGCAGCGGTACTGAGCATATGAACTTCGTCGATTATGTATACTTTGTATTTCCCGCTTGACGGGGCATACTGAACAGCTTCCCGAAGCTCCCTTACATCGTCTACACCGGTATTAGATGCGCCGTCGATCTCAAATACATCAACAGATGCCCCTGTGGTTATAGCCTTGCAGTGATCGCAGCTGCCGCACGGCTCCCCGCCGGATCTGTCTGTGCAGTTGAGGGCCTTGGCGAGTATCCTTGCAGTTGAGGTTTTTCCGACCCCTCTTGGCCCGGAGAAGAGATAAGCGTGGACTATCTTATCTTTTGATATGGCGTTTTTAAAGGTCTTTGATATGGTCTCCTGACCTGTGAGATCATCAAAGTTCTGGGGGCGCCATTTTCTTGCGAGAACGATATAACTCATTAAATTAATGGATAACTTTAAAGAATCCGGAGACGGTTGTTGAATGTTATTATTATTTAAGCCAGGCCTTCAGGTGATCCTGCGGCACACAGAATAGCCGCTTACCGTTGCTCCCTTCCGGGCCTGGCGGGGTTCACAGTATGCTGTTGCACAGGGCCCAAAGACCTGACCTATTAATATACAACATTAGGAAAATAATTAGTAACTGCGGAAATGGTAAAAGTTTTCTTTGCCCTATTCTCTAAACCCTATACTTTATGCCCTGCTATTAATGGCGGAGAGGGTGGGAGTCGAACCCACGGTACGTTGCCGCACACACGCTTTCCAAGCGTGCTCCTTCGGCCACTCGGACACCTCTCCAATACTACAGGGAATAGGGCATAGGGAATAGAGCAAAAACAGCAATTAACGCTATATACCTTATAACTTTTAACTTTAAATTTTCAACTTCAGAATCATTATGTTATTCTGGCTTATAGCAGTTCATTGTACTGGAGAGGTGCCAGAGTGGTCGAATGGGGCGGTCTCGAAAACCGTTGTGGGGCAACCTACCCAGGGTTCGAATCCCTGCCTCTCCGCCATTAAATACAGCTATCAGTTGGATAAATTAGCAAGAAGATTGAAAATCATTTTTTTATTCTTAATTTCCCAAAGAACTTCTTAAGTATGGCTGCGCACTCTTCTTCCAAAACGCCGGAGGTGACGTCAACACGGTGATTAAGCCTCGGATCAGTTATCAGATTATAAATACTGTCCACAGCCCCAAACCTCTTATCTACGCAGCCGTAAACGAGCCTGCCCAGGCGAGCGTTGATCATCGCACCTGCACACATTACGCAGGGTTCCTTGGTCACATATAAGGTCGAGTCGTTAAGCCGCCAGTCACCGGTTTTTTTCGCCCCGGCCTGTATAGCCAGAAGTTCAGCATGAGCTGTAGGGTCATTTTCTGACTCCTTCATGTTGGAGGTTGATGCTATTATCTTACCAGCCTTTACAAGGATAGCCCCTACGGGAACCTCCTCTTTTTCAGCAGCCTTTACAGCCTCGGCAAGGGCAAGTTTCATATAATCTTCATCTGATTCTGTCATTATTCAAAAATTCCTTGATGTGACTCTATTAATGTAGCATAATGATATGGATTGATGCGTATGATAAAAGGTAGAATATATGTGAATTTATTTCAGTGTTTTATTCTGTTTTCTACCTTGAAAGAATTGGAGGAAGTAACTGTATGAGATTTATGTGGTTGGTGGTGATTTTGATGTCTGTTATCTTGACCGGTTGTGCTTCGCCCGGTATTGATGAGGTTAGGCTGAAGCAGCTTGAGACAGAGCTTAAGGCAGAGTTCAGGGGGCAGATCGAAGTTGTGAGGCAGGAATTTAAAGAGGAAATGAGTGATGGTCAGCAGGGCATCAGGTCGGACATAAAGGCTGTTAGCGATACAGTGCAGATGGAAACTGCAGAGATAAAGTCCGCACACGAGAAGGATAATATCGATCTTCAGAAGCAGTTCTTCAGTAATAAAAGGCTTATTGAAGACCAGGCCAAAAGGATATATCTCATAGAGTCTATAGTGACAGCCAAACCAGCCGTATCTGCTGTTAAGGAGAATGAAGGTTTTGTCACATCAGTTGACGGGGTAAATATGGAGATATCCCTTGGAAAGGCCAATAATGTTAATGCAGGGGATCTATTCAGTATTTATAAAGGCGATGCGGAAATAGCTTCAGGCCGGGTAATTAAGGCAGAGGCTAACTCTTCAGAAGCTATGGTCATATCAAAAGAAGCAGAGATATCCGTAGGGGACAGCATAAGGCCGGAATAAATAGTAGAGACAGGACTGTAATTACTTGCGATGCAGAGGGGTTTGGCTTTAAAGCTGAGCCCCTTTTTTTTGCAGACAATAATGCGGATCGTGTTAAGTGGAATAATGGCGCGCCCAGGAGGAGTCGAACCCCCAACCTCCTGATCCGTAGTCAGGCACTCTATCCAATTGAGCTATGGGCGCTGTAAGATTATTCTGAACCGCTCTTAACGCCTTTCTTCAGCGTCAGGCTGTAACGGTCATGTTCAAGAGAATGAATGGTCGGCATGTTGGCATATAACCAGCCCCACTCTCTATCTGACACAGGGAATATACGGGCTTCTTTTTCGTAGACGGCTACACCTGCGGACGGGTTGTTCAGCTTATTTGATGCGGAGGTGATGCCGCTGCCTGCCATAGTAAAGTCAGGAAGAAAATAACCTACCTTGATCATAAGGTTGGTATCAGGGACTACAATCTCTTCACCGAGCCTGACCTCAAGCTCCTTAACATCTCCTGTCTCCTTGTCCTGGAGTATAAGGATCACGCCGGACCATCCGCTCTTAACCTGATCAGGCACTATCACCTGAAACTTCGGAGGGATGCCTCCACCTGCGGGGGCAGCAGACTTTTCATATGTTATAGGCCCTGACGGAACGGCCTGAGATTGGGTCGCCTTCTCCTCTACTTCTACCTTATTCTGGCAGGCAGAAAATGAGAATATCAGGACTGCAGAGACTATAAATGTTATCGTTCTTTTCATCTGGCTCTAATCCCTATACCCTGCTTTTAATGGCGGAGAGGCAGGGATTCGAACCCTGGAATCCAGTTTCCCAGATTAACCGCTTAGCAGGCGGTTGCCTTCAGCCACTCGGCCACCTCTCCATTTCCTGCAATTTGAAAAAGTATTATATCATATAACGGTCTTAAGTCGACTCCGCCGGATAACACAACTTATTTTCGGGATTTACTGCTGTTGAAAGCGCTGCATTGATCTCTGAGCAAGCGATGTTTGAAGCAGGCGCGGGAGCAACTATTTCTTCAGGAGCTTTTTTATCGTGTCTTTAAGTTCCTGAAGGTCTGAAGATTTCACAACGTAAGCTTCAGATGCCCATACGGCAAAATCATCCTTGTAGTCATAAGCTGTTGACATTATGATCGGTATATCAGGATTTTTCTCCTTCATGCTTCTCAGCACGCTTATTCCGTCGCTGTCCGGCATAAGTATATCCAGGGTCACAATATCGGGGGTCTCTTTCTCAAAGAGTTCAAGCGCCTGTGCTCCGTTACCGGCGATAACGGTCTGATATCCTTCACTCTCCAGTTCCTCTTTGTAAAGACGCTGTATGTTAATGTCATCATCAACTATAAGAATTTTCATCTTTTCCTCCATGTAGAGTCATTATAACTTGATTGAGTTTATAAGTAAAATTCATGATCAAACTTCAGGCCACTTCTTTATAAGAGGGATAAATATTTGGAAAACAGTGGCCGGATCCTCTCCGGATGTCTTCCGGATGGAGGTGGATCCAGCCGTTATTCTGCCGTTATGTTCTTCGATTATTTTATGAGTTACAGCAAGGCCGAGTCCGGAACCGTCGGGTTTTGTTGTAAAGAAGAGGTCAAATATATTGCTTAAATGATCCTCTTTTATCCCGAGCCCGGTATCAGATATTTCAATAACAGCCTCTTCATCGACCTGGCCGGTCTTTATATAAATCGTGCCGTCTTCAGTAGCATGGCAGGCGTTGGTGATAATGTTCAGTAGTGCTTCCCTTATCTTATCCGGGTCAACAAGCACCATAAGGATGCTGTCATGAATATCTGTTACAACACAGTTGCCGCTCTCAGTGATCTGATTAGAGACAAAATTAATGGTATCGCCCACGAGTTGATTTATATCAATTGGAATCCTCAATACGGGGGGATCCTTAACAAAAGAGAGGATGTCCTTCAGTTTTTTCTCAAGCTTTGATACCTCAGTAACTATAATGGATGCGTATTCCAGTGATTCTCCGGAGAGTGATGACTTGAGCCTTCTTGCGAATCCCCCTACAGAAACAAGGGGGTTCCTTATCTCATGGGCCACCTTGGCAGCCAGTTCGCCGAGGGCTGCCATCCTTTCAGAATGGGAGACTCTCTCCTTCAGTGAGTTCATCTCTGTTATATCATGAGAAATATGGACCGAACCCGTCATCTTGCCGGACAGGTCAAATATCGGTGAGCATGATTCAACAAATATGCCGCCCAGCAGCGGCTCTTCGATCTCTTCTACGAAAGGCTCTTTGTACTTGAGGGTCTTTAATTGTGGGCATTGCTTTGGCTGCTCGCTGCCGTGGAAAATCTCATAACATTTCTTCCCTATGATCTCGCTTTCAGTCATGCCGGCCCTCTTTAAGACGGCTTTGTTCGCCCTGACGATAGTTGATTCAGCGTCGGTGAAGAAGATCATATCATTTATTGATTCAAATATATTGCTAAGCTCTGACTCGGCCATGGAGACGTTTTCGAAAAGGCGGGCGTTCTCAATGGATGATGCTACATTGCTGGTAAACTCCATAAGAAGTTCAAGGTCTTTTTCTGTTATGGGGTTTTTTGTGAAATGGTTATCTACCAGTATCAGCCCTATGGCCCTGTCCCTGGCGATAAGGGGCACTATTCCGAACCGCTCTGTACGGAGCTCTTCAACAATAAAGGCGGAGCCGGGGTCATTCCTGACATCTATCACATTATGGGGTGATTTCTCATTTATACACTTGCAGAGTATGCAGTCGGAATCAAGGGTTATGCTGAACATGCGGCTTATTCTGTCAAGGGTGCTTTCAGGTACGGCGTCACTTGATTTAATATCTTCGATCATTTCAGGAAGTGTCTTTTCTTCATTTTCCAGTCTGCTCCATATAGATGCAGCCTCATCCTCGTCAGCAGGGCCGACCCCCATCACGCCGTTCAGGATGTTCTTTGATCTGTCAACGAGAAAGAGGAGTGCCCGGTTGAACCCGAGTCCGTCTCCCATGGTGACAACGGTCAGAACCATCCTCAGAAGTTTGTCCAGATCAAGTGTGCTTCTTACCACTGAATTAATAAAGAAGAGCCTTGACAGCTCCTCGTTTCTGCTTATCAGCTCTTTTTCCAGACGCTTCTTTTCACTGATATCCCTTGATATGCCGCTTATGCCGGATACTTCTCCTGAAGAGTCATTAATAGGGGATAGTGTGAGGCTGATCTCGATCAATGTCCCATCCTTTTTCTGACGAACGGTCTCCAGGTTGCTTATCGTCTCGCCTGACAATATCATTTTGATATTCCTGTTCTCGTCTTCATAAAGGTCTTCAGGCACCATAGGGAGAAAATTGCCAATCGCCTCATCACTGCTGAAACCGTATATGATCTCAGCCTGTCTGTTCCATGAAGTTATGAGTCCTTTGATATCAGATGTGATTATGGCATCAGCCGAATTGTCTATGATGCTCTTCAGGTAGTTTTTTGTCTGGTTGACATCCAGATACAGTGAGAGTATGTCCTCTTCCTTTTCCCTTACAGCCTGATAGAGGTTTGCATTTTCAATCGCTATTGATGAAACAGAGGCCAGAGTAGAGAGGGTGTTGATGTCATTTTGAGAAAAGATATCAAGCCCCCATTCATTCATCTTGTCATACAGGCCGAGCGTCCCTATTATTTTATCACCTATCTTCAGCGGGAAGCAGAGTACTGATGTTGCTTCAACCATAGGTATGTTAAGGTTGCCCGGCATTTCCGACAAATCATCTATCACCAGATGTTCCCCTGTTTCAGCAACCTTTCCGGCTATTCCGTCTCCTATATTGAGGCTCATATCCTGCCTGAACTCCTCGGGAAGGCCGTATGATGCTTTTATGTTGAGCATGTCTCCTTCAACCAGCCTGAGGATGGAGCCTTTTACATTGAAGAGTCCGGTTATCTCCCTGCAGATAAAGGGCAGAAGGTCATCGATATCAAGAATAGATGTGATGGCTTTGCCCACCTCGTGGATCAGCTTGAGCCTGTTGAGCTGAAATTCAAGATTCTCCAGAAGTTCGGTATTAAGGATCGCTGAGCTTATGTGATAGCATATGAGATTAATTAGCTTCTTCTCATCATCGCTGTATGAATATGGCTCTCTGGTCTGGAGAATAAGTACACCTATAGAAGTATTGTTCTGTATGATGGGGAATGCCAGCATTGAGTTCAGCTTTGCAAAGCCGAGTTTAATTGGGTCAGCCTGCAGCGGGGAGTTCTCCACATCTTCTATGATTACCGGCTGGCGGTCCTTAACAACCCGTTCTATAAGTTCATTATCGGCGGTTTTGAGGCAGAAGTAAGCAAAGCTGTCTTTATTATTCTCCTTAACCGCTTCGAAACATACCAGTTTATCGTCAGGTTTGACTATGCAGATACAGCAGGAATCCTTATTAAGTGTAGTAGTGATAGCGCGTGCGATACCGGCAAGAGTCTCCTTCATCTCAAGGTTTGAGCCGGCAATCTGGGATATCTTGATCAGGATATCTGATTTTTGAATGTCGTGGTCTTCTGTTTTCATTTTCCTATGCCAGGGCAGCTATCCGCTGAGACATGTGTTATTGAGTTATGCTCTTTTTCTGCTCTATTCCGTCCTTGTAAAGCGACATATATTGCCTAGCGGATCTACGCCATGAATTGTCCTGTGACATTGCATTGAAGATAAGCTTCTTCCATGCTTTTTTGTCTTTATACTGAATGTAAGCTCGCTTTATAGTTTTGAGAAGTTCTTTGCTCGAATACTTTTTAAAGAGAAAACCAGTTGCACTTTTTAAAGAAGCGCTGTGGTCAACTATCGTATCGGCGAGCCCGCCGGTCATCCGTGCTACAGGGATAGTGCCGTAACGAAGGGCGATAAGCTGGCCAAGTCCGCACGGCTCATATTTGGAGGGCATGAGGAAGATGTCTGCCCCTGCATATATCATGTGGGCAAGCGGATTATTAAAGTCTGACGATATTGAGAGCTGTTCAGGATATTTCGCTGCTTTACCAATAAAGAAATTCTGCAGGGCTTCATCCCCTCTGCCCAGTATTATCATGGAATGGCCGGCATTCATTATCTCATCAATCCCTTCAGCAATAAGATCAAATCCTTTCTGCCCGGCAAGCCGTGAAACAATGCCTATGAGCATGCCTTTTGGTTCAGGAAGCCCGCACATTCTGAGAAGCTCCTTTCTGCATACTAACTTTCCTGAGGTGTTCTTTTTGTTGTATCTGCGAGGGATCAGACTGTCTCCCCAGGCTCCCCACTCGGATACATCGATCCCGTTTAATATTCCGTGTAGATCATTTTTTCTTTTATTCAGGACACCTTCAAGCCCTGCGCCGTATTCTACTGTAAGTATTTCCCGTGCATATGTTTTGCTTACGGTAGTCACAATATCTGAATGAATGATACCTGCCTTCATGCAGTTGATCTTGCCGTGGAACTCAAGTGATTCCATATTGAACATTTCCCAGCCCAGCCCGGTAAGCGGCATATCCAGATGCCAGAATGCACCCTGATATGCCAAGTTGTGTATGGTCATGACTGAGACGGTTTCAGGGAATTCATTTTTGTACAGTGATCTCAAATATAAAGGTATGAGGCCTGTCTGCCAGTCGTTGCAGTGAATGACATCGGCTTTTATCTTCAGCGCCTTAAGAGCCTCAAGAACACTTCTGCTGAAGAAGATGAAACGGGAGGCATTATCCGGGTAGTCCCCTTTTTTGTCAGTATAAAGGTCATCCCTGTCAAAAAAACGGTCACATTGAATAAAGTATACATCAGCGCCCTTTCGGCTCTTCCCTTTAAACAGGTCTCCCTTAAAGGTGCTGCCATCCAGGGTTACCTTAACAGTCTTGTTGACAGGTTTGATATTGAATTCAGCAGCTGACTTTCTTATGGAGCGGTAGTAAGGAAGCATCAGGGTGACATCCGCACCGAGCCTGACGTACTCGTCTGTCAGTACGCCCGCAACATCGGCAAGGCCCCCGGTTTTGACAAAAGGAACTGCTTCCGAAGAGACCATTACAATCTTCAAATATCAGCCTCTCTCATGAACCTGGCGGCGTCTTCAGGCGGTGTCGGGTTTATGTAGAATCCTGTGCCCCATTCAAAGCCGGCAAATTTGGTCAGCTTTGGTTTTATCTCTATATGCCAGTGGTAGTAGTCGCTGGTCTCATCTGTAAAAGGAGATGTGTGTATCATCAGGTTATACGGAGGGAGGCCTACAACGGCATCTATCTGTTTCAGGGTGATCTGCAGGATACTTGCAAGCTGCTCAAAGTTGCTCTCATCCAGAAAGTTTGACATATGCTGCTTTGGAAGTATCATCGTCTCAAAAGGTGAGCGTGGGGCGAATGGTGCTATAGAGACAAACGAGTCGTTCTCGTATATAAGGCGTTTGCCCTCTCTTTTCTCCTGCTCTATTATATCGCAGAATATGCAACGCTCTTTGTAATCAAAATATTCTTTTGAACGGTTAAGCTCCTCCTGAACTACACTAGGGACTATAGGGAGAGATATGAGCTGCGAATGAGAGTGCTCAAGCGAGGCGCCGGCTTCTCTGCCCTCATTTTTAAATACAAGAACATACTTGAAGCGGCTGTCTTTTTTAAGCTCTGCTATCCGCTGATTAAATATCACGAGTGTATCCCTGATAGTTTCAATCGGCATATTGGAAAAAGTAGCGTTGTGGTCAGGGCTCTCTATTATGACCTCATGTGAGCCGATGCCGTTCATTTTATCAAAGAGTCCTTCACCGATCTTGTTCAGCTCTCCCTCATGAAACAGGGCAGGGAACTTGTTATGTACTACTCTCAGCTTCCAGCCGGGTGAGTCTGGCGCGGTGCCTTCATCTCTTATAGCAGCTATCTCAGGCGGTGTTGTACGCTCGTTCCCCTCGCAAAAAGGGCAGAACCCGCTTTTCTTGGGAGGGATCCTTACAGTAAAATCAGTGGGTCTTTTTCCTCTTTCAACCGATATTATCACCCATCTGCCGGAAATGGGGTCTTTTCTGAACTCTGGCATTAAATTTATACCTCCAAACAAAAATTACAACGGTATTATTATATCATGTGGAAAACATGATATATGCATAAGGTGCTTGATCTGGGTTCTTATCAGAGCTTACCTATATATTTTTCACTTCCTATCACTGTTATGCCGGAAGGGTCTGTGTATGCCCTCCAGTAAGGAGTAGTGCTGTCAGCTCCTATGTGAGCATTCTCTTCAATTTCATTATATGCATCCACTATCACTCTGTTGAGTTTGCATCCCTTTCTGAGCACAACATGATCCATTATTATCGAGTCCCTTATTTCTACTCCGTCTTCAATGACAACACCGCGCCGAATGACTGAATTGACTATCTTTGCGTTTCTGACCGTAGTGCCTTCTGCAATAAGGCTGTTGTTAATATCTCCGGCAATTATCTTTGCGGCAGGCAGTGTGCTTCTTGAAAGATGTATGGGCCACTGGTCGTTCTGGATATCAAAAAGGGGCTTTTCTCCGAGCATGTCCTGATGTGCTTCCCAGAAAGATTTTATAGTCCCTACATCCCTCCAGTAACCGTTTTCTTCATAGGGTTTTGTACCCGGGATAATGTTGGTAGAAAAATCATATGCATAAAGATCTGCGCCCTTTTTCAGCAGATTGGGCATTACGTGTGATCCAAAGTCGTGCTCTTTCTTCTGTTGTGCTTCTCCCAGAGCCGCTATCAGCGTGTCTGTGTTGAATATGTAATTGCCCATTGAGCAATATGCGTTTTCAGGGTCGCCTGGTATAGATGCCGGGTTTTCCGGCTTCTCCTGGAAACTGTTTATTTTTCCATCAGAGTCTGCTGCAATTATACCGAATTGGCTGCCTTCAGACAGGGGAACCGGCCTGGCAGCCACTGTGACCTGTGCGGAGTGCTTCATATGGAAATCGACCATCTGCCGTATGTTCATACGATAGATATGGTCGGCCCCGAAAACAGCAACCATCTCTGGTTTATGAAGGCGTATCAGGTTGAGATTCTGAAATACAGCATCTGCGGTGCCCTGAAACCAGTCAGTTCCCATCCTCATCTGAGGAGGGACAACGGTGACGAAATGGTCCTGTATGATGGCGGACAGACCCCAGTTCTCCCTTACATGTTCAATCAGGGATTGAGACTTATACTGTACAAGGAGATAGTTTGAGAATATCTTTGAGTTTATTAAATTGCTCAGTACAAAGTCGATTATCCTGTAGCTGCCCCCGAAAGGGACAGCCGGCTTGGAGCGTTCAAATGTTAAGGGGAAGAGCCTGTTTCCTCTGCCGCCTGCCATGATTATTGCGAGAATTTTGGGCTGTGCCATTGATGAACTCCTCTGTTAATCAGCGTTAGCGATGCATTTCCCTGAATGGAGACGATTTGTATCGTTCAGATATAATAATACATTCCATAATTTCAAATATATTATATTCATATCCTTCCGTATATCCCGGTAATCTCTTTCAGTCTTGTTGTAAGCTCAGGCGTCAGCTTTTCAGGTGCCAGCCTCCATCGCCAGTTTCCGTGGGCCTTGCCGGGGAGGTTCATTCTCTCTTTCCCCCCAAGCCCGAGAATGTCCTGCATCGGAATGATCACTGTATCTGCCACAGACATCATGGCAAGCCTTATGAACTCCCAGTGTATTGACCTTGCAGAGACCCTGCGGCCCAGATAGCTGAGGAGCCGTTCTCTGCCTTCATTGTCAAGCTCATTTTTGAACCATCCTTTTATAGTGTTGTTGTCATGCGTTCCGGTATAGACGACACAGTTCTTTGTGTGGTTGTGCGGGGCATAAGGATTTGAAGAAAGGTCGTCACCAAAGGCAAACAGCAGCACCTTCATGCCCGGAAAGCCAAAGCTGTTCATGACCTCTCTTACATCGGGTGTGATCGTGCCGAGGTCCTCGGCAATTACCGGAAGCTCTTTGAAATGTTTCAAAAGGGTATTGAAAAAATCATCTGCCGGCGCCTTTTGCCACTTCCCGTTAACTGCTGTCTCTTCTCCTGCCTTTACAGCCCAGTAGCCCACGAACCCCCTGAAGTGGTCGAGTCTGAAGAGGTGAAGAAGCTTAAGGTTGTGCTCTATTCTCTTTATCCACCAGGCATATCCGCTTTCTTTAAGTTTGGGCCAGTCATATACAGGATGGCCCCATAACTGCCCGGTCTCACTGAAGTAGTCAGGCGGTACCCCTGCAACCAGTTCAGGCCGCCCCTCTTTATCAAGCCGGAATATTTCCGGGTTTGACCAGACATCGGAACTGTCGTGGTTGACATAGATAGGGATGTCACCAAATATCTTTATTCCTTTATCTTCACAGTAGCCCTTTAATGATCTCCACTGGCTGAAGAATATATACTGCAGGAACTTTACCTTCAATATAGCTTCTTCTGATCTTTCTGACCATTCTCTAACGGCACCTGTATTTCTCTCTCTGAGTTCCCGCGGCCATCTGCTCCATTCAATGCCGCCGAGTTCCTTTTTGATCGAGATGAAGATACTGTAATCATCAAGCCAGTCTGAGTTCTCCCTGCAGAAGTTCTGGAAATCATGGTGCCCGGCAAGTTTCTCTTTGATATTATCAAATGCAGTGCTGAATATCTGCTCCTTGTATTTGTCGGCCTTTATGTGATCAGCCCTATTATCTGCGGTCTTTGTTGGGGGCTGTATATCAGCCTCGCGCAGAAATCCGTCTCTAGCCATGAACTCCGGGCTTATAAGAAGGGTGTTTCCTGCAAATGCTGAAAAACTGCTGTAAGGAGAATTGCCGTATGCGCCGCATGTCGGGTTCAGAGGAAGTATCTGCCAGCAGCTCTGGCCTGATTCATGGAGAAAATCAACAAACCTGAAGGCTCCTGGTCCCAGGTCGCCTATCCCGTATGGAGAGGGCAGGGATGTTATATGAAGAAGTATGCCGCTTCCCCTTTTCATGATAAGACCACCTTATGAAGAAGTGCCATTCCCATTATCTGTAAGGTTTATATGAAGATAATGCCCCAGCTTCTTAAATGCATCTATCCACCTGGATGCTGCGTTATCGATATGGACCGCTTTTTCAGCCATATCGCTGTAAGAATCTTCCCATATACTGAAATAGAGGTTCTGGGCCTTCCAGATGTCGATCTTCAGTGACAGAGGTTTTAGTATCTCCAGCGTTTCATCGATCATTTCAAAGAGCTGGATATTATCAGGCTCTCTGCTCAATCTCTCTATCATGGTGTTTAACCACCTGCTTACCGTGAAGTTCATGGTCGTGGTGTCGATAGTGAGAGACCACTTTACAGCTTCATCTATCAGGCTGCTGAGCTTCTTCAGGTCCACTTCATCTTTATCAAATGTGCTCTTCAGATCTGCATTAATGATATATTCAGTAGCAGCTGAGAACGGCTTCGGGAGCCTTGTGTTAAGTGTTCTGAAGAAGTTCATCACAGGATAGTGATTCTCATATATCTGTCTGTATGATATCTCGATCTTCTCATATGTGAGCTGAAGTATCTGGTCAAGGATCTTTCTCTGTTCATCTTTAAATAGGTGCCAGATGAAGAATACGTTCTTGCCGAAATGTTTATACATAGCTTTTGTGATATCATCTGTCCTGCCATGATCAAATAATGACTGCATCTCATTCTGCATAGATGAAAAATGCTCTTCTGTAGTGAAGGCCTCAGCACCGCCGCTTATGTCATGGTTGCCGAGGTTCAGCACTGCAAAGATAATCGGCATTTCTTCCAATGTGATATTGGACCGGATAACGGCCTTTCCAGTAACAAGCTTCTTCCTGCCGGATTCTGTGCTGTTATATAGTTCGCTTTCTGCGGTATAACAGAATATCTCGACCTGTTCGGGATATTCTTCAAAGAGGGAGGATATGCTGTAGTGTGCCCCGACCCTGAGAAGGTTGGTTCTTGCCGGCCTGACAAACATATCATATGCCCTTTCAGCGTTGCCGTATACGTTGCTCGGGGTTGATTTAAGAAGCTCCAGGAAATCCATCTCCAGGGCGAGTCCTGAAAGTTCTTCTGCATACTGTAAGGCTCTTGAAGCGTACTGCATTATCTGTACAGTCTCAATGCCTGAGACCTCATCAAAAAACCAGCCGCAGCTTGTATACATGAGCATGGAGTTTCTCTGCATCTCAAGAAGCTGAAGGGAGGTTGTCTTCTCTTCTTTTGACAGCGTCTTTAGTGAGTGTTCCTTAAGGAACTTCTCCACATTATCAACCGACCTGTCAAACACAGCATCTATGTAACCGTTTCTTGCTGCCCAAGGGTCATGAAAAAGATCTGATGCTCTGCTTTCAAAAAGGCCTGCCAGCTTGATGCTGAGGGTGTCCATTGCTTCCCGCAAAGGACCTCTCCACTTCTGATTCCATTCATGATTCATGCCGGTGGAGCAGCCGCAGTCGCTTCTCCAGCGTTCTATCCCGTGAATGCAGCTCCATGATGAGTTATCAATTATCTCGACAACGTGAGAGGGGGGGTGTTTTTCAAGATATTCACCGTAATTTGTTATCTTTGCCAGGTTGTTTGACTCGATAAAATGCAGGCAGTATGCGAGCGCCATATCTCCGAAGCGTTTATGGTGGCCGTAGTTTTCCCCATCTGTTGCAATGTGTACTATCTGAGGAGTACTGCCGTGATGGGAGAACCCGGAGACAAGCCTTTTGGCAAAAAGTTCTCCGTTCTTCAGGAGTGTACCGAAGGAAATCTCCTGAGCAATAGGGCCGTCGTAAAAAAAGATATTTATCTCTTTGCCTGAAGGCAGAAGACAGAGGTAGGGCATTCTGGGATCAACCTTTTCTCCTTTTACATCGTACCAGTTATCGGGTGCATCTTTTTCACGCACCCTCATGGCCTGCCTCGGGGAGAGTATCGTGAATTTAATGCCAAGCTCTGCAAGTGTTTCAAGCGTATCTATGTCAGCAGCCGTTTCAGGAAGCCACATTCCTTCAGGGAACCTACGGAATCTCTTCTCAAAATCCTTTATTCCCCACAATATCTGCGTGTGCCTGTCACGCTCATTGGCAAGAGGCATAATCATGTGGCTGTATGCCTGCGCGATAGCAGAACCGTGACCTGAGAATCTCTCCATGCTGAGCCTGTCGGCCTCGAGTATCGACTCATAGACATCAGATTTCTGTCTTGCCAACCAGGTAAGCAGTGAGGGGCCGAAATTAAAGCTGGTCTTTGAATAGATATTAACAATATCTATGATCTTCCCATTAGGGTCCAGTATGCGGGACGCGGCGTTAGGAGCGTAACATTCAGCTGTTATCCTTTCGTTCCAGTCGTGGTAGGGGTATGCACCGTCCTGAAGTTCGACCTCTTCAAGCCACGGATTTTCCCTCGGAGGCTGGTAATAATGTCCGTGAATGCAGATGTATCTATCCATTTTTAAAAAAGAGAACACTGAGCGGGGGCAGTGTCAGTGATATTGAGAACTTTCTTCCGTGAGCCGGAACTTCATCTGACCGGGCGCCTCCTGCATTGCCCTGTCCGCTGCCGCTGTATATTGTGGAGTCGCTGTTTAGTATCTCTTTCCAGTAGCCGCTTTTGGGGACACCAAGTTTGTAATTGTGCCTCGGAACAGGCGTGAGGTTGCATACAACAAGGATAGTGTCTTCGTTTGAACTCCCCTTTCTGAGAAAGCTCAGGATGCTTTCTTCCCAGTTATGAAAATCTATCCACTCAAATCCATCGGCTGAGAAGTCCAGTTCATAGAGCGGCGGCTCTGTCCTGTAGATATGGTTCAGGTCAGAGACCCATTTCTGTACGCCTTGGTGGGGCGGGTGCTCAAGGGCATGCCATTCCAGGCTCTCATCATGGTTCCACTCCTTCCACTGTGAGAACTCGCATCCCATGAAGAGGAGCTTTTTCCCGGGGTGGCCGTACATATATCCGAGGAGGAGCTTTAGATTTGCTGAACTCTGCCACTCATCGCCGGGCATCTTGCCTATCAGGGCACCTTTGCCGTGTACCACCTCATCATGTGAGATCGGCAGGACAAAGTTCTCAAAAAATGCATACCATATGCTGAATGTGAGTTGGCTATGGCTGAATTTGCGGTGAATCGGATCATTAGAGAAGTATTTCAGCGTATCGTGCATCCATCCCATATTCCACTTCGTTCCGAAACCGAGGCCCCCTACATAGGTGGGTTTTGAGACCATGGGCCATGAGGTTGACTCTTCGGCCATCGTCTGAACATCAGGGTAGGCTTTATAAACTGCCTCGTTGAACTTTTTGAGAAAGTTGACCGCCTCGAGATCTTCATTTCCACCGTATTCGTTAGGTATCCACTCCCCCTCTTTTCTTGCGTAATCAAGGTAGAGCATCGATGCTACGGCGTCAACCCTTATGCCGTCTATGTGATATTTATCGAGCCAGAAAAGAGCGCTGCTTGTCAGGAAGTTTCTCACCTCGTTTCTTCCGTAATTGAATATGTAGCTCTTCCATTCCTGATGAAAGCCTCTTTTGGGGTCGGAGTGTTCAAAGAGATTTGTGCCGTCAAAATATGAGAGGCCGTGTATATCTGAAGGAAAGTGAGATGGTACCCAGTCAAGGATCACGCCTATGCCTTTCTGATGAAGATGGTCAACCATGTACATCATATCCTGAGGGCTGCCGTACCTGCTTGTGGGGGCGAAGTAACCCACTGTCTGATAACCCCATGAACCATAAAAAGGGTGCTCCATGACAGGCATAAGCTCAACATGGGTGAATCCCATGTGATTCACATATTCAGCAAGCTGATGCGCCAGCTCTCTGTAGCTCAGATACCTGTTGCCTTCTTCAGGTACACGTCTCCAGGAACCGAGATGCACCTCGTATATGGAGCAGGGGGCATTAATAGAGTTGTTTTTATGCCTGCCTTTCATCCAGCTGCTGTCTGCCCACTCATAATCCAGTCCCCATGTCTTCGAGGCGGTTTTGGGAGGACGCTCCCATGCAAATGCAAAGGGGTCGCCTTTGTCTGCACTGTAGTTATTGAATTTGGATGCAATGTGGTATTTATAGACCTCACCGTACGCAAGTCCGGGAATAAAGCCTTCCCAGATACCCGAGCCGTCCCAGCGGGGAAGAAGGTGATGGGAATCATTGTTCCATCCGTTGAAATCGCCCTTTACAGATACTTTGCTTGCGTTTGGTGCCCATACGGCAAAAAGGATCCCTTCTTTGCCGTCAACTGTGATAAGGTGTGAACCCAATTTTTCATAAAGTCTGAAATGGCTTCCTTCTTTAAAGAGATAAATATCTTCTTCAGACAGGAGGCTGACGCCGGGTATCACATTATTGTCATTCATAGCTTCATTCATCTGATATCAACTTACAAAAAAATATCTTTTTTGTCATCTTCTTCTATTGTGCTCCGGATATTATATGTTAACTTGTCTAAAGTGTTTTTATTAAAGATGTTATTTAGGCAGGATGAAATAAAAGTTATTTCCGTACTGCACGGCTTCGTAACCCATTACCCCGCCGTGTATCTCAACAGCATTTTTCACAAATGACAGGCCATGCCCTGTTCCGGGCCTCTCACCTGCATTTGTTCCGCGAAACGTGTCATCAAATAACCTGCCCCGCTCTTCTTCCTGGATATGCCTGCCGGTGCTGAATATATTGAGCTTGACCCCGTCCTTTCCCTGTCCGAAGAATTCATGGATTATTTCATGGCCGTAAGAAACGTACTTCTTCTTTTCTCCTGTTTCTGTGATGATCTCCTCAGTGTATTTAACAGCATTTGAGAAGAGGTTGGCATATACCTGCGCTATGAGTCCCACATCCACAACAGTTATAGTTTCTGCATCCGGGATGCCGCTGAACCGGTCATCAACGGATATCCCCATGTTCTTGAGCTGTGCCAGGTATCTTTCAAGCTGCGGGATAACAACGTCGTTCTTCATGTTGCAGGGCTTTGTTCTTGTGGTCAGCTGTCCCTGGTCAAAGTGGCTCTTTCTGAAGAGGGTCTCGATAAAGAGGCTCATGTTCTTGTAATGTTTTTCAATGTTGGTCAGCTCAGTGACAAGCCCCTGATTTACATCAGAGAGGTCTTTAAGGCAAAGCTCCCGCCATTTCTCATCCTCAAGGTTGGAGAGTTCTTTGACATCTATCTCTCGCTCCACCTCTATGTTCTTCTCGATCCTTCTCCTGAGTCCATTAAGGAAGAGTTTGTAGATCATATTCGGAACTATTATGTTGTGCTCTATATCATCAACAAGCGAACGTATGAACCTCAGGTGCTCTATGTTCTTATCAGAGAGTATCCTGTTGTGGATGTTGAATCCTATCCTGTTGGCATACTTTACGAAAAAGAGCTCTCTGTGCTGGTCAATATCCTCACCATAGAAGATCTCAAGCAGTCCTAAGACATCATCCTCAATATGGAATGGAAGATGATCGATCAGGGACTTCTTTCCCCGGATGGTCAATACAAAACTGTTGTTGCCGGTACGGTAGGGATATTCTTCAGGATAAAGATATTCAGGGACAATAGAAGATATTTCTGCCTGCACGCCCTCTGTCTTTGCAACAAGAGCAAGCGCGTTCAGCTTGGGGTCAGCTATATAGATAGATGCTTCGAGGCCAAAAAAGCTCTTCGGAATAGCAACGCATAGTTTGTAAAAATCCTGCATGCTCTCAAATTCCTGAGTAAGGTCAAAGAATGTTTTTAGCGCGTTATTCTCCGTCTGTGTGAATTCATACCTGAGATGGCCGGATTTCTTGTTCTCTATCCGGTTATGTATATATTCTGTTCTGTCCATATCTGCGGTTCCTATCTATAGAATCATATTCCAAAGAGGGGAAAATTTCTACTATACCTGTTAACAATAATATATCATCTATACATGTGTATCTGCAGGAAGTTCTCTTCGACAGAGGATGCTGGTGGCAGGGAGAGGAAGATCACATAAGACCATTAATAGAAAAGATCAAACCCGGCATTGTCTGAAGATCCGGTGCTTATCTGATATAGGCCTCTGTTACATACCTTCTCATCATCCTGTGAGTGTTGAAATAGTATGCATTCTTGCCTATAGCGTTCTGCATCATTCTGACCCAGGCCTTCCGGTCATCATAATAGGTGGGGATCACCTTATTCTCCAGTTTATTGTAAAGATCGTCTGCATCAATGCTGTCCATGTTATTGTCAGGTTTCACCTCTGTCGGGGCAGGGCCTATAGACCAGCCGGTGAAATCCTCAATATGGCCCTCGATCCACCACCCGTCAAGGACGCTGAAATTAAGCACACCGTTGTGCGCCGCCTTCATGCCGCTTGTCCCGGATGCCTCAAGGGGCCTTAGAGGAGTGTTAAGCCATACATCCACTCCGGAGACGAGCTTTAATGCAGTCTCCATATTGTAGTTCTGGACAAAGGCTATCTTTATTCTGCCCTTAAGCTGTTTGCTGATGGAGAATATTTTTTCTATAAGGGCCTTGCCCTCATGATCTCTCGGATGTGCTTTGCCGCCATATATGATTTGTATACGGCCTGAACCTATATTCTCAAGCCTCTGAAGATCTTCAAAAAGAAGGTCAGCTCTTTTGTATGCAGTTGCTCTTCTTGCAAAACCTAATGTCAGTGTCTCATAATCCATACCGGCATCAGAGACCGAGTTGACATAATCAATAAGCCCCTTCTTGGCCTCTGTGTGGGCTTCCCATATCTCCTCATCAGGGATGGCGCCTATCCTGACAAATATTTCAGGCTCATTCGCCCACCCGGAAAGGTACTTGTCAAAGATCCTCTTCATGCTCTCGCATGTCCAGGTAAATGAGTGAACTCCGTTGGTTATAGAGTTGATCACATATCCGGGGAACATATTCTGCGAAACCTCTCCATGCTTTTTCGCAACTCCATTAAGATAATTACTCAGGTTGAAGCCCAGGAGTGTCATATTGACTTTCTCTTCTCCGGCAATAGTCTTTAATGTCTTGATCGGAAAGTAGTCGCCGAAGACCTTCTCGTAAAGGTCATAAGAGAATTTGTCATGCCCGGCCTCAAGGGGGGTATGAGTGGTGAAGACACAAAGGTCTTTGACATATTCTGTATCCCATATAAGAGATTCATCCCATACAGCCTCTATCTCCTTTTTGCTATCCTGAAGCAGCTCAAGGGTCAGAAAAGCTGCATGCCCTTCGTTCATGTGGTATTTTTTGACCTGAAACCCGAGACTCTTCAGCATTCTTACCCCGCCTATGCCGAGTATAAGCTCCTGCTTGATCCTGTATTCATCATCCCCGCCGTAAAGGTGGTCTGTCAGTCCCCTGTCTTCAGGACTGTTCTCAGGCAGGTTTGTGTCAAGATAGATCACAGGGACACTGCCGCCCGTCGGGCTCTCAACTATATACACCCATGCACCGACATGCACTTCTCTCCCTTCCACATTGACAGTCACTTTATCAGGAGATCTAAGGAGAAGATCAGAAGGGTCCCATATGAAAGGGTGTTCTGTCTGATGTCCGTCACCGTCCAGCTCCTGACGGAAATATCCTTTCCAGCTTATCAATGTGACTGCTATAAAAGGGAGGTTCAGGTCGGCGGCGGATTTTACCGTGTCTCCAGCAAGTATTCCAAGCCCTCCGGAGTAAGTGGGGATGTCGTCCCTCAGCCCTATCTCCATGGAGAAATATGCTATTTTGGGTTCAGCTGTGTGAAGTTCTAACGCTGTCATGACGGTTATTATACAGCTTTCATACATCGTAAATAAAATCACACACCATTTTTTAATAGGGTGCACTGCAGGGAAGGTTAACTTCTTAGTTTTACATTTTTTCTGACTTGTGCTAACTTTATTGAAACTTGACACTGTTTGTCATTCTGAGTGAGCGAAGAATCTCTTTGTTTTGTCATTTCGAAGTCTGTAC
>PJEL010000383.1_pt1 | contig 52587 bp, 50 predicted proteins | sample 1853271 | NCBI WGS metagenome assembly PJEL01 (sample SAMN08108733, study PRJNA415343) | Invertebrate metagenome, whole genome shotgun sequencing project. | host: Globobulimina | place: Sweden: Gullmar Fjord | collected 2015-08
ACTTTATGCTTTAAAAGAATTATCTAAGAATAAAAATATAGAAATTTTATTATTTGATAAAAAGGATTATCATTATATACAAGTTGAGTCTTATGGTTTTGTATCAACAAAATATTGTATTTCTGATGTGACAGTAAATATTAGTAAGTATATTGATACACTTAATTCAAATATAGAATTTTATAAAGAAGAAATTATATCTTTTAATTCTAGAACAAAAGAAGTTATTTCTGATAACGATATAACCTATAAATATGATGAGTTAATCATTGCCACTGGCTCACTTACTAATTTTCCTCCTCAAGTCCCTAATATCCAAAAATATTCAAAGGGAATTAAAACACTTCAAAAAGCCTGTATGGTTAATCAATCTTTTGATTCTATTATAAATAGTTCAGTATTAAAAGAAAAGAATAAAAATAATATGCCTTATAATATTGTAATAGGTGGTGCAGGTCTTTCTGGTGTTGAAGTGGCAGCTGAGATGGCTGCACTACTAAAAGAGAAATATTCTTTTTTAAATAATGACTCTTCTAATATTAATGTATTTATTGTAGATGGAATGAAAACAGTTCTACCTAATATGGATGAAAGATTGATTGATGCTTGTGAAAAAAGATTAGATAACTTAAATATTAAAACTTATTTGGGCTCTTTTATTAATGATGTAGATGAAAATTCAATTTATCTAAATGATGGAACAGAAATAAACTACGACTCTTTTATTTTTACAGGTGGAATTAAAGCAGTTACTATTAATTCAGAAAAAGAATACAAAGTTAATAAATTAAATCAATATGTAGTTAATGAATATCTACAATTAAAAGGTGAAAAAAACATCTTTGTAATTGGAGATGCTGCTGAAGTAATTTATGATGATAAATATATGGCCCCAACAGCTCAACTTGCAATACAAGCAGGAATATATGTTGCAAAGTTTATAAAAAACGATTTATCATATAAGTATAATGAAGCTTTTATTCCTAAATCAAATGGTGTATTAATATCATTAGGTGGATCTTATGCAATTGGATTAGTTTTTAATAAGCTATTTATCAAAGGTTATATGGCTCATAAACTAAAACATTTTGTTACTTATATGCATAAGTCAAAATTTAAAAAAATTAGAGCAAGCTAAGTTTTTCTTGCCATGATTTTGTCATCTTATACATATATACTGATTTAAATAAAAAATTGGAGAAAAGAAAATGTCTAAATTAATTGCCTTTGATACACTATTGTTAGAAGATATAAAAAGAGGAATGGAAGTTAGTTATACTCAAACTATAACAGACTGTGATATCAAAACTTTTGCTGCTCTTTCAGGAGATCATAACCCAGTTCATATTAGTGATGAATATGCAAAAAATACTAGATGGGAAAGAAGAATTGCCCATGGATTAATATCTGTATCTTTCTTTTCTGGTTTAATGGGTACAAAACTTCCTGGTATTGGTTGTGTTTGGGTTTCTCAAACTATAAAATTTTTAAAGCCTGTATTTATTGGAGATACTGTTACTGCAAAATTAATTGTAACTGATATTGATCTTGAAAGAAGAAGAGTTTTTTTACAATCTATTTGTATCGTAAAAGGTGAAATTGTTATTGATGGAGAATCAGAAGCTTTTGTTCCAAAACAATAAAATATAACTTATTCTACTCTTCTAAAAATGATATAAACTTTTAAAATAGTTTATATCATTACCCCTTTTTACGGATTACCTCAATTATCTTTTTAAACTATTTTTTTTAATAAAGAATTAGTTTCTTTATTAAAAAAAAACTTTCATTATCATTAAATTGTCATCTTTTCCAAATATACTTTTTTAAATTAATAAGGAGAGAAACATGAATATTAATTTAATTATTACAGCTACGAAAAGGATTTTTTATGCCAGCATATAAAAGAATTGATGGAGAAGAACAACCTCATTGGCCATTAGGACCATTTAAAATTAGGATTCCTTTTGTTCATTATCGTTGGGAGATACCTGAAATGATTCAAGGTTTCTTTATGTTTGTTGTAAGTTTAGCAATGATTCCATTGTTACAAACTTATTTAGGAATGCCATATGAAGCTGCTTTAGCATTTACCTTTATTGCAGGAATCGGATATATATTACCTGGATTATTAGGTGTTCCCCTTGTTCCAGGATGGATTACCCCTGCTATTCCTGTTGTTCTTCTTTATTTGAAAGGTTTTGAACCTGGACCTGAAGCTATAAAAGCTATGTTTGCTTTACAAATTGAAGTTACACTTATCTTTTTAATTTTAGGAATAACTAGACTTGGAAGTAAGTTAGTTAACTCTATTCCTAATTCATTAAAGTCTGGTGTTATTATAGGTGCAGGTATTGCTGCTCTTATGGGTGAATTAAAGTTTGGTGGAAGAATTGATACAACACCTGTTTCAATTATTATTGGATCATTAGTATCTGCTTATGTTTTATTCTCATTATCATTTAAAAATGTTATTCAAAATAATCCTTTTGCAAAACAAATAGCAAACTTTGGATTAGTAACAGGAATGATTATTGCAATTATTGTTGGTTGGGCTGTTGGAGAGTATCCTTTACCAAATATTCAAATGGGAATAACTCAACCAGATTTTGAACTTATGTGGAATTATTTAGTATTTTCAACTGGATTACCTTCTTATGATGTGTTCTTATTAGCTATCCCTACTGCTTTAATTGCTTATGTAATTGCTTTTGGTGATATTATTATTGGCTTTACTTTAGTGAAAAGAGTTGATCATATTCGTCAAGATGAAAAAATTGAAGAGAATGTTGATAGAGTTCATTTAGTAACTGCAATGAGAAATGCATTACATGCATTTTTAGCACCATGGCCAGGTTTATCAGGACCATTATTCACTGCAGCTCACGCAACTGTAGCTGAGAGATATGCTATGGGTAAAAAATCTATGGATTCTATTTATAGTGGTGGAGGAACATTCTGGATTAGTGGTATGTTAGCTTTATTTATGTTGCCACTAGTGACTTTCTTTAAGCCTGTACTTCCTATTGCTCTTTCACTTACTTTAATTCTTACAGCTTATATTTGTATTTTAGTTGGAATGGAGCAGTTAAAAAACTCTACAGAGAGAGGTGTTGCTGGTATCGTTGCGATTACTTTATCTATGCCTGATCCTAAATCTACATTATATGCTGTGGGTATTGGATTAATATTATATTTCTTACTTGAAAGACCAAAACTTTTAGGAAAACATGATAGTGGTGAAAGTATTCTTTTAGGTGATGAAGAAGAACCTGAAGTTGAATTAGTAAAAGTTAAAAAATAATCTTAATTATCTTCCTTTACAAATATTCATTTATATATTGTAAAGGATAGATTTCCTTTCTTATAATCTCTCTTTTTTATATTCCTTTATTGCCATACCATTATTCTAAATTATTTTACATGATGACATTTTTATGTCATCTTTTCCAAATATACTAATTTATATTAAATAACTAGGAGCGAATGATGAATTTTGAATTAAGTGAGGATCACAACGTATTAATAGACAGTCTTAAAGATTTTGTTGATAATGAGATAAAACCTATTGCTATAGAAATTGATGAAAAACATGAAATACCTTCGTCTTTAATATCACAAATGAGTGAATTAGGATTTATGGGTACTTATATTCCAGAAGAATATGGTGGCGCTGGAATGGATTATTTCTCTTATATTTTAACAGTTGCAGAAGTATCAAAAGCTTGTGCTTCAACAGGAGTTTTAATTGCAGCTCATACTTCATTATGTTGTGGACCAATCCTATCTTATGGAACGGAAGAACAGAAGAAAAAATATCTTCCAGACTTAGCAAGTGGTGAAAAAATTGGTTGTTTCTTACAAACAGAACCAAATGCAGGTAGTGATGTATCTAATATTGATACTAAATATAAAGAAGAAGATGATTGTTATGTAATCACTGGATCAAAAATCTTTATTACTAACGGTGCTTATAAAGGTACTGGAATTGTAATTGCTACAAAAGATAAAACTCTTGGACATAAAGGTTTATCTGCTTTTATTGTTGATTTATCAACTCCTGGTGTAGAAGTTACTAAAAATGAAGTAAAAATGGGAATTAGAGGAAGTTATACAACAGCCTTTGGTCTTGATGGTGTAAAAGTTCCTAAAGAAAACATGTTAGGAAAAGAAGGTGATGGTTTCAAAATTGCTATGGAAACTCTAAACGCTGGAAGAATTAGTATTGGAGCTCAAGCTTTAGGTATTGCAGAAGGTGCATTAGAGAAATCAGTGGAATATACACTAGAGAGAAAACAATTTAATAAACCTCTTGCAGCATTTCAAGCAGTATCTATGAAACTAGCAGAAATGAAACTAAGAATTGAGCAAAGTAAAATTTTAATTTATAAAGCTGCTTGGTTAAAAGAGAACAACAAACCTTATATTATGGAATCAGCAATGGCAAAACTATCTGCTTCTGAAACAGCAACCTTTGTTACAAAAGATGCAATTCAAGTTCATGGTGGATATGGATTTATTTGTGAATATGAAGTTGAGAGAATGTATAGAGATGCAAAAATTACTGAAATATACGAAGGTACAAGTGAAATTCAACGTGTGATTATTGGAAAGATGTTGTTTAACTAGAAAAAAATAAAAGATTTAATGAATAGATTTATGTGGGGAGTATTATGGAAGTTACTAATGAAATAACTAGAGAAGTATATTGGAATGTGGGAAACAACGCCACTACTATTGGACTAATGTATTTTTTTACTTTTTTAGCAATGGGATTAGTTGTATATCTTTTTTATAAAAGATACAAAGTATACCAATTAGGAAGACCTTTAAATAGAACAGACAATATGGGTCAAAGAGTTAAGTATATGCTTACAAATATGATGGGTCAAATAAGAGTAAAAAGAAATAGTAGACCTGGAATTGCTCATAGTATATTCTTTTGGTCGTTTATAGTTTTATTTATTGGAACATTTTTAGTATTTATCCAAGCAGATATTACAAATCTTTTATTTGATTATGTATTTCTAAAAGGTGATTTCTACAAAATATATTCATTATCTTTAGATATTGCAGGTTTTGTTGGAATTATTATGATGACAGCACTATTTGTAAGAAGATTTGTTTTTAGACCTAAAAATCTAATTACTTCACGTGATGACACTATTATTCATATTCTTTTATATCTGATTTTAATTACTGGGTTTTTAATTGAAGGTGTAAGAATGGCAGCAACTGAGCTTATAATTAATCCAGAATGGATGATCTTTTCACCTATTGGTATGGTTATAGCAAATATGCTTTCAGAAGTAGTTTCATCTACTTTATTGTTAACTCACAAAATATTATGGTGGTTTCACCTTTTTATTGTTCTTGCGTTTTTTGTTGTAATTCCTTTAACTAAATTAAGACATATGTTTACAATTACTGCTAACTATGTATTTAAAGATCATGGTCCTACTGGAAAGTTAGTAACTTTAGATATGGAAGATGAAAATGTTGAATCTTTTGGAGCTTCAACTGTAAAAGATTTTACATGGAAAGATATCTTTGATGCAGATGCCTGTATTAGTTGTAATAGATGTGAAGATATCTGTCCTGCTAATGCTACTGGTAAACCATTATCTCCTATGAGTGTTATTCATAAAATCGGGGATGCTGCTTTTAATGACCCAGATAGAAATTTAGTTGAAGATATTGGCGCAGATGCTATTTGGTCATGTACAACATGTAGAGCTTGTGAAGATATTTGTCCTTCAGGAAATGAACACGTAAGTAAGATTGTAGATATTAGAAGAAATCTTGTTCTTATGGAAGGTGAATTTGCTGGTGAAGAAGTAATGAAAGCCATGGATAATGTTGAAGTAAATGGTAATCCGATGGGATTAGCCCTAGCTTCAAGAGGAGATTGGACTGAAGGCTTAGACGTTGTAATTATGGGAAATTCAGCAGAAGTATTAACAAATCCAGTTGATGTTCTTTATTATGTTGGTTGTTATGCTTCATTTGATGCAAGAAACCAAAAGATTGCAAGAAACTTTGTTGAGATTTGTAATGCCTCAGGTGTTAAAGTAGGAATTTTAGGAAAAGAAGAGAAATGTTGTGGAGAACCTATTCGTAAGATGGGTAATGAATATTTATATCAAGAATTAGCAAAAGAAAATATTGAAAATCTTCATAAATATAATGTTCTAAAAATTGTGACTACTTGTCCTCATTGTTTTAATACTCTAAATAAAGATTATAGGGATTTAGGTTTAGAAACAGAAGTTGAACACTATACAGTTTTCCTTGATAGATTAGAGAAGCAAAAACGTATTCCAATGGAAGAAAAAGAGTTTGACTGTACTTACCATGACTCTTGTTATTTAGTAAGACACAATGATGTTGACTCAGAACCTAGATCTCTTTTAGACTCTGCTGGTGCAAATATAATTGAAATGGCAAAAAGTAAAAAAGATACTTCTTGTTGTGGTGCAGGTGGAGGAAGAATCCTTGCTGAAGAGCATCTAGGAAATAAGAAAATCAATGTTGATAGAGTAAATATGGCTCAAGAAACAGGAGCTCCTACTTTAATCTCAAATTGTCCTTTCTGTCTTACTATGTTTGAAGATGGAATTAAAATGGCGGATTGTGAAGATAGTTTAGTTGTAAAAGATTTATCAGAAATTATAGTTGAAAGACTAAAAAAATAATAAAAGGATATATAGATGAAAGTACTTGTATGTATTAAACAAGTTCCAGATATGGAATCAAAATTTAAAGTAAATGCTCAAAATAATTGGTTTGATGAAAATGATTTAGCTTATCGTATAAATGAGTACGATGAATATGCTATTGAGCAAGCTGTTCAATTAAAAGAACAATTATCAGATGTTGATATTACTGTTTTATGTGTAGGTCCTGCTAGAGTAAAAGAAGCTATAAAAAAAGCCTTAGCAATGGGATGTGATAGAGCTGTTCACATTGAAGATGCAGAGTCTTATATAAAAGACTCATCTCAAGTTGCTAGTTTAATTGCTGATTTTGCTAAAGATAAAGAATTTGACATTATCTTCACTGGAATGCAGTCACAAGATAGAGGTTCAGCTCAAGTTGGTGTTATTGTTTCTGAATTATTAAATATTGCTTGTGTATCTACAATTGCAGACTTTGAATATAACGAAGGAATTACAGTAAAAAGAGAGCTTGAAGGTGGATTAAAATCTATTATCAAAGTAGATACTCCTGTTGTATTAACTTGTCAATTAGGACTTAATACTCCAAGGTACCCTACTTTACCTAATATTATGAAAGCAAAAAAGAAAGAACTAATAACTATTGATAGTTTAGAATTATCAAGTAGTGATAGTTTAAATGAAACACTTTCTTTTTATTATCCTCAAAAAAGTGGTGGTAGCCTTATTTTAGAAGGTGATGTTCCAGAGCTTGCAGATAAATTAATTGCATTATTAAAAGAAAAAACTTCGGTTCTTTAAAAAGGAAAATATTATGAAAATATTACTAGTTGGTGAGTATAGAGAAAATAAGTTATTAGATGTAACTTATGATTTAATTGGATTTGCGGACAAATTAGAAGCCGAAAAAATCATGTTAGCAGTTGGTTATGAAGAAGATATCCCAAAGTTTGATGGAAAACTTTATTTAGCAGATGCAAAGGCTCTTGGTGAGTATAACCCAAGTGCTCATAAACAATTAGTTTTAGATGTAGTTGAAAAAGAGAATCCAGATTTAATAGTATTTATACACTCTTCTTTTGGTTGGGATTTAGCTCCTAGAGTTGCTACTTCACTAAAAGCCACTCAATTTACAGAAGTTATTGATTATAAAGATAACTCTTTTATTGTTCCTTCTTGTAACTCAAAATTAAGAAGAGAATTAAAATCTAAAACTGCTAAAACTGTTATTACTATTCAAGCAGGAGCTTTCACTCCTCTTAGTGAAGCTCAAGGTACTCCCGAAGTTGAGAATATATCAGTAGATGCTTCATCAAATGTAAACTTTGTAGCTTATGAAGAAGCAGAAGCAAAAGGTTTAGATTTAACAAAAGCAGAAATTATTGTAACAGCTGGTCGTGGAGTTGGTAAAAAAGACAATATTCCTATTATTCAAGCCCTAGCTGATAAATTAGGTGGAGAATTGGGTGCTAGTAGACCAGTTGCTGATAATGCATGGGTTGATCAAAGCCATCAAGTAGGAACAACAGGACAAACAGTCTCACCTAAATTATATATAGCTTGTGGAGTTTCAGGTGCTATTCAACATTTAGCAGGAATGAAAAAATCAGAATTTATTGTTGCTGTTAATACAGATAAAGACGCACCTATAAATGAAGTAGCTGATATTTTAGTTGTAGCAGATGTACTTCAATTTGTTCCAGCATTAACTGCAAAATTATCATAAAAACAAAAGTGGAGATATAAGGTGGATATAGATTTTTGGAATGAAAGGTGGGAAAAAGATCAAATTGCTTTTCATATGAAAGAAGTAAATCCTATGTTAATTAAATATTTCCATAAATTAAATTTATTAGAAAAGAAACGTATATTTCTACCTTTGTGTGGAAAGACTTTAGATATTGCATGGTTATTACAAAAGGGTTATTCTCTTGTCGGTATTGAGTTAAATAAAGAGGCAATTGATGCCCTTTTTAAAGAGTTAAATATTACTCCCTTAATATCAAAAGAGAATGACTTTATTAAATATAGTGCAAAAAATATTGATATTTATGTTGGTGACTTTTTTAAGATGAATGCTGAGATATTAAAACCCATAGATGCTGTTTATGATAGAGCAGCACTAGTTGCTCTTCCTTTAGAAATGCGAATAGAGTATGTATCTCATTTATTAAATATTACAAATGTAGTACCTCAATTACTAATTAGTTATGACTATGACCAAAGGATTATGAAAGGACCTCCTTTTTCTGTTCCTTTTAGTGAAATAGAGCATCATTATGGTGATTATTATGAGATTACACTACTTAATGAAAATATTGATATTCCTAGTGGTTTAAAACGAAAATCACAGGCAGTTGAGACTGTTTGTTTATTAGAAAATACTTAATAAATATAAAAAAATTAGAAAAGGGAAAATAATGAAAATTGAAGAAGTTGGGATTATAGGTTCTGGACAAATGGGTAATGGAATTGCTCATGTTTGTGCCTTATCAGGATATAAAGTAGTTTTAATTGATATTGCCCAAGAAGCATTAAATAAAGCTATGGAAGTTATTAATAAAAACCTTAGTAGACAAGTACAAAAAGGTAAAATTACTCAAGAAGATATGGATAGTTCAATATCTAGAATTACTACGAGTACTGATTCTTGTGCTTTAAAAAATACAGATTTAGTAATAGAAGCAGCAACTGAGAACTTTGATTTAAAAGTAAAAATATTCAAAGGTTTATTAGAACATATTAAAGATGAGTGTTTATTATCAACTAATACTTCAAGTATGTCTATTACTAAATTAGCAAGTTCTACAAATAGACCAGAGAAATTTATTGGATTACACTTTATGAATCCAGTTCCTATTATGAAATTAGTTGAGCTTATTCCTGGAATTGCTACAAGTGAAGAGATGTTAGAAACTACAAGAGAGTTTGCAAAGTCTTTAGGAAAAACAGTAGCCACTTCAAAAGATTATCCTGCATTTATTGTAAATCGTATTTTAATGCCTATGATAAATGAAGCTATTTGTGCTTTATATGAAGGTGTAGGAGATGTTGAATCAATAGATACTGCTATGAAACTTGGTATGGGGCATCCTATGGGACCCTTAGCTTTAGCTGACTTTATTGGTCTTGATACGTGTCTTGCCATTATGAATGTACTTCATGAAGGTTTTGGTAATCCAAAATATAGCCCTTCTCCATTATTAGTTAAATATGTTGAAGCTGGATGGTATGGAGTTAAATCTGGAAAAGGTTTCTACGAGTATCCTAAAAAATAAGTATCAATAATAAATAAACATCAGGAGTATTTATGAGTATTTGGAATAAAGAACTTTCTCTAGAAGAGCTTAATGCTATGGGTAAAAATACTGCAATTGAAAATATAGGTATTAAACTTACTAAAGTTGGAATTGATACTTTAGTAGGAGAAATGCCAGTTAATTCAAAGAGTCATCAAATTCATGGAATTTTACATGGTGGTGCATCTGTTTTATTTGCTGAAACATTAGGAAGTTTAGCTGCTGTAATGGCTTGTAAAGAAGGATTTACGGCAGTTGGCTTAGATATTAATGCAAATCACTTAAAAGGAGTAAAAGACGGTATTGTAATAGGTGTTGCAAGTGCTATTCATATAGGAAGAAGTACACAGGTATGGGATATAAAAATTAGCCATAAAGAAAGTGGTAAATTAGTTTGTGCTTCTAGATTAACAGTAGCAGTTATAAAAGAATAATATATGAAAGTAAGAATATATTATGAAGATACAGACGCCGCAGGAATAGTATATCATGCAAACTTTATAAAGTTTTGTGAGAGAGCTAGATCTGAGGTATTTTTCAAAGAAGGTTTATCTTCCCATGATGAATCACTAAAAGAACATTTTGTTGTAAGGAATATAATATGTGACTTTGTGCAAGTTGCATTTTTAGGAGATTTACTAGAAGTAAGAACCCAAATCCTAAAAAGAAAAAATTCCTCAGTAATACTAAAACAAGATATATTAAAAGGAACAGAGTTAACCTGTAGTTTTGGTCTATGTCAAAGACTATAAAGCTATGAAGATACCTGATGATATCTACAATATATTAAAAAAAATCTAACACTACAATAGCTATATACCGCCTCCGTATAGCTATTGTTCTTATTCAAATATTAATCAAAAATTTTATTTTTAAAATTAATCTTTTGCTCATATCATTGCCATTATTTTATCATTATTTACTCATATACTTTCATTGTAAATAACAAATCTGACTTAAAAAAAGGAATATTGGGATGGATAAGAAAATAGAAATAAATGAAATTGGAAAATTTCTTACAGACGGTATGACAATTTCCATTGGTGGATTTTTAGGCTGTGGAAATGCTCATAATATTATTGATGAGATATTAAAAACAGATGTAAAAGATTTAACATTAGTTGCTACAGATACTTTCTTTGAAGGAGAAGGTGTAGGTAAGTTAATTACTAATAAAAGAGTATCAAAATTAATGGCCAGTCATATTGGTACAAATAAAGATACTCAACAACAAGTAAATGATGGACTTATTGAAGTTGAACTTGTTCCTCAAGGTACATTAGCTGAAAGATTAAGATCAGCAGCTGCTGGACTTGGTGGTGTTTTAACTAAAACTGGTTTAGGAACATTAGTTCAAGAAGGTAAAGATGTTGTTACTGTTGATGGACAAGAGTTTATCTTAGAAAAACCTATTCATATTGATTTAGCAATTTTAAAAGCACATAAGTCAGATAAAGCTGGGAATTTATTATATAGAGGTGCAACAAGAAACTTTAATGTTCCAATGGCAGGAGCTGCAAAAATTACTATTGCAGAAGTTGAAGAAATAGTTGAAAATGGTGAACTAGATCCAAGTTTTGTACATACTCCATTTGTATATATCAATCATATTATAAAGGCATAAAAATGGCAGCAAAAGAAATTATTGCACAAAGAGTTGCAAAAGAGTTTAAAAATGGTGATTTCATTAATCTTGGAATTGGACTTCCTACTTTAGTAGCTAATTATATTCCAGAAGAAGTAAAAATCGTTTTACATTCGGAGAATGGTTTTGCTGGTTTATGGGATAAAGCAGAAGAACATAATATTGATAAAGATGTTATTGATGCTGGTGGAACACATGTAAAACTTCAAGATGGTGGTGTTTTCTTTGATTCTGCTACATCATTTGAAATTATTAGAGGTGGACATATTGATATTACAGTATTAGGAGCTCTTGAAGTAGATTCTAGTGGTAGTTTAGCAAGTTGGAATATCCCTGGGAAATATGTACCTGGAATGGGTGGTTCAATGGACTTAGTAAGTGGAGTAAAAAAAGTAATTGTTGCAATGCAACATACTGCAAAAGGACTTCCTAAAATACTTGAACAATGTACTTTACCTTTAACTGGTAAAAGTGTAATAAGTATGATTATTACAGAGTTAGGTGTATTTGAATATATAAATGAAAAATTACATTTAACAGAGTTAATGGGTGATACTTCCTTAGAGCAAATAAAAGAACTTACTCCTGCTACTTATACTGTTGCACTTAGAAATTAATTAATAAAAGGAAATGAATGAAAGTATATATAGTTGAAGCAAAAAGAAGTGCAATTGGAAGTTTTTTAGGAACACTAAAAGACGTGAAACCTGGAGATTTAGCTGGACAAGTAATAAAAGATTTAACAAAAGATATTGATAATTCTATTGTTGATGAGGTTATAGTTGGAAATATTTTATCAGCGGGACATTCTCAAGGTATTGGAAGACAAGCTTCTATTTATGGTGGATTACCAGAATCTACAGTTGCATACTCTATAAATATGTTATGTGGTTCAGGAATGAAAGCTGTAATGAATGCTATTACTGAAATTAAAGCAGGTGAAAAAGATGTAATTATTGCAGGGGGTGTTGAAAGTATGTCAGCTGCTCCTTTCTTAGTTTCTTCTAAAGCCAGAGCTGGATTAGGTCTTGGTGAAACAAAGCTAATTGATTCAATGAGTGATGCTTTAGTTGATGCTTTCGAGGGTTACCATATGGGTATAACAGCTGAGAATATTGCTCAAAGATTTAATATTACAAGAGATATGCAAGATGAATATGCTATTAATTCTCAGAAAAAAGCTGCCATTGCAGATGATGCAGGAAAGTTCATAGATGAGATTACTCCAATTACAATAAAAACAAGAAGAGGTGAGATTGTTTTTGATAAAGATGAGTACATAAATAGAAATACTTCACTAGAAAAATTGCAAAAACTTAGACCTGCCTTTAAAAAAGATGGAACAGTTACTGCTGGTAACGCATCAGGGATTAATGATGGTGCTAGTTTTACTTTAATTGCTTCAGCAGATGCTGTTAAAAAATATAACTTAAAACCATTAGCAGAAATTGTTGATGTCTCTCAAGTTGGTATTGACCCCTCTGTTATGGGATTAAGCCCTGCTTATGCAATAGAAGAACTTTTAAAAAAGACAGATATTTCTCTTGATGAAATAGATCTTTTTGAAATCAATGAAGCTTTTGCAGCTCAAGTTTTAGGTGTATTTGAATTATTAAAAGAAAAAGTAGACCTAAATGATGAAATTATTCAAGAAAAAATGAATATCAATGGTAGTGGAATTGCCTTAGGACACCCAGTAGGCGCAAGTGCAAATAGAATTATTGTTTCTCTTGTTCATGAAATGCAAAAACAAGATTCAAATTATGGCCTAGCTTCATTATGTATTGGTGGAGGTATGGGAACAGCTATTTTACTTAAAAAAATAAAATAACAGTTCTTATTATGATACAATTTTTATAAATAGATATTGGAATAAATATGGATAAAAAATATTACCACGATTTAGGAAAAAAATTAAACTTTGAGGATGTATTATTGGATGCTTTACCTAACCCTATATATTATAAAGATGTAAAGGGTGATTTTATACGATGTAATGCTCGTTTTTCGGAGCTTACAAATACTTGTAAAAAAGAAATCATAGGTAAATCAGCCTATGAATTCTTTCCTAAAAGTGCAGCTGATAGAAACAAACTAATTGATAAACAAATAATGAAAACTTTAAAACCATATGAAGATGAAGTTCATTTTATAAAAGATGATGGAGAAGTTAGATATTACAAATTAAGTAAAGCTGTTTGTCAAAATACTGATTGTGTAGTTGAAGGTATAGTTTGTATTATGACTGATATTACTGAAAGAATTAAAGAGAAAGAAATTTTAATTCAGCAAAGTAAGTTTGCTGAAATGGGTGAAATGATTGCTTCAATTGCTCATCAATGGAATGAACCTTTAGTTGAACTTTCTGCACAAGTACAAAAAATGGAATTATTTTACTCAACAAATCAAATTGATAAGAAGAAAGTTTCAGCTTTTGTTGAAGAATCAATGATACCAATACAATATATGTCTGAAACACTAAGTGATTTTAGAAATTTTCTAAAACCTTCGACTATAAGAGAAGAATTTGAGTTAAAAAAAGCGATTTTAGAAATTTTTGATATTGTAGGAAAACAAATTTTTTATTTTAATATTAAAGTGATTTTTGATTATGATAAAAATGAAGATTTTTTTGTTTATGGATATAAAAATCAATTAAAACAAGTAATGTTAAACATATTGAATAATGCTAAGAACAAGATTATAGAAAAATATAAAAAAGTTAAGTTTAGTGGTGTTATTACGATTAGATTAACAACTCTTAAAGAATTAAATAGAATTGAGATAATTGATAATGCTGGTCCTATTAGAGAAGATATTATTGATCAAATATTTGATCCTTTTTTTACGACGAAAGAAAATGGAACAGGTTTTGGACTATATATGGCAAAAACTATAATTGAAGATAAAATGTTTGGAAAAATTGGAGTTTCCAATGACAATGAAAATGTAATTTTTTCGATAAAAATTCCTCATAAAAAGGCTTGATATGAAAATATTACTATTAGAAGATAATCAAACATTGAATGAAACTATTAAATTAAAATTAGAATTAAAAAAATATGAAGTACATTCTTTTACTTGTGGTCAAGATGCATACGATAATATTACAAATGGTTTTTCTTGTTTTCTTCTTGATATTCATGTTCCAAATGTTGATGGTATAAAAATACTTAAGAAAATAAGAGAATATTATGAGGATGTACCTGTAATTATAATTTCATCAACTGTTGAGCTTGAAATTATAAAAAAATCTTATGATTTTGGATGTAATGATTATTTGAAGAAACCATTTTATATAGATGAACTTGAAATAAAAGTTGATAAATTATGCAATATTCCTAAGAAAGAAATTTCTTTAGGTTTAAATTGTTTGTTTAATTTTAATGAGAGTACCCTGACTGTTAATAATAAAAGAAATGAATTAACAGAAAAAGAAAGCTTACTTGTAAATTTATTTGCAATTAATTTACATAAATTAGTTACTTATGAAAATATACAAAATTATGTTTGGAAAGGTGAATATGCATCAATAGATGCAATAAGAACTCTCATTCGAAGATTAAGGAAAAAGATGACTAGTCTTACAATTAAAGCATCTTCAAATAGAGGATATTTACTCTTACTTGAAGATATTAATTAAGGTATCTATTTACTCTTAAAAATGTATCCAGTATCTACTACTGTTTGAATATAATCATGTGTAAGTACCTTTCTTAGGCGTCGAATAAGACTTCGAATTGATTCTAATGAAGCGAAACTTCCTTCCCAAACATAATTCTCAATTGTTTCATATGATAGAACTTGATTTTTTTTTGTTAAAAAAAGGTTCATTAGTAATTTTTCTTTTTTTGTAAGTCTTTGCTCAATTTCATCAATTACTACACATGATGATTTATAATCAAAATAACATTTTTCATCAAAATATATTAATTCATCTTGAATTTTACAAAGTTTTTCAATTTTTATCTCAAGCTCATCTATAAAAAATGGTTTTTTTAGATAATCATTACAACCATAATCATAAGATTCTTTAATTATGTCAAGTTCTGTACTTGCAGAGATAATGATAACAGGAACTTCATTGTAATATTCTCTTATTTTCTTAAGTATTTTAATTCCATCAATATTTGGAACATTTATATCTAATATGAAGCAGCTAAAGCCATCTGTAATCTTTTCATAAGCTTCTGCTCCATCAATACAGGCCTCAACTTGATATCCTTTGATTTTTAATCTTTTTGATATAGTTTGATTTAACTTTTTATTATCTTCCAAAAGTAGAATTTTCATTTTAAACCTTTTTATGTGGCATTTTTATTGTAAAGATAACATGATTATCTTTATTTTTTACACTAATTGTTCCTCTCATCTTATCTTCTATGATAACTTTGGCCATATATAACCCAATTCCAGTACCATTTTCTTTAGTTGTAAAATATGGCTCAAAAATAGATGAAATGATTTTTTCATCTATTTCTCCTGCATCATCAATAATTTCAATTGTATTATAATTCATACATCTTTCAATATTAATATCAATTTTACCTTTATTATGTGTATCTTTATTTTTTTCTACAATTTTATTTTTAGCATTATTAATAAGATTTAATAAAACTTGTTTAAATTCATTCTCATAACCATAAATAAGTAACTCTTCATTTTCATTTTTATAGTTAAAATTCATTTGAACATTTGAATAAAATATTTGCTTACCTATTATTTCATTAATATCATTTAGTGCTTTAGAAATTGAAAATAACATTTTTTTAGTTGATGGTTTTAAAAAGTTTCTAAAATCACTTAGTGTTCTTGACATATATTTTATTTGCACCATAGAGTCTTTTACAAAATCTTTTACTTCTACGTCTTTTAATTCTTTTAAAATATATGATGTTTGTATATCTTGAACTTGTGCTGATAGTTCAACTAAGGGTTCATTCCACTGATGTGCAATTGCTGCAACCATATCACCCATTTCTGCAAGTTTACTTTGTTGTATTAAGAATTGTTTCTGCTGAACTCTCTCTGTAATATCATCCATTATACAAACAATTCCACCAACACTTCCATCAATATTTTTATAAACAGCTTTATTTAAAATAATATGTTTCATATGATTTGCACTTGTATAAAATGTAAATTCAGATGTACTTGTTGAAAACGTTTCTAATAGTTCTTTATCGATACCTGTATTTTTTGTTGCTATTTCAATGGGAAAAAAATCAAATACTGTTTTTCCTATAATTTCATCTCGGTTTTTATTTACAAGTGAAGCAAAACCTAGATTACAACCTATAAATTTACCTTCAGTATTTTTATAATATATTGGATTAGGAATTGTATCTAATAATACTTTATCAAATTCTAGTCTATTTGATAATGCAAGTTCAACTTTTTTTCTTCTAATAATATTTGCTCTTAAAATAACAACAATTATACTTAAAACCATAATTATCCAAATTGAAATAATGAAATATTTTGTATAATCTTTATATATTGAACTTGGTTCATTTATAATTATGTATTCATTTACATGAGAAGATATATCAATATTAAATCTTTTTAGTTCATTGTAATCAAACATATAAGTATTCGGAGATTTCTCTAGTATGGGGATATCTTTTATATTTTTCCCATTTAATATTTCAATAGCCATATCCGAAACAGCTTGGGCTTGTCCAATTGCTGAAGTTAGTAATCCTCCAACCATTCCATAATTTAGATAAAAGTCCCATAATCCATAAATAGGAACTTTACTTACAGAGTATATTTGCTGAAAACTTTGTTTATAAGTAAAAATTTTCCCAGTTTTATCTTTATGCATTAATACAAAAAGTATAACGGTATCATCTTTTAATGTTGAAACTCTTTTTTCTAAAGCTTCTATTTCTAAATCATCAATATATTCAATTTCAAATTCTTTATTGTATTTATCAATTATTGGATTTAAAGCTCTTTTTACTTCACTTCCTGTTTTAGATCTATCATTAATTATTAGAAGTCTTCTTAATTTTGGGTGTAAACTAGTTATTAACTTGAAGTTTTTTTCTAAATCGACTTGTTCTACTACCCCTGAGATAGTATCTTGCATTTGATTATCAGTAATTATATTTCTATCAAAATTATTGATACCACAAAATAAAATAGGAATATTTTCGAATAAATCTTTATTGTTTTTTATGCTAAATTCAAATGCATTATTATCACTTGCAATTATTAAGTCAAATTTTCTTTCTTTGAATTGTTGTTTATAAAGTTTAGCAAGATCTTCTAAATATTGGGGGTCAAGAACACGTTTTGTATCCATATATACAGTAGTTAATTCGATATTTTTAAATTTAGAGAACTTATCTTCTAGTATCTTAGAGATATCATCACTCCAGATATATCCTTTATGATATGAGTGTAGTAATAATACCTCTTTAGGGTTATTTGCTAATAAAAATGTAAAAAAGAGTAAGCTAAATAGTAGTATTTTTTTCATTGTTGGCCTTCTATTTAGCTATTATATCAAGATTTCGTAAAAATTACATATCCAGATTTTGGACCATGTGCTCCAATAACTAAAGACTGTTCAATATCGGCAGTTTTAGAAGGTCCTGAAATAAATACACCATAACCTGCATTTTCAAAATTAATTTTTTCGTAGGCTTCATGCATATTATTTAGTATATCTTTTTCATCAATTACAATTACGATATTTTGAGCAATAAAATATAGTGATCTGTGTTTATTATCTGGATTCTTCATCCAAATTGCTCCATTTTCTGCAACTGCAAAGTTTCCTTTTACTACTGCTAAATCAATATCTCTTAATTTATGAGGATCATCTTGTTCATTAGAATTAAAGTTCCCAAGAGTGAAACCTTCTACATTTGAAGCAATAACTTTTTCATCTTTATATAAGTCTTGAACTGTTTTGTCTAAATCTTTTTTATCAATTATTAAAGCTTTTCCACCAACACTTTCAAGCATTGTTGAGAATCTTTCAAATTTGTTTTCAAAAGTAATTCCAAAGTTTTCATAAGAAGGTAATTCAACGTCTACAACAACATTGTTATCTTTGATTTTTTGTAATATTTTTTCTTTACTAGTCATCTAATTCTCCTTGTTCAAACATCTCTTTAAAACTTTTTTCTGCCATTTTTGGCATATCTCTTTGTCTTCCCCATGCATTTGCTTTATTATAAACAAGTGATTCAGGAAGTTTTGGAACAACTTTTCTAGCCATTTTTCCTGCAAAATCAAATAGTTTAGGTTTAGTCATTAACCATGCTGTTGCTTTCATTGCCATTTTCTTTTTAGGGTCAATTAAATTCATTTCACTTAAATCTTGTCTTCTTGAATAAAGTTGAGAATCTAAATCAATTTTAACTGGACATACATTTGTACAAGAACCACATAAAGTACAAGCAAATGGTAATGAATTATGTTTTTCTGGCTCTTTTACAGAACCTAAAATTGAACCAATTGGTCCAGGAATAACGTATTCATATGAGTGACCACCTGATCTTCTATAAACAGGACATGTATTCATACAAGCACCACATCTAATACAGTTTAATGCTTTTTTATATTTTTCTGATGCTAAGAATTCACTTCTTTTATTATCTACGATAATAATGTGCATTTCTCCACCTTCAATAGGCCCATGAAAATGTGAAGTATATGATGTAATTGGTTGACCTGTTGCTGATCTTGCAAGTAGTCTTGTAAATACAGATAAATCTTCTAATCTAGGAATAACTTTTTCAATTCCCATTGAAGCAATATGTAACTTTGGAACTGATGCTCCCATATCAGCATTTCCTTCATTTGTACAAACTACAACACCACCAGTTTGAGCAATTGCAAAGTTTACACCTGTCATTCCAGCTTGTGCATCTAAGAAGTCTTCTCTTAAAGAGTGTCTTGCGGCTCTTGTTAAATATGTTGGATCATCATTACCTTTTTCTGTTCCTAAATGTTCATGGAATGTATCAGATACATCCATTTTTTTAAGGTGAATTGCTGGTAATACGATATGTGAAGGTGGTTCATTTCTTAATTGAACAATTCTCTCACCTAAATCTGTATCAATTACTTCAATACCTCTTTCTTCTAAGAAAGGATTTAAGTGACACTCTTCTGTTAACATTGATTTAGACTTAACTAATTTTTTAACATTTTTTGCTTTTAATAGTTTATATGCAATTTCATTATGTTCTTTTGCATCTTGGGCAAAATGAACTGTAATACCTTTTGCATTAGCATTTTTTTCAAATTCTACTAAATACTTATCAAGATTTGACATAGTATGTGTTTTAATTTGATTTGCATATTCTCTTAATTGTTCCCATTCAGGAATTGATTTTGAAGCTACATCTCTTTTTTCACGAACAAACCATAAGGCTTTATCGTGCCAATGCATCCTCTCATCATTTTCAACGAATACTTTTGCATTATCAGCATGATTATGGTTCGTACTCATAGTTCTTCTCCTAAAAGTATTTGAACGATATGTTTCACTTTAATAGGATAGTTATTTCTGTTAATTAATCCATCCATATGCATTAAACATGACATATCTGCACCTGTCATTACAGCTGCTTCTGAATCTAAATGATCTTTGATTCTATCTTTACCCATTGCAACAGAAAGATCTTCTTCTGCTACTGAGAAAGTTCCACCAAATCCACAACATTCATCTTCTCTTTTTAAAGATACAAGTTCAACACCTTCTACTTTTTGTAGAAGATTTTTAAGTTTTGAGTTATAAGGAATATTAAGTTCACTTGCAGTTGCAAGTTTTAGGACTCTATGTCCATGACATGAATTATGTAAACCTACTTTGTAAGGAAAAGGATTTTTGAAATTTAAATTTTCAAGTTTTATAACGTCATGTAAAAATTCACAAACTTCATATATTGAAGCTTTTACTTTATTATAGTCTTTGTCATTATCAAAAAATGGTGCATAATGTTCTTTTACCATTGATACACATGAACCACTAGGAGCTACAATATAATCATAATCTTTGAATGTTTTAACAAATTGTTTTGCTAGAGTTTCAACGTCTTTAGAACATCCTGAATTGGCCATTGGCTGTCCACAGCATGTTTGATTTAAAGGATAATCGATATCCAGACCTTGTTGTTTTAATATTTTGTAAGTTGACTTACAAATATCAGGATATAGCTCATTCATAAAGCATGGAATAAATAAACCTATTTTCATATAAACTCCTTATATTAGTTAAGTTATTCTATTCTTTGTGTATGAAATATGTATGATATTTTATTTTTTTAAGTATATGCTAATATCATTTTCGAGGTAATTATCTCTGATTTTTATCTGTTTTGTTAGATTTTTACAGTAACTTAATACTTGGCTTACGCTTACCTCATTTAATGAATCACTTTTTAAAAAATTAAAGATAAATGCTTTATTTGAAGAGTCAAAACAGTTTTGAATAAAAACATAAACTTCTTTTTCATTTAAAATATTCATAGCTCCACTACATATGTAATAGTCAGCTTTTTCTAATTTATCCTCTAATATATTCTTGATATAAAAATCTGTATTTAGAAATCTTTTTGAAGCTTTGTTTATCATTGCTTCTTCGCAATCAATTCCTGTATATTTTTTTGGTTTTTGTTCACTATCAAATAAATAATTGTAATATTCTCCAAAACCACAACCTGCATCAACAATTGTTGAACTTAAAACATCTTCTTTAATGAAACTTGTTAATACTTCAAATCTTTTGTATTGTGTGAATTGTGAATTCCAATGAACACCTTTGGGACTAATTCCAAATTTATTTATAACTTTTTTATAAAATTCGTGATTATTCTTCTGTGCCAAATTATTTTACTTGCTCTATTAATACTTTATTATCTTTAATAAATTTAGAAATAATCTCAGAATTTGTATGTTCATAAGCTTTTTCATAAACAATTCTTGTAATTCCACTTGCTATTACATTTTTAGAACATTCACTGCATGGTTCAAGTGTTACATAAATAGTTGCCCCTTCAATTGAAATACCTTTTCTTGCTGCCCAAATAATTGCATTCATTTCAGCATGAATCTCATATGTTTTTGACCATTCATGATGATCTTTTGTATATTCACCATCCCAGTGATCACTGCAATTAGTGTATCCTGTTGGTGTTCCATTGTAACCAGTTGAAAGAATTCTTCCATCTTTAACAATAACAGCACCTACTTGTTTTGATACACATTTTGATGCACTTGCAATTTCTTTTGCAATATTTATAAAAGTTTTATCGTTTAACATTTATATCCTAAAGATTTTTTTTGATTATAGCAAAGAGATGATTTATTTATTTTGAATTTTTTGTAAAAAGTGCGATTAAACTTAAAATGGGCTTTAAAAGTTTCTTAAAAATAAAATTATAATAAAAATTGTGTTAAAATTTAAAAAAAAAATTGATTAAACAAAAAAGGCTAGATATGGATTTTAAAGAAATCAAAGAATTAATAAGAGTATTTGATAAAAGTGAATTAAATAAATTAAAAGTTAGAGATGGAGAATTTGAGATATCTATGCAATCTGGGTTTGAAGGTGGAACTGTTGTAACTACTGCTGCACCTGTTGTTGCTGCTCCTGTTGCTGCACCTGTTGTTGCTGCTCCTGTTGCTACTGTAGATGCTGCTGCACCTGCTGCTATTACTGGAGATGTAATTGAGTCACCAATGGTTGGTACATATTATGCATCACCATCACCAGAAGCTGGAGCATTTGTAAAAGCTGGAGATACTGTTAAAAAAGGTCAAACTTTATGTATCTTAGAAGCAATGAAAATTATGAATGAAGTTGAAGCTGAATTTGATTGTAAAATCTTAGAACTTTTAGTTGAAGATGGTTCACCAGTTGAATATGATATGCCATTATTTGTTATTGAAAAAATATAGTAGTATATTGATATGGCAGAAATAAAAAAAATATTAATCGCTAATAGAGGAGAAATAGTTCAAAGAGCTATTCGAACTATTAGAGAAATGGGAAAAAAGTCTGTTGCTGTTTACAGTGCTGGAGATAAAAATGCATCTTATTTAAAACATGCTGATGAAGCTGTATGTATTGGTGGCGTTAAATCTGCTGACTCATACTTAAATATTCCTGCATTAATCACTGCTGCTGAGATGACAGGTTGTGATGCAATTTTCCCAGGATATGGTTTCTTATCTGAAAACCAAGATTTCGTAGAAATTTGTAGATTACATGATATTAAATTTATTGGACCATCTGTTGAAGTAATGGAAAAAATGGCTGATAAATCTAAAGCAAAAGAAGAAATGGTAAGAGCTGGTGTTCCAGTTGTTCCTGGTTCTGATGGAGCTGTTCATACACTTGAAGAAGGTAGAAAAGTTGCAGCTGAGATTGGTTACCCAATTATGGCTAAAGCATCTGCTGGTGGTGGTGGAAGAGGAATGAGACTTGTTAATGAAGAAAAAGATTTCGATCAATTATTCATGGCAGCATCTTCTGAAGCACTTGCCGCATTCGGTGATGGAACTATGTATTTAGAAAGATTTATTAATAACCCAAGACATATTGAAGTTCAAGTTATTGGTGACTCTCATGGAAATGCTATTCACATTGGTGAGAGAGATTGTTCATTACAAAGAAGACATCAAAAAGTTATTGAAGAATCACCAGCTATTTTATTAGATGATGAAACAAGAGCTCATTTACATGCAGTTGCTGTTAAAGCTACTAAACACTTAAAATATGAAGGTGCTGGTACTTTTGAATTCTTAGCTGATGATAAGCAAAATATTTACTTTATGGAAATGAATACAAGACTTCAAGTTGAGCATCCAGTTTCTGAAATGGTATCAGGTCTTGATATTGTTGAGTGGATGATTAAAGTAGCAGAAGGTGAAGAATTACCTAAACAAGAAAAGATTAAATTTAGAGGTCATGCTATTGAATGTAGAATAACAGCTGAAGATCCTAACTCATTCTTACCAAGTCCTGGTAAAGTAACACAATGGATGGTTCCAGGTGGAAGAAACGTAAGAGTTGATTCACATCTTTATGCTGGATATGTTGTGCCTCCTTATTATGATTCAATGGTTGGAAAACTTATTGTTTGGGGAAGAGATAGAAATAAAGCTATTAATATTATGAAAAGAGCTTTAAATGAATTTGAAGTTGCTGGTATTAGAACTACAATTCCTTTCCACCAAAAAATGATGGAAAATGAAGATTTTATTTCAAATAATTATGATACAAAATATTTAGAAGGCTACAAAAGTCTTGACGATATCTAAGAAAAAGGCTCTCGCCTTTTTCTTAAAGCTTAAATTAATATAAAACTAGCTATAATCCGCGAAATCATACACATTTATATACCCATTCTACTTTGATAATTTCATATATCAAAGATTCATTTTTGATAAAACTAACTCAACTTTGCAGACTCGAATTGCGTTTTAATCGTACATTTATGGGAACTTTATATCGACTTATAACCGTGTATTTTTAAAAAATATATACTAAGGTAAAAAATGACTTTTAACGAATTTAATTTCAAAGAGCAGTTACAAAAATCAATTGATGATGCAGGATTTAAAGAACCAAGTCCTATCCAACAAGAAGCTATTCCTATTGTTTTAGCTGGAAAAGATATGGTTGGACAAGCACATACAGGTACAGGAAAAACAGCAGCATTTGGACTTCCAGTTATTAATATGATGAAAGGTCAAAAAGGTGTTGAAGCTGTAGTTATTGTACCTACAAGAGAACTTGCAATGCAAGTATCAGATGAATTATTTAGATTTGGGAAAAACTTAAACTTTAATACAGCAACTGTATATGGTGGACAATCATATTCAATGCAATTAAGAAATATTGATAGAGCTTCAATTATTGTGGCAACTCCAGGAAGATTCTTAGATTTATTAAGAGGTGGAAAAATTAAAATTGATCCTTCTTATGTAATTTTAGATGAAGCTGATGAAATGCTTGATATGGGATTCTTAGATGATATTAAAGAAATCTTTACATTTATGCCAAGTGAAAGACAAACATTATTATTCTCTGCAACTATGCCTCAAGCTATTAAAAGATTAGCACAATCAATTTTAAAAGAACCAGAATTTGTTACATTAACAAAAAGAGATGTAACTAACTCTAAAATTAAACAAACATTTTATGTTGTTGATGAAAGAGAAAGAGATGATGCTTTAATTAGATTATACGATTTCAAAAATCCTACTAAATCTATTATTTTCTGTAGAACAAAAAAAGAAGTTGATAGATTATCTACTTTCTTAGTTTCTCAAGGATTTATGGCAAAAGGTCTTCATGGTGATATGGAGCAAAGACAAAGAGAAGAAGTAATTAGAGCATTTAAATCATCTAAATTAGAAATTTTAATTGCTACTGATGTTGCAGCTAGAGGATTGGATGTAAATGATGTATCTCACGTATTTAACTACCATTTACCATTTGACCCAGAATCTTATGTTCACAGAATTGGTAGAACAGGTAGAGCTGGAAAAGAAGGAACTGCAGTTTCTATCGTAACTCCTCATGAATTTAGAATGTTACAAAAAATTGAAAAAAATATTGGTACAAAATTAGAATCTAAAATTGTTCCAAATATTGATTCAGTTAAAGAGAAAAAAGTAACTGCATTAAAAGACGAAATCAAAGCACAAGAAATTAAAAATTATGCATTAGAATTAGTTGAAGATTTAAAAGAAGAATTTGATATTTCTACAATTGCATTTAAATTAGCTTCAATGTTAACTGCTTCTACTCATGTTCAAGGAACAAACACTATTGGTAAATCTGAAAGTGATATCCAAAGACTAATTGAAAACGCTCAAAGAGGCGGTGGAGATGATAGAGGTCACAGAGGTGGTCGAGGTGGCTACAGAGGTGGAAACAGAGGTGGAAGATCAGGTGGTGGAAGATCTGATGGTAGATCAGGTGGAAACAGAGGTGGAAGATCTGATGGTAGATCAGGTGGTGGAAGATCTGACGGAAGATCAGGTGGAAGATCAGATGGTAGATCATCAGGTGGAAGATCTGATGGAAGATCAGGTGGTGGAGATAGAAATAGAAGAAGAGATTAGTCTCTCCTTTTATTTATAATATCCTTTCAAAGCTTTCTTTGCTTTTTTGAAGGCAGCTTTGGAATCCCTTCCAAATCCTCTAAAAACTCCATCTTTATTAAAAAATTCAATAATTTCTAACTTACCTTTTGTTTTAATATAAATCACTCTAAATATATCAAAATCTTTTTTTAATTTTTCAATTTTTGGAATATCTTTTTTTGTTAATATTGTTACACTCATAATAAATCCTTTTATTATTTCCCTATAAAATATAGTTATTATATATAAAATATTTTTTAAAGTCAAATTTTCTTAACAATGGTCTTTTTCTTAACTTATCTAAATGTCAAAATTTAGAAGGAATAATTTATAGATATTTATCATATATTAGTTAGTTTAACTATATTTGTTTTAAGTTTTATTAAAGGTAAAGAAAGGATTTATCTATTAAAATATTACTTATATTAAATTTCAAAATGGTTACAAAAAGGGTTACTTTGGATATTAAAACTATAGAGCGTTTAGATAAAGCTACGGAAAAAACTCTTCCAGGTTTTGCTAAGCTTTCTCTTGCATTGTTATTTGTTGTATTGGTATTTTTATGGTCGTATAATTCTAATGGAGATACACCAAATAATACATTTTTAGTTATTGGTGCTGTTTTTGGAGCATATATGGCTATGAATATTGGAGCAAATGATGTTGCTAATAATGTAGGACCAGCTGTTGGTTCTAAAGCAATGACACTGATGTGGGCAATTATTGTTGCTGTTATCTTTGAAGCTATGGGTGCTTTTGTTGCTGGTGGAGATGTTGTAAAGACTATTAAAAAAGGAATTATTGATCCTGCTTTAATCTCAGATCCACAAGTATTTATTTGGGCTATGACAGCTGCTTTATTATCAGCTGCACTTTGGCTTAATTTTGCAACTTCAATTGGTGCTCCTGTTTCTACTACTCACTCTATTGTTGGTGGGGTAATGGGTGCAGGTATAGCTGCTGCTGGTTTTGCAATTGTTTCATGGGGAACAATGGCTAAAATTGCTGCTTCATGGATTATTTCTCCTCTACTAGGTGGAATTATCGCGGCTGCTTTTTTATATTTTATCAAAACCAAAATAGTTTATAAAAAAGATATGCTTGAATCTGCTAAAAAGATTGTACCTATTTTAATTGCAATAATGACTTGGGCTTTTAGTACATACTTGATTTTAAAAGGTTTAAAAAAACTAATTAAATTAGACTTTTTAAGTGCTTCAATAACTGCACTTGTTATTGCTATTATTCTTTTCGTTGTTGTGAAACCATTAATTGCAAAAGCTGCAAATAAATTAGAAAATAATAGAGCTGGTGTTAATACACTATTTACTATTCCTTTAATTTTTGCTGCTGCTTTACTTTCTTTTGCTCATGGAGCAAATGATGTTGCAAATGCAATTGGACCTTTAGCTGCTATTAATGATGCTGTTATGAGTTCTGAAATTTCTTCAAAAGTTGATATTCCTTTTTGGGTAATGGCTGTTGGAGCACTTGGTATTGCTGTTGGACTTGCTTTATATGGTCCAAAACTTATTAAAACAGTAGGTTCTGAAATTACAGAACTTGATCAAATGAGAGCTTTTGCTATTGCAATGGCTGCTGCAATTACTGTTATTATTGCATCTCAATTAGGACTTCCTGTTTCTTCAACTCATATTGCAGTTGGTGGAGTATTTGGGGTTGGATTCTTAAGAGAATATTTAGACTCAAATGAATCAAGATTTTTACAACAATTAAGAAAAAAATTCAAAAAACATAAAAAAGAATTAGATTCTATGACTAAAGAACTTGATGAACTTGAAAAAACAGATTCTAAATCAAAATCAAATTATATAAGAATAGTTGAATTATATAAAGGTATTGAAGAAAAACAAGAAGTTGTAAATCAAGAGAAAAAAGATGTTAAAGATGCAAAAAGTATCAAATATGTAAAAAGAGATGCAGTTAAAAAAATTATTGCTGCATGGATTATTACAGTTCCTGCTGCTGCTATGTTATCAGCTGCTATTTTCTTTATGATTAAAGGAATTATGTTATAAGTTTAAACTTATGACTTTTCCTAATTAAATTTTTTGTGATAAACATAGCTTATATAAGTTTATGTTAAAATCACAAAAAAGTTAATCAGGATATACTATCGAAGCTATACTATCAGTTTTACCAATTTATTTTTTTATTCTTATAGGTTTTACTGCAAAGAAAATTTTTACAAATCAAATTGATGAAAAAACACTTGTTCTTTTATCTTTATACTTTTTTCAACCTATTCTTATATTTTGGGGTTTAACTAAATCTCCTATTGATTACAACTTTATTGCTTCACCTATAATTTATCTTAGTATTATGCTTCTTGCTTTATTTATCTTATTTTTAGTAAATAAAAAAATATTTGAACAAAGACAAGACCAATCTATATACTTAGCCGTTGCTTTAGTTGGAAATACTGGGAACTTAGGTATTCCTTTGGGAATTGCTTTATTTGGTGTAGAATCTGTTCCTTATACAAGTATTATAAATATTGCAAATATATTTTTTATCTATATCTTTTCTGTTTATTTTTTTGCAAGAGAACAGTTTTCTTTAAAAGAATCTATATATTCTATTTTAAAAATTCCAGGTATTTGGTTTGCTGTTTTAGCTCTTAGTATTAACTATAATGAAATTACTATTGGAAAAAATATTTATTCTGCTTTAGAAATGGGTGCATATACATCTATGGTTGTGCAACTATTAATATTTGGAATGTATTTATCTAAGGTAAAAATAAAAAATATGTCTTGGTATGCACCTTTACATATTAGTTTTGTAAAACATATATTTTTACCATTTATTGGATTATTTATAGTTTTAAATTTTACTGATTTATCTCCTATGGTTGCTTCGATTTTAATCATGGAACTAATGGTTCCTCTTGCTGTAAACAATGTAAATCTTGCTGCTTTATACAATTGTAAACCTTATGAAGTTACAGCTTCTATTTTAGTCTCATCAACGCTTTTTGTTTTTTTATTATATTTTTATATTCAAATCATTGAATATTTTATTAAGTAGGTATATATGTGTGGAATAATTGGAACAAATTTTTTATCAAATGACTTTGATAAATCCTTAGAACTTTTAAATAATAGAGGTCCAGATTATCAAAATTCTGTGAAAATTGATAATAAACATTTTGGGCATACAAGACTTGCGATTGTTGATTTAAATGAAGAAGCAAATCAACCTATGATTTTTGATGAAATACTAATAGTTTTTAATGGTGAAATTTATAACTATAAAGAGCTTATTATAGAAGAAGAATTAATATGTAAAACAGTATCAGATACTGAAGTAATTATAAGATTATATCAAAAATACAAATATGATTTTTTAAATAAAATAAATGGAATGTTTTCCTTTTGTATTTATGACATAAAAGAAAATAGATATTTTTGTGCAAGAGATAGATATGGGAAGAAACCATTTTTTTACTATTTTAAAGATAAAAAATTTATCTTTTCTTCATCAATAAAATCTGTACTAAATCTACTTGATAAAAAACCAAATCTAAATAAAGTAGCTCTTGCAAAATATATGCAATATTTTGTCTCTTATGGAGAAGATACTTTTTATCAAAATATTCTAAGATTAGAAGCTGCAACTTATATGGTTTATGAACCTGATAAATCAAATGAGTTAATCAAAAAAAGATTTTATAAAATAAATACATATAAAAAAATACATTCTGAAGAATTAGCACTTAAAGATATTGAAGAAATTTTATTTAAAAGTGTTGAATCTAGGTTAACAGGTGATGTTGAAGTTGCTTCACTTTTAAGTGGGGGAATTGATAGTTCACTTATTTCTGCTTTGTACTCAAAAATCTCAGGAAAAAAAATAAATACATTTTCTGTTGGATATGATGAATATAAGAACTATTGTGAGCTAGAATATGCCCAAATTACGGCAAATCATATCAAGTCAAACCATAATCCTGTCATAATTGGCCGTAAAGACTATATTACACACTTTGAAGATACATTAGATGCTCTCGAAGAACCTCATGGAGATAGCGCAGCTGTTCCTTTAAATATTTTGACTAAAAAAATACATCAAAGTGGAATTAAAACTGTTTTATCTGGGGAAGGTAGTGATGAAATATTTTTGGGTTATGATAATTATGCAAAATTTTTAAAATATTATGACTTCGAAAAAACTTTATCAAATGGGCAAAATGATTTTTTAAATACAATAATCTCTGCTTTGCAAAATAATACTAAAGAAAGTGAGTACCTAAGACGAATTGTAAAGAAACAAACTTTATATAATTCTTTTGGAGAAATTTACACAGATATTCAAAGAAAAAAACTTTTTAAAAAAGTTCCAACATATAAAAGTGAAAAACCAAAAAATGATCCAGTTGATTGGATGAGTTATATTGATTTAAAAATTTGGTTAGGTGAATCTCTGTTATCAAAAGTTGATAGAATTTCTATGAGAAATTCATTAGAAGTTAGAACTCCTTTTTTAGATTATAATTTAGTTAATTATTTATTTTCTGTTGATTCTAATATTAAAGTTGGTAATACTAATAAATATTTACTTAAAAAAATTGCTTCAAAGTATATACCTGAGCAAATTATAAATAGAACAAAAAAAGGATTTAACTCTCCTTTTAATGAATGGTTAAATGAAGAATATGGTAATTCTATAATTGATGTAATTATTGAAGTAAATAATGAAACAGGTTTATTTAATAATGAATATATATTACATATTTATGAATTAGCTAAAAAAAGAAAATTTAAACAACATTTATACTCTTTATATGTATTTTCTTTATGGTTTAAAAAAGAGTATCTTTCTTAAGATAAATCATTGTAAAATCTTCAAAAATATAAATAAATTATAAACATAATACATAAAAGAGGCAAATATGACAGTATTAATTCCAGTAGATTCAACGAATAGAGATGAATGTGTGATAGCTTCAATTGAAGAAAATAAGTCATGGGCTTTTATAACTTTAGAAGAAGGTAAAATATCAAATATAGAATTTGTTAATAGAAGAGAAGATATCATCGAATGGATCGATGCAGTTGTTGTTATCAATGATCAAGAATATGTTTGGCCTTTTATGGATGAAGGAATTATTGCACTTGTTGCACCTACACAAAAGAGCATAGATGAAATTATAGAAGGATTTTTATTTAAAGATCTTCATGATTTTTCTATTTAAAAATGAAATTCACAAAAAAAGACTTAAAAACATTAAATAAAATTATTACATCTAGACGTGATGTTAGAGGTAATAATTTTATTCCTAAAAAGATTTCTAAAAAAAACTTGAAGCTTATTTTAGATTCTGCGTTAAATGCACCTTCTGTTGGATATTCACAACCTTGGCGATTTATAATTGTTGATAAAAACAAAAAAGAATTGGTTTATAATCATTTTAAAGATGCTTATGAAAAGAGTAAAGAACTGTTTACAGATAAACCTATATATAAAAATTTAAAGCTTGAAGGTATCAAAGAATCAGATATCAATATTGCTGTATATTATAAAAAAAGCAAAAAAAATGTATTAGGTCAAACTTATATGAAAAGAGCTGGAGAATATTCAGTTGTTTGTGCAATATTAAATATGTGGTTAACAGCACGTGCTTTAAATATTGGTATGGGGTGGGTATCTATTTTAAAACCAAAAGAGATAAATAAAATATTTGACGTTGATAAAAAAGACTATAAATTTATTGGTTACTTATGTTTTGGATATACAAAAGAATTTTATGATGAACCAGAACTTAAAAAACTTGGCTGGAAAAAGAAGAAGAAAATAAACAAACTTATATTAAAAAAGGAAAAGAAATGAAAAGAATGATTAGTAAATTAGGTGTAACTGCGGTTATCCTAATTGCAATGAGTATGGGTGCACACGCCACGGATAAAGTTTACAAGTTAAAGATGGCAACAACATGGGGAAAAACTGCAACTCCATTAATTGACACAGCAAATAGCATGGCTAAAATGGCTGAAGAAATGTCAAATGGCAGACTTAAAATTAGAGTGGATTCATCAAATAAACATAAAGCACCTTTAGGCGTTCTTGATATGGTTAAAGGTGGACAATATGATATGGGTCACACTGCTTCTTATTACTGGAAAGGTAAAGATATAAACACTTTACCATTTACATCAATGCCTTTTGGATTAACAGCACCTGAACAATATGCATGGTTTTACTACGGTGGTGGTTTAGAACTAATGCAAAAAGTTTATTCAAAACATGGTCTATTGTCATTTCCTGGAGGAAATACTGGTGTTCAAATGGGAGGTTGGTTTAGAAAAGAAATCAATACTTTAGAAGATTTAAGAGGTCTTAAAATGAGAATCCCTGGATTTGCTGGTGAGATCATGGCAAAACTAGATGTACAAGTTACAAATATAGCACCAGGTGAATTATATACAGCAATTGATAGAAACTCTATTGATGCATTAGAATGGGTTGGGCCAGCAATGGATATCAAAATGGGCTTCCATAAAATTACACCTTATTATTATACTGGATGGCACGAACCTGCTTCTGAATTACAGTTTATAATTAATAAAAAGAAATTCAATAAATTACCAAAAGACTTACAAAAGATTATGATTGTTGCAATGAGATTATCTGCTTACGATATGTATATTCAACATTATGATATGAGTGCAAGTGCATGGGAAAAAATGAAAAAAGAACAGCCAAATATTAAAGTTAAAACATTTCCAAAAGTTGTTATGAATGCAATGAAAAAAGCGAATAATGAATTAAGAGAAGAAATGGGAAGTAAAAACCCATTACTAAAAGAGGTTTTAGATTCTCAAGATGCTTATATTAAAAAAGCTAGAGAATGGACTAAAATGTCTGATTATTTATATTTAAAAGATAATTTAAACGATTAAAATAAAGAGCTATTTATAGCTCTTTATCTTCTAAAAACTATTTGGGTCAAATCCCATATCACTCATATCAAAACCCATATTCGAATCAAAAGCTTTCATATTAGGATTCTCATATCCATGTTGAACTGAGATGTTCTGCAATTGCATAATATCATTTTTAGGATCTATATTTTGTGGACAAACTAAAGTACATGCACTACATAAAGTACAATCCCATACTCCATTATTTTGAATGGAATTAATTATCTCGGACTTATCACTTAGTTTTTTATCATTTATATATCTTAATGCTCTTGATAGTGCAAAAGGTCCTAAAAAGTTCTTATTTACACTGTAAACTGGACAAGAACTATGACAAGATGAACAAAGAATACAATTACTTTGAACATCAATTAATTGTATATCTTTTTGCGTAATATTGTTTACTTCATTTTCTTCTATAAATGTTTTTGAATTTTTTAACAATAATGTTTCATGTGAAACATCTACAACCAAATCACGGATAATGCTAGTATTTGAAATTGCTTCAATTAAATCATTTTCTTCAATTTTAGTTTTACATGCAAGTTTTTCAACTCCATTTACTCTTACTGCACATGAACCACAAACTCCACTTTTACATCCACATCTAAATGTTAAAGTATTATCTATTTGTGTTTTTATCTCAAATAATGATTGTAATAGATTTGTTTTATTAACTGTATATTCTACTTTCTTTGATGCAGTATCATCATTTTTATTAAATCTTTTTATATTAATTTTCATCTAAATCCTTAAAAATGAAATTTGCTTCACCCTTATCCAGAACAGAAATACTTAATTTTTTATATGAATCTATTTCATTTGGATAATCATTTCTAAAGTGAGAACCCCTACTTTCTTTTCTATTAATTGCACACTTTACTACAATTTTTGAGATATCAATCATATTTATAAACTCTAGATACTCAACAAGATTTTTATTGTATTCAATTGATTTATCTGATATTCCCATATTTTGTATTTGTTTTTCTATCTTAGTAATAAATTTCAATGCTAAATTTAAATTTTCTTCATTTCTAAATAAACCAACATTTTCAAATAAAACATTAGATAAAGATTCTTTATTTATATAAAAAGATTCTTTGTTTTCTTTTTCGTAAATCGATTTTATATACTCTTTATCATCAAGATATTGTTGTGTATTTTTACTATCAAAATTATTTATAAGTTTTGATTGTCTTGATGCATTTAATCCAGCAACTTTACCAAATGTTACTATTTCTAATAAAGAGTTTCCCCCAAGTCTATTAGCTCCATGTATTCCAGATTCAGCAGCTTCACCACATGCATAAAGATTCTTTATATTAGTATTAGTATTTATATCTGTTTGTATTCCACCCATTGTATAATGAGCTGCTGGATTAATTTCTAAAAGTTCACTTTCTAATTTTGTATTTGAGAATTCTAGGGCTAGCCTTCTTTCTTGTGGCATTAGTTTATTAATTTTTTCTATTCCTAAATGTCGTAAATCTAAATAAACTTTTTCGCCTTTTTGTATTCTTTCTTGTATAGCACGAGCTACTTTATCTCTTGATTCTAATTCATCAATAAATCTATTTTCATTTTGATCTAATAAATATCCACCCTCACCTCTAGCACTTTCGCTAATTAAGATATTTGAGTTTAATAATGTAGTTGGATGAAATTGAATAAATTCCATATTAGATAATTTTACTCCTGCTTTATACGCAAGTGCAATGCTATCTCCTGTATTTGAATAAGAGTTAGTTGTATAGTTAGCAAAAATACCTGAATAACCGCCTGCTGCAATTATTACTGTTTTAGCTATAAACTCCTTTGTTATTCCATTTTGTATATCAAAAGCACTTATTCCTATACATTTATTATCTTCTATTATTAGGTTTAGTAGTAGGTGCTCATTTTCAAAAGAAATATCTTCTTTTATACATTGATCAAACAAAGTATGAAGAATTTTTAGTCCTGTATAATCACTTGAGTAACAAGTTCTAAGTTTTTTAGTTCCACCAAATTTTCTTTGAGCAAACTTGTCATTAGAAGCTCTATTAAAAGGAACACCAATACTATCAAGCCAATGTATAGTGTCTTTAGCATTTTTACACATAAACTTTATATGTTCTTTATAAGCAATACCTTTAGAGGCATTATATGTATCATCAACATGAATATCTACACTATCATTTTCTTCATATAAGACAGCATTTATACCACCTTGGGCTTGTACAGTTTGTGAATGTGTTGGATAGGTTTTTGATACAACAAGCACGTTTGAATTGTTTTTTTTAGCATTTAAAGCAGCAGTTAATCCAGCTGCTCCTGAACCAATTATTAGAACATCAATCATTTCTTAATCCCAAAATTCTTTAAGTGATTTTTTTAATGATCTTTTTTGTTCATCATCTTTATCACTTTTTATATTTACATCTAAACTTTCAATTTGTTTTAGTGCTAACTGATAATCTTCATTTTTTTCTTCTACTTGTTCTATAATAATATCTTCATTTTGAATATCTTCATTTTGAATATCTTCTTTTGAAGATATTATTTTTATATCATTTTTTTGTTTTAATGAGTTTTCTTTTAGTTCTAAATACTCATTTATAAGTTCTTCATATGTATTAAAATCTAGAAGCATAAAACTTGGTTTCCCATCTCTTAATATTATTGCTTTTTCAATTTCTTCTTTTTGTAACTTATCAAATACCATTTTACTTTTTCTAATTAGTTCAGTTGATGAAAACATTTCTTTTGATGTATATTGTAACAAACTCATACTCTAACTCCTATACGTATTGTAGTTCGTATTATAACATACAATATGTTTTCTATTAATAAGAAAAATAAATATTTATAAAATTTATATTTTTGTTTACTGGGCTGATTCTTAGGATTACATATGATTTAGTGTATTGTTTTATGATGAATATTTACACATAAAAATACAAATTTAAATTATATTTAAATTTAAAATTAAATAAGTAAAATTAAGAAGAATAAATTTTGAATTTGTTAATCAAAAAACAAATATTTTTACATCTTATCATACATAAAAATATTTGTTTAGATTTATTTAGAGAATATTTGTTCAGCCCATTCCGTAATTGGACCTCTAAGGACTTTTCTTAGAGTTATGGCAAATGTATTAACTAATTCGTTTTCGTCTTGTGTAGACTTTAATAGAGTTGTTAACGCATTAGTATATTTGTTTACATAAAAATTATCTATTTGTTTATTTGAACCTAATATTACAACTTTACAAGAATTATCAATTCTTGATAAAACCATTTGCATTGTTTTGTTGGACATATTTTGAGCTTCATCAATAATTATAAATGAGTTAGAAATAGTTCTTCCTCTCATCTCTCCTACCCACATAGTTTCAATTCCATAATTAGAAATCATTTCATCAATTTTGATATTAACTTCTGCATCATCTAGTTCTGGAATTTTATCAATATTTTTTTTATTACTTTTTTTCTTATAGTCAGTTCTAATAATATAATCTAAACTATCCATTAAAGGATGATTATAAATTCTAAATTTTTCTTCAAATCCTGGTAAATATCCAATATCTTCACCTTTGTCTAAAGATTCTATTGAATTTCTAATATATATGATTTTTTGATATTCTTTTCTTCTTACAAGTTTTAAAGCTGCACTTAGTGCTAAAAGTGTTTTTCCTGATCCTGCTTTTGCTTCAACGATAAGAACATTGAAAAAATGAGATAATAATGCATCAGAGAAAAATAGTTGCTCTTTATTTAAAGGAGTAATTATTTGATTTCTTACTTCACTCTCATCTAATAGTTGAATTCTTTTATTTTGTATATTTGCTAACAAAACTTGATCTGAATCGACTACATTAAAACAATATGAATAATTGTATGATTGATAGTCTTTATCAAATTTTATAATTTCTTGATTATCAAGATCTTCAAGATCATCGAATTTTACATCAATTTCTTTTACAAACTCGTAGTTAAAGTCTTCTTTAGCTGATCCAGTTAATGAACTAGTCTTTATATCAAGTGATATAGCTCTTGTTCTTGCCATCATATCAAGAGATAAAAACTCAACTTCTTTTTTATAATGGATATTTGCAAAAGCAGCTATTTCTAATATTTTTCTGTCGTTGATTATATTTAATGATACATTTTTTGTATTGATATTATATTGTTCTTTTGAGATTATATCTATTATTGATTTTTGTTCATTATCAATTTCAAGCCTTATTACTTTATATGTATCAACTTTTATAGATTTTACAATTCGAGAATTTTCTAATATTCTAGCAAATTCTCTTGCTTGAAAATTAATTTCATCAAAACCAGATTTTTTACTATCAATTTCGTCAAGAACTGTTTCTGGTAATATAATTAGATTTTTTGCATTTTCTGAAAGAGTGAAGATGTTTTTAGCATCTTCTAATAATATATTTGTGTCTAAGACATAGTGTTTGTCAAATTCCATTATTTGTCTCCTTTTACTTGCATGATTTTATATGAGATAAAAGCAAATAAAGCAATAGTAATTAAAGTAAATATCAATGAAAATGATTTTGTAATTACATATCCAACAACTAAGATTGAAAGCATTGTAGGCATTTCATTATACATTCTAAAGAATTTACCTGATTTAGTACATATATCGTTTTCTAATTGAACTCTATATTTATCTAATGATAATGAGTATATAACTAAAAGAACCAAAACACTTAATTTTGCATGCATCCAACCACCTGCTTCTGGTGATAACATTGATGGATTTAAATATAACATAAATGCACCACTTGCAATTGTTGCCCACATTGCAGGAGCTCCAATATACTTATAAATCTTATACTCTTGTATTTTAATTATCTCAACAAACTCTTGTTTATCAATGTTCTCGACATGATAAACAAATAACCTTGGTAAATAAAACAACATTGCCATCCATGACATAAAAGACATTACATGAAAAGTAAGTATCCAAGTATAATATTCCATTCTTAACCTTTGTGTTTAATTTTATTTATCCATTCATCTAGTGTTTTTTCAAAACCTATATTATTACTATTATACAACTTCAAATCTTTATCTAAGTATTTCTGTTGAACATAACCACCAAAATCATGAGGATATAAATAGCCTATATGCTGTGAATCTAAATGTTTAGGGATATCTAGTATTAGTCCTTCTTTTATCGTCTGAAGAGCATTATTAATGCCTTTATATGCAGCATTTGATTTGGGAGATGATGCTAGATATATAATACATTGCCCAAGCATTATTCTAGATTCTGGATAACCTATTTTATTGCAAGCTGTCATTGTACTTACTGCCAAATTTAAAGCATTTGGATTTGCATTTCCAATATCTTCACTTGCAAAGATTACTAATCTTCTTGTTATAAAATCTACACTTTCTCCACCATTAATAAGACGACTTAAATAATATAAAGCAGCATCAATATCTGAACCTCTAATTGATTTAATCATCGCGCTTGCTAAGTCATAATGTGTATCTGATGATGAAACTCCATCTCCTATTACATTTTCTCTTAATTCTTTTAATAAAGATATTGTTATTGTTGTTGATACTTTATATGAAAAGTTTAAAAGTGTTAGCATAGCTCTTGCATCACCAGAACTTGAATTTATTAAATAGTCTTTAGCATTTTGATCAATGTTAATATCAACATCTTTAAATGCAATATTAAGTATTTGAATCATTTCATCTTTTGTAAATGCTTTAAATTCATATGTAAAAGATCTTGATCTAATTGCATTTGTAAGTGTAAAAAATGGATTTTCGGTACTTGCTCCAATTATATACGCTGAATAACTTTCCATAATTGGTAATAAAACTTCTTGTTGGTTTTTAGATAATCTATGTACTTCATCTATAAAGATTAAAGGTTTAATTAAAGCATTTTTATATCTATCAAATACTTTACGTAAATCTTCTACTTTTATACTTGTTGCATTAAAATAGTAATAATCTGTATCAATTTCTTTTGCGATAATTTTTGCTAATGTAGTTTTTCCAGTTCCAGGTTTCCCATAGAAGAATAAGTGTGGGATTTCTTTTTTTTTAATAAGTTTATAAAGGGCTTTGTCTTTTGAAATTATATGAGATTGACCAACAAAAGTATCTAAATTTGTTGGTCTAAGTTTGTTTGCTAAATCAGTCATCTTCATTCATGAAGATTTTAAGGTTTCTGTATTCTTCTCTTGTAAGAAATCTACTTTTACCTGTTGGTAGGTTATTTAAAGATATTCCACCAAAATCTAATCTTTTTAAATCAAGTACATCTAGTCCAAAGTGAGCAAAAAATCTTCTTAATTCTCTATTTTTACCTTCTGTAATAGCTACTTTAATTTTTGAAAATTTATCATTATTTGTCAAAATATTATACCCTGCAAATGGAGAAAATCTCATAGATTTAATTTTACTATTTTTATATGCTCCATCACTAGCATCTTGTAATTCTAAACCATTTTGCATAGCAGATTCAATTTGTTTTGTGATTTCACCATTAACTTTTATTTTATAAACTCTTTCTAATTTTGAATGAGTTATGGCATCAATAACATCAACACTATCAGATAAAAGTAATAAACCTTCACTTGCGTAATCTAGTCGACCAGCAGATAAGAAATGTTTATATTTAGGATCTAATGTATCATAAATAGTTTTTCTACCTTGAGGATCTTTTTTAGAAACAATTTCACCTTTTGGTTTATTGTATACAATAACAGTAACAATTTTATCTTTATCTTCTTTTACTCTAGACTTATTTATGTAAACTTCATCGTTTGCAGTAACTTGAGTTGCTAAATTATCAACAATATTACCATTAACTTTAACTTTACCCTCTTCTATAAGTCTATCAGCTTCTCTTCTTGAGTATTTACTATTATGCGAGATAAATTTATTTAGTCTTGTTGTTTCTTGTACTGTTTCGTCTTTTTTCATTTTATACCAGCTTCTATTAAATCGTGAATATGTAATACACCAATTAGTTTATCACTTTCATCTGTTACGATTAATAATTGTATTTTGTAATCTTCAACAATTTGTAATGCATCACTTGCTAAAAGATCTTTGTTCTTTAATGTTCTAGGGTTTTTACTTGCAATATCTTCAACTTTACAATCTATTGAAAAGTTTTTATTCATTAATGCTCTTCTTAAATCGCCATCGCTTAATAATGCAATTACTTTGTTATCTTCATCAACAATAATAACACTTCCTAATCTACCTTCACTCATTGTTACAACTGCATCTTTAAGTTGTGTTTCACGTGAAACGATAGGAAGGTTTTCTTTTCTTAATAAATCATCTACTTTAACAAAAAGTTGTTTTCCCAAACTTCCACCTGGATGGAATGATGCAAAATCTTCTTTTTGGAAATTCTTCTTTTTCATTAAACAAACAGCTAAGGCATCACCCATTGCCATTGTAAGAGTTGTTGAAGACATTGGAGCTGTATCTAAAGGACAGCCCTCTTTATCAACATGAATATTAATAAATACATCTGAATATTTAGCTAAAGTAGAATTTTCATTTCTAGCCATAGAAATTAAAGGAATATTGAATCTTTTTAAATGAGGTAAAATTTGAACTAATTCATCACTTTCCCCACTATATGATATTCCTAAAACAATATCATCTTTTCCAATCATTCCTAAATCACCATGCATAGCTTCAGTAGGATGTAAAAAGAAAGAACTTGTACCAGTACTTGCAAGAGTTGCTGCTATTTTAGTACCAACAAGTCCTGATTTCCCAACACCTGTGATAATAAGTTTACCTTTAGAATTAACGATTAAATCAACAGCTTTTTCAATATCAAAAGATATTTTATTCGCTGCTTTTTCTAATTCTCTAGCTTCTGTTAAAAGAACTTCTTTTATAATTTCTTTAAAATTCATGTTTTTCCTTATTGTACAAATATAGTTGGCACAATCATTGGATATTTTTTGTATTTTCTAATACAGTGTTTTCTTACTACTTTTCTTATTTCATCTTCGATCATTCTAGTGTTTTTGAAAATACCAGGTTTTACATTTGCTAAGAATGTAGTTAATAAATCTTCAATTTCTTTTGCAAAGTATCTATCTTGTTGATCAGGAACTAAACCAAATGCCATAACTTTTGGTGATTGTGCTAAGGTTCTATCATTCTCATTAATTTGAGCAACAATCATAACAACACCTTCATTTGCCATTGTTTGTCTATCCATAACGATATCATCTGCAATTTTATGGTTTAATTGATTATCAATATAAACTTTTCCAGATTTAACTGTTTTAATTTTCTTTAAATACTTAGGAGTAACTTCAATTTGCTCACCTGCATTCATAATGTATAAGTTTCTCTCTAATACTCCACATGCAATTCCAGTTTGACCATGTTTAAGAGCATGATTGTATTCACCGTGAACTGGCATAAAGAATTTAGGTTTAACTAATCTTAACATTAATTTTTGTTCTTCTTGTGCAGCATGTCCTGATACATGAATATCTGGATAATCTTGATATGCAACTTTTGCACCAGCTTTTAATAAATGGTTAATAATTCCAGATACACTTCCTTCATTTCCAGGAATTGCTTTTGCTGATAATACAATATGATCAGTTGGTTTAATTTTAATATGTCTATGTTCATGAATTGCCATTCTGTAAAGTGCAGACATTGCTTCACCTTGAGAACCAGTTGTAACAATTAAAACTTCTTCATCTTTATATTTATTAACTTCATGTGCGTCAATAAAAGAATCTTTTGGAAATTTAACATATCCAAGACCCATTGCTAAGTCTAAGTTTTTCTCCATAGATCTACCAATTACACATATTTTTCTTCCAGTACTAATCCCTCTTTCAATTGCTTGAGAAACTCTATGAATATTTGAAGAGAATGTAGACATAATAACTCTACCTTTAGCTCCTGCAAAAATTCTATCAAAAGTTGGTCCTACAGTTTTTTCAGTTCTTGTAAATCCTGGAGAATGTGAATTAGTTGAATCAGATGTTAATAATAAAACACCTTTTTCCCCATAATGTGCAAGTCTATGTAAATCAGTTGGATACCCATCAATTGGAGTGTGATCTATTTTAAAGTCACCTGTATGAATCATTGTCCCAGCTTCAGTTGTAATTGCAATTGCTGATGAATCAATAATCGAGTGAGTTACATGCATCCATTCAATCTCGAATTCACCTATTTTAATAGGAGTTCTTTTTTGAACAGCTCTGAAATATCTTCTATATTCTCTCATTTTATGTTCATCAAATTTAGAACCAATCATTTCTAATGGTAAAGATGTTCCATAAACTGGGAATTGCATTTCTTTAAATAAATATGGCATTGCACCAATATGATCTTCATGTCCATGAGTAATAATGATAGCTTCAATTTTATGTTTAATTTCTCTAATATATGTAAAATCAGGAATTAAAATATCTACACCATGCATAGTTTCATCAGGAAAGTTCATACCTACATCAACAATGATTGCAGACTTTTCAGTCTCAATAACCATCATATTTCCACCAATTTCACCTAATCCACCAAGAGGAGTAATTCTCATTTTAGCATTTGTATTAAGGTTTAATTTGTAGTGAGGATTTAATCTATCTTTATGAATTTTTTCATTAATTAGATGAGCTTTTTTTAAGTCACTTACCCAACCGTCACCTTTTGAGTATTGAATTGGTTTTGGTTTTCTTTTTTTAAATGCTGCTTTTTTATCTCCGTTTTGAGCTGGTTTATTTTCAGCTTTTTTAGGAGTTGTATTTTCAGTATTTACGCCAGGTTTAGTTGCTTCTTTTGTTTCTGTGTTAACTGCAGTTGTATTAGTAGGTTCGTTAGTAACTTTTGTTTCAACAACAGTTTCTTCTTTTTTAGTTTCTTCCATCTCTTACCTTTGTATACATTTGGCTATACAAAGATGAACTAACTTCATGAGGTCTAATATTATCACTAATTTCTAATTCTTCATATAAAGAAGCTATAAATTCCTTACTTAGTATTGAAGATAAATTTTTAGATAACTTCTTTCTAGGCTGAACAAAACATGCCTTAAGAAACTTATTAAAAGCTTTATCCATACTTTTATTCATATCTTTTCTAATATAAAGGATTGAAGACATAACTTTTGGAGCAGGATCAAAAGATTCAGGAGGAACATCAAATAGTATCCTTGATTCTAATGATATTAATTCACTAATGATTCCTAAAGATGTGTACTCTTTATCTTTTACTTTCGAAGTAAATTTTACAGCTACTTCTTTTTGAACCATTACGATTATACTCTCACAATTGTCATCTTCAAATGCTCTTAATATAATATTTGTTGCAATATAATATGGTAAATTTGCGATTAAATCGTACTTACCATTATGTAGACTTTTTTGTCTATCCCAAGCTTCTAAAACATCAGTGTGAATAAGTTTTAGCTTTTTGCTTTCTATTTCTATTGCAAATTTAGACTCTAGAATACCAATTAAATCAGTATCCACTTCATAAGCAGTCATCTCTTTGTACTTGACTATATTTTTGGTCAAATCACCTAATCCAGGCCCAATTTCCACCACATAGTTATTATTGTTGGGCATCGATTGGATGATTTTATCCAAAACAGTTGTATCTTTTAAAAAATTTTGTCCGTATCGTTTTTTTGCTTTTACTTTTTCCATAATTGGGCTGAGTATATCTGCTTTTAACTTACAATTAGATAAGATATTAACTAATAATTGATAATAATAATTAAGGATTTTATTTGAGTAGTTTCGCAAAAAGAATAATTCCATGTTTAGATGTTGATAATGGAAGAGTAGTAAAAGGTATTAATTTTGTAGGGCTTCGTGATGCTGGTGATCCAGTTGAAGTGGCAAAAAGATACAATAATGAAGGTGCTGATGAAATCACATTTTTAGATATTACTGCAAGCCATGAAAATAGAGGAACGATAGTAGATATAGTAAAAGAAGTTGCTAAGGAAGTTTTTATTCCTTTAACAGTTGGTGGAGGAATCCGTAAACTTGAAGATATTTATTCATTGTTAAATGTTGGATGTGACAAGGTTTCAATTAATTCTTCAGCTGTTACTAATCCTGATCTAATTAATGAAAGTGCGAAAAGGTTTGGTTCTCAATGTATTGTTACTGCAATTGATGTTAAAAAAGTTGCAGATGGTTCGTATCACGTTTTTGTAAAAGGTGGTAGAGAAGATACAGGTTTAGATGCAGTTGCTTGGGCAAAAGAAGTTTATAATAGAGGTGCTGGTGAAATTTTACTAACTTCTATGGATACGGATGGTGCTAAAACTGGATTTGAATTAAACATTACAGAACAAATTTCTTCAATCATTGATATTCCAGTTATTGCATCAGGTGGTGCAGGAACTATGGAACATATTAAAGATGCATTTGATCATGGTGCTAGTGCTGCACTTGCAGCATCAATCTTTCATTTTAAAGAAATTGATATTATGGACTTAAAAAGATACCTACGAGATAATAAAATTCCTGTAAGGATATAAAAATGAAAAAAAATATTTTACTTTTATTAATATTTCTAATTCCTAGTGTTTTATTCTCTTATGATGTAAGTTTTAGTAAAAAATTTAGTAAATCAGTAAGTCCTGATTTATTAAATACATTTATTAATATTACAATCGAAGATGAAAAAGAACATTTTATAAATAAGAATATTGAAATATTTAATAAATATATAAAAAATAATAACACAGTTGAAAAAAATAATGGTCGTTTTACTTTAAGCCCAAAATATAAATATCATAAAAATAAACAAGAATTTACAGGTTATGCTGGTTCTTTAAGATATAGCGTTAAATCAAAAGATGCAAAAAGCTTAAATAAATTTATGGATGATTTAATTGAATTAAAATTAAAACTTAATTCTAAGCAAATTAAATTAAATATTTCAAATGTTTCATGGGTAATTAGTGAAAAGTTGTATTCGAAAAGTTTAGATAAATTACGATTAGATTCAATTCTATGGATTGAAAAGTATTCAAAAGAATTATCAGGAACACTAAATAAAGCTTGTACAACTAATAAAATTAATATGAATGAAGTTTTGGGTAGAAATTTTATGGCAAGTCAAGAAAATGTATCATATTTAAGAAGTAAAAGTTATTCAGATGTAACACCGGTTAATAGTCAAAAAGATATTTCTATTAATCCAAATTTTATTATGGAGTGTAAATGATAGTTTGTGCAGGAAGAAATGAAACATTTAAATTTGCAGAGGCAATTGGGGTTGGACTAGTTGAATCTGCAATTAATTTAACAAGAATTTGTTTGTTTAATAAACCTGACTTTATACTTTTTATTGGAAGTGCTGGTTCTTATGGTAATCATCAAGTGTTTGATATTATTGAATCAAAAAGAGCTTCAAATATTGAGCTTTCTTTTTTAAGAAATGATGCTTATACTCCTTTGGATAATGTATTAGAATCTGATAATAAAATGGTAAAAAATGACACTATTGTTAACTCATCAAATTATATATCAACTAATAAAGAATTAACAAGTAAATTTGACGAATATGGAATTGGTATTGAAAATATGGAATATTTTTCAATACTACAAGTAGCAAGAGAGTTTGAAATTCCTGTTGCAGGTATATTTGTTGTAACTAACTACACAGATAAAAACGCTCATGAGGATTTTTTAAAAAATCACGAAGAAGCAATGAAAAAACTAACTACTTATCTATTAGATAAACAAATTATTAAATAACTTAAATAAAAAGAATTGGAAAAATAATGGCAAAAGCTGGAACACCATCAATATACGACTTTACTTTAGATGAATTAAAAGAAACTTTAAAACCTTCATTTAGAGCAAAACAAGTGTATAACTGGTTATATAAAAAATATGCAACATCTTATGATGAAATGAAAAATATCCCAAATGATTTAAAAGAACAACTAAAAAGTGATTATCCTATTGATGTAATGTCAGTTCTTAAAAAAGAAGTTAGTACAGATGGAAGTATTAAATATCTTTTTAAATTAAGAGATAATTTAACTGTAGAAGCTGTACTTTTACTTATGAAAGATAAAAAAAGAAATGAAGAAGGTGTAATTGTTCGTAGTGAAAAATACACTGTATGTATTTCATCTCAAGTGGGTTGTAAAGTTGGTTGTACGTTCTGTTTAACTGCAAAAGGTGGATTTGTTAGAAACCTTACAGTTGGTGAATATATTGCACAAATTGTAAATATCAAAAGAGACAATGACATCCCTGCTAATAAATCAGTAAATATTGTTTATATGGGAATGGGTGAACCTTTAGATAACTTCAAAAACTTTACAAAAGCTGTTGGAGTATTTTCTGAAGAAGAAGGTTTATCAATTAATAGAAGAAGACAAACAGTTTCAACTTCTGGAATCGCATCTAAAATTGAAAAACTTGGAGAAATTGATTTAGGAATTCAACTTGCAATTTCTTTACATGCTGTTGATGATGAATTAAGATCTGAATTAATTCCTATGAATAAAGCATATAATATTGCAACTATTATTGATGCTGTTAAAAAATTTCCTGTAGATACTAGAAAAAAAGTAATGTTTGAATATTTAGTTATTAAAAATAAAAATGACAGTATTGAAGCTGCTCAAAAACTATTACAATTATTAAATGGTATTTCTGCAAAAGTAAATCTTATTTTCTTTAATCCATATCCAGGGACTGATTATGAAAGACCAGAAGTTGAAGATATGTTAAAGTTTAAAGATTATCTAAATGACAGGGGATTAATTTGTACAATTAGAGAATCAAAAGGTATTGATATTTCAGCTGCATGTGGTCAGCTAAAAGAAAAGGATGCAAATGGCTTCGCTTGAGATAGTTCTATTAGTATTTATAGCAACAGTAGCAACAGTAGCAGGAATAGGATTTTACATATCTAATAAAAAAGAAGAGGAGAAGTAATAAATGGCAATTACAAGATTTGCACCAAGTCCAACAGGATATTTACATATTGGAGGACTTAGAACAGCACTTTATTCTTACCTTTGGGCTAAGAAAACAAATGGTGAATTTAAACTAAGAATAGAAGATACTGATAATGCTAGAAACAATGAAGAGGCTGTTAAAGCAATTTTAGAAGCATTTACATGGGTAGGAATGCCAAGTGATTGTGAAATTGAATACCAATCTAAAAGAGTAGATATTTACAAAAAGTATATTAATCAACTTTTAGAAGAAGGTAAAGCTTATAAGTGTTATATGAGTAGAGAAGAACTTGATGCTTTAAGAGCTTCTCAAGAAGCGGCTAAAGAGAACCCAAGATATGATGGTACTTGGAGACCTGAAGATGGTAAAACATTACCTGAAATTCCTACTGATGTTCAACCTGTAATTAGAATTAAAGCTCCACTTGAAGGTGCTATTACTTTTGAAGATGGTGTAAAAGGTTCAATGAAATTTGAAGCAAACCAAGTTGATGATTTTGTAATTGCACGTGCAAGTGGAATGCCTATTTATAACTTTGTTGTTGCTATTGATGATCACTTAATGGGAATGACTGATGTATTAAGAGGTGACGATCATTTATCAAATACTCCAAAACAAATTGTTATTTATAATGCCTTAGGTTTTGATGTTCCAAAATTCTTCCATATGCCAATGATTAATAATCCATCTGGTAAAAAATTATCTAAAAGAGATGGTGCTATGGATGTAATGCAATATAAAAGAGATGGTTATTTACCAGAAGCATTACTTAACTTCTTGGTAAGACTTGGTTGGTCAAATGGAGATCAAGAGATTTTCTCAATGGATGAAATGCTAGAATTATTTGATCCATCAAATATTAATAAATCAGCATCAGCATACAATGCCGAAAAACTATTATGGTTAAATGCTGAATATATTAGATCTGTTTCTAATGACAGATTAGTTGAAGAACTAAAATTCTTTGATTTAGATTTAAGTGATTATGCTAAGAAAAATGAATTATTAGAATTATCTAAACAAAGAGCACAAACGTTAATTGAATTAAAAAACTCAGCTAATTCTATTTTAGAAATTCCAACAGAATATGAAGTAAAAGGTTCTAAAAAATTCGTTAAAGAAGATACACCAGTATTTTTAAATAAATATTTAAAAGTATTAGAAGAAAATAAAGATTTATTAAATACAGCAGATGAAGTTGAATCATTTACTAAACCATTTATTGTAGAAAATGAATTAAAATTTCCTCAACTTTTCCAACCTATTAGAATAGCTTTAACAGGTGGGACACAAGCACCTTCTGTTTACGATATTATTGCTGTATTAGGATTTGAAGAAAGTACTTCTAGACTTAAAAAAGCATTAGAATTAGGGTTTGGTAAAGACTAAATCTATTACTTGATTATTATTTTATAATCAGGCATAATAAAATCACTTATAAAAAAGGATTGAAAAGATGAATATTTACGTAGGAAATTTATCATATAGAGTCGATGATAGAGAGTTGTCAGAGCTTTTTTCAAAGTTTGGATCTGTTAAAAGTGCAAAAGTTATTACTGATAGAGAAACAGGAAGATCAAAAGGTTTTGGTTTTATTGAAATGGAAACTTCACTTGCTGGAAATGATGCTATTGAAGCATTAAATGGTAATGAATCAGAAGGTAGAACTTTAAGAGTTAATGAAGCGAAACCAAGAGAAGATAGACCAAGAAGAGAATACTAATCTTTTAGATTAAAGTAAAATAATAGGTGCTAATCATGCACCTATTATAATTACATCTATTTTTTAAAAACTTTCCCACTCATCATCAGATTTTGTAGATTCAATTATTTTTGACTTTGTATCATCTTTTACTTTTTTTGGAATTATAGCTTTAGCTTCTTTTTGAACAATTTTTTGTTCTTTTTTAACTGAAACTATTTTTCCTTTTCCCTCAAAATTATTTTTATCAACATTCTCAACAACTTCTAAAGCAATTGAATTAGTATTTAAAGCAACTGCATTTGTTTTATCTGCAACTGCTGCATTTTGTTGTGTAAATTGATCTAATTGACCAACTGCATCAGCAATCTGACTCATTCCAATAGTTTGCTCTTTTGCTGCATCTGTAACGTCAGTAATTAATCTACTTGTTTCAATAATCTTTTCTTCTAAGTTATTAAAACCTTCAATCATTTGTGAACTAATTTGTTTCCCATCATTTGCTTTAACTGTAGCAGAGGCAACTAAATCTTTAATTTCTTTTGCTGCATCTGCTGATCTACTTGCAAGATTTCTTACTTCTTGTGCAACTACTGCAAATCCTTTTCCAGCTTCACCAGCAGTTGCAGCTTCAACGGCTGCATTTAATGAAAGAATATTTGTTTGGAATGCAATTTGATCAATAACAGAAATTGCATCATTAATGGCAATAACAGTATTGTTAATATCATCCATTGACTCAACAGTTTTATTTGCTAACGTTTGGCCTTCATTTGCTGAGGCTTGTGTTTGATTAGAAATATTTAACATGTCCTGAGCTTTTTGACTTGTCTGTTCAATATTACTAGTAATTTCATCAATTGAAGCAGCTGTTTCTTCTAATGAAGCTGCTTGCGATGTTGCATTGTTACTTAAAATATTTACATTTGTAGTTAACTCATTTGAGCTATCTTGTAGTGCGACACCATCTCTTTGGTTATCTTGTAACATATGAGTAATCATTTTATTCATTTGAATAATTTCTTCACCAATTTTACCACTTCCTTTGTTATCCAATTGTGCTGTAAAATCTCTTTCAGTATAACTTGTAAGTGTGTCACTAATTTTATTTAAATCTTTTCCTACTAAAGCTTCTAGATTATCAAGCATATCATTAAGTAGAGTTTTTAATTCATTTAATGATTGAGTACTTGTAGTTTTATTTATTCTTTTATCTAAATGTCCTTGTCCTACTGTATGAACAATTGTTTTTACATCATCAATTAATCTATTGTCTTCATCAATCCCATTCTTGATAGTTTCAACATTTTCATTAATACTTTTTGACATAATCCCAAACTCATCATTAGAATTAATTACAATTTCTTTTGGGTTAGAAGATTTTTTATTTAAATATCCAAAGAAATCATCAAGACCTAAAGATATTGATTTTAAATTTGTATTTAATTTTCTTACATTAAATATAATAACTATTGCTATAACAATTAATCCAAGAAGACCTGCAATTATTGAAAAGTTTTTAACAAAGTTTGCATGAGATAAGTATTCATCTGTAGGAACTGATAAAACAAATGACCAGTGAATATCATCATTTCCAATTATAAATGATTTTGAATAGTAAAAAGAATCTACTTTAGTTTTAATAGAAACTTTATTAAAACTAAAGTCTTTTCCATTTTTAGTATTTTCAATTGCTTGTGCATAATCTGAATCATTTTTTACAATATCTAAAACTTTTTTTCCAAGATATTTTTTTGTTGGATGCCCAAGAATTGAGCCAAAGTGGTCAACTATAAATGTATATCCACTATCATATAGTTTAATAGAGTTTGACATATTTGCAAATGTATCAAGAGAAATATCAACCCCAATTGAACCAATAAACTCTCCATTTTTGTACATAGGAATTGCAACTGTTGACATCAAAACTTCAACACCATCAACTGGGTAAAGATAAGGTAATGTTATATATGTTTTTTTACTTTCTCTTGGACCCTTAACCCATTCTAAGTTCTCATTATATGAACTTCCTGGGGCAATAGTAATTTTACTACCAGATTTTGCAATATAGGGATTAAATTGACCAGTTTTATCATAAGAACCACTTCCTTTTTTATCCATATTGGCTTTGAAGAATAGTTCTTTTTCTTTAATTTTAAACCAAATTCCAACAATAAATGAATTTTCATTTAAAATTGATTTTGAATATTCAATCATTTCTTCTTCATTTAAAGGATGGTTTGTTTTTAAGGCTGATTCATATTTTGATGCTAAAAGTTTTGAGATAGTTATTGACTGATTTACTTCACTTTGAATATTTGCAGAATATTTTCCTGCTGTTTCAACCAGGTAAGATTTTGCATCTTCTTCTGATGTTTCATAAGAAAATTTTGTTACAAAAAACATGGTTAACCCAAAGATTAGTACTGTAACTCCTAAGACCTGTAATAATAGTTTATTACCAAAACTAGACTTTTTATTCATATCATACTCCTACATATTGTTCATATATAAAGTCTAACATAAAGTAAATAATATATTCTGTGAAACTATTAAATTATCTTATAAAAAGTAAAAGTTTATAATTGTATTTTTAAGAAAGATATTGAAGTAAAAAATGTACAGTTTAAGTTCGCGCTTAAAATGATTTCGGAATTTTAGTCTAAATACTTCAATATCTAGTTAAGTAGATAACTTAAAATGATTATAGTATTTTAGTATGCAGAAAGTGTGTAGTTATATCAGAATTTTTTTCTTAAATTTTATTTATGATAAAATCTTTTTAAGGATATTAAATGAAAATATTATTAATGGAAGATGACTTAGTATTAAATGAAATAATTACAGAACACTTAGAAGAAAAGAATTATAAGGTTGTATCTGTCTATGATGGAGAAGAAGCACAAGAAAAAGTTTATTCTCAAACATTTGATTTATTACTTTTAGATGTAAATGTTCCTTTTATAAATGGTTTTGAATTATTAGAAGATCTTCGTGCTAAAGAGATAAAAACTGCTGCAATATTTTTAACTTCTGCAAATATGTTAGATGATGTCGAAAAAGGTTTTAAATCGGGCTGTGATGATTATATTAAGAAACCTTTTGCTTTAAAAGAATTAGATTTGAGAATTGATAATATTAAAAGATTATATAATATTTCACCCTCTAATGATATTATTATTTCACAAGATATATCTTTAGATTGTGATAATTTATATATTAAAATAGACAATAAAAAAATTCGTATTGCTCAAAAAGAATCTGAAGTTTTACAATATTTGATAAAAAATAAAAATAAAAATGTAAGTATAGAAGAACTAAGTCTTAATGTTTGGTCTTATGAAGACTCTCCTATTTCTTCAACTATAAGAACATATATAAAAAACTTACGAAAAATTTTAGGTGATGATTATATTATAAATACAAGAGGAGTTGGTTATAAATTTAACAAGTAGTGAAAAAAGTACCTTTTACAGGTTTTTATCTTTATATTTAGGCTCATCTTTAATTCTTTTACTTTTGGTTGTATTACTTTACTTTCAAAATGAAAAAAGATTATACTTTGATCTTTTAAAATCAAATATGCAAAATATTACTTCAAAAATTTCATCAGAAATTATCATTTCACATATGCAAGTGTATGCTTTTAATAAAGAGAAATATATTGATAGTGGTAAATATGATGGCTCATTTTTTATTAATAAAGAAAAATATTTAAATAGTAAAGATTATAAAATTTCTTTTTATGATGAAGAGAAAAAAAAACTATTTGGAAGCTTGGATGATGAAATAGATTTTTCAAAAGAAATTTCTTTTAATGATAAAAGTTTGATCTTAATTGATTCTTCAACTGTAGGACATTTAGGAATTGAATATATCGTAATAAAAGACCAATCTTTTGAGAAAAAAATTGATGACTTAAAGTTTGATATAGCACTCTTCTTTTTTTCTATCTATTTAATTATTTCGATAATTGGGTTTTATTTAGCAAAACTATTTCTAAAACCAATAAAAAAAGAAAGAGAAAAATTAAATAATTTTATAAGAGATACCACTCATGAATTAAATACTCCAATTTCTGCAATTTTAATGTCAACAGAACAAACAAAATTGAGTGAGAAACAAATTCAAAGAGTAAGATTGAGTGCTCAAAGAGTTTCTGAAATATATAAAGACCTAACATATATTTTTTTACAAAAAGATGAAAAAGAAAAAGATTATGAG
>PJEL010000384.1_pt1 | contig 52556 bp, 44 predicted proteins | sample 1853271 | NCBI WGS metagenome assembly PJEL01 (sample SAMN08108733, study PRJNA415343) | Invertebrate metagenome, whole genome shotgun sequencing project. | host: Globobulimina | place: Sweden: Gullmar Fjord | collected 2015-08
TCCAACGCCTGCCAGCGTCGTAGCAGCATGAGGGAGGAGGCGAAGCCGGAGGGAGAACGCCGTTCTCCCTCTAATGGTAGCTCCCCTGGAACCTGTCGACGCGGCTCTCTATGCAGCCCGGCGTCGCCACCAACCGTCCGGCCGCGTCCAGACCCGACGCTTCCTGGCCTCCTCCGCCAGCGCAACATCAAACGCCACGCTAGCCGGTCCGTGCCTTCACGACCCAGCCGATTACCGCCGCCCGACCAAGTTCGCGTGCACTAGTGGTCGAGCTTTCCCGAACGTTCCTAGGTCTCTTGGCGTAGCTTGACGCTGATCTTGGTCACGCCATCGTCGGCCAAGCGCACGAGGATGTCCCCGCCCATGGTTCGGCACAGATCCCGGCTGCGAGCGCGACGAATGGTGGCGGCGGCCTTCTTGCTGTCGCCCTGAGTCGACGAAAAGACCTGGAATAGACCCTGAAGTTCCCGGCTGGAATACTCGAAGCCCGAGTCGGAGATCGAGAAGTAGACCCAGGGCAGGCCGTCGGAGTCGACCTCTCGCTCGGCGTCGATATAGAGAATGCCGTTGCTGACCCGATTGTTGGAGAATCGGAGCAGCTCGATGATGGCCTCGCGCACGTGCTGGGGATCGGACTGCATGAAACCCGCGTGCTCGGTTCCGCGCAGCTCGATGCTGTTGGAGCGCTTCTGGAGCTCGGGCTCGAAGGCCGCGGCGGCGTCCTCCATGAGCTCTGCACCCTCGAAAGTATCGGCGTGAAGCTGCACATCGCCCATATCGACGCGGGCGGCTTCGAGTCCGGCGTTCACGAGCGTGAGCAGATCGGCCGCCCCAGCCTCGATGCGGCGCAGGTCGCGCATGAGATCCGTGTCAAAGAGATCCTGAGCTTCCTCCACCAACAGGCCTGCGTAGCCGATGATGTCATTGAGGGGCGCACGAAGATCGTGACTGAGGTTGGCGTGAAAAACACTCTTTGGCAGGTTCTCGACAGAGAAGGGATCGGCGCTCTCGCCGCGTCGCATCGCCGGGGCTGGAGTGAGAACACCCATGTCGTCGGCCTGCTGGATTACAAAGCCCATCCCGGTCTTCACGTCGCGGGCAACCACCGTCTCGTTCGGCATGACCTCGCACGCGAGTCGCTCGAGGCTGGTGAGGATCCCTATCTTTGCCAGGGTCTTGCCAAGGGCAGAAAGCCAGTTCTCGGCTTTGACAACCTGGGGTTCGTGGCCGGTGGCACTGACGCTGTAGCTCTTCAACGGGACTCTTTGTCTAAACTAAGTGTTCTACAGGAACAGAACTGTACATGAGTTGGCTCCAACACGATCTCCCAAGCTTCGCCTATATCACCGCAAGGGGAGACCTCATTCTGTTCGACGAGCTGCAGAGTGAGGTGCGGCACGGACTCTCGGAGACGGGCACGGTGGTGGACCACTGGCCTCTCACTGCGACCTTGCAAACCATTCGCGCCATCACTGTCGCCTGCGAGGATGGAGAGCAGATCCCGACGGCACAGATCCTCATCGAAGAGATCACACAGGGCCTGAGAACGCGTAGAATCCTGCTTTCGGAGAGCATGATCCGCGCCATCCTCGCGGAGTATCTGAAGCAACTTCGCCGCCACGACATCGCCCGCGTTCAGTACTTCTGACGTGCGCGACTCCCCTCTGCACGCCGCGGTCGAGGCGACGCGGGAAGTCCTGGATGTCGCGCAGCTCACCCGAGCAGTCGCGACGTGGGAGGGGCCGTGGCGCGTGGCGATCGTCGGGCGAATCAGCACCGGAAAGTCGACGCTGGTGAACCTGCTCATCGGCGCGGCCCATCGCAAAACGGGGCTCGGTGGCATCACTCACGACCTCGCGACCGAAAACGCCGGAGAGGTAGAGGTCATCGACACCCCGGGCATCGACGACGAGTGTGGTGCCCTCGCCATTCTGCAACCCCTCCTCGAGACGGTCGACACCGTGGTGTGGGTGGTCGATGGGCTCCAGCCGCTGACAGCGACGGAGAGGCGGGTGCTCGCAGCCTCTCTCCTGGAGGCAACTCCTCTACAGATACTCGTTTCCAGGCTAGATCTCACCGACAAAGAGGAAGCACCGAGAGTCCTCGAGCGCGTGGAGGCCCTCACCGCGATCCACGCGCCGATCGCCATCCGGCGCGCCGATCTTCGCCACCTGGAGGAACCACCCGAGGGTCTTCTGGATCGTCACCCCTCCCCTCGCCGCATCTCCGCTGTGAAACATGCCCTGGACGCGCTGACCGAAGAGCTCGACGCGCTCCCGATCGCCCCGGATCTCCCACAGATACGCGCCCGGCTTCGAGAGCTGTGGAGTCATGCGGTGCGGGAGCTCGTCGAGACCGTCGAGGAGGCAATCGACAACCGCAAGATCGACCACAAAGAGCAGGCTGTACGCGCCCTCGCCGAGGCGGGCCACCTCGCAATCAGCCGCTTCGAGGAGCAGCTCGCCCTGGATCTGGCTGTAGCGGCGCACCTCGACGCCCACGGTCCCCCGGATCTTCCCGTCCCCACCGCGAAGTCGAGATCGGCTCTTCGCTACGTGCTCGCCGGGATGAGCGGTGCCGAAGGGGCCAAACGCGCGCTCAAGGCCGCAGCAGCTCAGTGGTTGGCCGACGGCGAGCTCGCCCTGATCGACTGGGTTGACGAAGCGGCAGACCTCGACGCCGAACACCGTCACAGGCAACGGGCGCGGGACGCGATAGACTGCGCGAGGCGCCATGTCGGAGGATGACCCATGAACTCGAGGCACGCAGCGGCCCTCTTTGTCCTGACACTCTCGGTCGGATGTGGCGGCGACGACGCAGAGACCCCAATCGAGGATACCGCCGAAGAGGGCGAGGATACCTGTACCAACGCGGGCAGCGCCGCGGGGTGCTTGGTCTACGAGAGCGACACCTGCAACGGCGATACAGCCCTCGGCAGCGCCATGGGCGGGCACTTCTACATGGACGGCAGCCACCTGATGATCCAGCTGGCACCCACCAACGAGGCGCTCGAGCTCAGCTTCGAGATCGTCGACACCATGGGCCTGAAAGCCGGTGCTCAGTACATCGTGCCCGACAATGTCGTGGTGACCTTGATGGACAACTCCGACACTCGCCATCCGGTCCGCTACAACGGCTGCGAAGGCTCACTCACCATCACTGGCTACACCACAGGCGGATCGGTCCACGGCGAGTTCAGCCTCGGCGTCGCCTCGAGTGGGGGCTCTTGCCACGTCACTGACTGGTACACCAGCGAGGGCACCTTCAACGATCTGGCCTTCTGCGAAGCCAAGGACGGCTAGATGCTCGCAGCCCTGGTTCTCGCGATGACATTGGCACATGCTGGAAAGCCGGCTACGCTCCTCGATAAGGCGCTGCACAAGGACCTCCACAACGCAAAGGAGAATCCGAACCAGCCGCCGCCACCCATTCTGTTCGAGGAAGCCGACCAGGCCAAGCTCGACAACAACGAGATCGTGTTCCACTACGAGCACATCAAGGGCCACGACCTGGCCGTCTGCGCCGTCACGAGCTGGGCAGACAAGTGGGAGATCTGGCGCGCGATCAAAGCAATGAAGGAGTACCCCGAGTACCTCGAGCAGCTCAACTGGGCGAAGCTCGACAAGAGCGATGACAGAGACGGCGTCGAGCGCATCGAGGCGTCGATGGAGATCGAGATCCCGATGATGCCCGGCAAGGTGTCCGTGCAGGCCAGTCACTATTCGGACCAGGGCTTCATGTCCTTTCACATGGTCGAGGCAAAGAAGAACCCGTTCAAGCACGGCGTGGGCTACTGGTCGGTCACCGACTACTCGAAGGGCCGCTCCCTGGTCATCATGATGGTCGACGTGCTGCCCGACTTTCCGATCCCGAACGCGCAGCGCGGCCAGATCGCCGAGACGACGATGCCGTACTTCGTCTGGAACATGGCCCGTCGCGCCGAGAACGAGTTCAACAAACGCGAGAAGTTCCTGCGCGATACCGAATAGTCAAATCGGCAGTGCGCTATTGGGCACACCGGAAGCCGATCATCCCCGAAGTGCTGCTCTTTCGCATCCGGTACTGTGAGGTGAGGCCGTCGTAGCGGAGCCAGCCGGGGGCGCCATCGAGAACCCGCAACTCCTGTACGACCTCTTCGGACGACCACGCCACGGGCTGAGCTGTCGCGTCGGGAAGCCCGCCCCGGCCCTGGCAATAGGCGATCGCCGCCCACCAGCTCACGTGCACGACCGGTCCGCTCCTTTCGGCCGGGGGCTTCGAACCATTCCACCCTCCGAGGTACTTGTCATCCGCCTTGCCAGCCGCCACGGCGTTAGCGGCCGTCCACTCTGGATTCGCCTCGACGAAGGCTGAAAATTGGGCGTAGCTAACTCTGGGGGCGGCCACCTTCGCGGCGGGCTTCGGCGACGGCCTCGGCGCTACCACTGGAGACGGCGTGGGCACGTCCGTGATCGACGCGGGCTCTGGGTTCTCCGATACGGCTAGCTCCTCGATGGGCTCTGGCTTTGGGGGGTCCACGGGGAGAGGTGCTTCCCTCACTTCGTTCGGTCGCACCAGGGAGGCGTAGCGGCTGGTACCCCACAGCAAGCTCACTATCGCCCCAGCGGTGAGGGTCGCCGTGATGAAGAACAAGCCGAGGAGCAGGGGCAGCCCGAGTCGACGGGGTGCGACCTCGATCGGAGGGGGCGGCGGCGGGCTCTCCGAGACGACGGGAGCGACGTCGGGGGTGGCGTCGTCACCGGTGAGTGTACGGCCTACCAAGACGTGATCCGTCGAACCGGGCTCCATGTATTTAGGCAGGATCTCCTGGGCCCAATCGCCGAGCCACGGCCCCTCCAGCTTGCCACGGATCTCGCGACACGTCCGCTCGACCTCGCGCGCCGTGGGCCGGTCCTCGGGGCTGTACGCCAGCATCGCCTTGGCGAGTTCCACCACCTGGGGTGAGGCATGCTGCCGGAGACGAGCCAGGTTCTTGTTCAGGGTCTCTTCGTGACGCTCCACGTTTCCGGAGGTTCGCCCATACTTCAGGCTGGTGATCCCCTCGCAGAGCACCACACCGAGACCGTAGACGTCGCCCGCCGGCAGGTCTACCATCTCCATCCGCTCTGGAGACATGTAGTTGGGCGAGCCCATGAGCACGGCGGTCGTCTGCGACTCTCGGGCTTCGTGGTCCGCTCTGGCGATCCCGAAGTCGAGGAGCTTGACCTCGCCGAGCTCGGTGAGCTGGATGTTGCCGGGCTTGATGTCGCGGTGGATGAGCTTCAGCGGAACGCCATCACTCTCGGTCTGATACGCCGCGTGCAGCGCTCCGGCGACCTCGGTGATGATCTCCAGCATTACCGTCTCGGGAACGAGCGCGTCCATGACGATATCGAGGAGGCTGGCGCCCTCCACGTACTCGGCGACTACCGCCCACCGCCCTTCGAGCTGGGCCAGCTCGTCCACTTGGAGTATGGCGCGGTGGCGCACCAATCCGAGCAGCCGAGCCTCATCTCGTAGGCGGGAAGCGTACTTGGGCATCATTGCCAGCTCGTCGTGGAGGATCTTGATCGCGACGGTCTTGGAGAACCCACCACCACTACGCATCTTTGCGCGCAACACGGTTCCGAAGCCGCCCTGGCCGATCACGGCTTGGATTTCGTATTCCCGCCCTTGGGACACCGCGTGACTCACTGCAATCGCGTCAGACTACCACTGCAGATGGCTCACATAGGTCGAATGCTACAGTCGCGATCGGTGAGACAATTGAGACGATTGCTCGTTGCGGTGCTGGCTTGCGCGCCTGTCGCAGCGGCCGAAGCGCAGACATTCGACGGTCACGGAATCACCGCGCCACCAGATTCTCCGGACGCCCTCGATCCAGTGTGGATGTTCCCGGCCGATACCGTGCCAAGGGCAAGTGCCGGCCTGACAATGGAGTATGTCGACCAGCCGCTGGTGCGGGTCTTCGAGAGAGGCGAGCCCGTCCCTATCATCGACGATCTGGCGGGAGCGACGCTGAGTGGGACCGTCTCCATCGGAGACTGGATGGTGCTCGGCGTCGCGCTTCCCACCTGGCTTGTACACACGGGAGCGAGTGCCACGAGTGGGCCCGTTGCTGGAGACTATGTGGTGTCGGGAGCGGCGCGGCTACTCGGCGATAAAGATCGTCTCGGGCTCGCTCTCGATGCACAGCCACAGGTCTCCCTGCCGACCGGTGGAGATGCCAGTTTCCTAGGTTCAAGTGGCTTGACAGCCGGGGGCTCCTTCATCGGCAGTGCACGGACGGAGCGCTTCGCCGCCTACGGCACCCTCGGCTCACGGGTGGAGCCCCGTGTGACCACCGTGGGCTATCGAGGAGGCTTGCAGCTGACCGGTGGGTTGGCGGGTGCCGTCTTGTTGACCGAGGACTTTGCGATCCAGCTGGATGGGCGAGGAAGCGTGCTTTTGGCGGGAGGGCCCGGCAATCGCGCCGTCCCGACTGAGCTGCTTCTGACCGCCAAGAAAGGAACGAAGCACGGCCTCTGGGGGTCTGCAAGCGCCGGTCGAGCGCTCACAGCTGGCGTCGGCGCACCGGCCCTGCGCGCTCAAGCCAACCTCGGATACGCCTGGGGGGATCCCGAGACCGTTCCGAGGAAGGCGGCGCCCGAGCCCGTGTCGATCGAGGTGCGAACGGCCAAAGACAGAGCCATCCGCGGCGCCACCATCCTGGTCGACGGCATCGAGGTCTCGCAGACAGACGACATGGGTCGCGCCCTGTTGCCCCAAGGCCTCAACAAGCGGCGACCGATCGAGATCCAACACCCGAACTTCGAGAGCCGAATAGCCGCGGTCAACGAAGACCCGATCGTCATGACCCGACCTCCCGTGCCGATGACGGTGCGAATCGTCGACAGTGCCGGAGCGAGAATCGAGGGCGCCGTAGTCTCCATGACCGGTCCGCTCGAGCCAGTGGAGGACGTCGACGAGAACGGAGATCGGACGTACGCACTCCCGGCGGGTGAATGGCAGCTCGTCGTCACCGCACCGGGCCTCGGCTCCCAGAGCCACCCGATCACCATCGCCCCCGAGCGCGACGCCGCGATCCCCATGGAGATCATCCTGCGACCAGAGGAGAAGTCCACCCGGACCCTCGTCATCAGCGCGGTCGACAGCGCCGGGAACCCCGTCGAGGGCGCCATGCTGGTCCTCGGCGGTCAGCCCGTTGCGACGACGGGTCCAGATGGTGTCGTCACCGTGACTGGCATCGATCCCAAAGCAAAAGAGCTCACCGTCACCCACCCCACTCTCGAGCCGTCCACGGTGAATATCGAGGGGCGCCAAGCGAGCACGGCGGTGCTCGGATGGCCGGGTGGGGTGGTCACCGTCCTCGCAACCGGCCCGGATGGAGCGCCAACCGACGGGCTCCTGTTCGTGAGCGGGGAGACAACGACGCTGCCACCCCAGCGTCTCGGGTCCGATGGCCGTCGAGACCTGCGACTGGCGAAAGGAGAGTGGACTGCCGCAGTCTCGTCGGTCACCCTCGGAACCCAGGAGAGGCGCTTCGAGGTGAGCGGCCGCCCAGGGAGCCGCCAGCTCGTAGATATTGCGCTCCGAGGCGACGAAGGCGGGGACGCCGATCTGGAGATCCGCCTCGTCGACCCCGACGGCGATCCGGTGGACGGCGCGAGGGTGCGCCTGGATGGCGAGGAGCTGGGCGCAACCTCCTCCGCTGGTTCCCTCCGCTTGCGGGACATCGACTCCGGCGAGCGGCGCCTACAGATCGAGGCAGCCGGCATGGTTCCAGTGGCTGCGACTCTCGACGTGGTCGGGGGCCCCCAGCGGCGGGAGCTCGTTCTCGACTGGAAGCCCGGTTCCCTCCTGGTGACTGCGACCGAGAGCGGAGGCCGGCCCGTCGACGCCCTCCTGTTCCTGGAGGGTCCGGCGGACTTCGCACCCATCGAGCTCGGAGACGACGGGGCTCACATCCTGCAGGTCGCACCTGGAACCTGGACAGTGCGGCTGTCCTCCCCAGCCGCGGGTATCCAGGAGCGAACCGTCGACATGCCAGAAGCCTGGAACCGGCTCGTCCGCGCTGAAGTCCAGTTCGTGACTCCCGAAGGTGGAGAGGGCGCCTTGGCCCTCGAGGTGACGGACATCGAGGGCGGGCCAATCGACGGCGCGGCCATCCAACTCGACGACGAATACCTCGGAACAACTTCAAATATGGGCACACTCGCAGTGAAAGACCTTCGCGAGGGCAGTCGCGCGGTCTCGATCTCGGCTCCCGCATTCCAACCCGAGACACTCGAGGTTCAGGTGCGGGGTGCTACCGAGGCAAACGCCACCCTCGGGTGGGGGGTCGGAGCAGTTCGCGTCCGCATCGACGGTGCGGGCGAAGCGGTTCCCGATGCGAGGATCGTCACCTATGGCGAGATGAAGATCCCCGTCGCTCGCCCAAAACCCGACGGCACCCGCATCTTGGCCCTCGGTCCGGGAGAGTGGCTGATCCTTGTCTCGTCGCCGGCATTCAGCCCCCAGGAGCAGGCTGTGAGTCTCTCCACCGAGCCGGGGCTCACGACCGTCGATTTCGAGATGAGGAGCCCAGACCTCAACTCCGGCGTCGTCCTGATCCGCGTGTTCGACATGGACCAAAAGCCAGTAGTCAACTCCACAGTAACTGTCGGAGGTGAGACGCTGACGACCTCCGCGAGTGGATCTGTCATGGCCGAGGATCTGCCGATGGGCCACCAGACCGCCGAGGTGAGACCGCCGGAGGGCTGGCTGCCGACAACCGTCGACATCGACGTGAAGCCCGGTGCCCAAGAGGCCCATGCAGTCGTCGCCTTCGAGCCCATCCAGGTCCGGGTTCGAGCGCTCGGAAGCTCCGGATCTCCGGTTCCGGCCGAAGTGACCTTCCAGGGGCCCGAGTTCAAGCGCAGTGAGGGCGGCGAGGACTCGTACACCCTTCGTCCCGGAAGGTGGACCCTGTCCGCCCGACACGAAAACATGGAGGCAACGTCGCATTTCATGCTGGAGCCGGGCGACGAGCCGCAGGTCATCGAGCTCCAGCTGGTCGCGCACAAAGCGCGCATGAGCGATGAATCCCTGGTCTTCCAGGAGCGGATCCCGTTCGAAATCGACCAAGCGCTGCTTCGCGCCGAGTCCGCACCGGTCCTCGACGACATCGCCGATGTGCTCCTCGCTCACCCTTCGGTCCTGCTCCTCGAAGTCCAGGGCCACACCGACGACACGGGTGGCATCGCGTACAACCTCGATCTGAGCGAGCGACGAGCCCGAGCGGTGGTGACGGCGCTCGTCGAGCGAGGTGTACCGAGGGAGCGACTGGTCGCGAAGGGCTACGGCTTGCTTCGCCCCCTGGATGGCACTGACAAAGCCCTCAATCGCCGTGTGGAGTTCGCGATCCTGGAGCAGGTGAGATAGTCAGCGTCGACGGTAGATCCCGAACACCAGGAGGAGAGCGAGCCATCCAGCGCCGGATCCCGAGGATGCGCAGGTGCAGACGACGCCAGCCCCTCCGGTGAGGCCGGTCGGGTTGTTCACGACAGGCCCGGTGTCAGTGCCCGTCGGCGTGGTCGGCGTGTTCCCCTCGTCGACATCGTCGATCCCGTCGCCATCCGAGTCCAGGTCGAGGTAGTCGGGCTTTCCGTCTCCATCCGTGTCCACGGGCGGGGTGCAGGGATCGCCGTCTCCCGCCTCGACGGCATCGCCGATCCCGTCCCCGTCCGAGTCCGGGTCGGACCAGTTGGCGATCCCGTCCCCGTCCAGATCGTCTTCCTCGAGGACTGCGGCATCATCGATCTCGTGACCGGTTGAGATCCCGTCCTGGTCGATGTCGGCATCGACGACCTCTACGACCCGTGGATCGGGGAGCTCCGACGGCGTCACCTCGACGAGTCCCACCAGCCGGTCATACCTCTGGAACCTCACTTCTACGAAGACGACCTCGTCATCCACTGGGAGCCCGAAATGCACGAGGTAGAAACCCTGAGTGCCGTGACCGGTTCCGCCGTTCTGCTCCCTGACGCCGCTGATCGGGTCGAGGTCTGCCGACAACAGCCGGACCGTGGCCCCGACATCGTCGCGAACGACAGGACCGTCAATGCAGATGGGCGAGACGTCGGTGCGTGGCCGGACATAGAGGTAGTTGCCTCCGTCCGCCGCGTCGTTCAGCCACACCTCATTGGGCGCGAGGTCCACGGTGAAGTGGATGTCCAGATCACCATCGAGGTCGGGGTCTCCGAGGGTGACGGAGTGGGCACTCGGCGAGCTCCCTTCGAGGGCCGCCCTGGAGAAGGTGCCGTCGCCCTGGTTCTCCATGACTATGGATTCGCCAAAGAGAGACGCAAGAGCGATGTCGAGGTCGCCGTCGTTGTCCAGATCGCCACAGAGGGCGCCGCGCACGTCCTCAGCCTCCTCGATCAGTGGAACGGGGCTCGTCCACGAGTCGCCGTCGTTGTAGAAGACCTGAGTAGGGGTCTGTCCCGGACCGGACCACACGATGTCGAAGTCCCCGTCGTCGTCGAGGTCGCAGAACGCAGCTCCTCCGTCGAAGCCACCGCGAGCGGCCTGGGCGCTGAAGTCTGTCTGTAGTGTGAAGGTCGAGAGCCCGTCGTTGCGAAAGAGGTCGAAGCCGTTTCTCTTCCGAGCGAGGAAGTCGACATCGCCGTCCACGTCGTAGTCTGCCACTGCCACGTAGTCGCCATAGGGCCCAGACGGCGGAAATAAATCACCCTCAAAGCTAAACAATTCACCCCCGCCCGGGGTGTTGAGATAGGCGACTGCCCCGCCGAAGTTTTCCCCAACGAGATCGAGATAGCCGTCGCCGTCGACATCGAGCAGCGCGAGGCCGCCGATGTGGAAGGGGCTCACCTGCTGTCCGAAGCTCAGCTCGTTGATCTCCTGGTTGGGCGCTCCATTCAGCCCGAAGTGGTAGCCGTTGTCTGGCCCGTGGGAGAGGTGCACCTCGATGGAGTAGGCCCCGTGCCGGACGAGGTCCACCCAACCGTCGTGGTTCAGATCGGCGGCCAACACGCTCCGGTGTACCCCCTGCGCGTCCATTCCCCCAGCGAGAACTGCGGTCTCATCGGTGAAGTGCGGCGGGCTCTGACCATCGCTGATGTAGATGTGCGACCCGCCAGAGATGTTGTTGATGACCAGATCCGGATGTCCGTCGTGGTTCACATCCACCCAGATGGCGCCGCCGTCCGAAGGCAAGGCCTGATCGAGCCCCATACTCGCGGCACCATCGACGAATGCCCCTCGTGCAACGGGAGCGAACAACAGGAACACCATCGGATAGGCGCGAACCATGCTCCATCTTTGCACACGCTGCTATGGACCGGTCCTGGGCGCATTCCACCAGCCAACGTAGTCGTCGACCAGGAAGTGACTGTTGTTGAAGGTGCCGTTGATGGCCGGCCCGGCCGACATGAACCCATTCCAGGGATCGGAGAACACGAAGGTGCCCATGCTCTCGGTGCCGTCGATGTTGCCCAGCAGCAAACCGCCAGCCTCGTTGCCGGTGACGGTGCCATCGACTTCGTCCAACATCAGCGCTGCCCAGATATCCAGTGGCGGCCAGTCACAGGTATACGTGCCGTTGATCGCGGGGTTCTGTGCAACGTCGACAACGAACGTGATCGGGCCGTTGCACTGGGAGGAGCCGCCCAACAGGGGCACCGTCATCTGGTAGTTGATCGTTATTGTGCCGTTGTAAGTGCCATTCTCCAGCGGAGGCGCAGGGCCCGTACCGGTGTCGGTGTCTGTATCGGAGTCGGTGTCGGCGTCGGTATCGGCATCGGTATCGGAGTCCGTATCGGAATCGGTATCGCTGTCGGAGTCCGCGTCGCTGTCCGCGTCCGAATCGGCGTCGCTGTCGGTATCGGCATCCCCAGTGTCCGTCGAAGTGTCGGTCGGCGTGGGCGGATCGACGATGTCATCGCTGTCATCGTCTCGAATGAGCGGATCCTCGTCGTAGACCGCGAGGCTTGCGCAGCCCGCCAGTCCCAGCAACATCAATACACGAACCGCCATAGACAACGATTTACAGCATGGACGGACGTTTGCGCAAGTCAGATTAGTGTACGGGTGAGACCGTCACCCATGCGAGGCCGTGCCCAAGCTCGAGCGTGTCGCCGAAGTTGACCCGATGCAGGCGAACCTCGGTGCGACCATGCCAGACCCCGTTTGTGCTTGCGGTATCGATGGCGTAGATGACCCCATCCACCTCGGTGAGAAGCAAGTGAACGCGAGAGATGTCCTTGTTGGAGAGGACCGGTAGCCCACCGTTGTCGCACCGATCGTAGCGCCCCAGCAGCACCCCCAGCCGGAGCGAGGACTCGCCCAGTAGGAGCTTGACCTCGCCGTCGTCGGACTTGACCGTCAGCTCGCCGACGGGCACATCATCGCCCGAGACCAGCTCCCGGCGCACATTGATCGGACCGGGCAGGAGCTGCACTCCGGTCGCGGTGGCGTCTCTCTGCGACACGAGGCGCCTCCCCCGCCGAGGCACCACGCCCTTGGGCTCGCCGCGATATTCCCGCTTTGGAAGTGACTGCCACGCCTGCATCGCGTCTACGGGCCACGTCTGACCGGTCTCCAGCGTCAGAAAGAGCAGCACGTACCTGCCCAGCTCGATGAACACCGGACCGTCGGCCTCAAAAGCCTCCAGCGGGACCTGGCGCTCATCGGTAAAGCCCATCTGGGTGCGGAGATCGACGACGCGATAGCGAAGCGCATCCCCCGCAGCGTAGGGATAGACCACCACCGCCAAGTGGCGCAGCGCTACAGCCGAGTCGTCACCGAGCCACACGTCGGACCGGCTGTGTCGGCCCACGATGGCGGCGCGGACCCGGGACTTGCCTGCCGGGAGCACGGCGCGGGCGGCTATTCCATCCTCGTCGATGGCGAACATGGCGAGTCCGGGGCGGTCCAATTCCCCGCACAGTGCACGGATTGCCTCGTAATGCGACACAAAGGCCACTTCACAGGAGACCCGCGATTCATTCAGGGCGAGGAGCTGATCCCGATCGAACACCAAGGTTCGGCCGTTCTTCGCCGCATCGCGCGCCGCTTTGTTTCGCAGGTCGAAGAACCGGCTCGCCAACAGGAAACCCTCCATACTCATGGTATCGGGTCGGGACGGCCTGTGGTAAGAATGCGCGGCACTGAGGATTCAAAATGCACCGCATGTTCCCCTTGTTGATCATCCTGATGAGCTGTGGCGACAAAGACGTCGTGGAAACAGACACAGAAGGCGACGCAGACACAGACGCAGATGCCGACGCAGACACAGACGCGGACGCAGACGTCGACGACTGCACCACACTAGTCGACGGTAGCTGGGGTTTCAACGGTGATAATTTCAACGGCCAGGCGCGCGCCGACCTCATCTGGGACGGGAGCTGCACCTTCACCCTCCAGAACTGGACACCCGCTCAGGGCAACTACCCAGACGGAGGCATCGTCGACTACGACCAAGTGACCTTGGACGGAGCTCAGGCCATGTGGGCGACCTGCACGGGAACCGCCGAGGCAGCCGGCGATCGCGTCGCCGGCAACTGCACACAGAACTCCACCACTTTTGGCATGCAACTGATGCCATAGGTCACGACCTGTAACTGGGTTTGACTCCGGACTTGACCTCTACAGTTGGCGGTCAAGTCCTGCATCTGCACCCATGACCTGTAAACTGGGTTTGACTCCGGACTTGACCTCTGGCCTCAACGCGCCTTTTTGCACGAGGGCTCGTCACCGAGACTGCAGGCACGGAAATACAGCTGGCGCGACAGCTCCTTGTCCTTTTCTGTTCCAACGCCCTTTTTGCAGTTCTCAGCCGTGGCGCGACAGCCCGCCGGAACGCCCAGGTCACAGGAGCGGGAGTAGTACTCGTGCGCCTTCTTCAGGTCGAGCTCGACGCCGTGGCCCTCGACGTACTGGCCAGCGAGAACCAAACACGCACCCCCGACCCGGTCGTCGCAAGCACTCTTGAAGAGCGCCGCCGCTTTCTCTACCTCGCCGCCGGACAGATAGAGCATCCCCAGCTGTGAGCAACCGACGAGCTCTCCACCGTCACAACCGGCGATGTAGGCCTTCTCTGCCTTGTCGCGATCGGCGGGAACGCCCTGGCCCCCTTCGTATGCGGCTCCCGCCCTCACGCAGGCGATCGCGTTCCCTACCTCGCAGCCCTTCTCGTAGAGCGCTGCAGCCTTGGCCGGGTCGCGAACCTCCTCGCCGCCCTCGTCGTAGAGGCGGGCCAAGTTCCCACATGCCGGGACCATGCCAGCCTCGCAGGCCGACTCGTAGAGCGCGACAGCCGCTAGCGGGTCCTTCTCGCCACCCGCGCCCAAGTGGAGCATGAGTGCCTGGCTATTGCAGCCGCCCGCATAGCCCGCTTCGCAGCTTCGTCGGTAATACTCCATCGCTCGGTCGAAGTCCGTCGGCACGCCCCTGCCGGTCTGGTAGAGCACTCCGATCCGTCGACAGGCTCTCGCATCTTCTGCGGCGCATGCTGCCCGGTAGAGGTCCAGAGCGAGCGCCGGGTCGCTCGGCCCCCCCTCTCCGTGGTGGTACATACCGCCGAGATCCACGCACCCACGGCGAATTCCGCCGTCGCAGGCACGCTGCAAAAGCTGCCTTCCAACCTCTGGTTTCCCAGCACTAGAGACCGCCCAGCCACCCACCATACAGGCCACTGGGTCCCCAGCAGCACAGCCAGCCGCGACGACTTCACCGGCCGTCTCGAGCCGATCTCCGGCCACGTCCCATTCCTTGGCCGCACACGCGACTGGTTGTTCCTCGGCACAGGCCTTGCTGTACATCTCGAGGATCTCTGCGGGATCTCCGACGATCTGATCTCGCTGAAAGTCTAGGACCAACGCCGTAACGAGTAGTTCGATCACTTGACCGCCGCGTTCAGATTGTCCATCGCTCGCTCGTAGCAGTTGGTCCACTTGGGGTGGATCTTCTTGAAATACATCGGTCGGAACGGCCAGGGAGGCGCGTTGATGTATGTGCCGAGCGAGACCTTGGTGCTCGGACCGTCCGCAGTCAGGCGCCACTGGGTGATAAAGCCCTTTTTACCGTCATGATCGTACTCGACGACGTGGTTCTCGACTCGGGTCACCTTCGCCGTGAGGCGCCGCTTCATGTTCCCCATGTGGTAGGTCACCCTCGCCAGGCCGCCCAGCCCGGCCGACGTGGTGCCATGAGCCCATTCGTAGACACAGTCCTCGGGGAAGATCTCTTCCGCGAACTTCAGATCGGACAGCTTGGGCACCAGCACGTCCACAGAGACCGGTATGTCTCGTTCGATGACGATATCGGAGGACATGCCGTCCCACGGCTTCGGGTTGGCCGCGGTGGCGACGGTGACGAACAGCAACCAGAGCATCTTCGGGACTCCTCGACTCGTTAAGTGGCGACCATGACGAAGCTGGCGGTCATTGGGGACATCCACGCTCGCTTCGAGTACCTGGATCCGGTGCTCGATCGCGTGCGCAGCAGAGGTGTGGACGGCATCTTACTGGTGGGCGACCTCGGTAGTCACCACCTTGCCCAGCGGCGACAGCGTACCCCAGACATGGACTCCCGCTACTTTGCCTCCCTCGACGAGCTCTTTCGACGGCTGAACGGCCTCGGGCTCCCGGTGGCCTGGGTCCCTGGAAACCACGATCTGCCCGATCTAGAAGGGGACGGAAACATCGACTTCGGCAGTGCCAAGATCGGCGACCTGAGGATCTCCGGGATCGGGGGCGCCGGGCCGGACGACTTCGGCTTCTGCTACGAATGGGAGGAAGACGAGATCCGGATGCGGACCCTCGACCCGTGCGATGTGATCCTGTCCCACTGCCCCCCGGCGCGCACACCCCTCGACCGCGTGTATGGCCGCCACGTCGGGAGCGAAGCCATCCGCGAGCGCGCCGAGGTCCATTCCGGCTTCCTGGTGTGTGGGCACATCCACGAGTCCCCCGGCGCGATCCAGCTCGGCGAGTGTCTGTGCCTGAACGTTGGTGGCCTCGGTATGCCCTTTGGCAGTCCCCAGGTTGGCTTCATCGAGCGCGGTCCCCGTGGAGACATCGCAACACACGAGGATCTGCGCACCGGCGAAGTCCTCTCCTGGCGCCGAACGTGAAGGAGAGATTCGTCCGGATCTCTGGATCTTTCGACCTCCGCGGCACGCTCTCACCAACCCGAAAGGGCAACGACCCCACATCGAGGATCCACGACGGGGCCTGGTGGAGGGCGAGCCTGACGCCGGAGGGTGCGTCGACTCTGAGGCTGGCGCGCGCCGAAGGAGGGGTAGAGGTCCAGGGCTGGGGGCCGGGGGCCGACTGGGCGCTGGAACAGGCACCCGAGCTCCTCGGGATGACGGACAATCCAGAGGACTTCACACCGCCGCGGGGCAAACTCGCCGAGGTCCACCGCCGCAATCCGGGCGTTCGTTTCTGCAAGACCCGCCGCGTCCTGGAGACCCTGTTCCGCTTCATCCCCGGGCAGCGGGTAACGGGCAAAGAGGGCGGCGTTACGTTTCGCCAGCTCTGTCACAGATATGGCGGGCCGGCGCCGGGGCCCATCGACTTCGGTCTGCCACCGGATCCGAACCTGGTCAGGTCGATGACCTACCCCGAAGCACATCTCGTCGGACTCGACCGCCGCCGCGCAGAGACGTTGATCGAGTGTTGTCGGCGTGCAAAGCGGCTCGAGGAAGCCTCCGAGATGGAGTCGGTCGCCGCACAGCGCCGGATACGGGCAATCCAAGGTGTCGGGGTCTGGACGGCGGCACATGTGCGCGAGGTGGCCTGGGGAGACGCGGACGCGGTGCAGGTTGGGGACTACAACCTCAAGAACTCGGTCGTTTACGCATTCACCGGCCGGCCCAGGGGCACCGACGAAGAGATGCTCGAGCTCCTCGAGCCCTATCGACCCCACCGCGGGCGCGTTGTGCGACTGATCAAAGCAGCGAAGATCAAGGCGCCATCCTTTGGGCCCCGCAAGGAGATCATGCCGTTCAGGGACTGGTGACCTCTACAGTTCCGGGCTTCCTAGCAACCAGTTCCACCCAGGCCATGCTGAGCGGGGATGCGCCACGAGCAGTGGCTCAGGCAGTCGTCGAAGTCGTCGGCGTTTCCGTCGTCGCACATCTCGTCGGGGTGGTCGAGTAGTCCGTTGCCGCACAGGGGCTGATCGAGGCAGCACAGCGCCGCGCCCAACTGCTCGTTGCATCCGTAGCCCGACAAACACGCCGGACGCGAGCTGCCGTACCAGCAGTTGTGGGTGTCATCCTGGCCGAGGGTGGTGTTGGGCGAGCCGGAGCTGGGGATCGTCTGGTGCCCAGCGGCCGAGGCAGCGCGGCAGCTGATCACACCGAGGTCCCGAGCCGACGGGTGGGTGGGCTCGGTCCAGCCGTCGTTGTTGTTGTTGAACTCTTGGATGTTGCAGAGATGCCAACCAACTGGGCAGAGCTGCTCGAAGTCCTCCTCACAGGTACCGTCTGTGAGGTCTTTGCACAGCTTGATCTTGCCGCTCGGAGCTGTCGACAGCTCGACGGCACCGTTCTGACAGACGCCGCCGAGACAGAGATTCTGGGCGTCGAAGGGACAGGGATCGTCGCTGTCGCACTGCCCGTCGCCGTCGCTGTCGTCGTTGATGTCCAGCGGACAGATGTCGCAGTAGTCGGGAACGCTGTCGCCATCGCTGTCGATGAGGTCGTCACCGCCGGGACAGATGTCGCTGATGTCGCACACACCGTCGCCATCGCTGTCGTCGGGATTGTCCAACGGACAGGGGTCGTTGCTGTCACACACACCGTCGCCGTCGGTGTCGTCGGGGTTGTCGAAGGGACAGGGGTCGTTGCTGTCACACTGACCATCGCCGTCACTGTCGTTGGGGTTGTCCAACGGACAGGGGTCGTCGCTGTCGCACACACCGTCGCCGTCGCTGTCGTTGGGATTGTCCAACGGACAGGGATCACTGCTGTCGCACACGCCGTCGCCATCCTGGTCGTCCAAGAAGTCCACCGGACACGGGTCGTTGCTGTCACACACGCCGTCGCCGTCGGTGTCGTCGGGATCGTCCAACGGACAGGGGTCATCGCTGTCGCACACACCGTCGCCGTCGCTGTCGTTGGGATTGTCCAGCGGACAGAGGTCATTGCTGTCGCACACGCCGTCGCCGTCGCTGTCGTCGGGATTGTCCACCGGACACGGGTCGTCGCTGTCGCACACACCGTCGCCGTCGCTGTCGTCGGGATTGTCCACCGGACACGGGTCGTTGCTGTCGCAGACGCCGTCGCCGTCCTGGTCGTCGAAGAAGTCCAACGGACAGGGGTCGTCGCTGTCACAGACGCCGTCACCGTCGGTGTCATCGGGATTGTCCACCGGACACGGATCGTTGCTGTCACACACGCCGTCGCCATCCTGATCGTCCAAGTAGTCCTGCGGGCACGGGTCGTTGGAGTCGCAGGTTCCGTCACCGTCGGTGTCATCGGGGTTGTCCACCGGACACGGGTCATCGCTGTCACACGCCCCGTCGCCGTCCCGATCGTCCAAGAAGTCCACCGGACACGGGTCCACGCCGTCACAGACACCGTCGCCATCCTGGTCGTCCAGGAAGTCGAACGGGCACGGGTCGTTGGAGTCACAGGCGCCATCGCCGTCGGTGTCGTCGGGGTTGTCCGCCGGACACGGGTCGTTGCTGTCACAGACGCCGTCACCGTCTTGATCGTCGAGGAGGTCGAGCGGACAGGGATCGCTCGAGTCGCAGACACCGTCGCCGTCGGTATCGTCCGGGTTGTCGTCTGGACAGGGATCGACGCCGTCGCAGACGCCATCGCCGTCGCTGTCGTCGTTGAAGTCCACTGGGCAGGGATCGTCGCTGTCGCAGGCCCCGTCGCCATCGGTGTCGTCGGGATCGTCGAGGGGACACGGGTCGTTCGTGTCACACACGCCATCGCCATCGCTATCGTCGGGGTTGTCGAGCGGACACGGGTCGTCACCGTCGCACACGCCATCGCCGTCGCTGTCGTCGTTGAAGTCCACTGGGCAAGGATCGAGGCTGTCACACACGCCATCGCCATCGGTGTCGTCGGGATTGTCGAGCGGACAGGGATCGTCGCTGTCACAGACACCGTCGCCATCGCCGTCGTCGGCAAAGTCGAGGGGGCAGAGGTCGTCGGAATCGCACACACCATCGCCATCGGTGTCGTCGGGATTGTCGAGAGGACAGGGATCGTCGCTGTCACAAACACCGTCGCCGTCGCTGTCGTCGTTGAAGTCTACCGGGCACGGATCGCAGAAATCCGGAACCGAATCGGCGTCGGCGTCCAGGAAGTCATTGCCGTCGGGGCAGACATCATCGACATCGCACACACCGTCGAGATCGGAGTCTTGTCCAGCGACACACTGATCGCAGTCGTCTGGTATGCCGTCGTTGTCGGTATCTGCATTGTCATCGCCGAGCGGACAGATGTCGCCGGTGTTGCAGACACCATCGCCATCGCTGTCATCAGGATTGTCCAGGGGGCACGGATCGAGAGAGTCGCAAACCCCATCGCCATCGCTATCGTCCGCCACATCCAGGGGGCAAGGGTCGCAGTAGTCGGGCGTGCCGTCGCCATCGTTGTCGACGCCGTCATCGCCGCCCGGACAGATGTCGTTGATTCCGCACACGCCGTCACCATCCGCGTCGTTGGCGGGGTCGTCGGGGCAGAGGTCGCAGCCATCCGGGACGCCATCGGAGTCGCTGTCCTGCAGATCGTTCCCACCAGGGCAGATGTCGACGCCATCGCAGATTCCGTCGCCATCGCTGTCGTCGGTCGGATCGGCGGGGCAGATATCGCAGTCGTCGGGGTTCCCGTCGCCGTCCCCATCGACCGCGTCGTCCGAGCCTGGGCAGAGGTCGTCGGTATCACAGACGCCATCGCCGTCGGAGTCGCCCGTAGCGTCGAGAGGACAGGGATCGCAGCCGTCGGGAGTGCCGTCCGCATCGCTGTCTACGCTGTCGTCGAATCCCGCGCACAGATCGTCGGTGTCGCAGATGCCATCGCCATCGCTGTCGTTCGCCGCATCATCTGGACACGGATCGCAGAAGTCGGCCGTTCCATCACTATCGGCATCCGCGGCGTCATCTCCGCCCTCACAGAGGTCCTCGCCATCGCAGACGCCGTCCCCGTCGCTGTCGTCACCGGGATCGCTCGGACAGGGGTCACAGAAGTCCGGCGCCCCATCGCCATCGCTGTCGAGGGCGTCGTTGCCGCCCGGACAGAGGTCCTCGTCGTCGGGCACACCGTCGCCGTCGGAGTCCACCGTCGTCGGTGAGGTCGTGGTGTCGGTGTCCACGGGTTTGTCGGTCGGGCCGCAGCCGGCCAACAGGCCAAGGAAAAGGAAGACTCCAACACCCGATCGTTTCACATCCCACCTCTCGTGTACCAGATACCTCGTATGACGAGTCGCAACGACATCTTCAGGCCAGCGTACCCGTCCGAATCGCGACCTGATCGCCGGTCTGCACACGCCACAGTTTTGCGTAGACGCCGTCGAGGGCCACGAGCTCCTCGTGGCTTCCCTCCTCCGCTATGCGACCTTCGTGCATGACGACGATGTGGTCGGCGTGGCGAATAGTCGAGAGGCGATGCGCGATGACAATGGTTGTTCGGCCCCGCGAGACCCGCGCCAGGGACCGTTGGATGGCCGCCTCGGTCTTGTTGTCGACAGCCGAGGTCGCCTCGTCGAGGACCAGGATCGGTGGGTCCTTCAGGATGGCCCGAGCGAGGGAGAGACGCTGTCGCTGGCCCCCTGAGAGCTTGAGTCCCCGCTCGCCGATTGCCGTGTTCATTCCTTGCGGAAGCTCCTCGATGAACTCGGCTGCCTCGGCCGCTGCGGCAGCGACGGCGATCTGCTCGTCGGTGCTGTTGGGGGCGCCGTAGGCGATGTTCTCCCGCACCGACCCCGAGAACAGGAACACAGATTGGCTGACCAGGCCTATGCACGAGCGAAGTGCCGAGAACTCCAGTTCGGGGAGAGCCGTGCCGTCCAGCGTGATCTTCCCGTGCCGAGGATCGTAGAACCGCAGGAGCAATCTCACGAGGGTGCTCTTTCCGGAGCCAGTCTGCCCGACCACGGCCAGGGTCGAGCCAGCCGGGATGTCGAGGTCGAAGTCCGAGAGGATGGGATCTCGGCCCGGATAGGCAAATCCAACCTTCTCAAAGGCGATATGGCCTACAACACCGACTGGAGTCGTGTCACCGGAGACGATGACGGCCTCGGTGTCGAGAAGATCGAGCACCCGCGTCGTAGAGGCCATGGCCCGCTGGTATTCGTCGAAGGTCGTTCCGAGACGCGTGAGTGGCCAAAGCAGGCGCTGCGTGAGGAAGATCAGCACGCTGTAGGAGCCGACAGCAATGGCCCCGTCGAGAGCCAGCAGACCTCCATAGACGAGAGTCGCCGTGAAGCCGACGACGATCACCATCCGGATCATCGGAGAGAACGCCGACGACAGGCCGATCGCCCGCCGGTTCGCCACCCTGTATTGCTCCGACAGGGCCGCGATGCGCTCGATCTCGTGCTCCTCCGCCACGAAGCTCTTGATGGTCTCGATGCCTTGGAGGTTGTTGGAGAGCTGACCCGCCACTCGGGCCGCCCGCTCACGCACATCGAGATAGCGTGGCGCGATCCGTGCCTGATACCGGAAAGACCCCCACAGGATCACCGGAATCGGCAGCAGCGACAACGTGGCAACCCCCGGCGAGATCCAGAAGAAGGCCGCGCTGATCACCACGACGGTCGTCGCCACCTGGATCAGGTCGTTGACCCCTCCGTCGAGGAAGCGCTCGAGTTGGTTGATGTCGTCGTTGAGGATCGCCATGAGCCCCCCTGTGCTTCGATCCTCGAACCAGGCCATCTCCAGCCCCTGGATGTGGCCATAGGCGTCGAGCCGCAGCTCGTGTTGCAGGGTCTGGGCGAGGTTCCTCCACCACCACTTGAGGGCAAACTCGAAGAGCGACTCCAGCGCCCAGATAACAACCGTTACGATCGCGAGAACGCCGAGCTGATGCCTCACATCCTCGACCCCCATGCGGGCCAACAGGGAGTCTTGTCGTTCGACCACGATGTCGACCGCCATGCCGATCAGCGCCGGCGGTGCGAGGTCGAAGAACTTGTTCAGGATCGAGCTGGAGGTCGCGAGGAAGACCTGCCGACGGTGTTCGGCGGCGTAGGACACCAGACGGAGGAGCGGGGCGCGACTTGACATGGACCCTCCGTCTATCCCCAACGGCGGCCGAAACCAGTGCTAGACTGCCTGGATGATGCGATTTCTCCTCCCGATGCTGCTGTGTCTCGGATGTCAACAATACGACCCTGCGAACGGCGGCGATAGTAAGGGTCAAAACCCGGGAGTAACAGGCGCCGGCATCGGCGAATTCAACCCCGTTCTGGTCTTCAACGAGGTTCAGTGCGACAACGAGTCCACCTGGCAGCGCCAACAGGACTTCACGTTCCCCGACTGGCTCGAGATCTACAACCCGACAACCGAGGCCGTCGACCTCTCCACGGTGTGGATCGAGTCCAACGCGGGCACCTGGGAGGGTCAAGAGGGCACCATCGGGCCCGGAGAGCTGCTGCTCCTCATTGCCGACGACAGCGTCGAAGCCGACCACCTGCCCTTCGGGCTCGACAACGGCGGCGAAGATCTGACCCTGTACGTCGATCAAGTCGTCAGCGACCGTCTCTACACCGGGGAGCTGGGCGCCGACATCACCATGGAGCGCTACCCCGATGGCGGCGCGTGGTCCCCGTCCATTCGGGCGACGCCGGGCATCCCGAACAAAGAGCCTTCCGAGACCCTCGATCCGACCGACTCCATCTACCAGCTCGACGACATCGTCGAGATCCGCTTCTACATCACCGCCCAGAACATCGCGACGATGGACAGCTGGTCGAAGATCGAGGTCCCCGCGAACATGGAGTTCGAAGGCCAGGTCTTCTTCGAGAACATCGGCATCCGCCTCAAGGGCAGTGGCACCTTCCAGAACATGAACGCCAAGCCCAGCTTCCGAGTGGACATCAACCAGGGCCAGGCCGGCCGCTACCTGCGCGGGCTCAAGAACCTCAACCTGCACAACTCGGGCTGGGACGCCAGCTATATGCGCGAGTTCATGGCCTACAAGCTGTTCCGCGATGCCGGATCACCGGCCTCCCGGGTGGCCTATGCGCGAGTCTACGTCAACGACGTCGACTTTGGCCTCTATCTGAACGTCGAGACGCCAGACAACAAGTTCATCAAGCAGTGGTACGAGAACAACGACGGTGAGCTTTACGAGGGGCAGACCTGGAACGACGATCCGGGCCAAGGCAATTTCAACGTCGCCAATATCGAGATGGACGACGGTCCGCTCCAGCCCAACCCATTCCATCTGTGGGAGATTGACCGCATCGTCAGCGGCGCCAACAACGATGCCGCCATCGCCCAGCTCCAAGACCACCTCGACATGGAGCGTTTCCTCGCCTTTGCAGCCGCCGAGTGCATCTCCGACCAGTGGGACGGCTACGAGTCCCCGCACAATTGGCGCATGTACATCGACCACGACCGCGGCAAGGTCGACTGGCTACCCGCCGGCATCGATGTCGCGACCTACGCAAACGACAACACCATCAACGACAGCAACGGCAATGTCTTCCAATTCTGTTGGGACAACCAAGGGTGTCGTCAGGCCTACAAGCAGAAGCTCCTCGATCTGGCCCAGATCATGGAGGACGAGAACTACACCACCTACTACCAGGACGTGTTCGCCTTCATCCAGGCCGACATCGCGTCGGACCCGCGCATGAGCCACAACGTCAACGACGTCGAGAACGAGTACCAGACCATCGGCAGCAACATCGCGCAGCGCCCAGACCAGATCCGAGCCCAAGCCAACTGACAGCGACGTGTCAATGCGACTGCCGGGGCACGACAACCGGCGGCTCAGCCGGCTATGCCACCCTTATGAAGACCTCAGCAATCCTACCGCTTCTCCTCCTGGCCTCCACCGCGTGCCGTCCCAACGTCGTCCTCACCATCGTGGCCGACAAGAGTGCCGTCGAGGATGGCCTCAAGGACTCGGCCAACTTCGAGCTGAGCATCTTTCTGTACTCAGCCGCCGACGAGGACGTGGTCAATGATCAGCAGACCCTCAACCAGAACGGAGATGCGCGCTTCAAGCTGAATCCCGGAACGCTCGATCTCTATGCGGTCAGCGCCGACAATGTGGACCCGCCGGAGAGCTGCGACACCGAGTGCACCGGCTACTGGGAGGGCGAGACGGTCAACCTCGTCGTGCCGCAGAGTGGTCACATCGAAGAGTCCGTCACGGTCTTTGCGGTGTGTGACTGCTGAACAGGGTTCGCCACGCGTCGGTTCGCATGGCGCGACTCCAGGCCGAGAGCGCCGGCCCAAAACGCTCTGGATCCGGATCGGCCCAGCCACAGGCATAGACGCCGACGAGCATGGCGATGGCGTGGGTGAGCGGGCGGCCATCCCGAGAGGGACGGATGTAGAGAAAGCGCCTGGCCACCTCGATTCCCCAGGATTCCTGCTCTGGCGTCAGGTCAAGGGGAGGAGGCGGTCCCAGGGTGCCGATGAAGGCCGCAACATGGGAGAGGCGGTCGCGGATAGCGCCGCTGTTGCCCGGGTGGATGAGGCGAAGCTCCAGGTTCGAAGTACTCAGTCGACTGGCGATCTCTTCGGGCGAGGTCTGCAGCGCATCCAGGATCGCAGTGAGATCTCGGGCCTCGGGGTCCAGGAGGGCCAGGAGCGCCTCCTCTTCGGCTTCCCACTCGATGGTCCGCCTCCCATCCGACATCACGTGTGCGCGAAGCTCGACATCCGGCCCGTCCCGCCAGTCCCGCCAAGCGTTCGCGCAGCCCGGATCGATCGCCACCCGGGTCGTGGGAGTGTCCACACTGACGACCGCAAGCGGGTATTGCTGGCAGACGGCGGGTTTCTGGTCGAAACCCCAGCGGCTGTGGATCCGGCAGAGGTGTTCGTCGGAGAGGAAGACGCAACGCCAGCTCTCCTGTCGGATCAGCTCTCCGTCGAGGGGATCGACAATCCCGAGTTCCGCGGCCTGCGAACACAATCGCTCGCGCTCCTCCGCGAGGACGAACACCTCGGTTCCGATACAGCCAACACCGCACATATGACAGCGGTGACGGAGAGGGCCCAGGACTTCAGTCGCCATAAATCGGCGCTGTCAGCTATCTGCGACGAGCGCCGCCACAAAATCGGCGCCAGATTCGCCAGCTTGCAGGGCGCGAATCAGCGCCGAGCCGACAATTGCGCCATCGGCCTTTCCCTCGAGGGCGGCGATGTCCGCGGCGTCGCGAATTCCGAAGCCGGCGCACACGGGGAGCTCCCCCGCTCTGGAGACGCGCTGAAGATAAGCGCCGATGTCGGCGGCGTTGCCCGAGGCGTCACCCCCGGTGGTTCCCGTCATGGTGACGGCGTACACAAAACCAGCGGAGGCACGACACAACCGGCGCAAGCGGTCCGCCGGTGTCAGGGGTGTCACCAGCTGAACCAGCGCCATGCCGTGGTCCATGCACAGCCCGCGGAACTCGTCGCATTCCTCGTAGGGCAGATCCGGCACGATGAAGCCGTGAACACCCACGTCGTCCGCCTCTTTCACCAGCTTCAGCAGGCCATACGCCATCAATGGGTTGAGATAGCTCATGAGCACTACCGGTGCCTGGCGCTCGGTGTCCCCCAGCATTTGCAGGATCCATCGCAGGGTGGCCCCATCGGCCAGGGCATCGCGGCTGGCGTCTTGGATGGTGACGCCGTCGGCCATGGGATCGGTGAACGGCACCCCGAGCTCGATGGCGTCGGCGTGTTCACTGACAGCAGCGAGGAGCTCTCCAAAGCTGTCACGCTCCGGGAATCCCGCTGTCAAATAGGGCATTACCGCGGTCTTTCCCCGCTTGGGGTTCCGGATCGCAGCCGTGAGGGCTTCGGCGGCGGTCACGAGAGCACCACCGGATCGGCACCGTACTCGTCGAGGATGCCGAGGTCCTTGTCGCCGCGGCCCGAGCAGCCGATAAGGATCGCCTTGTCGGGATGCCGAGCCGCCCAGCGCTTTGCACCTGCAATGGCATGAGCAGACTCGAGCGCTGGGAGAATGCCCTCCAAGCGGCACATCTCCTCGAGGGCGTCGACGGCTTCGTGATCCGTGACAGACTCGTAGGTTGCGCGACCCAGCTCCTGTAGCAGCGCGTGCTCCGGGCCCACCGCCGGATAGTCGAGGCCCGCCGAGATGGAGTGGGTCTCGTGGATCTGGCCGTCGTCATCCTGGAGCAGCATGCTGTAGGTGCCGTGTAGGACTCCGGGAGACCCGTGAACCAGGGTCGCGGAGTTGTCTCCGAGCCGCTCGCCGTGACCGCCAGCCTCGATCCCGAGCAAGGCCACAGCGTCGTCCCGGAGGAAGGGATGAAACAGACCGATCGCGTTCGACCCGCCGCCCACGCAGGCCACCGCCACATCTGGCAGACACCCGAGCTTGTCGAGGATCTGGGCGCGAGCCTCTCGACCGATGACGGACTGAAACTCTCGCACCATCCAAGGATATGGGTGTGGCCCCACCGCCGACCCCAACAAGTAGAAGGTGTCTTCGGGATCGGCCACCCACTCGCGCATCGCGTCGTTGATGGCGGCACGAAGGGTCGCGTCACCGGTGTACACCGAGATCAGCTCGGCGCCGAGCAGCTTCATGCGCTGCACGTTTGGCGACTGCCTGGCCACGTCGACGGCACCCATGTAGACCTTGCAGGGAAGGCCAAGTCGCGCACAGGCGGCGGCAGTCGCGACACCGTGCTGACCCGCGCCGGTCTCGGCGACAACCCGCGTCGCTCCCATGCGCTTGGCGAGCAGTGCTTGGCCGATGGCGTTGTTGATCTTGTGGGCGCCGGTGTGGGCGAGATCCTCCCGCTTCAGCCACACGTCGGCTCCCCAAGCCCGACTGAGGCTGCGCGCTCTGGTGAGAGGCGTGGGACGGCCCACCCACTCGCGGAGCTCATGGCGATAGTCCGACAAAAAGCCAGGATCCGACAGCGCTTCTCGGGCCTCTACTGTCAGTCGCTCCAGGGCGCCGATCAGGGTCTCGGGCACATATCGACCGCCCCAGGTCCCATAGCGGCCACGTGCATCTGGATAAGCGCCGCCAAGCAGCGATTCCCACAACATCCGACAACTCCACGCAGAGCGTTCAACCGTAACAGATTCCGGGGCACGGTCTAGATCGATCGGCTGGCCAGGATCTCGAACCGCGGGCTCTATTCACAGCGAGCGGCGGACCGAAACTGCAGGGTCTGCTCATAACCGAGGGTATACCCGAGGAACCCAACAACGAGCGACACGCTCTCCGCCCGCGGCAGGCTCATCCCTTCGTATTGATAGGCGAGCACGTGCATCTGAGCATCGCGGATGGTCGCCCGAACCGGCCATTTTCCGACTTTGACGGTCCTCGGCCACACCGCGTCGATGCGATCCGCGTGCTCCCCGGCCTCGGGAAATCGCACGTTGACGTGGATCGGCCGATCGTCGGTGTCGGTGACGGGGATCTCCCGCAGGAGCATCACCGCGGCCTGCTCCTTGTCCCACTGGGCGACGGCGGTCTCGGTGCGCCCCGCCCACTCGTCGACCGCTTGGCGAAGCAGGTTCACAGACTTGCCCAGGGACTCGGCGACCTGGACCGTGTCCTGGGACACGCTGATGCTCACCGACTGCTCCTCCCCCTCGGCTTCTTCGGATCGCACCTCGCCGATGAGGGGCACGATGGGCAGTTCGAAGTCCGTCTCTCCGTCGTCCTCTTTCTTCTCCATCTCCTGCTCGATCTCCCCCCAGACACCATCTTTCAAGCGTGCTTTGAACGTGCCCTTTCCCTCGAACTCCTCGTTCCGGGCGGCGCTGAAGAAATCCGGTGGCTGGTGAAGCGTCACGGTCTGGGTGACGGCGCCGGCAAAGTCCCAGCAGCCCTGGGGCCCCGCCATCACGTTGTCCATGCCCTTCTCCCATCGATCGAGGTCGTCGAGGAGCTTCATTGAGGGCGGCTCGATTGCCAGCGCGGCCACGGCGATGAAGAGGATCATGAGTATCTCCGCTCACAAGAGCCGGAAGCGGACGCCGAGTCCGTAGCGATCGATGGGCCCGATGTGGTTCCAGCGGCGGGTGTAGTCGAAGGACAGGCGGAAGGCGCCCAGGGTCGCGCCGACCCCACCGCGAACGGCTAGCTCGTCGCCGAGACCCTCGAAGGGACGCAGTCCGGCGTCGGGGCGATCGGACAACAACCACCTTGGAGCGGCCCCACCAAAGAGGTGCAGGATCTTGATGTCGAGGATCAACAGCGCCCAAGCATCGACCCCGCCGGATGTGGTCAAGGTGCGCTGCGGCCCCCCAAAATCCCATCGATCGGCGGCGATCCCCGGTCCGATCTGTAGGCCAACGACGTGGAACCACGGCCCGGCGAGTGCAGTGAGGCCGAGGGCATACGAGCCCTTTCCGCCGCCGAGGGCGAAGTCAGCCGTTCCCTGGACAGTGGCGGATATGGAAGGTCCTTTGCGGAGTTGCCACCAGCGGCGACCGAGGGAGATCCCGAGCTGGGTGGGGTGTTTGTCGTCGGCGATGACCATGGACAGGGTCGGCTTGAAGAAGTTGGACGCGCCCCACATCTCGCGCTTGCCGTCCTTCCAGATGTCGAGCAGATCGCCGATGGAGGCCTCGTCACCGGCAAAATCGATCGGGTCGGGATCGTCGAGAGCAGACCCGAGTTCCTCGCCCGGATCGTCGGACTCCGGGATCTCGATGACCTCGGGCTCTGACGGTTCTTCCTCTGGTTCTGCGTCCTGAGCGAGCGCCAGTGTGGCCAACAACAAGATCATGGTTCGGTATCCGCTGAGAGTGCCGCCCGGATGAACGCCCGGATTTTTGCGGGATCCTTGATGCCGCGAGATTTCTCCACGCCGCTGCTCACGTCTACGCCCCAGGGCCGAACATATTCAATCGCCGCGCCGACATTCTCGGGCGTTAGCCCACCCGCAAGGTAGATCCTCTGTTGTGCGGCGATATTTCTCACGCGGACGAGGTCGGGTTGCTCGCCGCGCCCACCTCCCCGAGGGCCATCGATCAGGCAAACGCCATCGAGAGCAGCAACGCGTTCGGCCAGATCCGGCCCATCTGCCAGCGAAGGAAGCACCCTTATCGGTCCATCCACGGTGTGTAGGCGCATGTGATAGCGCCATCGCGCCTTCAGCTTCCAGCCGAGCCGCGCGTTGGCCTTGATCGGCACCGTCGGCTTCCAGGTCGCATCCGCCTGCACGACATCCACCCCAGCGGCGAGGACCTGCCGGAGCGCGATCGGATCGGGTTGACTGAAGACCGCGACCTTGACGATGCCGTCGGGCACTGCCGCGAAGAGCGGTGGCGCCTCCTCGGGCAGGATCTGCCTGGGTGACGGAGAGAACACAAAGCCGATGGCAGTCGCCCCCTCCTCCACCGCGACCTCGATGTCGGAAGTCCGCCGAAGCCCACAGATCTTGATCTTCAAACTTCGCCTCTACAATTGCCGGCAGCCTTCATCGCCGCCACCATCGGTCCGGGATCGGCCCGCCTCATGAGCGCGGTCCCCACGAGCGCGCCGCGATAGCCAAGGCGGCCCGCGCCGGCGACGTCTTCGGGCGTTGCCATCCCGCTCTCGGCGATGGCTTGCACGCCATCGGGAAGGTGTTCGGCCATACGCGCGAGGCGGTCAGGCACAACGGCGAGGCTTCGCAGGTCGCGGGTGTTGACGCCGACGAGCCAGGTTCCGGGCGGTCCGTCGGCGAGGGCGGCGGCGGTTCGCTGCAGATCATTGGCGTCAAAAGCCTCGATCAGCGCAAACAACCCAGCAGCCTCGACGGCCAGCATCATCTTCCGCAGGGTCTCGTCATCCAGCATGGTCGCTATGAGGAGCACGCCTCCGGCGCCGGCCGCACGGGCCTCCCAGACCTGGTAGGGATCGACGAGGAAGTCCTTTCGCATCGCCGGTTTCCCCAGGCCGACAGCTGCCGACGCCAGGTGGGCGAGGTCCCCGTCGAACCGATCCGGCTCGGTGAGGATCGACACAGCGGTCGCTCCGGCAGCTCCATAGGATCGAGCACGACTGGAGATCTCGCTGGCGTCCAGAGCAGCGAGGGCGCCCGCGGAGGGAGCGCGGAGCTTGATCTCGGCGATGATGTCGAAGCCGGTAGAGCTCCAAGGCGGAGGCGTCGGTGTCGCCAGTGCCCGCTCTCGCAGCGCCTCCAGAGGCTCCTGTGTTTGGGCAGCACGACAGCGTCGCCAGCTTGTCCGCTGCATCTGGGCGAGCAGATCGCTCATGCCATGGACTCGAGGAGGCGAAGAACGGCCCCACTATCCAGGGCGGCGGCCGCCTTTGCTGTCGCTTCCCTGCCCGAGGCAAAGCCGACGAGCTCCAGGCCCAAGGCGGCGTTGAGGACAACTGCGTCCCGGCGATGACCTGGTTCTCCCTCGAAGATAGCGCGCAGGCAGCTCGCGTTCTCAGCGGCATCTCCGCCGGCGAGGTCCTCGGGCGTGCAGCGTGGGATTCCATAGGACTCCAGGGGATCCACGAGCTCGTAGCGGATGGATCCCGGGGTCACCTCCCACCGGTGGAAGGGTCCGATCGGTGTCGCCTCGTCCCATGCTGGAGCGCCGTGAACCACGAAGGCCCGGGTGAGTTCCATGCCGGACAGGGCGCGGGCAACGAGCTCCGAGGTCTGCCGACTGAAGGTGCCGAGGAGCTGAAACTGCGGACGCGCCGGGTTGGTGAGCGGGCCGAGGAGGTTGAAGACCGTTCGCACCGCCATCGCTCGTCGAACCGGCACGACCGCCTTCATCGCCGGGTGGAAGTGCGGCGCAAAGAGGAAAGCGAACCCGCAGCGGGCGAGGCACTCTCCAGCTTGCACCGCGTCCTTTGGAAGGTCCAGACCAAGGGCCTCCAAGACGTCGGCGCTCCCGCTCAGGCTCGAAACCGAGCGGTTGCCGTGCTTGACGACCCCCACCCCGCAGGCGGCCAGCACCAGGGCAGTCGCCGTGGAGACGTTGAAGCTACCGGAGCCGTCCCCGCCGGTCCCGCAGGTGTCGATCAGCGGACCATCGAATTCGGCGATGAGGGGCCGAGCCGCAGCTCGCATCGCGGTCGCCATGCCACGAACCTCTTCAGGAGTCTCTCCCTTCGCGCGAAGAGCCGCCAGAAATGCCCCTTTCCACGCCGGAGACACGTCTGCAGCGGCCAGCCAGCCCATGGCCTTGTGAGCCTGTGCCTCGGTGAGGTCTTCACTCCTTAGGAGCGCTTCCAAGGTCGCCTTCATGCAGATCCTCCGTCGGGCGCTTATGCGAGTCAGGCTCCGAGCGCCCATCCCTGGATGATGAGGGTCAAGTAGAAGCAGGTCTTCGGGATCCTGAGCAGGCTCGCTACCAGCAGCTTCGGGAACGGCACCCCGGTGAGACCAGCGGTCCAGGTCGCCAGCGCAAACGGAATCGGCAGCAACGCCGCGATAGCGACACCGGTCGCTCCCCATTCCTGGAGGAAAGCCAACATTCCGGGAGCGCGCCTGTCGAGCCACGTCGCCGCGCCGCTCCGTGTTCGCAGGAGCAAGCCCCCGCAATAGCCGACCGGGCCGGCCGTAACGCTCGCAAGCGAACCGACGAAGGCCAGCTTCCACCAGGGTATTCCCATAGCCACCCCGAGGAGCAGAACCGGCTCGTGGGTGAGTGGAAAGGGCGATGCGTCGGTGAAGAGCACCCCGGCAAACAGACCAGCGAGGCCGAATCGGCCGATGAAGACCTCGGCAACGGCAGTGATTGGCTCCCGCAGCACGACGCCCGCTACCCCGGCGACAACCAGGATGAGGACCAGCCCACCGAGGGCACGCCGCAGGAGGGCTGCGTCGACGGTCTGCTTGGGCGCGGGCTCGGACATGGGCGCGGCTATATACCGACGTCGAGAGAGAACCCATGGTCACAAGGCAGATGAACGTCCTCGTCACAGGTGCAACCAGCGGAATCGGCCGCATCTGCGCGCGCGAACTCCACAAGGAGGGACACCGGGTCTTTGCGGGGCACCGCGGCGACCCAGTCCAGGAAGGACACGTGGGGCTGCGTCTGGACATCACCGATCCCGACGAGATCGCAGCGGCCGTCACCAGCGTCGAAGAGGCCCTGGAGGGCGAGCCCCTTCACGGGCTGGTGAACTGCGCTGGCGTCGGCGGCGGAGGTCCAGTCGAGTACACGCCGATGGCGGACTTCCGCGCCGTGATGGAGGTGAACTTCTTTGCGCAGATCGCCATGACCCAGGCTTTCCTACCACTCATCCGGCGGGGACCGGGCCGGATCGTGAATGTCAGCAGCGCTGGTGGCCGCTTCGCGGGGCCCTTCATGGCTCCCTACCACGCGTCTAAGTGGGCGCTGGAGGCGGCGAGTGACTCCCTTCGTGAGGAGGTTCGGCCCTGGGGAATCCACGTGGCCCTGGTCGAACCGGGCGCCGTGAAAACCCCCATCTGGACCAAGGGAGAGCAACACGTTGTGGCGCTGAAGAGCACCATGCCAGCCCAAGCCTGGCATCGCTACGGCGAGCGAATCGAGGCGTTTGCGCTGACTTTTGGAGAGAATCGCACAAAGGGTATCGAGGCGGAGGTCGTCGCCAAGGCAGTCCGCCATGCACTCACGGCCGGCAGACCGCGCACTCGATACCTGGTTGGCAACGATGCCCGAGCGGTATCCCTCGCAAAGTGGATCTTGCCGGATCGTTGGTTCGACTGGCTCCTACGCAACGTGAGATAGCGTCAAATTTCCCGGACGAAGATGTACCAGACCTGCCCGAAGTTGTTGAAGCCACACTTCCTGGTATTGTCGTCCTCGCCCCAGTCGGTGCCATCGCTCTGGTTGGCGTCCTTGCCGCGGTCGTCGAAGTCGACGGTGAAGTCCGAAGTGTCGCCGCAGCTGTCCTCACCTTCGAGGTAGCCCTGGTTCCAGTCGTCGCCTTCAGGGAGGAAGTCCATAGTGAGGTTGTTCTGGCGCGCCGGAGCCGGCTGATCATAGCCGGCGCCGTTGCCCTCGTTGAAGCACGAGTCGCTGTCCGAGCCCTCGGTGATCTCGCGATACCAGTGAATGTCGTAGAACGAGAGGTCAACAGTCATGTTTGCGTCGAAGACGTTGCCCTTGCACGCGAAGCGGATGTCGCTGGTGTCAGTGATGAGCCATCGCATTCCGCCCCAGATTCCGGTGTGGCTGAAGCTGGGGGTCTCCAGGGCAAGATCGGCGTAGTAGAAAGACGCTTCGTCGTTCATCGTGTTGGTGCGCGTCGAGGCGACCAGCGTCCAGCCGCCATTGTCGGTGGTCATGTCGCAGTAGACGTCGAACTCGAAGCCGAGGAGGGGCTCGATCGTATAGGTCCCCGAGACGGCGAGCGGGTCCTTTGTCAGGTGCTCGAGGCAGGAGGCCGGTAGCGGGCACACCTGGTCTCCGTCGAGGCAGTCGTTGTCTATTCCGTCCTCGCATACCTCCATTTCACCGGGGTTGATCGTTGGGTCGGCGTCATCGCAATCGTACCCCCCAGTGTCGGGGGCCGCGCCTGGAACGGGAGCGATACAGCTCGGCCCCATGCCCAGCGGCGGTCCGGATGCATCGCCGTAGCCGTCGAGATCGAGGTCTGGATACCAGTCCGCCGGAGAGCCAAGGAGCGGGTTCATGTCGTCGCAGTCGTCTCGGTTTCCCACGTACAGCGACGGCGGATCACACTGGCTCACGCTATCGAGCGGATCGCCATAGCCGTCTCCGTCCGCGTCGAGATACCACCACTGATACCCGGCGGGATCGACGGCCGCGTCGTCGTCGTCGGTGTCGCCGTTGCAGTCGTTGTCGAGGCCATCGCAGACCTCTGTCGCCAACGGATAGATGTCGGCCTCGGTGTCGTCACAGTCGGTGTCGTCCAGCGAAGTGGGCGGGTTGGCCGGCTGCTGGCAGCGCGTCATCGTCGACAACGGATCGCCGTAGCCATCCTCGTCCAGGTCGATGTACCACACCGTAGCGGTGGCCATATCCAGCGTCACGTCACCGTCGTCCCCAATGCCGTTGCAGTTGTCGTCCACCCCGCCGTTACAGACCTCGGGCGCGCCCGGGAAGACCAAGGGATCCGCGTCATCGCAGTCGAAAGGCGGGAAAGCGGCTGCAACGTAGTAGGCGCCCGGCGACACACAGTCCTCGACCAGGACGCCGTCACCCCAGCCATCGCTATCGGCATCGAGGAACCAGGGAGCGGGATTCCCGATGAGCGGATCGGTGTCATCACAGTCGTCGTCGTTGGCCACGTACCCCGACGTCACGCTGCAAGCCTCGAGCGTCGCCAGCGGGTCGCCCCAGCCGTCTTGGTCCGCGTCTGCGTAGATGGTGGACCGGGTCGACAGGTCGAGGAACGGATCCGCCTCGTCGATGAGGGTGTCGCAGTTGTCGTCGATGGTGTTGCAGACCTCGACAGCCAGGGGATTGATCACGAAGAAGTTGTCATTACAGTCGTCGGGATTCAGTACCCATCCGTTGGTGAGGGCCCCGCAGGAGAGCTTGACGGAGTTGACGTTCCCGTAGCTGTCTCCGTCGTTGTCTCGGTAGTAGGCGGTGGCCGATGCCGGGTCGAGATCGTCGTCCTGGTCGTCTCGTCTGTCGTCGCAGTCGTTGTCGATGCCGTCACAGATCTCGGCTGCGCCGTAGTAGCGCCTGTCATCGGTATCGTCGCAGTCCTCGGTGTTGTCTACGAACCCGTCTGGCGCTTGGCACGCCATCACGGTGCTGGTCTCGATGCCTCGGCCGTCCTGGTCTGCGTCCTGGTAGAACTCGAGGAGAGGCAGCGTCTCGTCGATCGCGAGATTGCAGTTGTTATCAACGCTGTCGCAAACCTCGCGCGCCCCAGGGAAGGTGTCCGCGTCGTCGTCGGCGCAGTCGCCTCCGACCTTCACGAATCCCGGTCCCGGCTTGCACTTGGACTCGGAGAGGTTCGAGTTGCCAAAAGAGTCGCCATCAGCGTCCGGGTAGACACTGATCATTTCATCGGAGCTGCACTGGTCGCCATTACCGCCGCATGCAGTCACCAACAGAAACAGAAACAGGCTCACTCGCATCGAATTACCTCACAGGCCCCACAGCATACTTTCACGATCTGACGCCATTGTCCCGAATTCCTCGCGGACAATCACAGTGACACAGATGTCGCACTTCGCCAGGGGGGCCTTGTATTCCCAAGAAGTCCAGTAGCTGATTACCTTTCTGGTTCCTGGGATTCCCCAAGTGCCGTCGAGACTGGCACGCACTTTGCTGCAGTTGGGGGAATCTGGAGCCTACCATGCGGTCACCTACTCTTTCTGTTCTTGCCATTGCCTTGGGTCTCACCACTGCCTGTGAAGAAGCTGGCGAATCGTGTGAGCTTGCCTCGCAACACGAGACGCTCCTCGAGATCGGCGAAGGCGAAGACAGGCTCACCATCATCGACGACCTCGATCGCGTGCCGGTCTCCAGCGGCCCGCAAGGCGGCAACCACATCTGGGTCGGCGTCCTCACGAGTGGCGTCTCACCGGGACGCCGCGGATCCATCAGCCACGCCGCCCAGGAAGGTCCGGACATTCGCTTCGACCTGATGGACAGCACCGGCGCTCGCGTGGGAGACGGCGGCATCAGCGGCACCCCGCTGAAAGGCGACGAGATCGAGGCCGAGATCGTGGGAGCCCAGCTGTACGTGGACACCTGGAACGAAGACGGCGTCGACACCCTCTACACGATGCGCGCGACCCTCTGGGATCGCTGCGGAACCGAGATCATCACCGAGCGCAGCGTCTACCTGGACTAAGCAAACCCGTGGGCGGCAGCTGTAGAGCTATTCCTTCTCGCCGACGACGAGGAACATCGGCAGCACATGCCCGGCCATGCCCACTCGGTCGAGCGGGATCTCGGCCTCCAGCTCCTTGACCGCGGAGATCACGCTAGCGAAAGCGGAAGACATGCTCAGGCCTGCATTCTTGGCCATCGCCGCCGGATACTTGTTGAGGCGGCGAACCAATCTTCCGAACGGCTGCGGCTTCACGTTGCTGGACGCGTGGACCGCCACTTTCAGAGGCTTGAGTCCGGCGTTCTTCATGCGCGCGGGCAGGGTCGGGCCGATGGCGATTCCCGGCTTGCCGATGGCTGGGACGTCGGTGCCCTGAGTCTCGTCGACCGCAACGCACAGACGGTGAAACGCGGCGTTGTAGGGCCGAAGATGGCCGTCGAAGTGAAAGCACTCCGCGAACCCATCTGGCTCGGCGACGATCATACGGCCGCCGGGCCGAAGCACACGATGGGCCTCCGTAAAGACTGGGCGGGTATCGGTGAGGTTGGCCAGGGCACGGATGGCGAGCACGTAGTCAACGCTCTCGTCATCGATGGGAAGGCTGTCGGGCTGGCCCACGGTCAACATGATTCGATCGACTGCGTGCCGATGCGACTGTGCGGCTAGCTCGGCACGGGCCACTGCGAGCCGCTCTCCGGACCGGTCCACCCCCAGATAGGTGAGCTGCCGGCGATCCGGAAGAAGTGTGAGCGCGGAGAGTGCGGTTCGACAGTACACATCCACCATCTCGCCCGGGCCACCGGCGATGCACTCCAAGAGCATGCGAGTGAAGGTCGCGTCCCACCAGCCGTGACCCGCCGCCCCCCGAAGCTGACGGGCGGTCTGACCCTCCTTGACGGTCTCGACCGCCATCGTCTCCGCACCCGTCACCTTGGGCCCGGCCGGAGTCGTCACGCCATCGATTGTGGCTCCCGTCACGGCAGCTCGCTCTGCCAGGACCTGCTCGTAGCGCTCGGCGCTGATCCCCAGTTCTTCCGCTATGCCCTCGGCAAAGACCTTCTCCGGGGCTGTCATCCTGCCGTCGGCAAGCACCGCATTGATGACCATCACCAGCGTCGGCAGCATGGCGTCTTCGCGGAGGGAACGCATGCGCTTCAGGTGCTCGACGGGCTCCGCCAACACACGATCGAGCGCTCGGAAGCTCTTGATCAGGAACTTCGCCGAGTGCTTGAACTTCGGGTTGTTCTGCATCGACTGCATGTACTTGCGCTTTTTTGCGAGAGCTTCGCGCGCTTCTTCGGAGGTCGATGTTCGCAAAAGACCCAGGTACTCGAAGAGATCGGCGCTCTCGACGAGCGCGCAGAACTCCGCTGCCGTTTGGAGGTCTCTGTCGTCCATAGTTGGAGCTTAGCCCGATCCAGTGTCAGAGGAGTGTCGTTGACACGCAGGGTCGGCCGGCCTGGGCTAGGATAGCCGTTGGGGGTTCTGTTGCGGTTCTGCGCCGTCCACATGCTGATGATGACTGCGACGATCATCGTTGGGTGCCGAGGAAAGATCTGGCCCCACGATACCGACACCGGCACGGCCACCACCGACACCTACTCGACCCCCATCTACACCGATGCGGATACCGACGCCGACGCCGACGCCGATACCGACACCGACGCCGACACCGACACCGACACGCCGACGGACTACAACTGCACGCTGCCAGCCCCACCCACGACGTGGAGCTACCTGAACTGGGTGCAGTCGAGCGAGGAGTTCCAGTTCGACGCGAGCGGGAACCTGACCAACATCGACGAAGTCGCCGGCTGGATCTTCGAGACGCCCTGGGGCGGGCCCGCCAACCTCATCGCGCCCTACAACGCAACCGAGATCGCCGCCATCCGCTTCATGCTCGACGGCGATCTCGCAGTTGCAGACGAAGACAACGGAGCGTTGAAGCGCGTCGGCCTCGACGGCAGCCAGGCCGTGATGCTCGGGGGCCTCGACAACCCGAATTCTGTCGTCGTCCACAGCGATGGCTTCGTCTATACCACCGCCTTTGACGAGGTCTTTCGCGTCGACCCCAACTCCGGCGCCAACACGCGCCTGCTGCGGGTACCAGGTGCCGATCTGGATGGATTGGTCTTCTCTCCGGACTTCACGAAGCTCTTCGTGAACAGCGACGAGACGGGCCAGGTCTACATGGTCGAGGTCGATGAGTTCGGTGTCGCGTCCAACCAGCAAACCATCGTCAACTACGCGCTCGGCTGGGACGATCAGCTCGACGGGCAAGCGATGGACTCCTGCGGCAACCTCTACACGATCCGCACCGACGGACGTGTGTTCCGCGTGCGCCCCGACGGCGTCAGCGAGACGCTCATCCAGCTCACCAGAGGCGGGCCGTTGAAGACCACCAGCCTACACTTTGGCTCGGGATTCGGCGGCTGGGAGCTCGACCACCTCTACGTCATGAACCGAGAGGGCGGCATGTTCGACCTCGACATCGGCATCGACGGCGCCCCCCCGGCACACCTGCTCTAGCGCCGCACGAGCCCTCAGAACGGCCACACCATCGGCACCAACACCACAGCGATCACCATGAACAGGAGGTTCAGTGGGAGCCCAACGCGGGTGAAGTCCCGGTATCGATAACCGCCAGGCCCATAAACCAGCAAGTTCGCCGGTGATCCGATGGGTGTGGACAACCCGGCCGAGGCCGCCATCGCCAGAGCCATGGCGAAGGGGCGCGGATCGTATCCACCGGCCACAGCCGCCGTGAGGGCCACCGGAAAGAGCAGAGCCGCCGCCGCCGCATTGCTGATGAAGGAGGCAAACAAGACCCCGAGCACGTAGACGCCAGCGAGGGTCGCTCGGGGTCCGAGGGGATCGGTGACCTCGAGGAGCGCCTGACCCATGATGGCCGCCGCCCCCGACTCGTCCATGGCGTTGGCCACACCCAGCGCCGAGCCGATGAGAACGAGAACCGGCCAGCTCACTGCTTGCCGCGCACCCTTGAGACCGATGCAGCCCGTCACGACCAGCACCACCAGGGCGCCCATGGCCGCCACCAGGAGCGGAACGTCGATGGCGGCAATGGCTGGAGGCACCACCGCGTCCAGGAGCTCGGAGTTCGTCGCGGCCGGAACGAGGACCAGAGCGAGGACAGTTGCCAACGCGATGTTCGCCTTTCGATACCGCTTTGGAGACTCGGTCGATACGGCCGAGACCAGGTAGAAGTCGGCGCTGTTCTGCCAGGCGTTGCGGAAGCCCTCGGACGCCGAGAGCATGAGCGTGTCGCCGGGCCGCAGCGTGACGTCGCCGATCTTCTTGTCCAGGCGCACCCCAGCGCGATGCACAGCCAGGATCGCCGCGTCGTACCGCCGCCGGAAGTTGGCCTCCTTCACCGAGAGTCCGAGCAGCGGCGACCGGTGCGAGACCACAACCTCGAACAGCCCCCGTCCGCTCATCTGCACATCGTCGACCGCCGACAACCCCGGGAACCGAACGACGAGGTCTTCGACGGTAGACGCGACACCCGTGAACACCAGGTGGTCGAGCGCCCCAATGCGATCGCCGGGCGCCACCGGACGACTGATGCGGCCATGGGGCCGGCGAATCTCGACCAGGAACAACCCCGGGAGCTGCCGCAGGCCCGCCTCTTCGACGGTTTGCTCCACCAGAGGCGAGTCGCGGGCCACCTCCAGCTCCACCAGGTATTGGCGGGCGTCGGCGTGGGCCGAGGAGCTGGGATCCAACCTGTCGGGGATCAGATGCCGGCCGATCGTGAGCATATAGATCAGGCCGACAATGGTCGTTGGAAGCCCAACATGCCCGATTTCGAACATGCGCATCGGCTCGTAGTTGGCGCTCTCGAGCATGCCGGAGATCACCAAGTTGGCGGACGTGCCCACTGCCGTACACGTGCCCCCGAACATCGCGGCATAAGCGAGGGGAATCAAGAACTTTGATGGACTGACCCCGATCTTCTCGCTGTACGAGCGAACCATCGGAACGAACATCGCGACGATGGGCGTGTTGTTCATGAAGGCCGACATCAGCGCGGTCGGCCCCATCAAGCGTGCGAGCCCCACGGTCGGGTGTTGGGTCTGTCCGAAGATCGCATTGGAGATCAGGGTCAACGCGCCCGTCTCGCGGAGGGCAGCAGCGCAGACGAAGAGCACTGCGATGGTCGCCAGCGCCGGGTTCGCAAAGCCGGCCAGCGCGTGCATGGGAGAGACAACCTGGGCAACCACCAGCACGCACAGGGCCAGGAACATGACCAGGTCCGGCCCGAGGCGGTCGCGCGCCATGGTCGCAGTGGCGACGGCGACGACGGAGAGAGTCAGCCATCCACCGGCGCTGAGCGAGCCCAACAGCTCCACCAACATCTCCTTTCAAGCGTCCACTACCTAGCACGACGAAGAAAAAATCGGGCACCTGACGCTACGAACCCTTGTCCGGGCATAGAACAAGTAGGAGAAGCCTTGCCGCCTGTTGTTCCCGACGCCCAGCTCCTCACCCTGCTCATTCGGCGGGCGATGCAGCGCGGGATCCCAGCCGAAGACGCCGAGGACATCGTGCTGCGGGGCTACCACAAGGCGTCGGCGCATTTTGATCCGGACAAGGGCGCCTTTGAGGCCCTCTATATGCGGATCGTGGACAACGACTGCCGCTACTTCTGGCGAAACTGGCAGCGCCGGGAGCGTCGGGATCTCCGGCTACTCCAGGAACCCGGGATCCGAAGCGGAAGCCTGGCGGAAGAGAGAGCAGTGGCCCATCAACGGCGACTGCTCGAGGCCCTCGAGACCGACGAGCGACGGGTCTTCGCGACCTGGGCTCTGCAGCGTCATCTGCCTCGCGGCAAGCTGGTGGCGGCCGACGCAGCGCGCTCCCTGGACATGAGTGTCTCGGAGTGGGAGAACGCAAAACGACGCCTCAAGGCCAAGATTCAACGAATCCTCGACAGCTGGGGCATCCGACCCCGCGACCTCTTTTCGGTGGAAGACGATGAGCGACCCAGACAGCGAACCGGCTGATTTCATGGATGAGCTGTTCGACGGCGTCCGCGACGGAGATCCCCTCGCCGACGAAGTGGAGCACTTCCTCGGCCAGACCGGCGGTCCCGTCCCTGTGGATGAGGAAGCCCTGCGCGCCGCGGTTCAGTCCGCCTCGAGACGCCTGCACGCCGAGACGCCGCAGAGGAGGGTCCGCTGGGGGTGGCTCGCCATCGCCGCAGCTGTCCTGCTCGTCCCGGCGGCACTGGGACTACTCACGGATCCCGAGCCAATGCTGGAAGTCGTCCTCATCGAGACCCCAAGCACACCCGGCCCTGGAGTCCGCATGAGCGACGCTTCGGCGACCGTACAGGGCCGGACGCTGGTGCTGGCCTCCGGAGTGGTTTCCTATCGGCGCGATGCCGAGGTCCAGCCAAATGTGAACCAGGTGCGGATCCCGTCCCTGGACCTGGTCCTCGTCCCCGTCGGAACGGTCTTTTCGGCGGGCGTGCTGGACGATATGGCCGCGATCCACGTCACAGAGGGGCGGGTTCGGGTCCTGCACGAGGGCCGACCCGTGAGCGAGATTGCCGCCGGAAGCTGGGTTTTCGCGACGCTGAATGGCGAGGGGCTCGAGGTTCTCCAAGTCGAGGGCTCCATCGACCCGAGCCGTGTCCCCGAAGAAGACCGCGAGCACGCCCGCACCTTGTTTGCGCAGCTCCGCTGGATGGCGCTCTCCGACGACACTCGGGAGGAGATCCGCAGATGATCTTCTTGCTGCTCTGTCTGCAGGCCGAGGCGACTCCAAGCCTCGCCGATCTGGATGCCGCGGTTCCCGACTCCGAGGCCGTGCTCGCAGCGTGCCGCTCGCGCCAGCCCTGTGACCGGAGCGAGGCCGCTCGTGGCCTGTACACTTTGATCCTGAGGGACTGGGTCTACGGGGAGCCCGTCGGTCCGCGACAGCTGGGCACGCTGGAACACTTCGATCCGACTCTGTTCGCAATGCTCCCCGAAGATGTCCGCACCCTCGCGGGGGAGCGAGAGAGCTGGACTCGACCGTATCGAGGCAAACTATCGACGGAGGGGAGTGCGGCTGCGTCGATCCAAGCCCCCGCACCTGTCGTCCCGGTCGTCGTTCTCCCGGCTCCAGTGCCAGAGCTTCAGACGCCCCCATCCCCGGTAGAACGGGCGATATCCCTTCAGGAACGTGGAGAGATCGCCGAGGCCCGCCAGATCTTCGCCGGCGTGAAGCGCGGGGAGCGCGGCTATTTCGAGGCTCAGTTCCGCCTCGGCCTGATCTTTCGACAGATCGGCGAAACCGACAACGCAATCTCCGCTTTCCGGCGGACCGCCAGAGGCGACACCTACAGGACGGCAGCGGCCCTGCTCCAGCTCGGCGAGATCTACGAGGATCTAGAGAAGTCGGAGACCGCGCGGTCCTGGTACGACCTGGCCGCCATGTCCGACGGCCCCTATGGACAGCGCGCCATGCTGCGATCAGCCTGGCTCGCCCACGAATCCGGCGACGATCACGAGGCCGGCCGCCTCTTTCACTCCCTGGAAGACACCGCAATGCTCGCGGACTTCCCGCTGATGAGCCACCGGCTCCGAGTCCTCTCGGAGCTTCCCAACCCCTAGCGCAGAGGTACGCATGATCACGGTGATCTGGCTGACGGCCAGCATGGCGAGCTACGCCCAAAATTCAGGATATTCCGCTGATATCGAGCTGATTCGACCGCGTTTCGGCGCCGGTGGGATCCCGGGTGCCCAGCTACCCGTGACCGACGGTAAGCTGGCTCTGCGCCTCGGAATCGCCGCCCAGTACGAGCGAGATCCCCTCACCCTCTACGACGCGATCACGGACCGCGAACAGGGAGCAGTGGTCACCAACCGGTCGACCGCCGACATCGGTGTCTCTCTCGATCTCTCCGAGCGGGTGACCGTCGATGGAGTCCTTCCCGTCGCCTTGAGCTGGGGATCCGAGATCGCCGATCTCGCCGCAGACGGCCTCGGCGCCGGGGACTTCTCCGTTGGCACGAAGGTCATCGGGATCAAGAGCAGGATGTTCAACGCCGGCATTCGCGGGCAGCTCCTCCTGCCTACCGGGCGACAGGATGCCTATGCCGGAGAAGCCGGGATCCGGGGGTTGGGAGGGCTCATCGCCTCGCTGGACGTGGGTCCCGCCCGCATCGCAACGGACGCGGCAGTGTTGGGTCGCCAGCGCTTGACGACCGCCGAGGACTTCACCCTCGGATCCGAGATCCACTGGACCTCGGGGGCTCGCCTGGCCCTGCCCGCCGCCACCCGAACCGCGTTCACAGCGACTCTCGTGAGCCGCGTTGGCCTGCAGGACTTCCTCACAGGCGGTGCCGAGAACGCGCTGGAAGCCCTCGGCGGTGTGCAGATCCTGCCCTCCCAGAGAGTGGTCGTCGACTTCGGTGCGGGGCGAGGGATTACCGAGGGCTACGGAACGACGGACTTGCGCCTCCTGTCCCAGATCACGCTTCGATCCCCGACAAAGCGTGGCCCCCTTGTTCTTCGAGATCCCCCGCCACCACTGCCGCCGGAGCCACCCGACGACGACATCTTCATCACGCAGCTGATCGACCCTCTCCCCGAAGCACCGATCACCGTCGAGCCCGAGGTGATCAAGATCCGCGACAGCCTCGACTTCATCGTCAACACCGCCATCCTCCTCGAGCAATCGCTACCCACCCTGGCCGCGCTGGCAGACGCCCTGTTCGATCATCCGGAGATCGCCCAGGTGGTGATCGAGGGTCACGCCAGCCAGGAAGGCACCTATGAGGCCAACTACGAGCTATCCCTCCTCCGCGCACATGCCATCTGGCAAGAGCTGGTCGACCTCGGTGTTGACCCCAACCGCCTCGCCTTCCGACCCATGGGCGAGGTCGAGCCCCTCACAGAAGGCACGTCAGAAGCCGCATTACAGGAAAACCGCCGGGTCGAGTTCCACATCGTGCAGCGCCACGGACCAGACAAGATCCCCGCTCCCGCTATCCCCTCGATCCCCTGGAGCGGCGAGCGAGAACCAGCGGAATGAGGAAGAGCCATCCAAACCAGCCGCCACCTGTCTGGCAGTGACAGAGCCTGGCTACCTTGGGCTTTGGCTGGTTGGTGTAGAACGCAGCTCCCGGCGGCTCCGGCTCGACTGCGTCGGGTGCCATCATCTTGTAGGAGTAGCGGAACTTTTCCTCCGCCGGACCGCCCTGGGCGTGCTGTGAGACCACGAGCCATGCTGTGTAGAACTCGCCCAGATCCTCGATGATCACCTCTCCAGAGAGGCCGTCGACGACGACTTCGTGCACCTCGGACTCGACAGACCCCTGGAGCACCAGCGAGGCATACCACCGCGCCGGCGTGCCCTCTCGTCCACTCGCCTCTCCCTCGAAGCCGACCTCGAGCCGCCCCCCGTCCAGACCGCCGAAGCGGATGTGGTTGTAGCCGAGAGACCACGGAAACAGACTGTTGTCGGGCTCGGTCCAGTCGGTGCCCTTGTCTTCCAGCTCACCGGCGTACAGCTCGCCCTGCCCCGGGTAGGCCAACATGTAGTTGGAGATGGATGACCTGAACCCGACGCCGTCGATGTAGTCCCACGTCGCGTTGCGGATCGCAAAGTCGGCAAAAGCCTCGTCGAAGCTAGAACCCCGCTCCCCCAACAGGCGATCGAACGCGTCCTGGGGCGACTCGTTCGGCGCCGCCGTGCTCCAGGCATCCAAGACCAGATCCTCGTCCGCCATGTGCTCGGACAAGTGGGTCACGAAGACTTCGGCACCGTAGTGATGGGACTCGATGAGTGTCCCGGTGTCCGGGTAGTCGAAGTGGAAGAGTGAGACCCAGGGCAGCAGCGCATAGGCCCCCACCTGTGTGGTCGCGCTGTTGGGCCCCAGCACGTAGTTGACGATCCAGTTTGCGTGAGCCTCCCAGAACCAGCCGGCGTCGGCGTCGTATTCGTAGCGTTCGAAGGTGAACTGGATGGTGTGCATGAACTCGTGAGAGACCACGCTGTCGGGATAGGGCGCGTACCAGTCGTAGAGCTCGATGAGCTGGTCGGACATGACGATGTAGGGATAGCCGTCATCGTCGATCGTGACGTAGCCCCCTTCGAATGAGATCGTCGGCGCCCCGCCACCGGTGTTGCCGATGTACGCATTCTGGTAGTACGTCTCGGTCCCGAAGGGCTGCGGGTAGCCCATCTCGACGACCTCGACCTGCCAGGCCCGCTCCAGGCCGACGCCGTAGCCCGCGACCATGTTGGCGGTGATGTCTTCGTCTGGTCCCCAGCGGATCGCAAAGTGCTCGGTGTACATCACGTTCGCGGACACATCAAAGGCGTCCCGCTCATCGAGTCCCTCGGGAGGTGGCGCCGGTACGGAGGCGGCGAGCGGAGGTGCCGTGGCTTTGAGTTCGAGAGTCTGACAAGGCACGCTGGCATGGGCTGCGACCGCGCTGACGATGAACCACATCACCACTTCCTCCTAGACCAATGTATAAGAACGCCACGATGATGGCGTGGATACTGGTCCTGGGAGCATGCGGCACCGACAAGGAGCCGAAAATAACGGATACTCCTGTCGATGCCCCGGTCTATGAACTCACCGACGACTCCTACACCCTGCTGCAGGGAGTCTGGGAGCCGCTGATCCCGCCGCAAGAGACCGTGGACGCGATCGCGGACGGCTCGTTCGAAGTGTTCGACATCGACCAATACGAGTCCCGCGGCCTCGGCGTCCAGTGGGCTCCCGGCGTTCCCTGGGTCGAGCACGACGAGCTGGCTCCAGGGTTCGTCGAAGGCACGGATCGGCGCAGTGTCGCCTGGATCTGGCAGGCCGCAGATCCGCAGATCATCGACGAGGAATCCCCCATCCGCTTCGAGGCCTACGACGGCCTCTATCGGCCTGGCGGCCACCTGACGGTCCAGGTCTTCGAGGCCCACGTGCGGACCGCGCAGCGAATCAACGAGCTCTCGAGTCGCCCCTATGACTTCGCGGTGATCGCTGGCGATCTCACCGACGGCAGCCACCTCAACGAGATGCAGTGGTTCCTGAAATCCCTCAACGGCGGCTTCATCGACCCGGACTCCGGCGCCGACGACGACCCGATCTTTGGGGAGGGCAACGACTTCAACGACCCCTTCCTCTCCGACGGACTCGATGCCGACTGGTACGCCGCACTCGGCAACCACGAGACGCTATACAACGGCGGCTTCGGTCAGCTCGACGAGACAACCCGAGACGCCGCAACCGGCGCGGAGATCTACGATTTCCCCCTCTTCGCCAACGGTTTTCGTGACGGCGCACTACCCGATGCCCCGGTGGTCGAGAGCGGAACCACCATCGCTGACGAGAGCCGGCTTCCGCTCCGGCTACCGGAGATCCTGGAGATGCTCTACCGATCCCCCGGGATGCCAAAGGGTCACGGACTAACCTGGGACGACGTAGAAAATCAGCGGGGCTACTTCAGCGTCCAGCCCATCGAGGGCATGCCCGTTCGCCTCATCGTCCTCAACACCGTCGACAGCAACGCCATGATCGGGGCCGGTGCCCAGGGGTTTGTCGACGAAGAACAGCACAGCTGGCTCATCGCCGAGCTCGCCGCGTCCGATGAGGACGGAGAGCTGATCATCGTCATGACCCACCATCGAATCAAGGACATCGGCGGATTCTCGCCGACCACTCCCGAAGACCTCGCAGCTACCCTCGCCGCCAGCGACGGCCTCGCGCTGCACATCACCGGGCACGGTCACTTCAACCAGAAGAGCTTGCTCGAGCCCGACCCGGCCGCCGGGATGGGTTTCTGGCAGCTGATGCTGGCTTCCACCGTCGATTTTCCGATGCAGACCCGGCTCATCGAGGTGGTGGATGAACGAAACGGATTTGCGACGATCTACGTCACCAACCTCGACCACAACTCCCCGACCGACAGCCTCGCGCACAGGTCTCGTTCCCTGGCCGCGGGCAAGATGGCGTTCCCGGACCCAGTAGGAGCAGTTCAGGACATAGGCGCCTTCTGGGAGGACGAGCTCGAGGCCCAGAACCTGATCCTCCGCATCGAGCTCACCCAGAAGGTCCAGAACAACCTGGCGAAACACCAGTGGTCGAAACGGATCGAGTCCGAGGACACGCTACTGACGCTCCCCACTCCGAACGTCGAATAGTGAGGCTGGCGGTCAGGGAGCCCGCCGCGCCCACCAAGAGCCAATGGGTTCACCCTCGAACAGGACTACACCGGACGCGTAGACCTCGGCTATGCGTCCCGTGATCTCGTAGCCGTCCGCTGCGAGCATCAACCGAAGCCCGCCGTCGTCGAAGGCCACCACTCCTCCCTTCCACGTCCTTCGTTTCTTGAGGAGCCCACGGACCTTCACCACCGCGATCAGCCCCCCCTCGCCATCGGTGGCGAGGTCCAGCGTCATCGGCTTGCCGTCCAACTCTCCTGCCCAGTCGCCAGCGGACCAGGCGGCGGCCACCTCCGACGACATGGTCTCTTTGGCGTCGGACTCCACGCCGCGGTCGACATCGGGAACGTGTCGAATCATCTGCGTCTGCGTCCTTATGGGCACCAGATCCCCCTGGATCTCGGAGGCGACTTCGCGAGGGCCTTCTCCTGCCACAGCGAGCTCGGCCTCGAAGGAGGAGATCGGCGCAAAGACGACCTCGGGCTCGGAATAGTTCGAGCCCAGGCCCCAAGCCCCAGCCGACAGCGCCATGCTGAGCGCCATCCAGCCTACGACTATCTGGGGCTGCTTCATTCTTCGGGCGGGCGGGCTGGGTGGCGTCGGGCTGCGGACGATGTCGAGGGCGGCGAGCAGGTCCCGTGCGCTTCGATAGCGGTCCTCGGGCCGCTTCTCCATGCACTTGCGGACGACGGCCTCGATGGACTGTGGGATGTCACGATCGGTCATTGCCGAGAACGGGGGCACCGGGTCCGTGACGTGACGCATCGCCATCTTCGCCCCGCCCTCGGTGCTGAACGGGAGGCTGCCGGTCATGCACCGGTACATCACGACCCCGAGGGAGTAGATGTCGGATGCGGGGGTTGCAGGCTCCGACGTCGCCTGTTCGGGCGACATATACGCTGGCGTTCCGATGCACAGGCGCGCCTCTCGCTTGTCCCCAGCGTTCACGAGCGCCACGCCAAAGTCGGCGATCTTCGGCACATCATAACCGATCGAGCCCCGCTGCATGAGGATGTTGGCCGGCTTCACATCGCGGTGCACGATCCCCTGACGATGGGCGTGGCCGAGAGCACTCGCCATGCCTTCGAAGACGCGAAACGCGAGGTCCATAGGCAGGGCGCCATCGCGCTGGAGGCGCTGAAGCAGCGTATACCCGTGCACATACTCCATGACGATGTACGGCTCACCCTCGTCGAGGTGCCCGACGTCATAAACGGTCACGATGTTGGGGTGCTTGAGCGCTGCGAGGGTCTCAGCTTCCTGTAAATACCGTTTCCAAGAGTTCTTTGCGCCCTTCTTTGGCGTTCGCATGATCTTCAGGGCAACGGGGCGCCGGATGTTGGTCTGGATCGCCAGATACACCACCGCGGAGGTCCCACCGCCGAGCCGCGTCTCTACCGCGTACCGACCGTCGATCACCGGCTGACCGCGCCTCATCTGACCTCCCACCACTGCCTTTGACATTTTCTTGAAATCCAGCTGCAAGGGGCGCTGGGTGGGGGGCTACAAACATCGTACCATCTCCAGACTCAGACAGCCGGATACATGGTGGACGTGCCACAGCCTCGAAAGCGCCGCAGTCTCATTGGTCGGAAGCGCCGTGTCCGACGCAAACCGGCCGTTGCGGAGAGCGTCGAGCCGGACGAGACCCTGGAGGCACTCGAGTGGGATGGCGTCGATTGGACCGGGGAAGTCGACGAAGAAGGCGTAGAGATCGGACTCGTAGCCGATGACTGGGACATCCCGGCCGACCTCGAGGTCCTCGAGAACACGATGGATCCGGACTGCCACTTCGAGTCGCATGACCGCGATGACGCCGGTGTCTGGGACGACGAAGTCCCGTCGTCGGCTGGCCTCTCAGAGGCGGACTGGGACGATCCAGAACCCAGGAATGAAGGCTCTTTTGACGCGTTCAAAAAGCTCGTTGAGTCCGAGAAAGGCGCGCCGAAGCGGGGATCCAGCCCCAGGGCCTCGAACAACTACTGGAAGCTCGCGATCGCCGCCGCGGGCGCGATCCTCCTGATCGGGCTCGGAGCACTCGGCTTGTTCAGTGTCGCCGGAATTGGGGCGCTGGTCGTCACATCTGACTCGCAGGACGAGGCGATGGTCATCATCGAAGAGCCGACGATCGTCCCGCTCGTCCCGGTGAAGGTTCAGGGGCTCGAAGAAGAGGAGCTCGTCGAGGAGCCCAAAGAGGAAGCCATGGAGGAGCGCGACGTGCCGCATCCTGCAGCCCCTGCCCACGTGGAAGAGGAGCCCACACCTGAGCTAGAGCCAGAGCCGATTGCCGAAGCCCCGCCACCCGAGCCCGCGCCACCCGTGGTCGCGGAGCCCGAGACCGGCAAGAAGAAGAAGAAGAAGAGGCGGAAGAAAAAGGACAGGTGATCGAGGGTCTACGCCCTATCGACCGTCGTAATCCGACGCGTTCATCGGCGCGGCGATCATGTAGAAGAGCCACGTCAATGGCCCGGTCACGAACCCGATGAGGAACATGCACAAGAAGGCATTGATCATCTGAAGTGTCCAGTAGGACAGCATGATGAACAGGCCCATTCCGAAGCGGCCTTGAACCATGTGGCCGATACCGAAGGTCTGGAGAAAGAAGCCGGGAAGTGCCTCGGCGAGGACGGGCAGGGTCTGATTTTCGCGGGCCATGTGCAACCTCCGAAGGAGATACGCAGACACCTTCAGTTTATTTCCCCGAAATGAGAATCGAGGGGCACAACCGGAGCCTGCGACGGTTGGGCGCGTCGATTCCGACGCGTTCTCTCCTGGATCACGGGCCGGGAGTATGCTGCGCCATGCGCTTCCTTCCTCTCCTCGTCCTGCTCGGCTGCGCCAGCGACGACTACACCCGGCTGTACTTCACTGCCGAGAAGGCTCCCTCCCTGAACTGGGAAGACATCGGGGCACTCGATCACCTGGGTCCAACCCTGACCGATCGCGGTGTGAACTTCGGCGTCTACTCCCGGAACGCGGAGCGCATCGAGGTCCTGCTATTTGAGGATCCCGAGTCGGCTCGCCCGGTCCAGCAGTTCGCGATGACCCGATTCGATGATGTCTGGAACATCTATGTCGAGGGGATCGGGCCCGGCCAGCACTATGGCTACGTCGCCTGGGGTCCGAACTGGACGTACTCCGAGGCGTTCTACCAGGGCTCGCTGATCGGCTTCAACGCCGACGTCGACGAGAAGGGAAACAGGTTCAACCCTAACAAATTGCTGATCGACCCCTACGCCCCCATCCTCCACCGAGACCACGACTGGGGAAAGGGAAGCGCGGCGAGCGGACCGCACCGGAACCAGTCCACCTATGCCGCAGCTTCGAAGTCGGTCGTCATCGACAGCACCTATCAATGGGAGGACGCCGCGTACTGGGAGGCGAGACAGTCGGTGGACTTCCCTGGTCACAACGAGAGCGACCTCATCATCTACGAGGTCCAGCCCAAGGGCCTGACCATGAACGCCGCCTCCAACCAATGGGGCGTGGAACACCCGGGGACCTGGCGGGGCATTGGCGAGGGTGCCAGCTACCTCTCCGACCTCGGGATCACCGCCGTCGAGCTGCTCCCCGTCCACGAGAAGCCTCTCGATGGCGGGTACTGGGGCTACAACAACACCAGCTACTTCGCGCCGGAGATCAGCTACTCCGCAGACGTCGCCAACGGAGGAGAGCCGGCAGCTGCCGTCGACGAGTTCAAGTGGATGGTCGATCAGCTGCACGCGAGCGGGATCGAGGTCATCATCGACGTGGTCTACAACCACACAGGCGAGGGTGGATTGTGGCGCACCAAGCTTTTCTTCAACGACCCGGACGGGGACTTCGTCTGCGACCCCGCCAACGCCGTCAATCTCGACAGCCAGGAGGTGGCGTCACTGCTCGGCTGGCGAGGGCTCGACAGCGCCGAGTACTACGTGCTGGCCAACGCAAACCAGGCCTATTGGGACGGCAGCACTGGCGTAGGCAACCAGACGCGCGCCAACCACACCCCCATGCGTCGGCAGATCATGGACAGCCTTCGCTACTACGTCGAAGAGATGCACGTCGACGGCTTCCGGTTTGACCTGGCCGGGGTCCTCGGCGAGCCGGATACGGCACCCTCGCAGTACTGGACCGATCCCACCAACGAGATCCTCAAGGAGATCGCCGACGATCCAGTCCTTAGGGCACACAACACCCGCGTGATCGCCGAACCCTGGACCACGGCATACGACGGTTCCGGTCAATACCCCTCCTCCACCGACGGCGAGGCAGCCTGGGGAGAGTGGAACGCGAACTACAGAGATTGGTGGCGTTCTTTCCTCAATGACGACAGCTGGAGCCTGAACAGCCAGCAGGGGCTCGACGGCGGAGGCGTGATGACGGGCTCGTCGGACCGCTACAGCTGGAACGGACGCAAGCCGCCTCACTCGGTGAACTTCCTCACCGTGCACGACGGCTTCACCATGTTCGACCTGTTCTCCTACAACAACAAGGAGAACGCTTGTGGGCCGCTGAACCCGGTGTGCTGCTTCGACGTGTGCTCGGCGTGGTGCGATCCCGACAGTGGCGACAACAACAACCACAGCAGGTCCTGGGGCGACGAGTGGACGAAGCGGCAGATGATGCGCAACGCCTTTGTCGGGCTGATGATCTCCCATGGAACGCCGATGATCCTCGGAGGCGACGAGTGGATGCGCACCCAGTACGGCAACAACAACGCCTACACCACCTGGTCCGACAACGAGTGGGCGTGGTTCCGATGGGGCGAGTGGACCAGCCGCAACGTCAACAACACCTACCGACATCGCATGTATGACTTCGTGCGCCAGGTGATTCGCTTCCGCAAGGAGCACGGCTACGCAGTGGCCCCGGCCGACTGGGGCGCGGGCATGCCCTTCGAGTGGAAGAACGCGGCCAACCAGCCCGCCGATGACGCGACCTGGGGCGGCCGGAACGTCATGATCCACTACTTCGACGACGGAAACTGGCCCGACGATCCCGAGCTCGCGATCCTCATCAACATGGAGGACTTCGACGTCTCCTTCGACCTGCCCGGAGGCCGAACCTGGGCGGCCCTCATCGACACCCAGACCTGGTACGACCTGCCGGGATCATCGAACGAACCGACGGGATGGCTGGACGAGAACGAAGCCGACCCCTTCCTGAGTCACAACGCCTGGCTCGACGCCCCGACCGCAGTGCCCGGAGCATCGTTCACCGTGAAGGCACGTTCAATCGCCATTCTCGAGGAGCAATAGTAATCGACGCGCGCAACCGTCGCAGGCTCCGGTTGCGCCCCTCGAAACTTCACTTTAAGTGACACGCTTGCGCGCGCCACACCTGAAATGATTCTGACCCGGTCGCTGCACAAGTACCGTAGGAACTGCGTTCCTACGGTACGTTGTGGTCGACCACGCGCAGAATCGACGCGCCCAACCGTCGCAGGCTCCGGTTATGCCCCTCGAAACTTCACTTTAAGTGACACACTGCGTGCGCCACACCTGAAATGATTCCGACATGTCCGCTGCACAAGCACCGT
>PJEL010000385.1_pt1 | contig 52451 bp, 44 predicted proteins | sample 1853271 | NCBI WGS metagenome assembly PJEL01 (sample SAMN08108733, study PRJNA415343) | Invertebrate metagenome, whole genome shotgun sequencing project. | host: Globobulimina | place: Sweden: Gullmar Fjord | collected 2015-08
GGGTTGCAGTTTTGTTATCTGCTATTCAGTGATTTGGCAGAATCTGCTTGGATATTTACCTTGCTTGCAATATCTTCTGGATTCTGTGTTACTCGTACAGACTTTGGAGAACACAAGTCTGTCTGTATCTTGATACCATGTATTTTCTTATTATCAAGTGTGGTGGTGGATGTGGTCCTGTACCTCAACAGAGCCACATCCTCTATTGTGGACGTTGAGAAACCATATGATCAGGTGGATGAGACAGAGTATGATCCTGATACGGATCCTTTAATGCAACTAGATCCTGATACTGGGCTTGTCTTTGTGTTCTGTACTCTTGTCAACACCATGGTGTTTTTCATGGCATGGTTTTACATGTATGACACGGCCAAGCAAGAATGGGACTCTCTCAAGGAGAATATCCAAGGCCATGAGAATCAACAAATGGTGGTTGACGAAGACGACGAGGATATTCCTGTCTACACAAGTGTACAACAGAGAGATATGGATACGTTGAAAACGGTAGAAGAATGTGTATCTGATAGAGAAAAGCTCAAGATTATGAAGTGGTTTTTTATTGGAGTGTCAGTCTATGTTGTGGCGAGTGTGCTGGTATTCTTCCTTCCAGTGCTGCTGCCGAATATCTGGGAAGCAACGTTGTTAATGCTGTATGATGTGTTGTTGTTGGGATTCATTGGAACGCTGTTGTTTGTATTTAGGATGAGAGATAGTAATCAGTTTGTGTTGTTAGGGTCTGACGAAAATGAAGGTGGTGGAGATCGCGTCTATAATACCGAACTTGGTGTCTTGTAGCAGTCGTCATTCACTCGTGAATATTCTTTATTATTATTAAATATAATAGTATGTGATAGAGCTGTAGTAATACAGTACTGCGACTACCATTATCGAGAGGCTACGTCTCGATCGAGACGTTTGAAATTCAAAACTACACACAAAAAGAATAAACACGATTGTTCGCATTCATGACAGTTTCTACACCACGTATAGACATAGAACCTCGAATGGAAGAACAGGGAGAGGAACAGGGGAGAAAGTTTCAGCTGAAGGCGGTGTTGAAGGACCAAAAAGGGGGGGAGGTCCTGTCTGCGGGGTATTGTAATGTAGAGACGGACCCTGTATGTGATAATCTTCTGGCTGTGGTTTCTGAGAAGATGCTTACCATCTATGATGATTTTCACAAGGGGGATCACGTGGCTGTGGTGGCACAGTATGTTCATCCTGAGGAGGACATGAGTCATATTCAGGCATGTGCCTGGATTCCCGGGTCGCTGGATTCTGAGATGCATCGCAAAAGTCCTAGAATAGCCTTACTGTTGTCTGATGGTCGAATAGCTGTGGTGAATATCGTCGAATCAAAGGTGACGTGTGTTGTTGAGACTGGGGTTGTCCATAGATCTCCCAGTCTCCTTGCACCAGCTACATGGGATCATTGTGATGGACGAGAACGTGTGGTGCTCTTCGATGCAGCGGTAGGTGACGTGTACTTTGTGGATATTGGATCGGAGACTGGGGTGTTGCGTGTAAATGACTCGGCCAGTGATGTTGCTGTCTGTCCGAGAGGAGATGCCGTGTTGGTTGCACAGGGGAGTAGAATTCTACGGGTCGGTCTGGATGGACATGAGTCTTCCAGAGAGGAATTGCAAACAGTATCAATAAGTACTGCAATCCGAGGAATTCTAGCTGTGGATGAAGATAGGTACATTCTGAGACTGCAAGGTTCGTTTCAGTTGTGGGATATTGGGGCTGGTTCTTGTCTGTCAGAATGGAAGGTAGGAAAGGGGGATCAGAGCGCTCTGCCGTGTAGTTCAAACCACGAATTTGGTGTCGTTGGAACTGACGACGGAGATGCTCATATTTTCTCATTGGAAGATGGCAAGGAGATTTCTGTTGTGTCGGTGGTGCGAGTACACTCTGGTGTCGAGGCAGTGGCTATTTCAAAGAATGGGGCACATATCGTGCTTGCTGCTGGAAATGGATTTCTCTTTAGATATTTATATTGTTAATGTACAATAATATTTGGTTTAAATACAATATATTACGGACACGCTACCATAAACTATAATCTGGAGATGCTTCTCCAGCAACATGAAGTGAGGGATCTGCTGCACGTGCCTGGCTGGATCTTGACCTCCTCCTAAAGGAGAAATCCCCGGATGCTTTTTTCAGCTCTTCCAGGACAATGTTTGCTCTATCTCTGATGTATAGACTTGGATCAGAATCCATAGATTCTAATAGTATATCTACCTGCAGCTCCCGCAGCACTGGGAGGAAATGAGGAGCAGAAATGAGATTTTGAAGCAACCACATGGAGGCTTCTCGAATTTCATCATGCCGACTCTGAAGAAACGTGGGTATCATCTCATGCCAACCACTATCTATGACCGAATCTTTTTCTTGTTTCCTACCACTGGCAACATTCACAGCGACATATAAGCATTGGATCACTATTGATGTCCTAGAAGGGTCCGCTTTGACAATATCCAAGCAACGAGAGAGAATAAAATCCAAATCCCAGTGATCTCTAAGAGGAGAAGAGGCCGGTCCGAAATTATGAGACATATTCCGAATTAATATCAAGGCATTCTCCAACATGCATTTATTTTCTACTTGGCAGAAATCTAAGAGTTCCCTAACATTTTCATTTGAGATTATGGCAGATATTTTCCTCTTAATCTCCCTGGTGCTCACATACGCAAGTGCAGTGACACCCAGAAGAGACGTGCATTTCAGCTCCATTGACGACTCTGGTGAGTCGAACATTTTCATAAAATATTCCAAGACTCCTTTTTGTAACAGGGATTCTCTCAAATTACTTGGCTCTGAGCAAAGATTGGCAAGAATGGCAGTTGTATGAATGGAGAGCTCTGCATCATGCGAGTTTTGGGCAACATTCATCACAGCATCTAGTATTCCAGATGTCGCAGGTATGTGGACTTTGAGTGTCTTGACACTTCTTGAGAGGACATGTAAGCACTTGCACGCTGCAAGCTGAATCTGCGGGTCCTCTGAATCCAGCCTGGAACAGACCATTGGCAAGACACCAGCATCAATGCATTGCCTTCTTGCTTGTTCATTATCATCCGAAAGATCCCTGACAAAATCCAATGTTTCAATAGCATATTCATTGCATTCGCCTTCCAAACATTGTGTCAACTTTGGCACTGCATCTAGATCAATAAAAGTAGACCCAAGTTTTGGATAGGCAAGAGTAAGCAAATGCAATGGCCGGACAGCCTCCAGCCGATTCTTATCCAACAAAGATATCAAGTCAATTAAGGTCGCCAACATATCATCCTGATATTTAGCAGCATTATTTTGATGGCCTATCAATACAATACATTCTGACGCTGCAAGGTGCAAGTCCAGATCACCAGGCTGTCTCATTTTTGACCGTAAATTTCGAATCATGGAACCAGCATCCAAAACTTGCGCTGCGTCGGTTGCGCGCATAATATTTTGAAGTAATACGAGACTTTGTAAGACTATATTTTTATTTGATGAATCCAACAAGGACGTCAGCATTGCCTCATCGCAGATTGAAGCAATCTCACCAGCACATTGCTCAGAATCAACTACACACGAGTTCAAAATACCAAGTACATTCAACACATCAGACGGAGCATCTGAGTGTAGCTGTTCAACCAAAGATGCTATGGATGCTTTATTCGCACACAGAGCATCCCCAAGTGATTTTGCACCTCCCTTTGCTACGAGTTTAAGAGTCCACAAGAGTTGTCTCCCAACAACCCATCTTGAGTCGAGCTCAAGAACACGCAGCAGTATTTCCACCCCATCCACAGCATGCAGCTCCAACACTCCTTCTTGAATACTGCATAGGCTACCAATAATTTGCGCAGCAGTGGAGAGTATTTCCTCGTCTGTGCCTTCCGTTTCAAGCACCGTGAGAAGAGTGCGAATCATGCCTTGGTGGATACATTCCTCCTTTACACTTTTATTACAGACAATCCGGCGTTTTATATCTCTAAGTCCTTCTAAAGTAGTTTCCATAACGTAGTATAGGACCAACCGTATCACAAGAGGACAATTGTGTCACGGGTGGAATTTGTCTCGACGTTTGTAAGAGCGAGTGATACGTCTAGACTGCAGTTATTACAGATACTAACTTAAATTTTAAACTAAACTTTCGTCTAAATTTGTCAATATATCTGAGAATGCGCCTGTGATTGAATATTGATAGGCACTTGTCAGCTGGTACGAAGACTGAAGTGGCTGTCCAGACACAGTATTTCCTTGGAATGCAGTCAAAACACTCGTGTTTGTAGCCTGTGGGTATCCACATGAATCCTGACTATATGTTTTATAGGAAGTCTCTTGGGAGAATGAGATACATTGTGTTTCATTTGATCCACAACTATTGCATCCATCAAACATGAACCACTCCAGACCTCCTGGAACAAGGATACCCTTGTCTAATGATATGATTAGACCTAGCTTGGAAACATATCCCGACTGACCAGTTGTTGTATCACTGAAACTTGCTATATACATGGGTGGAGAAGTAATATTCCCTCTGAATGCTGTGATACTGAGCACTTGGCTTGGAGACTTTGCTGCATCCTGAATGAGTTTTGTATGATCACCAACCAAGGTGTTGATGACATTCAGGTCAGCCATGATGTCTGTTTGTACAGTGAATGTTCCGAAGACAACACCGTTATCTGCTAATCGTTTGTTATAATCTACATCAACCTTGACTACTTCAGTTCCATTGTTACTCGTGTCGATAAAGGTGACATTTGAACCCAAACATGGGTTTAGCGATGGAATATTGCGAGTATCCCCTGGCTGTGTTACATTCCTGCAAATATTCAAGAAGATGTGACGTATGTTGAAGATTTAACAAGGTAAAGAGAGAGAAATCGACGCACCAGTCCTCCCACAACCCTCCAGGCCAGTATGCTATTCCTATGACATAATCATTCCCTATATTCACCGGATTATAGTCATACGGAGTACATGGATCGAATTTCTGATATTGTGCGCCAGTTTGACCGAAGCATCCTGCTTGAAAAAGCAAGAAAGCGACCAGCATAACGTGGCAGAACGACCAAGGAAGTTGTGTATGACACGCCATGATAGGTCCGTTTCCAACCTATCCTGCCTCGTTGAAATAAATATTGACAGTAAATAATAAGAAAGTACTCATCTTGACCTGATTTAAGGCCAAGGAACAGGTGTGAAATTATCTTGGAGTGAACGCAGCTCGAGGATCGATCCTCGCGCGAGCGCGGCAGAAGATCGATAGTTTTTTTTCAAATTGATTGGAATTCAATTGAATGGTAATCCAGGCATTCATCTGTAGATTTTCATTATTTTGTTCGTAAAACGGTGAATCAAATCTCATAATCCATCCCTCTCGCTTGGAACTCTGTCAAGGGTGATGGCATGACATGTCAACAGTGCAGTTTCCATGCCTCTTTGACAGATGATGATATTGAAGACATCGTGGTAGGATACTGCCAGTAGTAGAAGTCGTGTCTAGTGCATAAATATAGTTGACAAAGGATGTCAGGGATATATAACGTCGAGCCACCGACAGCTGGCAAAATAGTCTTGAAAACAACCTATGGAGACTTGGATATTGAACTTTGGCCAAAGGAAGCACCCCTGGCAACAAGGAATTTCACCCAACTGTGCATGGAAGGCTACTATGATGGTTCAGTCTTTCATAGAGTGGTTCGTAATTTCATGATACAAGGAGGAGACCCGACTGGTTCGGGGACTGGGGGAGTATCTGTGTATGGTCGACCATTCAAAGATGAATTCCATTCCAGATTGTTGTTTCGTCACAGGGGTATTCTTGCATGTGTGAATGAAAATACACCAGATTCAAACGGGTCTCAGTTTTTCATTACATTGGATCGGGCGGAGCATTTGAATAGAACGGCAACAATCTTTGGCAAGGTTGTAGGGGATACAATACACAACCTGTCTCGATTCAATGAAGTAGATACTGACCAGGATGATCGTCCAGAGGATCCCATTTACATTGAAAAAGCAACGGTGTTGATATCTCCAATGGAAGGAATAGCTCCACGAAAAGGAAAGAATGTTTCAGAGGAGCAGACACTGCAACAAGTGGACAAGGGGAAGAGGATTCCACAAAAGAATGCAGCATTGATGTCATTTGATGAGGAAGAGTTGGTTGATGAATACGAGATAAAACCAACGAGGGTAGTAAAGGATGATGTCTCTATCAAGAAGACTGTGGATACCTTGCCTGTCCAGGAGGAAGAAGAGATTCTGCCCCCTCAAAGAGAGGTGGAACTACCGCCACCCCAAGAGGAAGAGAGGACTGTCGTCCCTGAAAGCCAACCTGTGAAAGAGATGAAGAAGAAAAAATCTTCTCGTTCTCTCGTGGAGGTACAGCGTCAAAAATATGTGGCTCAGATGAAGGAACAGAAGATAAAGTATGGGTCCAAGAGGAAACGAGAGCATGACACATTGAATAGAATAAAAGGTTTCGCAAAAGCCATATCCAAAAATGCGCAAGAAAAATTGAAAACGGCGCAAGAATCACACAATCACCCTGATAAAGTGGTGACAGCACGATTAGATGATATTTTACACCATGAATAGAAATTTTATACCATTCATTCAACTGAGATATGATGCTGGCCACCAGGAAGGAATAAAAGGATGTATTGATGCTCCAGAAGACTGAACTTGAAGACTTTCCACGAGATCCCCGTCATCTCGAAGCACGCTTGCAGTTCTCATCAATGCAAGTCCAAAACCATCTACACACATTGACCGCACAGTCCCTACTTTTTTCTTTGTCTCTGCATCAATGATGTCATCTCCTGGAGAAACACATTCCCCTATATTCATTCTAAACGGCATGATGCGTTTGCGTATCTGCCCCTGATAATGCGTTCTGGCCATCAACTCCTGCCCTATATAACATCCTTTGCTGAAACTAATCCCATTCAGACCATCTAGATTATATTCCAGAGGGACTGATCCCTCTGGGATCTCGTCTGGACCTTCAGCCACGCCTAAAGAGAGCCGAAGTTTTGTATATTCAGAGACAGGAATCACCCTGGCGTCTTTTGACAACTCTCGAACCGTATCCACAGATACACCCCGGTATCCAAGGACTGATCCAAGCCTGGCATCCTCGCCAAATCCATCACCAGAACCCCCGAATCGCGTCATGACATAAAATGTATCCGAATCATCTTGAATACGAACGCCACTTCTCAATGAATACATCTTGAGCATCTTTACTAGAGAATCCTTTCGTTGTTGGGCCACATCCACCACAACATGGTCATGCGCCATCCTATGCAGAAAGACATCATACAAGAAGCGTCCTTTCGAATTCAACATATGACAATAGACATTGGGATTTGATTCTGATAATAATGACGTATCTTGTGTCACCAAATTCTGTAGAAACCCAAGAGTGCTTTCCCCTTGAACTGAGACGGCACCTCGTTCTGCTCCAAGGTGCACGACACCTGGTCCTGGCGTATTCTCAGAGTAATGGGCACCCCTACAAGAGGATCCATCCGAATGGAACGGCACGTGTTGTCCACCAGAGTAATTCTCGAATCTCCAAGCGGATTCACAGAGAGAGAAAATTCCATGTTTACTACTACAAGCAGTGCTGGCTAGAGCAGCACGAGCCCTCCAGAGAGACGATGATACCATGAAATCTTTATACGTCTTGATATATATAATACATTATATCGTTTGCTCAGAATGTGGGTGAGTATCTATGTTGGTTTGTTCGCGTCGTTTCCTTTTGATTCTCCAGGGCAACGAACGAGTCAAAGAGAAAATGTACCATCTTACAATAATAAAATCATATCAAAATTTACAAAGCAGCTGTGTATCTCTCGGCAACTTTGTCCCAGTTGATGAGATCAAAGAAGCTGGAGATGTAATCTGGTCTTCTGTTCTGGACATCAATGTAGTAGGCATGCTCCCACACATCCATGGTCAAGATTGGTGTGTTACCGTGAACCCATGGGTTCTCGGCATTTGGGGTCTTGGTGACCTCGAGCTTCTTGGAGGAAGCGTTCACAGAGAGCCAGGCCCATCCAGATCCAAACTGAGTGGCTCCAGCAGCCTTGAAGGCATCCTTGAAGGCATCAAAGGATCCAAAGTCGCGGTCAATGGCAGCAGCCAAATCTCCGGATGGCAATCCACCCTTGTTTGGTCCCATGGATTCCCAGAAGAAGGTGTGGTTGACAACCTGAGCAGCGTTGTTGAACTCAGCACTTGGAGTTCCATTGTTCCAAGCCTTCATCATAACCTCCTCGATGGTCATCTTTTCCATGTCAGTTCCTGCAATCTGACCGTTCAAGTTGTTCACGTATGCAGCGTGATGCTTTCCATAGTGGAATTCAAAGGTCTCCTTGGACATGGTTGGCTCAAGGGCGTCCATAGCATATGGAAGCTCTGGCAAGGTGAAAGCCTTGGTCTGGACGTTTCTCCTGACGGAGGAAGCAACCTGTATGAATAATATAGTATAATAGTACATGATGATCCAATGGGCACCCACAGTGCACTATTTGATATCTTGTGATCCTTCTCTGATCACAGAATGCAGGCTGGTGATGGGATCTTCCTATAACGCACCTGACGAGTGACGATGGTTCTGAGAGACTGTGTGATGGCAATCATTTTGATAGATAATTAAAATGTACGAGGTAAGACAATCAATGTGACCGAAAGAGAAAGAGATTAATAGAAATGAGAGGTCAAGAGTCGTGGTAGTCTCCTATACAGTGGTAGGACGGATTCGTTGGTTTCAGCCAATTGTAAAAGTATAGTACAAATACACGTACGACAGATGGTCGAGTCGTTCATTCAACATCAATGATGATGCATGCATGTATATTCAAGGTATACACCTTGGAAAAATTAATAATAATAGAGCAAGTATGGCGATGGAGGCAACCCGAATGCCACAATGTGGTCGGGGTCCCAGACAGACAGGGCCCCAGGCTCTCCTCTTTTTGGATCCCAAAATGTCACGGTTTCCCATTCCATACACGCTCTCAGAGATCGAATCACATTCCTTCACTGTTGCTAGTCCATGTATACATACTGATGATGATTTGGCTCAATTTCTACGGGGAGCAAGTGCACAAGGGTACCTGTCCTTTGTCCTCTTTTTAAACAAGAGTGTCTCTGGCGTTTCGAATAGCAACGCGACATCGTCGAAACCGTGCATCCTTCACCTCGTAGATATGTTACAGACTATCAGGTCCTGGGTAGAGGATATCCCTCCATTAGATAAAGATGCGGCTCCACAGAGGCGGTTTGGAAACCCTGCATATAGAACATGGGCTGCCAAGGTGAGTGAGGAATCTCTGGGGCTGATGAGGGCACTCGTTGAGACTGCGCCATTCCATCTCTCCAAAGAAAAGATTGAAAGCATTGCCATGGAACTTACGTCGTATTTTATCAACGCATTCGGCAACCAAACCCGAATTGATTATGGGACTGGCCATGAGACCTGTTTTGTGGCCATGCTCTACTGCATGGCCAAGCTTGGTCTTCTCGAGGAGCACGATGCCAAGGACATTGTATGTATCGTTTTTAAAGAATACCTTGATACAGTTAGAAAAATACAACGGGTGTACTGCTTGGAGCCTGCAGGAACTCGAGGCGTGTGGGGGTTGGATGACTACCAAATACTATCCTTTTTGTGGGGTTCATCACAACTCGTAGATCAACGGACGATACAACCATCAAGTATTCAGCAGATGGATATTCTGGAAGAATATTATGAAACGTATATGTACATAGGGTGCATAAAATTCATCCGTGATATGAAACTAGGACCATTCCATGAGACATCCCCCATGTTGCATGACATATCAGGAGTGGAATCCTGGCAAAAGATCAATGGAGGGATGATCAAGTTGTACATGGGAGAGCTTTTGAGTAAAAGACAAGTGATGCAACATTTCTTAATAGGTTCCATGATTACATTATGATGAATGTTTCATGGCATCCATCATGCTATCAAACACATCAGGAAATTGATACAACATTGTCAGAACTTTCATATACTCTTTAATTCTATTTGACAACCCTTCTTGCAACAAGGAGTGCACTTTCTCTCGTATATGAACATTATTCTCCGACCCTTGACGTGATTGGTGTTGTGGCCGCAACAGGCATACTGTATCTGCCTTATTTTCTTCTACAATACGCACACAGGTATCAAATACAGCATCAACATGTTGCTGTATCATATCAGCATCCTGATGCTGGGACACTTCTTGAAGAATGTGCTGAATCATACCCATCACTCGCTCCATATGCCGTTCTTCGCCTCCTCTTGGTGTTGTCTGACCATGTATATCCTCTGGTTTTTGAGGGGATGGCGTATTTGAATGCACATATTGCTGCATGAAATAATGAAGAGGAGGCATCACAAATGACATGGATCTCTTCTTTGCAATATCCGATGTCCGCACAAGATGTACTCCCAAATCAACCTTGTCAAATTGTACTCTACATGCATCCTTTGAAAGGGTCAGAATAACTCCATCATGAAGTTCCCGTTGCACTGGGTGAATAGCTGTCACACCCTCCCCTACAACAAACGGCACCTTGCCGTTTCCCTTGTCAAACACGCTATCCCTGTATCGCTGTAATTCCATCCTACTATCATGCAAAAACGCCTCTGACAACCGTCGTGGCTTCTCACTGCCTCCCACCAGTGATAACAATGCCCACCATTCATGCCTATGAAGATGGTGCACCTGCGAGAGTCCAAGATCCTTGAGAACGCCTACAAGCGGTTTCTCCCGAAACCACGGCGCATCAGTCTCAGAGTAGAAGAATTCTCGCGTGATAAACGACATGGGCGTCGCATGAGGATCACGCTGCCCGGGTTGACCCTTTCCAGACGTCATACGTTCCATTGTCCTCTGTATCTCAAGAACCCATTCCGGCAGCTTTTGCTGCATCTCTCGACGATACGGAGATGCACTCTCTGACCCAGGACGTGCACGACCCCCGGGAGACAACGCCCCTTGCGACCTCTTCCGCTTCCCCGGAGACCCACCCTTACGAGGATGCGTCGGCCCACCAGCAGACAAGGACAGCAACGCAAAAATACCATTCCTTTCATCATCTTTACTAAATTGTCGTTCGAGGTCTTCGACCGTAGAAGGACCTGACATGACGTTGTAGAATTTTTTTAATGATTGTGAATTTTTTTAATTCATGTGTTGTTCATTCTCCACGTGAATGAATGAATGGATGAATGAATGCATTAAAATAAAAAAAAAACTCCTGGTGTATGTGTACGTATATAAAAAAATATAAAAACGAAATTCCCAGACCTATGGGTCCCTTTCAAGTACCCTCCTACTTGCAAGTATGAAGCATTATGCATCCAAACAGACGTTGTTGTTTACCTGTATGTAAAGGTGGCACCTTTCCAAAGCATGTGATGATGGATAAGAATCTATATAGATCGATGCAACACACACATTGATGGCTTCATCTACAGATTCATACAAATATATCAGTGGTGGTGAACTACACCCTTTTTTTTTCCTTCGAAGGGAAGAAGGAATTCTTCTTCCGAGATCGATATCATATGGTGGGGTTGCACATGCTGATGTATATATACAGAGTAATACTACTACAAATCATTAAATACACTGTAGATTCATCTATTACATACGTGACATAATGATACCACTCTCGGAGCAATGGTACTAGAAGACCAGTTGATGGGTATCAAGAATGTTCTCACTCGTCATTCTCGGATAGCAGTACTAGTATATATTCATTCATTCATTCATTCATTCATAGTATAGCACGGGTACTATAGTAGTAGTATACCACCACTACTACTAGTGTCAGAGAGACAGTCTCTCCCAGTTTCTCCTAGTTTCTCTCTTTCTACAGTAGCAGTAGGACTACGACTACTACGACTAGTAGTAGTAGATATGTCTACTACTCCAGCAAAAAGACGGTGGAAAAGGGTACTTTTTGAATCAGAATCAGTCGTAGCTGATAGAAAACTGGCATGCTGTATTCCAATACAATGTGGTGAAAACAGGCCACCTCGGGTGCTGTTGGTTTCTTCTCGTTCCACGCCTCCTACGGGAGATGGAGATTTGAAGAAATCCCTGGTATTTCCCAAGGGTGGATGGGAAGAGTATGAAACACTGGATCAAGCTGCTGCAAGGGAAGCCTTTGAAGAGGCTGGTGTTGCTGGGAGACTGGAGACACCCCACTTTGCTGTATTTGAATATGATTCTGAAAAGAAAGATCAAGGGATATGTAGGAATAGGATTGTATTTGTCTATGTATTGCATGTAGAGGTTGAACATGATGATTGGCCTGAGAAGGATGCACGGAAGAGGTACTGGATGGAGCTTGGGGATGCAGGACATGGTTTCCTGAAACATGACTGGATGCGTGCTGCTCTTGATGTCCTTCTGACAGAAACAAATGGATGGACCAAGTAGAGTTATATATTCAATAGAAAAACTATTTTTGTAATGTCGTTGGTGTATAGAATGTCCATGACGAATGATGTTGATTTCTAATTCTTTTCTCGCGAGCGCTCGTTTCTAATCATTCTTTTCTCGGGTATTCGTCGTATTCTTCAACACGTAGAGAAACAAAATAGCCTAGATTACATTAAAAATAGCAACAAAATAGTAGCAGTAGGATGATGGAAAAGAGAAAGTCAGAAAATCAACTGACCAAGGATTCCGTTCCGTCTTTGGAAAAGGGTGATGGAACAACTGTAGATGGGTTTGAAAAGGCATCTGAAGATGTTTTAAAGACTAGAAAAATATGCAAGGTAAAAAGAGGAGTGTCTGCTGGGGCACGTGCTCCGTCTACGCAGAATCCATTTGCTGGGATTGCTTTGAAAGTTGCAACGCAGCCTGTGGATACTGGCAAGGAAGAGATGGCTCCATTGCACCATTCAGAGAACAATGAAACTAAAAAATCGTCGCTTGGTGGATTTGGTGGACTGGCAAAGGGTGGAGGAGGTTTTGGTGTGTTTGGAAAGGGTTCTGGGGATGCCGTGAAAACAGGCCTGGCATTTGGAGGAGATGTTGCAAAAGAAAAGGCTGTGTTGCCTGTATTTGGATCAACGAAATCGTCTCAGGAACACGGGAGGGAGGAAGCTGTCACGACTGGAGAGGAGGAGGAGGATACATTGTATTCCTGCATGGCATCATTGTATGAATTTGACACGGGTCAGTGGAAAGAAAAAGGAAAGGGTATGCTAAAGCTTAACAAGCACAAGGACAAGGGGACGATACGACTCATCATGCGGCAACAAGGTAATTTGAAGTTGATGCTGAATGCTCATGTATGGGATGGAATGAAAATCACCAAGATGGAAGAATCGAAAGGTATCAGTTTTTCCTGTATCAATCACCTGACAGACGACTCTGCAAACACATTGACCATGTTTGCTGTTCGGACAAGGGATGCAGGAGCCATTCAGGGTCTCTGTGAGGCTCTTGATACTCATTCTTCAAAGTAGAATGTTTCCATTGTTGAACGAGTATTACAAAGGCTCCTAGACCTAGAAGCATGTATGTGTCATTGTAACTATTCATCCATTCATTCAATACAGAGTTGAGTTTCACGGGCATGTTACACCATGTTTGTTTGTGGACCTGATGGTGTGGCCCCTCCACTTGGACCAGCCTTGGCCCGTGTTCCCATGAAGGACAAGACTGTAGATGCCGACCACAAGAGCCAAGTCATCCAACTGAATGCACACGAGGCACCAAGCCTGCTGTTTGACCCAACTGACGTTGTCGAGATTGTAATTGCAGCAGCAAACCAGAAAATCCACCACAGAACATTCACAACCAGCTCCACCAGACGAACCGTCGGACTCTCATCCGCATTGATTGCATAGAGAATGATAAACACCAGGCAAATAACCATGGATGTCACACCAGTAAAAATCTACAGATAGACACACACGTGTGTGATAGAAAGAACAGCACATGCATACTCACGTGTGCAACGGTTGGTCATCAACATCATGTGCTCATGAGCCATCACAACAACAACAACACGTACCATGTAGTTAATTTTGCTCATAGCATCATCATAGCCATCATCCTTATCATATTCAGCGACCACAGCAAACGCAATGATTGAAAATATCAACTGCAACGTAATCAAACCATGAGAACAAGAATCCACACGACCCAGAGATCAACCGTCCATCAACCGTCTCCAATGTCGTCAACCAAAACACGTCAACCATTCCAGATTCAACTGATCGACGACATCACCACATACAATGAATTTATGAAACCTACCTCCACTGAGCGTAGAATGTAATTCACGAGTTTACCACCCTGTGCCATCGTAGAGAGACTCTCGGCAACAAATGACGTGTACTCTACGTATACAGACGAATGAACGCAAGGGTTTTTGTCAACCGTATCACTTTTGAATATATTATTCTATTTATAATATAGTGAGGATGTATCGTTCTCACCTCTTGACGTTGGACCACAAACGTGATGACGCAGGCAATCAAGATCTTGATCAGCTATAGATGATGGCATGCATATGCATATGCATCGATCCATGCAGAGAAGCACTGCGCAGTGATCTATTCATCTAGATAACAAGGGGAATGTCTTTCTGCTGTTGATATAGACGTCTGATACAACAATACACCAACACAAGACTGTACATCATCATCATCATCATCATCTGTACAGAATTACTACGTAGTAGTAGGATTGACTACATGACAGTGTTTCATTCGAATTGACCATGTACATGTGGACCCATGCAATCTCCATGCATGCAATCTCCATCCACTCGTACTTGTGGATCCATCCAACAATCTCATGTTTACCATTTTTAATAAAAAATAACATCTTGTTGATGGTATTCGTAGAACGAATAAGTAATTGTATACATACTATAGTGTGTAAGACTTTTGGTTATTAACCATTTTAAAAATACATACATGACGAATCAAGTGACATGCTGGGTACTACCATCTGTTTCTTTCTGTTTCTTCTTGGAACGACTCCTCACGTGTTGTCATCATCATTTGTTACTGTTGATAAAGGAACGTTTGTTCTTCCTGGAACAACAACAAAAGCAAAGACAACGGATGATACGCATTCTCATCGAGAATTTCCAGTAAGTGGCTTCAACCTCTGGGAGGCTGTCGAAGCTGGATCTGGTGCGACAGACCGTCCTTCTGGTTCTCCAGTTGTTGGTACGGAATATCTCAGGACTGTATTTTCATCGGCTCAAGAGGATGGATTTAGTGTTATTCGTGTGTTTGCTCACGGTGTGACACCTGAATATGCAAGCATGGATGGTGGTGGATATGGAGATGAGCGTATGCTGGTTGGTCTGGATACTGTGGTTGCCCTGGCACAGGAATATGGATTGAAATTGATTCTTTCCTTTGTGTCAAACTGGACTCCTGCTGGTGGTGTGGATAGCTTTTCAGAAAACCTAGGGAAGACTCATGATGATTTCTTTCAGAGTGACGATGTCAAAGATGCATACAAGAACTGGGTGACATCTGTTGTGGCAAGGACAAATAGTGTGACTGGGGACACGTATGCAGAGGATCCCACAATCTTTGCGTGGAATCTCATCAATGAGCCTCAATGTCGTACATGTGAGAAAGGAACGTTGCAGAAATGGATTGAAGAGATGTGTATCTTTGTGAAATCTCTGGATGACAATCACCTTGTGACTGTAGGAGAGGAGGGGTACTACTCTCTGACGGATGAATCGCTCTCTGCAAATCCTCAGCACGGGGTTGCAAACTGGGCACAAGAATGGGGTCAAGATTTTGTCCAAGACCATGCATTTGATTGTATTGATTTTGCTACCTTTCATGCCTGGGTGGATAACTGGCATGATGCAGAAAATCCCAGCGATGATTTATCCCTCTTATTTTTCCAGAATTGGATATCCCAGCATGTACAAGATACCTCGAGGTACCTCAAGGGTAAGCCACTTGTTCTTGAAGAGTTTGGGAAAACGAATACACCTGATAGAGATGAATATTTTAAAGCTGCATATGAAGCTGTTGAACAGAGTATGCAAGAGGGAGGTCCTCTGCGAGGTGCGTTATACTGGCAACATTATGTGCCAGGACAGACAACGGAATGGTACGAGCAAGATCCTGTCAGAGGGCCTTGGGGTGTGTACAGGGAAGATTCTGCACACCAATATGCTGTTTCAAATGCTGCTGCTGTGAAAGCAAAAATGAATAGATACATTGACTCGTAAGAAAATGAATCGTAGTATTACATACGTACATACATATTTATTATTGCTTTTGGAAATCGGGCATGAGAGGTGGACTGAATTGATCAGACTGGTCATTCAACTGCTGCTCTGTACTCTGCGGCTTTGTTTCTCCGTCGTTCGAGAACCACGAAGAAAACCATCCTTGCTCTGTACTCTGTGGTGGCTCTGCACTGACTGTTTGTTCTGATCCTGATGATGGAGCCGGTCCAGGCATGTCCATCATCGGTACAGGACTTGGTGGTGGTGCTGTCACTCGGGTAAGCAAGATTCCAACTCCTTCAATCATTCCTAGTAATATTCCACCAAATGCAGCAGATTTCATAGCAGATCGCAGTCCTGTTCGAAGTTGCAGGACTCCTCCAGTTAGAGCTGCTGCTGCTATGCTATTCCATGGATCCTCCTTCTTTCGTACTGCAACCAGGGTACAATCAAATGTCGAGAAGAGACCTCCCCACACTGCGAAACTTCCTCCAATTCTTGGAGCTTCTCGTCGAATCGATTCAATACCTCCCTGGAAGCGAGCTCCACTTGGGCTATTCTTCATACCCTTCAAAAGGTGCCACAAGCCACCACCCACGGCACCCATGCCAAATGCACCACCAACATCGTCTAAGATTCTATCAGGACATGGTTCCTACAATCAAAACACATAGAGTTAAATCCAATAGCCGGTGATCGAGGTTCCCCCACGGCATCGACAACCACGACCGACCGTGACAGCGGCAAGACGTACCCTTCCATGATCGACACTAGGACCTCCTCCTGACATGATACTTTATAGTGAAATAAATATAAACACGATGCAGTGTGGTACGTATACTACTAGTAGTAGTTCTAAGGATGGAATCGACAAAGAAATACACTCTGACACGGTTCTATGTTCACAAAGATGGCTCTTTCGTCAATCTCTGGTGCTATTTTCTTCTTTGTATACAAATTAAATGATATTTTAGAAGAATACTACTGTATGCTAGAGGACGTTCAAACTGTGTTGATCATATACTTGTTTGGAAAGAATTCTGAAAGAGGATTTGAATGTGGAATTCTTTGTACATAGTATAGATCGTACGAGTTACATACACTATGTTTATAATCTAGAGGTTCTTAATGTATCAAGATACAAGGAATCAACTCCAGATTCGCGGAGAGATACCAACAAACCAGTTCTGGCAACCTCAAGAATACCATATGGTTCCAGGATCTCTTGTAATGCTCGCAGCTTCTTTTCTTTTCCAGCGATTTCAATGGTCACTGTCGAACGACTAATGTCACACACGTTTGCTCTGAAAATACGAGCTATATCAAACACTTCTCCCCTCTGGATGGTATTGCATGCAACCTTGATCAGCATGAGCTCTCGTTCAACATGTGGTTGATTTTCTATTTCGTCAATGGAAGCTACGTGAATTAACTTGTACAGCTGTTTGATAAGATTTTGTACGGATGCTTCTCCGACTGGAACGGCGATCGTTATCCTACTCATCCCAGGAGCCTCAGAATTTCCCACAGCAAGGGAGCGGATGCTGAATCCACGTCTGGCAATCACACCAGTCACCTCATTCAGAACACCAGGGACATCTTCTACATTCAGAGAAAGGATCTTTTCGTACATCCTTTTGTTTGGAATCGGAGCATTTGTGTATCTCGCATCGAGTATTTCTTCCTTTCGCTCCAGTAAAATATCCTCAGCATCCATGGAGTTCATGGAATTCATAGAGTACACACCCAACTCTCTGTGGTGGTCACGAACTTTAATGGACCGACTCCTGACATCCGACGACTCATCAATCTCATACCTTGACATGGGATCGAATAAGTATTCTCCACGATTGATAGCTATTCTTCCAGTTCTGGAGAACTCGATAATTCCAAACTTGGATACATTGCGCTTGAATGCTGCAATCTTTCCCACATCTCCTGTCAACATTAGAGTACAAGATGTCTCTCCGACGTCCAAAATACGAGCTCTGAATATTTCGGCAAGAGTTGTCAAGTCTGCACGCCCCTCACCTGATGGAGCCTCAACTTTAATCAGCACCAGCTCCCTTTCTATATGGTCAATGTCGGTGATATCCTCTACGTATCTCACATTCACCAACTTTGCAAGTTGCTTGGATAAATTGGAGATGACAGAGTCAGTTCCAGTCGCGACAATCGTAAACAGAGCTTTATCTTCACACAGTCCCACGGCCAGAGATTCAATATTGGCCCCACGACGAGCGAAAACCCCAGCCACCCTATTGATCATTCCAGCTTCATCGGCAACAAACACAGAGAAAACGTGCTTACGAACACCCTCGTCTAATTTTGCAGACTCATTCACAAACACATCGTATGTTTCGCCATTTTGACTCGCCAGAGTCATCATGGAAGACGACGGTTGCCGCGAACGTTTCAATGTGGGTGCACCATGGCGTTTGCCGACCACCAAGCAGGGCACGACACAGGCCGTCTGACACGCATCTACAGTCATGTAAATGAAGTTATAGATCTAGTTAGAGAACGTAAACAGGTATAGAATATCATTATATCGACAGATGAGGACATACCGTGGCGTTGAGTGAGTCCAGCAAGTCTGCCCCTGCAGCTGTTTCCTCCCAGACTCGTCATTTTGATTCGATCAGCCAATAAACAAGGTTAACAATGAAAATGCTGCTTTATGTAATGCCATTTTAATGGAAATGTTGCCGTTATTATCCATACCATTCAGCATGGTCGAAAGATCGATGTAAAAAGTTATCTAGTTGAAATAGTTGAAACCAAAACATAGTCACGTGGTTTCTGAATAAGAATGTTGACAGTCTCTCAGCCTCGTGCTGTGTGAAAATAAAAATATAGCATACATGGAAATGTAAATAGCATATTTACTGTGCAACTTTTGCAGACTGAAAAAACCTCGTTTGGTTGTTGAGGAGGGGTGATTTTAAAATTCAAAGAACTATTCACGAGGAGAGCGGCGGATATACCTCGGAGCATATTGAAAATAAAATTATTGCTGACGGAAAGATGTTTGGTACGCATTGCTACATGTCCCTGTTGGAACTCTTTGGTTCCCTGCAGCCTAGGCCTTACTTGTTTTCTTACGGTACGCCTTGTAGGTCATACTATACCCACTGTATCCGGCCATACGGATCATGATGGTAGCTATGGTCTGGATCAAGATATTCAACCAAGCTTGGCTCAGGAATATCTTCCTTTTGATGAAGAGATTATGCAGGATTATGAATCCATGTTTCCTGAGGAGAATTTGCTCGATGCACTCATGTCCTCCAGTGATGATGATGATGAAGATGAAGGAGAAGACAATATAAATGGTAATGGGCTGGATAAGGGACCAGAGTCTCCCAGAATTTCTTCTGCTGCTGCAGTGAACACCATGCAGCAGGCTTTTGTGCCACAAAGAATGCCATCCCCTCCTAAACAACAAACACTAGATTCCTCGAGAACTCGACGAACACGAAAAAATCAGGAATTTGAAGCGATTCAACTCGATGACATTGAGGCTTTGTTGGATGTTGATGATGCTGAAGAGATGGAAAATTTTGGCAAAGTTTTTGATGATGAAGAGGAGTACCAAAAGTTTTTGGAGGACTTACATGCAGTAGATACACATATTAATGGCGAGGATAGTACACACGATGATTCGGAAGATGAAGATTTTATTCAGGAACTGAAAGAGATGTTGGAAAACCAGGTTGATGATTGTTTTGGTGGTGCATACAATCTCTTCTCATCAAAACCCCTGACATCGGAAATGCCCATTGAGAAAATCAGCTCTTTGTTTCGAAAAAACAAATCTGAAGAAAATAAACCATCTAAACGAAAGCCAAAGCAACTGCGGAGATCGTTGAGACTCAACAAGAATGACAAGAAGCTGTATGCAGCAAAACTAGCAACCAAGAGGAATTATCTACCACTTGCTCCATACGCTGCTGCTACTCATCACGGCAACATGAAAGACCTGGATACTCTTGCGGTTGTTATGGGGCTCCCGATGGATTCTGTGTCGGTTCCCTCAAACCAGGTTCCCCTTCCATCTGAATTCCAACCTGGTATGTATCAAGCCTTGGCACACCATGTCCGCTGGCGAACTCCCCTGCCGAGGTCAGTTAGGAAGTTGCATTCTCATCTCATAGCATCAAAAGAGAATATACCACAAGATGGTGCAACCGTGAAGAGGAAGAAGAGCGTTGGATATTTCACGGTGGAGCAATGCAGCATTCTTGCTGATCAAATGAAACAACATGTGCAAATGTTGATCCAGGTGTATTGTATGTCATCTTTACAAAATGATGTGGAATCAATGCAATCTACAAAAAACATCTTGCTTAGATCTGGAGACACTTTAGATATGCTGAGAAGGCTAACAGGCGATGTCAAATATTCTGAATGGATGCCCTGTATCAGATCCATCATGGATCTAACTGAGAGTGGTGATCTGAGTCTACATAGTCACATCGACTTGGAAAAAACACCAAGGCTGGATATTGCTGCTAAGATTTGGAGCGGTTTACCGTATCAGGTGCTTCGAGCCATGGCTAGTGTTAGAGTAATGTTCACTCCTCAGAGACAACCGATGAGAGACCCTTCCATGGGGGTAATAACATCGCAGATGAAGTTTACACCAGCTGAAGATAGACTATTGGCTTGGGGAATACACAAGTATGCGTACGATTGGACGACAATAAGGGAAAAGTTCCTCCCCACCAAGAAGGAGGAGGAATTGAAGAATCGGAAGAAGAATAAAGTAGGAGCCAGCAAGGCAAACATCATCAAGGATGTGGTAACAGGCATCACAATGCCGTTGACACCTGCAGAAATTCACCTAATAGATCAGGCAATGCATTACTATGGAAAGCAAAAGGGGAAATGGGACGATATCTGCAGGGAACATCTTGTATATAGGGAACCCAGAAACTTGTCCATGTTATGGGCACAGCACGTAAAATCTCAACTTGGAGAGGGTGGACCGCGTAAGGAAATCCGTAAATTAACATCATAAGCATATTATTTTATCTTTAAGGCACATCTACTGTATCTTCATGCTTTCAGTGAGATATTGTAACAGAGAAACTTGGATCATTACCACCTTCCACCTACCCGGGAGGGACAGGTCGGATGCGTCATGGGGTAGGGCGAAGACGGTTTAAAGAATCGGCAGCACCTCTTGATTTCCATTAAATATATTCATATAGTAATAAATAATCGTTTAGATACTTCTTATTAGCTTGTCATCGCGGTGACAGCCCATTTTTGCATACAGTGGCTGCTGTTGTGACCTCACTTAACCTTTTGGTGTTTCTCGCGGACAGTCAGATTCCATCGCGATTGTGCTAGCTAATCTACAATATTTAATTCTTAGAAGGATACAGACCCCTAATTGGACGTTGAATCGGACGTGGATTGGGGGACAGCAAGGGCAACTTCACTGAGTTGGCATCTGAGGTAAACTTCGATTTTAGAAATTACATACGGCTTTTGCTGTTATGAATGCAAGTATTATGGCTTCACCATCAAAAATTGAAGAGAGTGGGGCTCATGCAACGTCGAATGGGTCTCCTCATATCCCTCTTGACGATTCCGAAGACATTCAGGTAGAGCAGGACCCGGAAGGTACGTCTTACCGTGTTGCCTTGTGACGATTCAGGTGATATGATTTTACATTTCTTATATTAAATTTTCCGTGATTTGATTACAGGGAGATTCTCTCGCTACGGTACCGTCGCCGGTTCTGGGAGGTTTAAAACTGTATACAAGGCTTTTGACGAGAAGAGAGGTGTTGACGTGGCCTGGAGTAAGATTGCTGCAGATGACAACTCGCTGTCAGCATATCAGATTGAAAAGGTGACAGAGGAACTGTCAAATGGACTCCATTTGGATCATCCTCACGTGATTAAAATGTATCGGTGTTGGTCTGATAGTGAACAGCGGTGTATAAATTCAATAACCGAGTACTTTACGTCTGGAAATTTGCGTGACTATAGTCAGAAACATAAGAAAACATTAGATATCAAAGCAGTGAAGAAATGGGGCCGACAGATACTTCAAGGGCTTGCATTTCTCCATCAACAAGATCCTCCCATTGTGCATGGAGATTTGAGAACGGATAAGATTTACATCAATGGATACAACGGCGAGATCAAAATAGGGGACTTAGGATTGGAGGAGCTTGTTCCTCGACGATTCGAACCCGGAGTAATGCCTGAGGATGAGCCAGGGGGAAACCAGTATACAGAATCAGTTGATGTTTTTGCTTTTGGGTTGGTCATGCTGGAACTCATCACCAAATCTGTCTTTGATAGGAAAAACTTGGTGTGGAACGATATGCTAGAGCATGTACAAAATGAAGAAGCCAAAGATTTTATACAACAATGTCTTGCAAAATCGGATGAGAGAGCATCTGTTGCTGAACTCTTGCGTCATCCTTTCTTGGTACAGTTCACCCGAAAGGCTACTGTGGATGGATTAGATTCCACTCTTGAGAGGCAACGAACATCCCAATCGGATGATATTGCTTCGAATCGCCGGTCTGAAGATAATGGCAAATTTGAAGGCGAATTTGATCAGTTGAGATTATCACCAAGGCCAAGCACAGACAGAGAGAATCCAAGGGTTGACATTTGCGAAGCAGGTAGCATTAGGGGTGAAGACTACTTTTTCCAATTTACTGGCAAAATCAAAGATGGAAAATTACACTTCCGCTTACATATGCAGTATGAAGGGGATGACTCTGGTGATGAAAACCAAAATGGCAGTTCAAAGACAATTGATTTCATATATGATCCAGAAGAAGACACGCCTGATGAGGTCGCTCAGGAAATCAGCTCGGAATTTAATCTGTCTCCAACTGATCAGGATATCTGTGCAGCGGCGTTGAAAGAATGGCTCGCTGACCAAGGGCCTGACCCTCATCGGTAACAACAACCATAATAACGATTGTAACAATACGCATTCTTCCTCAGGATTACAAAAATAACAAATCTTTGACAACGTCTGCCATCGCATCATTCCATGACAGAGCCGCGAGCTGATTTCCCCGCGCTGATATAGATTTGAGATGCACCTGTGGAGCATCAACCTTTTTCCTCACCAAACACCCACCTGCAACTACCTCTGACAAACGGGACTCCTCTACTTTTTTTGACATAGAGTGCTTGACTTTTTGAGCCACTTGTTTAATCTCACGAATTACAATCGAATCTCTCACCGTATCATGAGAAGACTCGTGAGTCAAACAATCTGCCCAGTGATTTCTTTTGATCACTTGTAGGACAAACTCATCCCCACTAGACTTGAAGAAAGAAGACCCTACTTCATAATATTCATGTGCATGAACCCCATATTCTTCCACCTTTTCCAAGGGAATAGATTGTTGAGATTGTGTTGTCGTATTTCCAGAGTGATTTTCTGGAAATGTGCGAAATCCACCTATTGCCACCTTTTCCGTCTTGATTGTTTCATGAGGATCAATCACCACCGCAAGGAAAGGATCCTGGTATTGCTGATTAATCTTCTGTGTATTCACATCTATTCCAGATAACCAGCATCCATATCCAGGATGACTGTGGTACCAACCAACCACATAATCAGTATTTCCAGACAATTGCAGTGTCTCTAAAAAGTTGACAATATATTCATTTGCTTGGGACTGAGCATTCACTCGTGTCTCTGTTCCTTCTACAGGCAGAGGAAATACACTCAGCACATAAAACACCTTGTTTTCTATCTTACCGAGGAGCAACCCCATCACCTCCAAATCACCTCCCTTGAAAGCATGCATTGTCATTTCAACTGTTGCAGTTGCAGAAAATGCCACCCTACACACCAGACATGACCAGCATGAAGATCTTGGCTGTATTCTAACCACTGAAATAAGACATGACATACCTAGTAAAATACTCTGGATCTCTCAACCAAGGTCTATCATTCGATTGAGCAGGATTGACGGATTCGTGTCCGTATAATCGGTCCACATTACCCGAGTCTCGACACTGTCCAATCACAGGTTCTCCATCGAGTTGCATCTCTTTCATATGTTCATCCATGTTCATATCTATTTATTACTATTGCTATCTACGAATAAGAGACTTTTTCTCTCTTGAAAGAGAAATCTATCTTTTCAAAACGTGTTGGAACCTTTGACAATCCAACGACAGTTTACCATAACAGAGACGACTCGAGTCAATCATTTACAATATATTATCATTCCAAGTTTCTAAAGAGGATGAGATGCCACGGTAACGACAAAAATGATACATTTTCCAGTTTAAATCTGGTCCAGATTCTCTGCAGGGACACAACTATGGAGAAAGATCCACCCTATATTGGGTGGGTCCACTCTTGCTAGAGTGGATGTGTTTCCAATGTTTCTGAATATGGAGGTACACATCTTATGTATGTACAGACCATAATGATATATATGTCTGTGCTACGAATCGCATTCAGGATCAGACAGCAAATGCAATATATAAAAGGATTGCCAGGAAAGGTCCTTGTATGATATCAGAGGATTGTAACAAATTCGGCGGAAATAAATATATCGATATGACTAATTAGCAAAACAGTAAAAAACAGTAAACAAGTATACAAGACATGGCAGTGCCGGAGCAACAGGTAAACCTGTAGCTGATGCAGCATGCATCATACAGTAGTTGGAGCATTCTCTTGTACCTAGAAAGAATTTGTGCGTCACCTGATTGATTATACAATGGTATCATAGCTAGCATTCGTATGGTTAGTTTTACCGATTCTTGGGTGTATCATCCGTTTTTCGAGTTCTTTATATCGCCACCCAAAGCACGGCCCTGTCCAAACAACAAGGTCCTTGGCACGGTGTGTGGATGTGGGTGTGGACATACACGCCCACCCACCATGCATATCATTAAATATCATACTGTCGTAAGAATGGTACCTGCACACTTCCCTGGAGTATTATTCTGACCTTGTCCTCAGTGGTGGCGGTCACTCTTGGAAACTTCTGCAGACGACCCAGCACCCTGGTGTTGAACATGGCCAGGTCCTTTCCTATTCCCGCGCTGAACCAGCGGGACGACATCACCTCCGACACGGTTGCCCTCTTCTGGGGATTGGGTTCAAGCATGCGTGTGAGCAGATCATAACACTCTGGGGACACCCCGGGGATCGCACCTACCGAGCCTGTCGCCCCGTCCTCCAAGGCAAACTCCAACGAGGGGTACCTGCCAGACAGCATCACATACAGCACCACACCACAGGACCACACGTCTGACTGGCGACCATCGTACTCGTCATCTGCAACGTTCTTCGTCACCTCGGGAGCCATGTACATGGGAGTGCCGAGCCTCGCATGCGCTACAGCATTGGAGATGTCCTTGGAGAAGCCAAAATCACATAGCTTGAGGATCATCCTCCCATCCTTGCTGGACGACAGCAACATGTTCTCCGGCTTGATGTCTCTGTGAATGATGTTCATGCGGTGGCAAAAGTCCACGGCGAGAATCATCTGCTGAAAAAGCCAGCGCGACTCTTCCTCGCCCAACCCGTTGTTGTTCTTGATGTGCGAGAACAAGTCCCCATGGTCTGCATACTCCGTCACAAGAACAAGGTGGTCGTCGGTCACAAAGATCTGTTCGAGCGAGATGATATGTGGATGCACAAGCCTGAAGTGGTTCACTATTTCGCTCTGTACATACTTGCTCTTCGTAAGGGACACGTCGATCATTTTGAGAGCATGCCTCTTCTTCCCGCACAGGTCCTGACCACGCACGACAAACCCGCTGGCTCCCTTGCCCAGGTACTTGATGAATCTGTAGAGATTTGGAGAGTCTGTGATCTTTCTGCCCTCATCGAGTTGATGGGAGTGCTCGAGGTCTGGCAGCGTTTCTTGCACCTGCAACACCTTGCACTCCTCGACCGTAGCATCCTTGTCTTCACCCAGCACGCTCTTGATACACTTCAATAATATCATATAATGGTGTGTATCCTTTTATTTATTACAAATTGTATTGTCAATTTATTTAATGAAAAAAACGTTTGAAGAGTATCAGTTCGGGATCGGTGTTACTATTATTGTCGCAGATTTGCCTCGTCAGCAGATCGGCTCGACTCATGATCATGACTAGTCATGAGTCAATATCGAGCAAGATCTCGATTGAGTCAATTTCGATCATGCAAGATCTCGAATCTCCAAGATCACTCATCAGTGGCCACACTAGAAAATAAATAACAAGTATTATATTACTAGTAGTAGTATATATATATATATATATACACTGTAGTCAGAAAGAAATTTGATTGGCAAACTTTTCACAAATAGTATTGGAATGAGGCAGGATGTACATATATATGGTACCATGTTCACTCTGGATGATCTCACGCCCGTCGTATCTGATGGTATACTACTACCATATGCCATCAGAAAATACACTACTGCATCGTTCAGTGTCAATAATTGCTTACACGATAGATACCGTTGTATCATAAGTACATACACATATGAATCTGAAGATAAACTAACCTTTCTGGGCTTTCTTGCCTGATCAATTGATAATTTTGAGCAATTCTATGTCAAATAACAATGTTTTATCCATCATCCCTTGGTTTTGCAGAACGAAATCAAGAGTTCTTTTACCTGAAAAAGATCCAGGTTCTGGTTTATATCCTTTAAACCCCTTGTCTGGATCTGGATATCCAATCTCTGGCGGAACAAGAATTCTACGAATACCCCCTACTTTCATCCCTTCAAGAGCTTCATTAAACGCAGGAATAACACGCGAATCTCCAACCGTAAATCTCATAAAGTCTTTTTCATCTCCTGTGAATGACCCACCACGTGGTTTGTTACGTGCCTCGAATATTCGACCATAGTATCCGATGGTCACCCCACTCCAGTCAACGACGACAGTGCTTCCAGTCGACGCAGACATATCACCTGAGCCCACGGCCAAATCTTTAAACTGAAGACCACTGTCTGTAAGAGTGAAATCAGGGTATATTGTCCTGCTTTTGCCGTAATTCTTGTCCTTTAATGCCGGCATTGCTTCCATCGTTGATGCCGCATGTCCCGGTGTCGTCGACACCACATGTATTCCCAGAAGAGGGATTGTTGAGAGCAGTATTCTCCTTCTCGATGATTCTTCCGTCATAGTATGACACGAGATCCCTCGATTCGACCTGGTGTTCATCTGAGGAGAGATATGGACGCGTGTCCTTTGAATGCTGACATGTGAAAACATGGTGATGGAAGGTACATCCACCACCATCACCCAATGTACTTATTACGCTTTGTAATAAAATCAAAATAGTATTTATTAATTGGCTATGAAGACTTTCTGAACATTCAGAGGCTCTCCATCAGGTATTGATACCAGGGACACCATGGTGACAGAATATGTTTGGCCTGGTACTGTTGCAATAGACGATGTACAGGTGAAGACGACATTCATCTCGACAATGTACTCTACTGATGCATTTATTTCTTTCCGACAGGCTTCTGTGACCTCTACACTCCTCATAGCAAGCTCCACATTTGGTGCACAGGCTAGAATCTCTGCCTTTAGTGGGGCAGCAATGGCATTGATACTAACATTGTCATCCACCCTCGTTGGATCTCGAGGATCCTCTTCTGCACTTGGTGCAGGAGTATCTGGTGTCGACGGTACATCTGCAAAATACTTGACCGCTACTCTGGCAATTGTCGTAGCATCGACATTCGGAAGTTCCATATTTTCATATCCCTCCAAGTACTGGCTCACATTCCTTTCCTCCCAGTTGTATTTCTCATATGGACCTGAATCCTCTGCATGATTTTCTGCGATAGAAGAGCACGCAGCTATGAGATCAGTGGCATTGATTGCAATACTAGAGTTCCACACAGGCATAGGTGGAGGAGAACATGAGGATAATCTGACACATAAAAGGATCAATCCAATGAAAAATATCATCATTATTTTCAATACGCTACGTGTATGTACTAGCTGGCATGAATTAATGCCTGAGAGAGAAGAGTCAACCGTAACAACAATAAGGAAGCATATGAGAACAATGTCGTTTCTCTCCGTCTATTCAAAACAAATCTTCCGATGATGCTATACAATTAATATAATTATATATTTCGTGACATGTGTAATGCATATGCATCCGTGAAATTCCACAGAGCGCGTTCCTCGTGATGTTTTCTCATGTTTCTTGGATTGGTCAACAAACGTCTGACACTCTGCCATCTCTTTACGTAAGCGCCATTCTTGCCTGCTCCTCTACGAGATTGGCATCAAGGATATACAGTGCAGGGAAGCCTGGATAAAATCTGTATCGACTACTATTACATTCGGGAAAAAATGAATAACAACTTGTGTGTCATGGACTAGTATAACGTTCTTTGTAACTTGCTCTGTGGGCACTGACAACAGATCTGAATGCTTCGACAAATGCAGTGGCACCTCTTCCAGCAGCGGCAGCAAATACACCGACTCCTGTTGTAGAAGACTGTGTATTTGAATCCAAGACTGGCCGTGATCCGACGCTCCAGTCTTCTGATGTTTTCCGAGAGTGTGAAGCATGTGATACTTTGGCCTTCTGCATATCCGCCCCGTCCAAATCCTCCAAAGCTGCGCTATCAAAGTCCATGGCCAATGGAATTTTCCTTGGCTGTCCATTAGGTGCAAGTACTCTCTTTGTAGATGATGGAGGAATATTCTTCTCAGCAGCAACCTGTGGCGTGCATTGGTTGGAAAAGGATGTTTCTCCCTGCTGCTGGGCAGGAGATGACATCAAAGAGGGCATTGGTGCAAACGTAGCATCCTTCTCAGGAGTTTGTATGGATCCGGAATTTCTTGCATCTGCGTGTATCATGTACTGGGGTGGCTTGCCCGTTGCTTCTCTGCCAGTGGCAGATGCTGTTTGCTGATGATGATGCAATCCCATCATGTCAATCGTTCTGGAAGTCGCAACGATATTGATAACGCTTTGCTTAGCAAATCCATCCATGGCCCTGCTTCTTGCCAGCTGGCCTTGCTGACGCATGATGGCTTCCTGGTATAGCAGATAATGCTGTTGTGGCCCAATCACCGACCCTGGCCTGCAGACACGAATATACCCCATGGCTTCTTCTGCTGTGAAATCATAGTGCTTCATCATATAGCAACAAATAAGTACTCCTGTTCTTCCCAATCCAGCTTTGCAATGCACAGCAAGGGCACCTGGCGCATTTTCTGAAATGTCCAAGAATTTTTTCAAAATGTTGTCAGAGGGACAGGTTCCATCTGGAAAATACAAATCGTGGTGGTTGATCTTATGCTTTGAGAAGCGCGAGCCATCGTAAAGCTTTTTATTCAATCTCACCACAGATTGTATATTATTTCTGTGAAAGTATCCAACGTAATCCTCTGGGGTAAAGGTTCTCCAACCTCCAAAATTCTTAGACTCTCCATATGGTCCTGCAAATGCAAGAAATTTCCCGGGGACAATCCAATTCATGTCACCATTCTCGACCTGTTCATAATATTCGTATTCTTCATAGTCAAACACTTCACCCTTGTGCCAGTTTATAAACCCAACCTTTTTAGCCTTGGCCATTCCCTTGAGGATTTCTGCCACCCCAAGGGTATATGATGGTACTCCACAAGAGGCATCTCTGAATCCACAAAACGGTTCTAGGTGGGCAATCATATCATATGCTTTTGAAGGGGTCATATCCAGGTACAACACCAGATATATACCCATGAGCACAGCAGCATTGGCTCGTTTGTGTGGGTGTGGTCCAACCACAACATATGCCATTTTTGATTCTTCCTCAGCCCTTTCCACCAAATGAAGCATCCTCTGACAGAATTTCCATGTTTGAGCTAAATTACAAGGACCAAAATCAGCACAAAAAGGCTCATAGATGAGGTCGTTGTCTACCCAGTAGTACAGACTCCCATCAGGAATATGACTGGCTGGTGTTGCTGGGTTTGTGGAGAAATGCAAGTGTAAGACACCAGGAATTATGTCAGCCTCACCATCCATGATACAATATCTCTGTTTTAGAGGCTCTCGATATATCTGTACGTAATATGGGAACGTCCGAGTCAGTGGTCAGAATAGCATCTAACGTTGGGAGATGTCACCCAAACTATCGGTGCCACGATGACCTCACGCATACGCCAAAAAGATGGTCTCTTAATGCTTATATATGATTATATAAAATGTTCAGATCCCTTTTCCGGGCCTGGAGCGAGACGAGCAGGAATTCCACGTACCTTTATACCGTTCCAAAATGAACAGATCTATGATACGGTATATCTGATATTTGAGGCCTTTTGTCTCTGTTGGGCACCCAAAACTCTGGAAATATGTTCAAAATACTTCAAGGTATCAAAGTATGGCGTTAAGTCTCCGGGATCTATAAAGCACTCTTGTGAATCTACAATGTGCTATGGGTTGTTGACCAGGCCAAAGTCTCTGTAAAACGAAATATAGTACCTATATTATCGCAGAATGTTTCTCATATACCTATAAATTCAATTTAATGGTAGTGCCCCAGGATTGATTCACACATGAAAGAGTTTCGTGAGGACACCTTTGCTGGGTCGAAATAATTTTGGGCGCGACCCTCCGCATTTGGGCGCCACCTGCATGGACATACCACCTGCATGGAAGGATGCTCTTGCTTGATCCTCTGGGATCCAACCCTGTTCAGAGATGCTCTGAAAGTTTCTGTGAAACAGCAGATCTGTCCCATCCTTGAGAATGAATAGTAAAATATAACATACATGCAGTATGTGTGTGTGAGAACCTTCAAGTGCCTCTGCAAACTTGGGGAGACTGCCACGAAAAGTATGATTCTACATTGTTCTCATTCACAATTATATTTATATTACTACATCTACGTTATATGAGATGAATATCTGATACATAAAGGATCCTTTCATGAGAACGGATGCAACCATGTTGCATCCTTTCGACTCTAGAATTCTTTCGAGTCAATCTCGCAGTCTATCTTGTTTCCGTACAGCAACCCAAAAAGTAATACAAAATATTTACTCGAAAAGGGTCTGCACTGGTAGTCGAGGTAATGGAGAGGCAGTTTTGTTCCAGGGTCCTGAGGGAGAGGCTTTCAACAGAGCCTGGGGCATACGAGAAAAGATTAGCCATCATCGGTTGTATCTAGAGCACCAGGGAATAGATACAAATGACGTGCAAGTGTGGAAAGATGAGTTGCGGGAATATGTGCACAAGTATGGGATGGCAGAGATGAAGGATGTTGGTTTGAATTGGGAGCGGGCACTGCACATCTCTTGGATTGCTGCGAATGCAGAGCTGGACAGCATTGCACGCGAGGACTTTCATAATGTATTGAGTTCATTTGTGAAGGAGAAAATACATGTGGATGGTGGTGGCAGAATGTCCTCGAGAATGAGTCTTTCCTTCTTGTGTGTAGGGAAGAGGCTTGATGCCTCTGGGCGTCTTGTCAAGAGCCTTATCTCGGCCCTCGAGCCTGATTGCAGTCGTTTTGATAGACACAATATTTTGATGTATCTATCTATACTCGCTTCTTCGAATGTCAACGACCAGCGACTTGTGAGTATTCTTTCAAAGAATATTGAACAGCATGGGTTACTCCCCACACTCAATCCAATAGAGTATCAGAATCTGTTGAACAATTTTGCAAGGGTACAATGGACGGGCTCTGTGAAACAGAAAAGTGTACTTATAGACAGAGCTTTACGTATGCGTAATAATCTAGAGAATGAGAGTATCGTGAGTCTGGTGCAGATAATGACTAGGATGCCTCAGGCAGGTAGCAAAGATATTGATGCTGTATCTCATCTAGTGACCACTTCCATGAAAGGATTCGCCATGAAGGAATTGGGACTTGTAGCAAAGCAGTATGCAATTTTATATACACGGAATGACTCTAGTGATGCATCACCAATATCCATGTTGGGCATGATTGCACAGCAGGCTGCTAAATGTGTTGATGGAGCAGATCCCAAAGACGTTGTGAGGTTAATGCAAGCCTTTCAAACTGCTCATTTGAAGCCTGATACCTTGCTTAATGTTTTAGATATCTGGGCAGATAAGAGATTAGCGTCAATGAATGCTCATGGAATCAGTCTAGCAATGACACATTTTGCTCGGATAGGAGAGGCATCTCAGAGACTTTTAAGAACAGCAGTGAGTGTGGTCGAGTCAAATCTTGATCAACTGGTCCCATCTGATGCTTCAAAGCTTATATGGGCGTTTGCGCATTTAGAGTACTATCCTGGAGAAAATCTTTTAGGGAAATGCCTAGATTTCCTTCAGTCACCCTCTATTGTGAGTGAACTCTCCGACAGAGAAATGGCAAACCTTTTCTGGGGTCTTGTTAAGCTTGGACATCATCCATCTGTCAAAGAAAGGCTGAATATTGCATCTAGTTTATATTCTCATCCAGGGAGAGTAAGTGGACAGTCTTCTGCCCTATTATTGTGGTCTTTTGCCTCTTCCCATGAAGCAATGCATGATATCTCAAATGATCGATGCTTTGATAATACCATGTACCGACTGGGATTAGAACTTTGCAGGGATGTGTTGTTGGTGGATTCTCAATCAATATCCATGACATCTTGGAGTCTTGGAGTGTTGAAAGTAACCCATGTCGACTTTGCAAAAAGTTTGAACAGTCTTGCTGATGAAGGCCGGCTCCACATGTTTGATCCCCAGCATATCTCCAATTTGTTGTGGGGTCTCGCCAAGAGTGGATCTCGCCCAAACGATGAATTTCTTCGAGAGGTAGTGAGTGTTCTATCTGGTAACCTTAGTATGTATTCTCCTCAGGAGGTGTTCAATGTGTGCTGGGCATTTGCAACGTTGCGATTTCAGGCTCCATCTGTTGCAGCCGAAACAGTCACGGAGCTCAGGGCACGTGGCACAGAATTTGAGGGTCTGGAACTTTCTGGTATTGCATGGTCATTGAGTAGAATCCTGGATATGCAGGAAGACAGCGACTTGGGAGAGAAGGCGTGCCGCGTATTGCAGCTGGAGTTGTGCAAACACATTGATGAATTGGAACTAAGTCAATTAGCAATGGCATTCGTTGGAATTGCAAGGTTATCATCGAACAATACTTTTGAGGTACTGAATCCTCAATTCATGAATGATTTACTAGAAAGAATGAAGGATTGTCTCAATCAAAGGTATGGGACCATAAGCTCGGTGAATACTATACTCGAGGGCATGGTTCTCATAGCCCCTCAAGTTCCCAAGTCTATCATGAAAACCATTGAACACAGCATTTCGGACTTTATTCTAGAAAGTAGTAGACTTTGGGAGGTCTGTGATCTATGCTATTACACATGCGAGGTAGGCATGGTCTCCCTCGCTACTAAACTTCTGGACCATATTGAACAACGAGTGATTCAAGGGGAACACGTGACACCGCGAGCATCAATCATGTTACTGCATACCATGGCAGAGTGCAATTCATACCCAGCCGCCATATTAAATCTGACTACATCAAAGCTCAGTTCCATGTCACCTAAATACAGAATCAGTACCAAGTGGCTTGGAGTGTTGGCGGAAACTCTACCCAAACTTGCAGACAATGCTCACATTGTGCTTTCATTTCACCCTGATTGGGAAGATAGACTTCACGCATTGCGATGATCAAAATATTCACGCATTGGTTCTTTTCTTTTCTAATTGAATTGCCTTTTTACGATCCATTAGTGGTGACAGAGATACATTGTAATGCGATAGTAAATCACCAAGCCATGCAAGTGCTTGCAAGCTCTTTTCATGTCCATCTTCTATATGCGTCCAAACTTCAATAATACTCGAAGACGACTCAAAGCGTTCCCCTTTCTCAACATCATCCCCATTTTCTACTCCTTTGTACATATCATACACGATCACATGCAAACATATTCCACCAGGAGATTGTACATCACATGCTACACAGTCCTTGACAAAATGGTACCTCGTTCTATATCCCATACTCTTCCAACTGCCCAACGTCATGGACGACACTTTTCCACGTACATCTTTACGTAGCCGTATGGTTGCTTGCAAGCTCTCTAGTACTTTATCTCCCCATGGTGGCCGGGAGTACTGAGATGCTGTCCACCTGCACATCAACTGCTCACAGTAAACACATTTGCCCACCCGTTTCAACTCATACTACACGCACCGTGTTCCTTGTTCATACGTCGAGCATGATTCTACGTGAAATCTATGCAGGACTACATCAGGATGCTGAGGATGATCCAGTCCAAGCTCTTGTATCTCAATTGGCCATGGCCTTGCCCCTGAGAGTGCCGTCAATACTTCTTTCAACAGCGAATAATCATCGAGTTTGACGATCCCATTCACTCTAGCTTCCATTATATTTTCTCTTATGCAATGGATGACTCCCCTCTAGGAGGATCTATTCAATGTTTCGTACAGTGGGGTGAATGTCGAAATTTGATTCGGTTCTAATGTCTCTCTCAGTGTCGTTCGTGGTGTTACAGGATTATCTCAAAGGTTTACTATTTCTTTTAATTTCCTCATAAGCCGCCAAGAGGCATCGTTTGATATCTGCATAGCTGACCACCAGCATGGATGACTCATCCCTGCTCAGAAGAATAATCTTCTCATTTACCCCTGCATCTGCTTTATTAACAGCATCCACCACCAGTCCCCAGTCATTCATAGGATGTCCATCATCATCTACCTGATGGAATACAAAATCTCTGAAAAGTTTGAGCAAGTATCTATCACCTGTCTCTGCCCACCTCGTATCTCCCATGAACTGTGCACGTTCAACAACTGTATTCAATTTTATCAAAAATCGAGCTATTCGACCATTTTCAATTTCTTTCCTCATTTCCATATTCATAGTGTCAACATTTTGTTGATTGGTATCGAGCTCATCAAAGAGCCTTGGGCCCAATGCAGCAGCTAGATTTCTCCAGTGTTTAAAACCATTGCCTTTTTGGGATGCTACTAATCCGGCAACAATATGGCATAATTCCCTTGAATAATATGATAGCATGACTTCCAAGCTTGGAGGCTCGTTTTTAGCTGCACATGCAATAGTCAATAGTAAAGATCCCAGAGATGTCAAGTCTCCAAGCTGCGCTGTTGGCTGGTCAGTGCTCCTTGGACCCAAAATAATCTCTGCCATCCCCAAGAATCCAAGTCGAATCCTACGAGGTGAACATACAAGTACTTTTGATGGATGGAAAGCAGCTGGACCCACATCCAACCCTGCAGAGTGGATGGTTCTCAATGCTGAAGTCATTTGTACTAAAAAGGACCACATGTCATCTTCTGTCAGTGTCTTAACATCTCCGTGGTCACCCGGTCTAATATATAATTGCTCCAAGGAGCAAGCCCCTGGGTGATAGTCAAAACTCAAATACAGCGATGGTGTATCCATCATCTCCTCAGACACGAATGCTTCACGAATGCCAACAACATTCGGGTGATTTGCAACAGTGCTCCATTTCAAGACAACTTCTTTCCACGTATCCAACATCTCAGAGGTAGGAAGTATATGTCTACCGTCAACTCGCCTCAGCATATATCCCGCCCCATCACCATGATGGATTGCCTTCATTGCTAGAGTAGAGACGGGCAAGACTCTCGATGGCTGTTGCATAGAAGGCCCCATATTCTCCAGAGGACAGATGGAGTGATACGATTGAATCGTATCAGGGATGGACATGGATACCTTTGTCTCTTCATCCAGTTGCATCATCGTAAGGTAATTATGTTGCTGCAACAGATGCACCAGATCTTCTGATGCAAACTGCCCAATCAATTGCCTCATACCTTGGTGTACCATAAAGGCTGATACAGCAGGCCTATTCACACCAGGACCATGCACATGACGTCCACGACCTCGTCCTCCACGTCCACGGACATGCGATCCTCGCCCTCTCCCACCATCTCCTCCTCCTCCTCCCCCTCGATAAGACACCGTCCCTCTCCCAGCGTCTCGTCTCGGAGGAGGTCGCTGACCACCACCCCCAGCATGTCCCGCACCAGAAGCAAAAGGTCTCGCAGATTGAAACATAGCCATTGCTTGTTCTATCATATCAGAAGAACCGACCCCTCCGGTAGAGGATGATATCCCGAGGGCAGCATCACCATCGATAAGCCCATCCATGGTACATGTATCGCTACGGGTATCCTTGAGAGTACGTTTGATCCCTTCTAGATGTTATATTATAAACTAGTGATATCGTAGTTCACTCAAATGATGAATGACAACACTGCACCTCTCAAAATGAATCACTCTATGGCATGTTTCTTTCTTCCTTTGTTCACAATATTTCGGAAAATATCATTCCTATCTTCAATCCAAGCAGCTGAAGGATTTATACTTTAAAATGTCCTTCAAGAATGTTCAAAGCAAACCCCTTTATTCATTCTCATAATTTTCATACTTATTTACTTCCTTGTCTTCCCTTCAGTCCAGCTGAAGACTCCCCATGATGTGATATGATATGATACACGAGTGTGGCTCTCATCATCGTAGTAGTCTACTCGACCAGTCGTAGCAGTAGTATAGGGTACGTACATGAATGTGCCTAGGCAGGCCTAGGCCTGTTGATCATCACATGGATGCAGTGATCACTGTCAAGAAGAAGAAGAAGAAAGTCAATCTGAATCATACCAATTGATAGATCGACAGTGCGGTAGTACATTATTAAAATTACATACAAAGGTGAGGTTTGTAGATGAATTTAATGACAATGGTTGGGACTCGCCACATTCTTCAGGGAACGAGAGGTTCAGGGGAAACATGCAGTCCACTGGTTTCTCGTGGAACACGTTCATTGGTGCGATCGCGTCGAATTAATGCTTTACAATCCAGGGTGACATCGTGCAGCGCCACTGGATACGATGGGGCTTCTGAGAGAGTGGTTCTAGGAGAGAGTGATCTCTCAGTCTCCAGATGCTGCCTTGGAACCATGACGTGGGGGCAGCAAAATACGGAAGCTGAAGCACATGAGCAACTGGATTTTGCGTTTGAGAATGGAATAAACTTTGTTGATACGGCTGAAATCTATCCGGTGCCACCTGTCAAGGAGACACAGGGTCTCACGGATAGGTATATTGGGTCATGGCTTGCTGGCAGGCAGAACAGGGACAAGATTGTGTTGGCAACCAAGGTTTCTGGGTATGGAAGGCAGTCATATTTAAGAAAAGATGGCTCAACACCTCGCGTTAATGAGAAGAATATCGTGGAAAGTGTGGATGCCAGTCTTCAACGACTGGGTGTAGATCATGTGGATCTTCTCCAAGTCCACTGGCCTGATCGATACGTACCTCTTTTCGGAGCTGCTAGCTATGATGCTTCCTTAGAGCGTCCTGATGATGTTCCTTTTGAGGAGCAGTTGCGTGGATTAGAAAAAGTAATCCAGGCTGGTAAAGTGCGTTACATTGGTGTTTCAAATGAAACCTCATACGGTGTGATGAAATTCTCTCAACTAGCAGAGTCTATGGGACTTCCAAAGATTCAAACCATCCAGAATAGTTACTCCCTAATCTCTAGAAGTCTATTTGAAACGGATCTGGCCGAAGTCTGTGCTCCTCGACAATGCAATGTGTCCTTATTGGCCTATTCTCCACTGGCGGGAGGAGCTCTCACAGGTAAGTACGTCACTGACGACGAATCAAAGATTGCAAACAGTAGATTTACCCTGTTTGAAGGGTATATGAAGAGATATCAGCAGTCAATTGGAAGAGAAGCTGTAGCTGAGTATTGCAACCTTGCCAAACGTCATGATTTGACACCAACTGAACTGGCTCTGGCATGGTGCCATTCCAGGTGGTTTGTGGCATCAACAATCATTGGGGCAACTACAATGGCACAGCTGAAAGAGAATCTTGCGTCATTCGATGTGACATTGTCAGATGAATGTATCCATGATATTGGACTTGTGTACAAGAGATACAGAGATCCAAGTTTCAACTAACTGATATTTTGTCCGTCGTGTATATCATTAATTCTGTTTAAATAATATAGATTAGGTACATAATCATCACTCTCAATGTCTAAGATTGTATTGAAAGAAAGAAGAAAGAGTGAAACGACAAGAATTACCTTGCCCTGATCTTCAATTCCATCTGAGAACGGAAATCAAGTTCAGCTCATTTCTTTCGGCGAAAGCAATCCAGCATCACTATAAGTATACATTATTACGTATAAAAATATCCATGGCTACTCCGTTGAGCAAGAGTGATGATGGCAGTGGAGCGTTTGAGACAGCTCTAGAGGAAGCTCTTGGACAGGATAAGGAGTTTCTCACAGGGGACGAAGTTACAATTGATCAAATCCATAGATTATCGAGTACGTTGTACTAAATCTTGTTAGTAGTGGTATCATGATACCCCGGGGTGCTGCCTAATTGTTGTTGTGTTTGTATTTGTGCTGCAGCGACAACACTGGACTATCAAGAGAGTCCTGATTTTATGGAATCAACAGCATCAAAACAGGAGATTGACCTCAATATGCACGTGCCGCAATTCAGTGCACTGAATGAAACAATATCTACTTCTGATGAAAGCACAGCACCCTATGTAGCGCCTCTTCCAAGGGTACGATCACCTGTGAGGTCACCAAGGAAGACGTTGGATGATTCGACACCACCTGGTCCCAAGTCAAAGAAGAAAGGAGCCTTGCCTCGAGTAGCTACATTGGTACAACCCAGTCCTAAAACGAAGGTGGAGCCGAAGAAAAGTCCTCCTCCATTCAGGGCTGGAGGTAAGGTGGGAACTGGGTGGAATCGGGAGGCTCCTGGACAAGCAGCCAGAAAGTCCACACCAACTCGAGCTACCTCTGCAGGACTCCGTGAAACAAGCAAGGTATCGGGTTCTTCTTTGATTAGTAGATCCTCGACCACAGAGGCCGTGATTCTTCCACGGCGGACATCAAGTCCTCGAGCAGGATCCAGGAGAACCATTGTCAAACCTCCAGACAGCATTACACGGGCCATCAAGGAGAGCCGGGAACTGTCCAAGAGGGATTCTTTAGACTCTAATGATGATGCAGATATGCAGAATTTACGTGAAATTCTGAATGATATCAAAACGATCAAATCCGAACTGGGTGTGGAGAGCAGCAAGGCAGATCAAAATGCTCCAGGAGAGGACAATGAAGAGGTTGTGGAGAGTGCCCTACGACCACAATCGCCTATCGCCCATAAACCAGATGTAGAAGAAGTAGAACCAACACAGAGTGAAGAGGTTACTGTATCGTATATGACGGATGGCCCAGCAGGACCACCTGGTGAAGAGGAGGAGTCAAAGCCAAACCCTGATGATGAGGCAGAGGTGGAAAGTCCCTCTGCTGATGATGATGAGGAGGAGGAGGAGGCAAAGGAAGAGACCAAGACCTTGCAAGAACCAGAGACCAAGACAGATCGTGAAATAGACCAAGAAGAAACCAAACAATCATCGAGTACGAGTCCAGAGGTGACGAAAGAATCGTCATCTTGTCTATGTTGTTCAATCATGTAAAAGTGTCGGGCGACGCGTGACGCCGTGACGAGATGCCAAGCATCGACCCTCGAGGGTCCCGAGCTCGGGTCACGTGACCCTTTTCCAACATGGACACGTCTACAAATATCAAACCCCAAATCATTTCTCTACAAAGTTAAATATAAAAATAACAATTTACCCACGTACATATAAACACATTCTGTATTATCACAGAAGACTGATAATATCCTCTTTGGTCTCGTAACTTTGTCTCGACTGGTTCCACGTCAGCATGTTGACTACCGAGTTTGTTCCACTGGCAAGGCTTGCTGCATGGGTTGTTCCATCCATTGTAGCAACTTCAGCCATGTATGAGTACTTTCGATTGTCCCACGACACTGTGAGGACGATGCAACCCGACTGGATTCAGGCAACCCATGACCTGACAGAGCACAAGGACAGACATGCCTGTAGTACCCCAGTGGTCATGGACCCAGTGCGACGGTCTCGTGAACATGAAGGACGCAAATGGTTCTGAACTGATACTACCAACACATGATTGATGATATAGTATCGTATTAAATCTCGTTTGGTGTTAGATTGTATTATTGCTGTGCTATTGAATAGCTGTATTTTTGCCTCTGATATTTTTGTAAAATCTATAGCATGAACATTGATTTATTGATCGAGTACTATCAAATGAATGTACTACTACTCCCCAGATCGATCTTCTCGTGAATCATATGATTTGACATGCATATGCATGAATGATTATAATGATGATCCTCATCTTCATGAAGCTCATGAGCTAATCAGGCTTATAGCTTCAAGTGGGAGGACACTGCTCAAAATTTTGCTTGAACTGGATACTCTCTGTATATGAATATAAATTTAACATAAAATCAACACTATATGCCTTCGTGAGGCGTAGTACATACATATCTAACGCAATCGTTCTGTTTGCGTCCATTTAAGTTGAATCATCTTTACAAACATTAGATACTCGCGTTTGATACTCTTCAGACAAGGGAATAGATTTAATATATATCCATGGATGTTCTAGGGGCTGTGAGAGACTCTGTTCTCTCTGAAACTGTAGGAAATGTGGAGAGAACGTCCGATGGACAGTTCTGTCTAGGAGGGTCAGCGTATCCTTCTTCTTTTTTGGTTCCATACAAGTCTCAGGAAGGGAAGGGGGACTTTTATACCCTAGATACAGTCCTATTCTTTGCAGGAAAGCTTGGGAAAGGATTTAAATTTGGCGAGTATATGCGTGCTGCGAAAGAGGCAGGTGTGGAGACAATCAAGTTGGTGGATCGAAAGGTGTGTGATGTGGCCCGTGTTCTTTCTTGTATGCAAGGTATTTACCATGATACGTTGATTGCAGCACTTGGAAAATTACTTGACAGGAAAATCTGATACGTCAGAGTATATAGTTCCGGATCAACTACCTGTCCAGGAGGCAGGAAAGGCACCTGGGAAAAGGCTGCGCGAGACGGGCGATGCAGAGATTGAGCAGGATGATGATGATGGTGCCCTGACAACAATATTGGCGAATGAGTTGAGGATGAGGAATAGAAATACAATGTTGTCGATACCTGGGAGGTCCTTTGATACGGTGATGGATGTGCTCGAGAATGTCGCCAGAGATGAATTGCAGAATGCTGCGAGGGCGAATGCATCTGTAGATACCAAATCAGTGACTGCACCACGGTCCTCTGGGCGTTTCCAGAGACAAACTACCACTGACGCTGCCATGAAACAGATGGGAGCTGATGCACTTGGTATTCAGAATATTGGTTTCGGAGGCATGCAGCAGCCGGCAGCAAAGGCAGAACCTGTTCCCATGGAAAGGCAAAAACCGGCACAGCTTGTTGTCCCTCGGCCAATGAAAAAAGCTCCAGTATCTATCAAGCCAAAAATGACACCACTTATTTTAGTTCCACCTGCAGCTGGGGCAATTTTAAATATGCACAATATAAGAGATTTCTTAGAAAAGGGTATCTTTGTGCCGCCTGATGAGGCAAGAGCAAAGAATCCTACAAAGCCAACGTATGAACGTTGTATGAGAATTGAAGGTAGAAATCCGCCAGGTGTGAAATATCATATAACTGATAGAGATCCAACGAAGAAGGAGGATTGGGAGAGATTAGTAGCTGTATTATGCTTGGGAAAGTCATGGCAGTTTAAGAAATGGCCATTCAAGGGAGCAGCATCGGGAGATATGGTTGATACGTTTCTCAAGGTAGCAGGGGTATTTTTCCATTATGCTGATGAGCCTGTAGATCCTCTCATCAAAAAATGGAATGTCAAACTGATTCCTATCAAGAGACATAGCCGAGATACTGATGATGCAGCAATGAGGGCCTTTTGGCACCATGTTGATGCATTTCTGAAAGCAAGAAACCCCAACGTTGTGTATTGAAATACTTACGTTATTATTGTTATATAAAAGATCACAAATAATCAATGAAAAAATCGCCTTTTCAGAAGTGTAGAGTTTAGTGAGAGAGCAAGTTAGTTTTTGAATTCCAGCATCATGTTGTTGTCTGGAGCGAGACCGACGCATGCTCTAAAGATATTTTCAAGCATCGCTCTTTGCTTGGCCAAGGCGTTCACAACTGGTGTACCTTCTGGTACCAACGGAGCTTTTGTCAAGTATGAAAGCAAGACAGCTACGGGATGGAAGTTGTGGAAGTCTGGTTCACCTTCCTTCTTCACCTCGATACGTGTCAACAACTCTGCCAAGATGACCAAATCCAGAATGATTGGGGCAGCGAGCAAAGAATCCTCACAGGTATTGTGCATCACAATAGTGTTGCGTCCACCCATGAAAATTTCAGAGGTGTACTCGTCCATGGCTCTCTTTGAGTCAGCCACGTATGGAACATACTTGATCACAACAACATGATCTGGGTGCTCTCCTGGGCGATACAAAATTTCATTAGAAGACACCATATCATCAACTACATTTGATTTGGAGATTTCCTTTGATCTGAATGTCTGTGGAGCAGACAAGTTCATACCGTCATTGTTTCCCAAGTGGTTGTAGGATACAATACTCGTTGGCTTGATTCCAGCTCCCACCAAAAAGTCGACCAACACACTCTTCATTTTTGTCTGTCCACTCTTGAAATCATCACCTCCAATCAAAACATTTTTCTGGACAGCCAAATCAATCAATCCTGGGACAAACGTGTTCTGTGGGGAACCATTCACAAATGGAACACCCTCCAAAATACAAGCCACAGCATGCAAGGTGGATGGTGATACCTCCTTCTCTCCACGTTCAATAGATTTCATCAGATTGTCGGCACTGTCATTCACTCCTTCAATAACTTCAGCATATCGCTCAGTGTTGGCAGTCCAGAGAACAACAATCTTATCAACTCCACGGTCCTGTTTGAACTGGCGAATCTGTGCTCTCACAGCCTCAACCTGATCAGCCTTGCTTCCTTTGATCACATTGTTAGCACGCTCAGACTGATTCGCAGCAATAAACTCTGGATCATAGATACCAGGAAGAGGCACCAAATCCTTCATGTGAGGCACAAGCTGGCGTTGCAGTTCAACGTCCAGCACTTGGGCACGCTCCATAGCATCAGCAAGGTTCATTCCAGAGATATCCCAACCACCAAGTTCGATATCATTTGGATTTACCATTGGTAAGAGGCTCTTGAAAGGAGCATATACCTCCTCACCATTCAAATTACCCACGCGGCACGTGGCAGCTTGCGTCAACGATCCCCAGTAGTTTGGCGTTCTCAATCCTTCCTTTGTCTTCCATGTAATCCCATGTTTGTTGGCCAAAATTCCACCAGTCACAGTTGTTCCATTATTTCCACCCCATCCAACAAGCATAACACCGAGTTTAGGGACGCACGTGTTGGTCTTAAACTCATACTCGGTCGTCACAGGTGTCACAGTCGTTTCCTGTCCAGACTGCTTCAATTCGGTGTGTTGGTACGCATATCTTGAAACAATAGCGTCCTGTGTGTATTCAACCTTGTCAGAATTGACTTTGAAATTCTCAACGAGCATTGTAATGTTGTGCGCTGGAGCAGTTGTTCAAATGAGAGATCACAACGTGTTCGTTGGATGATACAGGATCGACGACGTTTCACGTCTGTTTGTTAAGCTGAGAAATATTATCTACAGATAACAGTAACGTCTTTATCAGCGTGCAGACGTATTGGTATGCGGCCACGAGGTGGCTTTGCCGCGCATGGTTTCCGCAAAAATAATGTGACTTTTTTTACAATTGTCTGACTGTTCTTCTTGGCTGTGTCTTTTCAAAATAGTATGATACCATAATGGAACTGCATCATAAACTTCGGCGTGACCCTTCGTGGCACCCAAACTCTTGTAATATATGTGGACAATTGGGTCATCAGGCAGCGACATGCTCTACTGGAACTGTCGACTGGAAGGCTATTTATGGAGCACGTGCGTTTCTTCGAAAGCCTCCCGTATTTCCAAGTGATATAGATGGATATCGTAGACGTAAAAAGGTGAATCTAGAGGAACTTGATCGAGATGTGGCAAAGTTTGTCCAAGTAAAGCAGGATGGGGGTGATACTGGAGAGTTGGTGATGGAGCACTCGAAATATGTCATAGGAAATAATGTGACTTCCCAACCTCGTATACAGCAGCAAAGGAGGATAGTTGATGAGCCTGATCTGCCGCCTGGATGGGCTGCGGCGAAGGATGGGTCTGGTAAAGTGTACTACTTTCACAAGGAGACGAAGAAAGTACAGTGGCAAAAGCCCACGGAATAATTGCTTTCTAAATGCGACGACGTGTGAACAAATGTTTGTAATTCTAATTCATTCTTTCATCGTTGAAATACACAGCCTGTTGTATCATCATCATATATCCAGTGAGGCACACATCGACTCCTCTAGATAACAGTTTTTGGCAGTTTGCATACTTGCACATGTGAAATATTCCTGGCTTTAATACAGGGTATTACAGGAAACTTCAAGATTATTATTATATCCACGTGCTATACACATGGATTTATTTATTCATAAAATCGTATCCCACAAAAGCAGCTGTGGGAGGAGGGTGGCCAATTCCATAGTATGCACCTGGAAGATATTGTGCAACTGATGTGAGAGGCTGCCTGACTGAACGAGGATCTCTATAACCAAATGGATTCTTACTGAACTGAACTCGTATAGGCCCTCGCTCCGAGGACTTTAACATAATACCTTGCTTTGATTTGTGACATTCAACTGCTGATTCAATATTTTCAAATTCAATAAAGGCTGATATTCCCTTCTTTGTCTGTGCCAACTTGAGCTGCTGGAATCCTGGCTGGTTACCAAAAACCTGCCTCAACTCATCCTCATCAACACTATCGGTCAAATTTCCGATAAATAATGTGTTACAAGGCGGATTTTGTGACGGTTGCTGCTGTTGTGGTTGTGGCTGCTGCTGGCTCATGATGACACCATTCCCAACTGCTACCATGTGGGCATCTGGCTGCGCAGGAAGAATTTGATTAATGGGAACAGCTGTCATCGGAGCAGTGCCATTGCTGGGGATATTCTGTGGCATCACCATTGCAGGACCATATGCAAAAAATGGCTCTTGTGGTTGACCATGCCTCCTAGAAGGTACATGGTTGCCCTTGCTGTCCAGCAATACAGTCCGCAACTTTGTATGCTCATCGAAATTACATCCATTCATCGTCATCATCGCATATTCGGCATTGTACAGACCAGCGAATGACATTTTAGCATGCAACTCATCCTGTGCGTTCCCAACCTCTGGTATCACAGGCTCGCATTTTCGAAAACCTGGCAGGAAACGAGCAAAGTTCATCATCTCCCGTCTCATAACATTCGAAGGGAAACCTCTTACAACCACTATATACATTGAAACGTCGCGTGGCTGCTGTTCTCCGAGTGGAGGGTGGGCTCCAGATGAGATTGGGGCGAAAGGTGCCACTTGCTCACCATTGTACGCTGGCTGCATCGCGCCGTTGCTGGAGACATAATGCAACATGATTTTGTAATTTATTAAAGTATGGAGGCAATCGTCAGGCGACTATCTGACTGGTGAGAGCCGCAACAGTCCTGTAGTATCACCTCGAACCTCCAACAGAAAATAAGGTATTGAATCCACACCCAAATGTTACGAGAGGTATTATTGTCGTAAATGAAAGAATTCTACCATGTCAGTTGCCATCTGTGAGTTCTTATGTGGTTTTTGGTTGTTTGTGGAGGTACGGGCACAGCCTTATCTGAAACCATTTGGTTTCCACTTGTAGATATGTACCTTTTTTTTCAAAAATATTGCTTTTTCTACCTACATGTATGAGATGTCTTTGTACACAAATCATTACATTGATTAAAGAATCATTTTGTTCATACCCATACATGCTACAGGATAGGTTAATTTGATCTGTGGGTTGTCGAGAGTGGAGAGTGTCCATGGTTCTGCATGCAGAATTAGAGTATTCTAGCTCTGGTTGTAATAGATCCGTCGGTACTTTAAGCTGTGGACCAAATGACATTTACGCATATGGATCTCACAATGCCGTGGTGCTTTACGATACAAAGGTAGGGACATTTCTACAGGGTAGTCCAACAGACACCACAGTGTATAATGTTGTTGACGTGTTCATTCAATCTGTACATTTCATCCATGCAGCGGAATGGAACTATTATGACACTTCTTGGTCATCAGGATATTGTGACAAGTGTTGCTTGGGTGAGCGATGTATACAAAGGAAGCATGGAACACCGCCTTGTGTCAGGGAGTGCTGATGGTAGCATTGTTTTCTGGAAGGTGGATCTTGGAATTGATCAAAATGGCACATGTCCATGGGAAAAGATTCAAATGTTTGAATGTCATCATGGAGGCCCAGTGACATGTGTGACTGTGGATGTGCCTTTGGGTGTTGTGATTACTACTGGGGGTGATGGATGCGTAACTGCCATGATCTCGGATTCTGTTGGTGAGTATTATGAGTGTCAACGGTTGAGTTTTGGTACAAAATTAGTACATTGTGCTTCTATTACTCACGTGGATGAAAGGGCAATGCTTCTTGCATTGGGATTTGTGGATGGTTCTGTTCAAATGTTTGCATCATCTGGGGAGGAGGTGAGTTTTTCTCTTGCATGCAACCTATCTGGGCATCAGAACTGGATTCGAGGGCTTGATTTCGCTCATGTACAAGGAGGTAGAATTTTATTAGCCAGCGGTAGCCAAGATAGGTATGTCAGGGTATGGTCCATTGATGCGAGCAAATCTGATCTGGCCATGTCTCTGGACTCCCTTGGCATTACAAAGTATGCACCAAAACCCAGACTATATCTTGGTAATATCTCATACGATGTTATTCTTGAGTCTCTGCTTGTTGGACATGAAGATTGGGTCATGAGTGTTGCTTGGAATGCTGCTCAGTCAAAGGTGATGCCTCTATCAGATCTCACACTCCTGTCCTCATCCATGGATAGGACCATGATCTTGTGGAAGAAGGATGTTTCTTCAGGTATGTTGATACAATCACGATATGTTAAAAACACTCCGCATTGTTCGAAGCACCCCACACCCTTTTGTATGGTATGGGGTGTCAAAAGCAATGCAACATGAACATGTACAGCATACCTGACACCCTTGCAAGATCCATACATCTCTTGCCAAGATTTGTCTAGCTGTCTGACATTCGCAGGATACTTTATTAAATATATACGTATATTTTGTAGGTATTTGGCTATCATCTGAGGTTGTTGGGGATGCAGGAATCAATCACTTGGGGTATTACACATGTATGTGGGGTCTCGCTGGCACGTCAATAGCAACACATGGATACACTGGTGCATTACACATCTGGGATAGATGCGGAGAGGGAGTAGAAGAAACATTGCGTCCTCGGACTTCCAGTAGTGGGCATATGTCAGAAGTCGTAGACTCCAGCTGGGCTCATGATGGATCATTCTTGTTGACTGTCAGTTCTGATCAAACAGCAAGGATATTCTCTTCTTGCAAGAGTGAACAGAGTCCTGAGGACATATGGTGCGAAATTGCAAGGCCACAGATACATGGCCATGATTTTAGTTGTGTATCAATGGTAAAATCTGATCAAGGAATCTATAGATATACAAGTGGGAGTGAAGAAAAGGTGTTGCGTGTCTTTGAAAGTCCTGTGGCTTTCCTTGACACTCTCTTAGTTGCTCAAGGGTGTGATGTTGAAATTCGTCAATCAGGAAACGCTTTGGGAGCAAAATTACCGGCTTTGGGACTCTCTAACAAAGCAATTGTGGAAGATTCTGCAGAAGAGCGAGAGAGGCAAGATGGATCTGGCATGGGCCCAAATGGATACGATGATGGAGCAGATCTGGCCCCCACATCAGCACCATCCGTTGTCACATGCCCACCCTTAGAAGAACATCTGAGTCAAAATACTTTATGGCCAGAAACAAAAAAACTCTATGGACACGGCAACGATCTTTACAGTGTTGCATCAGATCCTAGGGGCCGTTTCCTGGCATCTGCCAGCAGAGCACAATCTGCCTCCACGGCTGGCATTATCATCTGGGATGCAGTATCTTGGACTCAGATATGTACACTAGATGGACATACATTGACTGTGACATCTCTCGCATTCAGCCCCTGCGGTGACTTTCTAGCATCTGTTGGGAGGGATAGACGACTTTGTGTATACAAGACCCACAGCACAGGATTTTCTAGAGTTTGCACAATCAAGGCACACTCGAGGGTCCTCTGGGGTCTTGCTTGGAGCCCGGATTCAAACTATATTTTTACGTCTTCTAGAGACCTGACCATCAAGTGTTGGCACGTAGAAGGAAACGGAAGTGTCCAAGACATCCCTGTTGCCTCAATCACCTGTACATCTAGTCCAAGAACTCTCGCATCAGTCGCCTCGTCGAGCTCCATCCTTCTTGCTGTAGGATTGGAGGACGGAAACATAGAATTGTACGATGTCAAAGTCGATGAAGAAGGCAATGGAGTATCATGTACTCCTGCCTGCACTGTGCCTGCATGGCTCAAGCATGCAGGAGCTGTCCGGAGCATACTCTGGAGGCCATCACAAGAATCTATGACACTCTCGAGTGTTGGAGACGATTACTCTGTCAAAGTTTGGAGATTGAAGTGCACAGCATGATTGTAATGTAGAGCGAGTGACGTCTAGAGTAATGGAAATCGAGATCTGGTCAAATGAGTCTGACTCATCGTTCCAACTGCTTTACAATGTTTGTTTCACCCAAGCACTCGATGCTTTTTTCTAATGACATTTTTTTAATTCAAAATAATATTGATAATTTAATGAACCATTAATCAACAGAAAGTTATAAAGGAAAGGACTATCATGGACGAGGCCGTCACTAACGGTCCCGAAACCACTAGCAACAGCAAACTATGGGTCATTGGAGTGATTATCAACGTTGTTGGCTCTCTATCAATCAATCTGTCGACAAATTGTATCAAATTATCCCATACAAGATTAGCAGAGATCAAGAGAAAGGATCCTGACAAACCTCTACCAAAATTTTTTCAGAGTCCACGATCCTGGCTGAATGTGGAACAGAATGCCAACAGAATTTGGCTTGGGTCTATGATTGTGTTCATCATTGCCAATATTGCTAATTTTGCTTCGTTTGCATTTGCTGCGCAATCATTACTGGCAGCCTTGGGTTCGATCCAATTCGTGAGCAATGTTATCTTTTCCAAAGTTGTCAACAAAGAGACCCTCAACCCATGGATTTTAGTTGGGACTGTTGTCGTTGTTATAGGATGCATATTATTGGTCCTATTTGGATCACATGAATCTCCTTCATTTACTGCTCAAGAATTGATGGATTTATACAGTAATCCAGCCTATATAGCGTATCTTTGTGCAGCTGGAGCTCTATGTATTGCCTCATATCTAATGTACCAGTTTGGGAAGAGAAGGGTTCCCGGAGGAATGGACAAATCTCCAAAGGAGATTGGTGTGTGGTATCGATGGTTGCCTATCTTCTACACACTTTTCTCAGCAGTAATAGGAACTCAATCTGTACTCTATGGGAAATCCATGAGCCTGCTACTGAGAACATCATTGTCAGGTGATAATCAGGCTGATCAATGGTATACATGGTTGGTTGTGATCTTATTCATGTCATGTGCATGCTTTTGGGTCGTACGATTTAATAAGGGACTCAAAATGTTCCCAGTGAGTATTATCATGCCAACGCTGCAAGTAGGTTGGATATTACTGTCCATGATATCTGGGTCATTGTATTTCCAGGAAATTCAGGCCATGACTCTCCTTGAAAAGATCATGTTTGGAGTGGGCACGGCGATTTTAATCACAGGCGTATACTTGATTACTACCTCAACGAAAGATAGCAAAGTTCAGACGAAATTTTCAGTGATGGATTTGTATTCACCAGATATGGGAGAGGCATCTTCTGTGTGTGACAGAAGGCACACAATCCACCTATTAGCAGAGTGCCCAAGTCAGTCAAGCACTAATGATTCCCCATGTGCTACAAGGAGGCATACAACGCCGAGTCGTATAGATAATGCAAAGAATGGATGATGTTACATTGTACTATTGTGCAGCCTTTTTTTTAAGTGACTTCACGAGGACTGATGCATTTGCCTTTCCTACTGTTATTTGATTTGCAAGCTGCCTGGATAAGGATATGATCTTTTGCACATCAATTTCCATTGCTCTAAACTCTTTTTCTATGTCAATTGCCTCTTGTAAAGTCGCCTCTTTTTTCAGACAGCAGAGCCGGGAAAGCCCATCGTGAGCTCGCTTACCAACTCCAGCAAGGGCCTCTTGTTGTTGCGCAACATCCTTTTTCAAAGAGGCAGAACTATGTTTATCACCAGCAGTGTTCTCCCATGGAGCAGGTGTCGGCTTCGCACCACGGGCGGATACTTTGAGCAAACCCGGACCTGCAGGCCGTTTATTTACTGCCACAGACAATTTTGGCTTTGCATTCCCAGCTGATGGGAGTACTTGCTCAGGAATTAATGGAGGATTAATTCCTCTAGATGTATGCATGGCATTGTTATTCTTCCTTTTCGGAGGAGATAAAAGTGGCCTTGGACTTTCCCCATCAGAGTTCGCTATTCCCTTGTTTTCCAGTGATTTCTGAATCAGCGTGCTGGTGGTCTCAGAGCTACCAGCCATCTGTAGTAACCTATCATAATAACTCTTCCCTTCCCATGATTTGAGCAGTTTTTCCCTCAAGCTCTGCTCATTCACATTTCCATCTAGCTCATTTTCATCAATCAAAAGATCCAACTGACTACATAATCCATCAGTTATCTGTTGTACATGACGAGCAACGTCATCTTTCTCCACCTGTTGCTCATCATTAAACTCATCCACCATCTTTTCCAGTTCTGCATCATCCCCATCAAACCAGTCACCGTATCGGGCAGGCTTCTTCCTCGATTGACCTCCACTTTCTCTCTTCTTCTGGATAGGGTGATCATCTTCGTAGACTTGTAGCAGCCCATTGTCAGGAGTGTCCATCATTTGCTTCTTTGCCCTCTGCGAGGGGAGACGGTTGGCAGCATTTCCAGAGCCCCCAAGACCCGTCTTCTTTTTCAATCCATCTTTTGTATTACCATCAATAATAGTATTACTGACATCTTGCAACGGTCGTAATGCCGTGATTGTACTCACGTCCCTGAGTCCCTGCGTTGTCATCTGGTCGTTCTTCCAATTACGTCCAGCAGTGTCACGTGCCAAGCACCAAAATGATCAGATCAATTTATACATTATTCACAATCATTAAAGGTAATTTTACAACGAATTGTTGACAAAATGTCGGAATATCTTTGCCTTGAGCAAACGGTCAACCAACCGTTTTGGTTTCAGCAAATTTGGAGAATTAAAAATTGTAAAATCCCAGGTGCACGTGCAGGCCTGCTTCCTAGGAAGATATCATCACATCCATCACGATATCCGATGGATAGGATTGTGCTCTGCGTGCCATATTATTTCTTTTCTTTATTACTTCTTTCAACTTCTTAGCAACGTTGCTATTTCACTCTATGACCATGAAACAGGCCACTGCAGTCCTGTTTATATCCTGCCTGCTTCTTGCTGGTCAGAGCGCTTGTCAGGGTGCAACGTTTCAGGCCGAGTTGGTGGATTCCAAGAACGCATCCAATGTTGTTGGAACTGTAGAGGCAACGGTGGATGGTGATGAATGGACCTGGTCGATGGAAATCACTTCCCCAGTGATTGCTGCAGAGATTGCAGACAGACGTGGCAGTGCAACAGATCCTCTGTTCAGGCCATTGGTGACATTGATCAATGATGTTGAGACTCAAGGAATGGTCGATGGGAAGTTTGGATCCAAGGATGTGATGACGGAGAATGCTCCAGATTTGTACAAGAATGCAAGTATCCCAGCTGGACAAGCCACTGGTGGTCATATGTGCATGGGTCACATATTTGCCGTTGCAAATGGAACTGATGGCGAAGTCTACACCGGGGCCATGAAGTTTACGGGAGAAGGCGATTGCTACGATGCAACTGGTACAATGCCAGTGGGATCAAAGGGGCATGGAGGTGATATGGGCATGGACATGGGCATGGACATGGGCATGGACATGGATGGTGATGCCATGGACATGGATGGTGATGCCATGGGTGGTGATGTCATGGGTACATCTGGATCGCGCATGCTCATTGGATCTTTTCCAGTGAAGATTGCTTCTGCAGTCGCAGCTATTGCTGCGTGCATTTAGAAACTCAACCACTCAAG
>PJEL010000386.1_pt1 | contig 52441 bp, 51 predicted proteins | sample 1853271 | NCBI WGS metagenome assembly PJEL01 (sample SAMN08108733, study PRJNA415343) | Invertebrate metagenome, whole genome shotgun sequencing project. | host: Globobulimina | place: Sweden: Gullmar Fjord | collected 2015-08
AAAATCCACAATTATTTTTAATTCCTCTTCAGTAAAATGATTAGTGTATATGGTTATGAAATCATTTTTTAAATCTTCTCTTTTATAAAGGGATGAGTAAAATTCCCTTAAAACATCTACATAAAAAATTAATTGTGGCTCTTGTAAAACTACGTTAAAAACTAATCCTTCAATAGCAGCATCTTGCAAAACACTTGTCTCATTCACATTAATGAGGGCTTCAGCAAGTTTATAGTGCTCTGTTTCATCAGCATATATTGTCTGCACAAGCAACAAGGAAAGAATAGCAACAACAAAAGCTTTAATGAATATTTTCATATTAACCTCTTTATTGATTACCATTTGTTAGTTACACCATTATAGCTAAGTGCAATACTAAAACTTACAGGAAGTTAGTTTGTTCTATTCATTAATAAACGTTTAATTCCCTCTTTGCAATTTCAATAAGGCCGAATATCCTGAGATCAACCTGGTCGCCATTCTCCCTGAACGGCTCCAGTAAATTATATATATCATCCATAGGTACCCTTAAAACCTCAATATCCTCATTCTCATCAGAGGGGTGGGCATTAAGGATCTCCTCGGAAACCACTTTAGCCCCAGGGGCAAGCACTATGCGCCACTTCTCCATATTGATCCCTGTAGACATTACACCATCACTTATAAGCGTCAGTCTTTCAGAATCATAACCTGTCTCTTCAATAAGCTCCCGCCTCGCAGCCGAGATAAGTTCCTCGCCGTCTTCAACAAGACCTGCAGGAAGCTCAATGACATAGCTGTCAACAGCGGGCCTGTACTGACGGATCAGAACAATATCCTTCTTAGCGGTTATCGGGACAATCACCACAACCTCCTTGCTGTTGACCCTGCCGACAGCCTCCCAATCCCAGACCGTCCCGTCACGGCCTTCATACTTGATCAAAAAAGTCTCCAGGAATTTACCCTTCCAGAGAGTCTCCTTATTAATTACCTTCACATCTATCCTCCTGGTGTTTACTGTTTACAATCACCACATTATAGCAGAACGCCATTTCGTTGATAAGGGGGGTAAGAGGGGGAACTGCTCTACGAACTTTCAAACTGATAAAATATCTCCAGCGTACCTACAGAGCCGCCGTCAGGGATGCACTCAATATTGAAGAGGTCAGACTGCCATTCATTGCTCAGGTTCAGATCCTGTTTGCCCTCGACCCTCTCAAGCCGTGAGGCGCTGTCATCATCAGTGACAATTATGGTCGCCTGCCCGTGTATCTCGCCGCCGATATGAAGGTTAAGCCCCGTAACCATCTCATGCTCCGCAGGCGCGATAATAGTCAGTTTGGTCCTGTGTGCACAGTCCAATTTTTCAACTGCGACATCCTTAATCTCTCTGCACCCGGCAAGTAGCAAAAAGACAAGAATAGTAATAGAACAATATTTTAGTTTGCTCTTCATATAACAGCTCATAAACAATGTCTTTTTTTATTTGATCGAGATCTGCAACCTAAGGCTGGCCTCTGTTTAAAGTATAACAGATATTTACCAGGGGACAGCATTACACATTGGTTACATATCGGTAAATCATATTAACTGGCAGCCTGAACGGCAAAAAAAAGGGAGCAGGTTTGAACCTGCTCCCTCACATAAAGTAAAAGAAAGAACTACTTCTTCAATATCCCGTCAATGGTCTTCTTGAAATCAGCAATAGACCTGCCCTGCATCCTCTTGCCGTTTATGTAGAGTGTAGGGGTACCTCTAACACCTGACTTCTGACCAAGCTGAATATCCTCCTGAATAAGCTTGTCATACTTGCTGCTGCTGAAGTCAGCCGTGAACTTCTCAATATTCAGGCTAAGAGTTGTGGCAAACTCTGTGAAGCTGCTATCAGCCAGCTTGCTGAAATTCTCAAATATCAGGTCATGCATCTCCCAGTACTTGCCCTGCTCCCCTGCCGCACGCGCCGCTTTTGCGGCATTCTTTGCCTGCTTGTGAAATGCGAGAGGAAAGTCTTTAAAAACAAGCTTGACACCAACAGGATATGCCTTCAGCACATCTTTTAAAGTCGGCTGAAGCCTTGAGCAGTACGGGCACTGAAAGTCTGAGAACTCAGTAATGGTCACTGCGCCGTTCCTGTCACCTTTTACTGCAGAAGACCCTACGGGAAGATTAAAGACCGTAGTGTAGTCAACAGGCTTTCTCTGTGGCGGCATGGCCTTTGTTATAGATGCCATGCCCTCCTGTATCTTTTTCTGGTTGGCCTCTACAGTATCAAGCCTTGCCATTATGCTGTTCTGTTTCTTCTCCAATTCCTCAATGTTGCCGTTGTCCGCACATCCCGCCATAAACATAAGGCCTGAAACAAGGAACAGTGCAGCGATCGTCTTAAACTTATTCATAATATCCTCCATTATTTATGTTTGCTCTCCACTTTTTTTGCCTTCTTCAGCACTTCCTCAGCCATCTTCTTCTTGTATGACTTAAGGTCTTTTGCAAGGCGTGCGTTGCCGAACTGAAGTATCTGAGCGGCAAATATGGCCGCATTTTTTGCACCGCCCTTTCCTATCGCCATTGTGGCAACAGGTATCCCGGGAGGCATCTGAACTGTAGAGTAAAGAGCATCAACCCCCTTAAGCGGAGACGCATCAATAGGAACGCCTATAACAGGAAGGGTCGTGTGTGCCGCTATTACACCTGCGAGATGAGCTGCACATCCGGCACCGGCAATAATAACTCCAACCCCCTTCTCCTCAGCCTCCATGACAAGTTTGATCGTCCTTTCAGGTGTCCTGTGGGCAGATGACACCGTCATCTTATAAGGTATCTTAAACTCCTTCAGCAGTTTGGACGCGCTCTCCATGACCGATAGGTCAGAATCACTGCCCATCATGATTAAAACTTTAGATCCCATAGTCTCCTTCTCCAGTTATAATGTGTTTATTTACAAAAATATTCAAGCTGAAACGATTTTCCCTTTTTATCTATTTATCGCCCTGTCCCCAATATCATTTCTGTAGTGCATGCCGTCAAAGCTTATCTTGCTGACAGCATCATATGCATTTGCCTTTGCCGCCTTTATGTCGCTGCCAAGGGCTGTTACTCCCAGCACCCTGCCTCCTGCCGTAACTATCTCACCCTTGTCATTGGATCCTGTTCCGGCATGGAATACAAAGGCATCATCACGCCCCTCAAAAGAATCAAGGCCGTTTATCACCTTGCCCTTTTCATATGACTCGGGATATCCTCCGGAAGACAGTACAACGCACATTGACGATGCATCCTTCCATAAAAGCTCTACCTCATCCAGCCTGCCCTCTGCCGTGGCCTTCATGACATCATAGAGATCGGTCTCAAGCCTCATCAGTATAGGCTGTGCCTCAGGGTCTCCAAAGCGGCAATTATACTCAAGCACATAAGGCTTTCCGTCACACACCATTATGCCCGCATACAGCACACCTCTGAAGTCTATCTCCTCTTTTGCAAGCCCCTTCATGAATGGGGCCATTACCGTATCCATTATCTCCTGCTCAAGCTCATCTGTCACCACAGGAGCGGGGCTGTATGCTCCCATGCCTCCGGTGTTGAGCCCCTGATCATTATCAAATATCCTCTTATGATCCTGAGATGTTGCAAGCTTTACAATGTTCTTACCGTCTATCAGAACCATGAAGGAGGCCTCTTCACCAACCAGGCACTCTTCAACAACGACCCTGTTGCCTGCATCGCCGAACTTCCTGTCCTTAATAACAAGTTTCAGTGCATCAATGGCATCATCGACAGTATCACATATCAGCACACCCTTGCCGGCAGCAAGACCATCAGCCTTTATAACAAGCGGCGCGCCTTTGAGCCGCACATAGGCTTCAGCCTCAGGAAGCGTTGTAAATGTCCTGTACTCAGCGGTCGGGATCCCGTACTTGAGCATAAAGTCCTTTGCAAAGACCTTGCTCCCCTCAAACTGGGATGCCTTCTTATTGGTGCCGAATACGAGCTGTCCGTCCTTCTGAAATACATCAACGATACCCTTTGTAAGAGGGTCTTCAGGTCCCACAACCGTCATATCTATGCCCTCATATTTTGCAAAGTTGAGCAGAGCTTCAATATCATCAGCCTTTATATCTATGCATTGTGCATGCTGAGCAATACCTGCGTTGCCCGGCGCACAGAATATCTTATCCACTCTTGTACTCTGGCTTAGCTTCCATACAAGTGTGTGCTCCCTGCCTCCGCCGCCGACCACCAGTACCTTCATATGAACCTCCGTAAAACTTCCGTTATGCGTTATGCGTTATGCGTGATGGGTAATGTGTAAAAGAAAAACAAACACATCACTCATTACTAATTACCGATTACTGTTTTTAATGTCTGAAGTGCCTCATGCCTGTAAATATCATCGCTACATCATGCTCGTCACATGCAGCTATTGTATCCTTATCCTTGATAGACCCGCCCGGCTGTATAATAGAGGTTGCCCCCGCCTCAGCAACGGTATCTATGCCGTCTCTTGCAGGGAAGAAGGCATCCGATGCAACGGCAGAACCCTTAAGTGATATATCGTAGTTTGCAGCCTTCATTGCTGCAAGCCTTGCAGAATCTACCCTGCTCGTCTGTCCGCAGCCTATACCGAGCGTCCGGTCTTTAGCTGCATATATTATCGCGTTTGACTTCATATGCTTGCATACCCTCCATGCATAAGCCATAGCTTCATATTCAGCTTCGGTCGGCTTTCTCTTTGTAACGACCTCGCATGCCTTAAGGTCACCTACCATGCCGAGGTCACGCTCCTGCAGAAGCAGGCCGCCCTGTATTTTTCTCATCTCAAAGCCGGAGATAACCTTTGATATATCAAGCTCAAGAAGCCTTATGTTCGGCTTTTCAGCGAGGAGTTTAAGCGCAGCAGCATCAAAGCCCGGCGCAATGATTATCTCGCAGAAGAGGCCGAGTATCTCTTTTGCCGTGGCCTCATCAACGATACCGTTTAAGTGTATGACACCTCCGAAGGCTGAGATAGGATCTGTCTCAAAAGCTATCCTGTACGCCTCGCTCAGCCTGTCAGCAGATGCTATGCCGCATGGGTTGTTATGCTTTACTATTACAGCCGTGGGCATATCCGTATACGCCATATATTCCTTTGCAAGATCTATTACAGCACTTGAGTCAAGGTAGTTATTAAAGGACATCGCCTTGCCCTGAAGTATCTTTGCATCAACTAAAGAGAGTCCGTCGTTGACAGGCTCCCTGTATACAGCAGCCTTCTGGTGGGGATTCTCACCATACCTTACATCCGACACCTTCCTGTAACTCATGTTGAAGTTTTCAGGCAGGGTCTCTGATGCACCGCCCTGTGCATTAAGGTAGTTGGAGATAAGCGTGTCATACTGCGCTGTATGTGAGAAGACCTTCTTTGCAAGATAGAGCTTTGTGTCAGCGCTGACCTCTCCGCCTCCGGACTTCATCTCATCAAGCACCTTTGAGTAATCCGCAGGATCGACCACTACCGCTACATCCTTATAGTTCTTTGATGCAGCCCTTATCATGGTCGGTCCGCCAATATCTATATTCTCAATAGCGTCCTCAAAGGTTACGTCCGGTTTTGATACCGTCTGCTCAAATGGATAGAGGTTCACAACAACCATGTCAATAGGCACGATCCCGTTTGCCTCTGTCTCTTCTTTGTCTTTAGGATTGTCCCTTCTCATAAGAAGGCCGCCGTGCACCTTCGGATGAAGCGTCTTGAGCCTTCCATCCATCATCTCGGGAAACCCGGTATGCTCAGATACATCCTTAACATCAATACCGGCACCTTTTATCGCACCGGCTGTGCCGCCTGTTGAGAGTATCTCAACACCAAGACCGCTCAGTTCTTTTGCAAGATTAATGATGCCTGTTTTGTCTGAAACGCTTATAAGCGCCCTTTTGATCGCCGCCATCTTTAGCCCCACCTTCGTGTTAATATATTTTCACTTCTTTAAATATCCTTTCTCTAAAAGACTTAAATAGCTGTTGTCCGATATGATTATATGGTCAAGCACCTCAATGCCTATTATCCTGCCTGTCTCAACAAGGCGCTCTGTTATCGCTATATCATCCCTACTCGGAGTGGTGTCTCCGCTCGGGTGGTTATGCAGAAAGAGTACCGATGCCGATGCCTCCTTTATTGCTCCTCTGAAGACCTCCCTCGGATGAACAAGAGAGGATGTCAGCGTCCCCTCTGATACCACCGTCTCCTTAAATACCCTATTCTTCGTATCAAGCAGGGCACAGAGAAACCTCTCCTTCTTAAGACCATAGAATTTCGGCCTGTAATGATCAAAGACCTCACGGCTGTTCTTAAATGACGGCAGCATTGAAGCGCCGTCAGGGTTAGTTGCCATAAGCCTTCTGCCAAGTTCAAAAGCGGCCTTAAGCTGTGCGACCTTTGCGCTGCCTATACCTTTGACCGTTCTGAATTCTGCTAGCGAAGCGTCCTCTATCTCCCTGACACCATTGAACTGCATGAGCAGCTCTCTTGCAAGCTCAAGAGCGCTCTTATCTCTGGTTCCGGTCCTCAGAATAATGGCCATAAGCTGAGCCGTGCTGAGCTCATGAGCACCTAACTTCAGGAGCCTCTCTCTGGGTCTCTCATCCTCGGGCCAGCCTTTTATGCTCCTGTATTCCATAATTTTGAGAACAGAAATACTATCAACATGAAACTTAAAAGTTAGTTAACACCTTAAGAAATAAAGAAAAACAGTACCAAACAGACATTAGCATGAGATTTTCTCTATATAACCTAGATCGAACAATTTATCCGGCATCTGGAATTAAGTATTTTAACATTCATCCCGATATTTTTTATACAGGCAGCTTCTTTCAGGACTTATCTTTGAGAGCCTGCTTCTGCATAGTAACAAGCCCGTCGATACCTGTCTTCCCCAGCTTAATAAGCTGATTAAACTCTTTGCTGTCAAAAGGCGCAGTCTCTGCAGTGCCCTGCACCTCGATGAACTTGCCTGAGCCGGTCATGACTATATTCATATCAACCTGTGCTGCCGAATCCTCAACATATTCGAGATCAAGCCTTGGCTCACCATCAACAATACCTACGCTTACGGCAGCAACATAGTCCCTTATAGGGTCCTTCTCACAGATTCCGTTCTTGATGGCATATGCGACAGCATCCTTCAGAGCAACAAAGGCACCTGTTATAGAGGCTGTCCTTGTGCCCCCGTCAGCCTGGATAACATCACAGTCAAGCCATATCGAGATCTCGCCAAGCGCCTTAAGATCAACAACAGAGCGCATTGACCTTCCAATCAGCCTCTGTATCTCATGCGTCCTGCCGCCTACCTTTCCCCTTGAGGACTCTCTAGAGGTACGTGTGGAGGTCGATCTCGGCAGCATAGAGTATTCAGCAGTTATCCATCCCTGCCCCTTGTCCCTGAGAAAGGGCGGTACTCTCTTCTCAATAGAGGCGTTACATATAACCTTTGTGTCGCCCATCTCTATAAGAACAGAACCCTCAGCTGCCTTTATATAGTTCCTTTTGATCTTCGTCTTTCTAAGCTCATCAACTGCTCTCTTGTTAGGTCTCATTATTTATCCTCCGCAAACTTTGTTATCTTTATTTTTAATTTAAATCTCCGAAACTTTTAACCTTCAACTCTTAATTTTTAACTTTCTTTTAAACATCGAGTTCTATTTTTAAAATATTACTAATATCATGATCAAGAAATCGTCTTCCTGTATCGGCAAACTTCTCAGGAGCGTCAGTTACAAAAAAATACCTTGAGGGGTCTCCACCCTGATCATTCAGCAGGCCATTCTCCTGAAGTATCTTCCTGGCCTCCCGCGCTGTCTCAACAGCCGAATCAATAAGATGGACATTAATAATATCAGTTATCACGTCTTTAATCATCGGATAATGGGTGCACCCAAGTACAATGGCATCAACGCCGCTACCCTTAAGCGGTGAGAGGTACTGCCCGGCAACAAGGCTCACAACCTCACCATCGGTCCATCCCTCCTCGATAAGAGGCACAAAGAGAGGGCAGGAGATCCCCATAACATCAATAGAGCTGTCTATCTCCTTTATCGCCTTCACATAAGAACCGCTCTTGATGGTCGCTTCAGTCCCAATCACCGCGATCTTCTTGTGATCGGTCATGAACGCAGCCGCCCTTGCGCCGGGGCTAACTACCCCGATAACAGGAACAGGCACCGCCTCTGAAAGGATATCCAGACTCACTGCAGAAGAAGTATTACAGGCTACGATGAGAAGCTTTATGCCCTTTGCAACAAGGATACGGGCATTTTCAACGGAGTATTTTATCACCGTCTCAGGAGACCTTACGCCATATGGCACCCTTGCGGTATCGCCGAGATAGAGGATATCCTCATCAGGCAGCTCATTCATGACTTCCTTCATGACGGTGAGCCCGCCAACACCGGAATCGAAAATACCTATAGGCCTGCTATCTGACACCGGCTGAGATCCCGTCCCCTATCGGTTTTGATATATCAATATGGCCGCCGAAGCTGTCTACTTCCTTCCCCTGTATAAGTATCTTCAGCGCCTTGAATCCCGGAACAGCAGTCTTGACCCTGCTGTAAAGGCCGGCCACGATATTAAACTCCTCTATCGCATCGCCCTTAAAGTTCTTCAGAAGCCCGCCGCTGAGGTCGATGTAGATGACCCCGGCCCTGTCCATGTAGAGGTCAAGAAGCAGTATGTTGTACGATTTAATATATTTTGTTATCACATCCTCTGCAATGACAAGGAATGTATCCTCACGAAACTCCTCCTCGTAATAATCAGAGGAACCGTTGCGGTAAAGATCATGCGATATAGCCTCAGCATTCTCCTCAGCTGCCTGGCTCTGCTGTGACTGTATGTCCGATATGAACGGCGACTCAAAGGCAAACTTCGGCTTGAAGTAGAAGTAGCTTGAGCCCACGGTTATGAGAAGCAGGGCGGCAACAAGCACAAAGAATTTCCATGAGCTCTCTTTTGACGCCTTCTTTTTACTCAGTTGTGATCTCTTCATAGATATAGATACCTTTATAGAGCGCCCTCGCAACCTCGGTCTTGAACTCATTTATGTATGATGCATCCTCAAAGGACGGAAGCTCTATCATAAGCGCGGCAGCCTCAATATTTGAGTGGATACTGTAAGGGAGAGACCTGACGACTATCATCTCGTTCCCAAACTCCTTTGAAAGGGAGTTCTGCATGGCGTTAACCAGGTCCTTTGTCTGAGACTGATGAGTAAACTGCCCCCTGCTCGCCAGATATGGCCTGATATTTTCAGGATATCTCTCAGTTACAGCCGGAACATAGAGAACGATCTCCTTGTGGTTTCCGATATGTATACTGATAAAGACATCGGCCTTCTCCTCTGTTGCTATTCTGACCCTGTCCTCAAGCGACATAAAGTGGTCGCTTACCCTTGTGAGGGTGGATTTAAACTTGTTCTTTATCGCAAGGACATTCACCTTCTTTGCGATATCAAGGGCAACCCTCTTCTCCCTGTAGTTTCCCTTGACGATACCGTAGTCAGGACCTCCATGTCCCGGGTCAATAACAACAGCCTCGACCTTGCGGAAGCTCTTCTTTTTAGGGCGCACTTCTGATGCAATATCCTTAAAGACATCTATCACAAGCCTGTTAGGATACTTCAGTGTGAACGCCTTGAACCCCTGAAAGCTTCCGGGTAAAAAGAGAATGGAATCGCTGCCTATCTTCCTGTACTTGACATCCACCTTCTCCTCATAAAGGTCAAAAGAGGTGCCCGGAAATGTGACATGGATGTTCTGCGTCCTCTGGCTGACTATCGCCTTTGTTATGAGCTTCTCCGGCCCCTCAAGCACGATACGCAGAAAATCGGCATGCATGCTCGACCTGAGCTTCAAAAGATCAGCAGCATCAGCTTGAAAAGATAAAAGAAGCAGAAAAAGTATGACTATTGCCTTCTTCATGATTGGAAATTTTAGCATTAATCGCTCTATATATGCCATGCCGCTATATTACGCTTTATAATTTCATAGATCTGTTGTAAAGTATATAAATCTGACGAAAAACCACAAAATTTCAATATAAAAATCCATAAATGTTACAAGGAGGAGAAGATGGCAGGTGTTCTTGAAAGATTAGGAGGCTTTGTTTCTGTTTCAGGCGGAAAGGTCGAAATAACTGATGCCGACGGAGTAAGGGGTATCATGGATGAGCTTATCTATGAGGCGGTATTCACTGCCGAGGATGGCAAGAGAAAGAATCTTCTAAGGCTTGTAATTGAGATATGTAAAAAAATGGGTGCTGTCCCTTCTTCCATACAGAGTGTCTATGAAGAAATGGGCAGAGAATATCCAGGCTTCACCGTTCCTGCCATCAACATCAGAGGGCTTACATATGACACTTCAAAGGCGATATTCAGAAAAGCTCTTGAGAAGAATGTCGGTGCAATGATATTTGAGATAGCGCGTTCCGAGATCGGATACACAAGCCAGAGGCCTATAGAGTACTCGGCAGCAGTACTTGCCGCAGCTGTAAAAGAGGGCTTCACCGGGCCTGTCTTCATTCAGGGCGACCACTTCCAGCTTATCAGAAAGTACTACATGGATGACCCTAAGCCTGAGACTGAATATGTTAAGGGATTAATAGCAGAGGCGATCGATGCAGAGTTCTACAACATTGACCTTGACACCTCAACGCTTGTTGACCTTGACCAGAGCAACCTAAAGGAGGAGCAGAGGCCCAACTTTGAATCGGCCGCTGACCTTGCGCAGCATATAAGGGACATTGAGCCTTCCGGAGTAACTGTATCAATAGGCGGCGAGATAGGTGAGATAGGCGGAAAGAACAGCACATCCGAGGAATTGAGAGCCTACCTTGACGGATTCAATGAGACTATGCCGAACGGAACAGGCGTAAGCAAATTGAGCGTACAGTCAGGCACGTCACACGGCGGTGTTGTGCTGCCGGACGGATCTCTTGCTCAGGTCTCTATTGATTTCGAAACTCTAAGGGAGATGTCAGATGTTGCAAGAAAAGAGTACGGCCTTTCAGGCGCTGTACAGCATGGCGCATCTACGCTTCCTGATGATGCTTTCCATATGTTCCCCGAGACAAAGACATCTGAGGTACACCTTGCAACAGGGTTCCAGAATATAATATATGACAGCCCTGCACTTCCTACAGACTTCCGGGATGAGATCTACAAGTTCATCAATGAGAACTTCTCAAACGAAAAGAAGGAAGGCATGACAGATGAGCAGTTCATCTACAAGACCCGCAAAAAGGGGTTCGGTAAATGGAAACAGAAATGGTGGGACCTTCCGGCTGATGTCAAAGCGCCTATCATGAAGGAACTTGAAGACAAGTTTGACCTGCTCTTTAAAGAGCTCAAGGTCGGCAACACAAAAGAATATGTTGACAATAACACAAAAATTGTCGCCGTTGAAAAAGCAGTTGCTGATGATGTCTTAGGTTAATACCTTCCAGGGAGGAGGCATAAATGAATGGACCAGCATCGCCAGGCGCAGTCTTTCGCAATGCCATTATTAATGAGAAACCTCTTCAGGTCATAGGTACAGTCACAGCATATTCAGCCCGCCTTGCTGAGCGCGCCGGCTTTAATGCCCTCTATGTTTCAGGCGGCGGTGTAGCTGCAAGTTCCCTTGGTGTCCCTGACATCGGCATAAGCACTCTTGAGGATGTACTCACTGATGTCCGGCGCATAACCAGCATAACCAACCTGCCTGTTCTGGCTGACATCGATACAGGCTGGGATATTCCAAATACCATAAAATCAATGATAGATGCTGGCGCTGCGGCAGTGCATATCGAAGATCAGATAGATTTCAAGCGGTGCGGCCACCTCTCTGGAAAATCCATAGTAAGCAAAGGTGAGATGGTGGACCGCGTAAAGGCTGCGGTGGACGCAAAGACCGATCCTGACTTTGTGTTAATGGCCAGGACAGACGCGCTCGCTGTGGAGGGGCTTGATGCCGCGATCGACCGTGCATGTGCATGCGTTGAAGCGGGTGCTGACATGATATTTCCCGAAGCGATGACAGAGCTTTCGATGTATAAGAAATTTGCAGAGGCCGTTAAGGTCCCTATACTTGCCAACATCACAGAATTCGGTGCCACTCCTTTATATACAACAGAAGAGCTTGCAGAGGCGGGTGTCTCTATCGTGCTCTACCCTCTCTCAGCCTTCAGGGCGATGAGCAAAGCAGCTGTCTCTGTTTATGAGACTATCCGCCGGGATGGAACACAGAAGAATGCGGTTGACACAATGCAGTCCCGCAAAGATCTTTACGACTATCTTGATTACGATAACTATGAAAAGAAACTTAGTGAAAAAATCTCCAGGGAGGAAGAGAAATGAGCAGAGAGATAAGCATAGAGAAGAATAAAGTAAAGAAGTCAGTTGCTCTTTCAGGCGTGATGGCAGGCAATACCGCCATCTGCACTGTAGGCCGGTCTGGTAATGACCTTCATTACCGCGGCTATGACATCGTGGAACTCGCACTAAAATCAACTTTTGAAGAGGTGGCCTACCTGCTCATCCACGGCGACCTGCCTGACCAGGGGCAGCTCAAAGACTACATGAAGAAGCTGAAGAGCCTCCGAGGCCTGCCAGCTGAGGTAAAGGCCGTGCTTGAACACATCCCTGCCGCAGCTCATCCGATGGACGTGATGCGTACAGGAGCCTCAGCCCTTGGCACTGTGCTTCCTGAAAAGGACAACCAGAATACGCAGGGTGCCCGTGACATTACAGACAGGCTCATAGCTTCTTTCGGTTCAATGCTCATATACTGGTTTCACTACAGCCAGAACGGTAAGAGGATAGATGTCGAAACAGATGATGATACTGTTGCAGGGCATCTGCTCCACATTCTTCACGGCAAAAAGCCTTCAAAGCTGCATGAGAAGGCGCTTGACCAATCCCTGATACTTTATGCAGAACATGAGTTTGCCGCATCCACATTTGCCTGCAGGGTCATCACCGGGACACTTTCTGATATATATTCAGCCATCACAGGCTCGATCGGCACCCTCAGAGGCCCGAAGCACGGCGGCGCCAATGAGGCGGCGCATGAGATACAGAGACGCTACAAGAACGCTGATGAAGCAGAGGCTGATATCAGGGCAAGGGTAGCCAATAAGGAAATAATCATCGGCTTCGGCCACCCTGTCTACACAGTAAGCGACCCTAGAAACCCTGTTATTAAGGCGCTTGCAAAGAAACTCTGCATGGATGGCGACAACATGCACCTCTTCCAGGTTGCAGACCGCATAGAGGCTGTGATGCAGGCAGAGAAGAAAATGTTCGCAAACCTCGACTGGTACTCAGCGGTCACTTATCATATGATGGGTGTTCCAACGGCATTATTCACTCCATTATTTGTTATCTCTCGTACAACCGGCTGGGGAGCTCACGTTATCGAGCAGAGGCTCGACAACAAAATAATACGCCCCTCTGCAAACTACATTGGTGAGGATGACCGTAAATATATCCCGATAAAGCAGAGGAAATAGGCTGAGATGAGCTCACATATATCAAATGTCCGGCCTGATCCGGACAAGGTGCTTGTGGACATAGCAGACTATGTCTGTGATTATGAGATCAGCTCTGATGAGGCATATGATACCGCACGCAACTGCCTTATCGACACGCTCGGCTGCGGGCTTGAAGCACTGGGATATCCCGCATGCACTAAGCTGCTTGGCCCTGTGGTTGCCGGCACAAAAGTGCCTAACGGAGCAAGGGTTCCGGGTACTGAGTACGAACTTGACCCTGTAAAAGCTGCCTTTGACATAGGAGCGATGGTACGCTGGCTCGACTTTAACGACACATGGCTGGCTGCTGAATGGGGCCATCCTTCTGACAACCTCGGCGGCATACTCGCTGTTGCAGACCACCTCTCCCTGAAGGCTGTAGCTGAAGGGGAGACGCCTATACTTATGAAGGATCTTCTCACAGCCATGATTAAGGCACATGAGATACAAGGTGTAATCGCGCTTGAGAACTCATTTAACCGCGTAGGGCTCGACCATGTGGTTCTTGTAAAGGTAGCAACAACCGCTGTTGTTACACGAATGTTAGGAGGCACAAAAGAGGATGTAATAAATGCTCTCTCAAACGCATGGGTAGACGGCCAATCCCTGAGGACATACCGTCATACACCGAATACCGGCCCTAGAAAGTCATGGGCGGCAGGTGACGCGACCTCACGCGGTGTTAGGCTTTCAATGATGACCATGCAGGGCGAAATAGGCTATCCTTCGGCTCTCACCGCCAAGACATGGGGCTTTTATGATGTGCTCTTTAAAGGAAATGAATTCAAGTTCCAACGGTCCTACGGCTCATACGTTATGGAGCAGATACTCTTCAAGATCTCATTCCCCGCTGAGTTCCACTCACAGACCGCGGTTGAGTGCGCCATTCAGCTTCATCCGGAAGTTGAAGGCCGGATAGATGATATAGAGAAGATAGAGATACATACTCATGAATCCGCCATACGGATCATAGATAAAAAAGGGCCACTAAGCAATCCTGCAGACCGTGACCACTGTATTCAGTACATGGTGGCTATCGGCCTTATATTCGGCGAACTGACCGCAGCACATTATGAAGATGATATAGCTTCTGACCCACGTATCGACACGCTCAGGAATAAGATAGTCTGCATAGAGAAGAAACAGTACTCAGAGGATTACCTTGATCCTGAAAAACGCTCTATAGCAAACGCCATGCAGATATTCTTCAAAGACGGCACAAAGACAGATCAACTTGAGGTGCAGTATCCTATCGGCCATCGCCGCAGAAGGGATGAGGGCATTCCAGAACTTGTTAAGAAGTTCAAAAAAAATCTCGCAAGGCGGTTTCCTGAAGACAGGCAGACGGGGATACTTGATGTATGCCTTGATCAGGGAAAGCTTGAAAATATGACCGTTAATGAATTTGTTGATATGTTTGTAAAATGAAAAACATAAAAAGGAGATAAAGACTATGGCTAAGGCAGCTAAGAAGGCGACCAAAAAGAAGGCAATTAAAAAGAAGACAGTTAAGAAGGTTACAAAGAAAGCTGCGCCACCCGAGTTCAGTGCCAAAATGGCGATAGAGATCACAGCTACATTCAAGGACAGCATCGGCATAACATCAAAGATAGCAGGGGCTCTTGCTAAAGAGAAGGTTAACATACTTGCCGGAACCGGCTACGCTGCAGGCTTCATGAGACGCAAGGCTACCTTTAATTTTATTGTCGAAGATTTTACCAAGGCAGAGAAGGTGCTTGACGATGTAGGCGCTGATGACATACAGGAACAGTCGATACTTCTTGTTCAGACACCCAACAAACCCGGAGCGCTTGAGAGGGTTACCGGACTCATCTCAAAAGCAAAGATAAACATATACTATTTCTATGCAACTACAAGTGCCGGCAGAACAGCTACCAGTGTCATAAAGACAGCAGATGACAGCAAAGCACTAAAAGCACTAAAGAGAGCTCAATAGGACAACCGTAAGAAAGGAGGGAAGATGCCGTTTGTAAACATCAAGATAACCAAGGGAGGCGTAACAGCCGAGCAGAAGCAGAAGCTCATCAAAGGTGCGACACAGCTTCTTGTTGATGTCCTCGGTAAGAACCCGAAGACAACCTTTGTTGTTATAGACGAGGTTGATACCGACAACTGGGGAATTGGCGGGGAGAGCGTCACAGAGTTGAGAAAGAGAACTTGATCAAGGCTGCAGACAGCTTACAGACAAGCTGAAAATAACTCATTCAGGAGATGACAAACAATGAAGAAGATCATGCAGGTATTATTGACTATAGTATTTCTCGTTACCATAAGCTGCAGCGGCCCGGCTGACACACAGAGCCAGCTCAAGGAGATTGATAAGCTCAAGGCCAAAGGTTTTCCTATAACAACAGAGCAGATAGCCGACATTGATAAGTTCATTGCCGAAGGCAAAGGACTCATTGAGCAGGGCAAGGAAAAAGAGGCAACCGAATCACTTGCAAAGGCGATAGATGTTCTGAATCTCGCGCTTGATGCCGATATCTTTAATAAAGCGGATTAATAAAGACCACAGTGCAACAGTAAAAAAGCAAAAAACAGCTATTTCTTTGTGTGCCCTATTGCCTGAAGCGTCTATTCGATTTCTCTGTCTTCCCAGTCCCGAAAATTCAGAATCGGGAAGACAGAGTCCTCTATTTCTTAAAGTCCGGCTAAGGCAGCTGAATAGCAACTACCGCATAAACTTGAAGTAAACCATGGTCCAGTTTCCGAGAACTATAGACATGATAGCTACAAGACTTGATAATGCCATTGTAGACATCCCAGTAACACCGTGACCAAGGTTACAGCCGCCCGCGATCACCGCGCCTATTCCCATTAAAAAACTCCCGAAGAGCACTGTTAAGATTTCCTGTGCCGGAGGGGTCTTCCATACAAACTCTTTCAGGGCAAGTGCGCTTATGGCAGCTCCGAGAGGTATCGCAAAGATAAAGAATACGCCCCATGTGCCTTTGAATATTCCAAGAAAACTGTATTCGGGAAATGTTGAATATGAACTGCTATAGAGTACAGTATTGAAAAATTCCCTCATAGGAGTTGTTATCGCCAGACCCCTGGGCATACCGCCGAACATAGAAGAAACAACCCAGGCAAGTATAGTGATTCCACCAACAAGTATCCCGGTAAGTCCCCATGAATAACCATTTCTAACCTTACCGAATTTAGGCTTTCCCTTAAAGATAAAGACAAGGGCCGCAGCGCAAAAGACAGCTATTGTGACCCACTTAGATGTCTGGCCGCCGCCGAAGAGGTCCCATATGGCAGGGTTTGTTTTTCCGAATATTTCGACTGTAAAGCTTTTGAGATATTCATGAAGCGGTTTAAGCATTCCGCTTGTGGTTGTAACTACCCCGAAGAAAAACCCGAAGACAGCAATTACAGCTGATATCTGCCCCTCTCCCAGCCTGTAGACAATACCACTAGCACATCCGCCTGCAAGCACTATCCCCAGCCCAAAGAGGAACCCTCCGGCAATATTGGCTATCGGAAGCAGACTCTGACGCATAAGCATGCTTGAAACAAATTCTCCCTGCTGATTAACGGTCATTATCAGACCCATATCTTCCAGGAAATTTGTCCCGATTATAGCCACTACAATACAGAGCAAGTATGCTCTGAACATATCAAGGTCTTCAACAAATACAATGTCCCTAAACGCGGAGTTCAGGCAGAAACGGCCCCGCTGCAGAATGAAACCGAGCATAAGACCTACGGCAACAGCCGAAATAGCAGACATGTAAGCATTATAAGGCATATATTCCCTCCCATTATTATTTTCACCCCGTTAGAAATAATAGTTTTCTAACGGGGTGAATTTGCTTGACAATCCATTAAAAACGATACTTCACAAAAAATTATATCTTGCCGAAGTTAGGAACTGCCTCTCTAATGCCATGAGTTGCTTCTTTTGCTTCATGTTTCTCTATGATTACAGGAACTGTAGCGTTTCTTTCTACATGCTTGCTTACACATCCGGTAATGATCCTGTTAATACCCTGCTTCCCGTTTCCGCCTACGACTATAAGATCAACGCTTTCCTCTTCTGCAACCTTCAGTATCTCATCCGAAGGTATTCCTGCCCTTATTATGGTTCTGACGCTTAAAAGTCCTGCGCCTTCAAACTCTTTCCTATAAAAATCAAGCACCTTTTCTGCATGTTCGTCCAGCCTCTCTTTGTGATCTGTCCCCTCCATCGCCTCTTCAAGTTCCGCAAGTTCATGATCACTGAGCATATCGATCATCAATGATCTTCCCTCAAGCCTCTGAACATGGAGAAGAAGGACTTCTTTGGGCGGCCTGACAAAATTATTAAAGACTCCCAATACATTATTTGAACCCTTTGTGTCGTCAACTGCGATAAGAACCTTTTCCATTGTTTCCCTCCTTGATTGACTGTTAACAATAATGTTCAAAATATTAAAATCATCACAACTAAAGGATCGTTCCCAGAAGGAACATACCAATAAAGAGTACAGTTGTTACGGTAACGGCTGCATATGCGTCTCTCCAGCTATAAGGCTCTTCACACATGAGCGGCATCTCTGCCATAACCACTGGAACCTTTGCACTTTTCTGCATATCCGAGCCAACAGATCCAAGAAGAAGCCTGTTCAGCCCTTTTCGTTCGTTATTGCCGAGCAGTATAAGGTCAGCAACAACTTCATCGGCAGTTTTCAGGATCTCATCTGCAGGGTCTCCATCTCGTGTAAGCGTGGTAATTCCTGAAAAACCTGCGTCTTCAAGCTCCTTTTTATAATAGTTAAGAATTCCCTCAGCCTTCTTATCCAGCATTTCCTTATATTCTGTGCCCTTCAAAGACTCCTTTAATGTTGACAGCTCAGCATCACCGAGCATGCTTATCATTAGAGATCTCCCTTCAAGCCTCTCAACATGGATCAGGAAGAGATCATCCGACCGGCTGGCAATGTTCTGCAGGGTGGGCACTACCGCTTTTGAACTCTTTGTCTCATCAACCGCAATTAATATTCTCTTCATTCTTCCTCTATCAGCTCTTTTAGCTTTATTCTCAGAATTAATGTTTAAACGTTACTGCTAGATAATGCAAATCTAATGCCAAAAACAAGAACAATGCAAGTATCGTTAAAAATCAAAGAGTTAGCTGGATTCACCATCTTTAGTGTTGACTGAAAAGTGTTAATCTGTTAAGTTGGTGTTAACGTCGCTTAACACATTTTGGTTACATTAACAACCTGTTAACACCAATTCAACCGTTAAGATGATTAACAAGCTCCTCAACAATCCGCAGTTTTTGCCTGAGGTCTTTGAGACCATGAGGGACGGCCTTATGGTTATGGATAATGACGGCTATATCAGGTTATTCAATCGTTCTGCTGAAGAGATGACCGGCTATAAAAAAGAGGATGTCATTGGCAGAAAATGCGACATTTTCAACTGTGATACCTGTGTGGCCTTAAATGAATCCCAAAGCAACAAAGACTCTCAGCTGATTAAATTCGGTGCTGTTTACAACAGGGAGTGCACAATTCGTTCAAGTAACGGAAGGTCAGTAAGACTCTTAAAGAATGCAGTTGTTGTTCGTGAAAGCAGCGGAGAGGTCATAGGCACTGTGGAGTCAATGACAGATATAACCTCCTTCTACAATAAGGAGATGGAACTCCAGGATATAAAGCAGGAGCTGAGGCAGGAGTACTGGTTTATGGGGCTTTTGGGCAAGAGCCCTCCAATGCAAAGATTGTTCGAACACATCCGAAACGCCTCACAGAGTGAAGCCCCTGCCCTGATCAATGGTGAGAGCGGCTGCGGGAAGAACCTCGTTGCTCACGCTCTGCATAAGCTTAGCAGGCGTAAAGACGGGCCATTCATACAGATGAACTGCGCAGCCCTGAATGAGCAGCTTCTTGAGAGTGAGCTGTTCGGGCATAAAAAAGGATCTTTCACAGGGGCGGTAAATGACCGGGTAGGAAGGTTTGAGGCTTCGAACAAGGGCACGATATTCCTTGATGAGATCGGGGACATGCCGATGACCATGCAGGTAAAGCTTCTCAGGGTGCTTGAAGAAAAAGTTGTGGAGCGCGTCGGCGACCACGAGCCGATCTCTGTGGATATAAGACTTATCTCAGCAACTAATAAAGATCTCAACTATCTTATACATACCGGCAAGTTCAGGGAAGACCTGCTTTACAGGATTAATTCCATTGTTATAAAGGTGCCTCCTTTGAGGGAGAGGGGGGAGGACATCCCGCTCATAGCCTCTCACTATCTTAAGAAGATATCGGTTGTGAACAATAAGGATATCCGGAGCATCAGTCCTCAAGCCATGGATATCCTGATAAATTTCCCTTGGCCGGGCAATGTAAGGCGCCTAATAAATGCCCTGGAGCACAGCGCTGTTACGTGTAAAAGCGATACTATTGAGGTCTCTGACCTGCCGGATTATCTTCTACATGATAAGATGCCGGAAATAAACAGGCCCACACAGACAGGCAATACAAACATTGACCGTGACAGTATTTCTGTTGTGCTGTCTCAATGTAAAGGTAACAAGACACTTGCAGCAAAACAGCTGGGTGTCAGCAGGGTCACCCTATGGAAAAAGATGAAAGCAATGGATATAAAATGAAGGATATAATATCTTTAAGCAAGGGTCTGATATCAGAGTAACGTTATGAGAAAAAGCTACATAATTATTGTATTGGTTCTGGTTGCCATTGTTGCAGCCGTAATCGCTCTGAACATATCATTTCACAGAACGCTCCAGATGGAGATGGCAGAACAGTTCAATAAGCAGCAGCTTATCCTTGCTAAGGTAGAGGCATCAAATATCCAGGCATATATCGACGAAGTAAATAAAGAGATACTCCGAATAGCTCAATTTGTATCAATATCACAGGTCGATAATGAGACACTTTATGAGTTCCTTAAAAGTGTATTCTTCAATGATGCAGAGAATGTTAAGATGGGCATCAAATTTCTTGATAATGAAGGGAAGATACTCTTCAGCCAGGGAGAACTGACTACTGACAGACCCTACAGCAAGGACTTTGTTGAGATGGCCAGAAAGATGTGTCCGAGCGAAATAATGACAAAGCAGGATACAAACAGGGTTTATATAGTAACTCCTGTATGCCGCTCCAGCTCTATTATCGGCGTTGTGGTCATCTCTATTGATATTCAGGATCTTGCCGCTAAATTTCTCAGCCCCATTCAGTCAGGTTCCAGAGGATACGCATGGATGATGAACGGCAACGGTTATCTCCTTTATCATCCAACCCAACCTGATATGGTGGGGAGGAACCTATACAAAACAGAGACTTCCTGCTTCAAATGCCATAAATCATTCGATGTGGAAAAGAAGATCATCGAGGGAAGAGCCGACTATTACGGCAAATATGTTGCACCTACCGGAGAAGACAAGGTTCTCGCCTTTTCAACCGCATCTGTAGGGGATACAAAATGGATCGTGGCTGTATCAGCCCCATATTCCGAAATTACCGTATCGATCCAGAGATCCATGAAATTTTATTCATGGTTCATAATACTTATCTTTCTTACAGCAAGTCTCGCCTCCATAATGCTTATAGTACTTAACAGAAAAAGGGTAAAGGCCGAGGAGCTTGCAAAGCACCAGAAGGAGCTTGAGCAGCACGCCGAGAGCCTTGAGCAGAAAGTAAAGGTCAGGACGAGAGAACTGACCGAAGAGAAGGAAAAGCTTAATACAGTTTTAAGCGCTATCGGAAGCGGTATCATCCTGGTTGATAATCAAAGAAAGATATTATGGATAAACAAGACTATGGAAGATATAGTAGGCAGGGACATCACAGGGATGAAATGCGATGACTTCTTTGCTGACTGCAAGATCATAGGCTCTTATAAGGTCGATGATATGCAGACCGATGTCCTTTCCGATCTTTTTGGGCAAAAGGATAAATATTTCCAGGTCACAACAGCCCCTGTCAAGGGAGCTAATGAAGATGTTCAGGGTTACATAAGACTCGTAAATGATGTAACCGACATAAAGAAGATGGAAGAACAGATAATGCATTCTGAAAAACTCGCACTGCTCGGGAGGCTCACCTCCGGGATAGTAAGCGAAATAGGGAACCCCCTGACATCTGTACTATCTTTTGTCGATATGCTGAAGGACAAAGAGCAGGATGAATTCAAAAAAGAGAGCCTTGAGACCATAGACCTGCACACTAACAGAATAGCCGACATACTTAAGCAGCTTTCAGGTTTTTCCAAAACACCTCTGCTGGAGCTCAGACAATTAGGAGTTAACAGTATCATTGAAGACTCTCTATCCCTTATACAGTATGACAAGAGAGTCAATAATATAACTATTGTCAGGGACCTCATCTCCGACATGCCGAAGATCACCACAGACGGCAACCTGCTCTGTCAGGTTATCGTAAATATCGTATTAAATGCTGCCGATGCCATGCCGGACGGAGGGACTCTCACGATTCGGAGCAGCATTGAAGGTAAAAGAGCCATGATCGCTTTTAAAGATACCGGTACCGGCATAACCAAGGAGGAACTCGTCAGAATATTCGACCCATTTTACACGACCAAAGAAAAGGGGACAGGGCTCGGGCTCGCTGTCAGCCAGAACATAATTGAAAAGTTAAGTGGAGTACTCACGGTAGAGAGTGCGCCCGGCAGTGGATCCATGTTTACGATAACACTGCCTGCTGATTGAGCGCTAAGCTGGCACTGCCATAATAAACTGTAATTTACAATAAAGCTCATACTTAGAACGCATATGAATAAATTATTATCCCGGATCATAAAAGACAATAAAGAGAGAGCAAAAAACCAACAGACATACGATTTCTTCTCAACCCGGGGCAGGGTCGGCAGAAGACCGTTCTGGATGTTCATTCTTATTGTTACACTCGGCGCTGTTATACTCAGCTTCTTTGAGGGGGTAACGTTCAACATACAGAAGATCAATGACGCTCAGATGATCTTCTTTCTCTTTATGTTCTGGCCCAGTGTAGCTATTCTGGCAAAACGATGGCATGACCTGAACAAGTCGGGTTTATGGGTATTGATCATGTTAATACCTGTTATCGGACCCATCTGGACATTATATGAGGCAGGGTTCATGCCCGGCGCCACCGGCACAAATGAGTTCGGGCCCGACCCTCTGAAGAGGCCTGAAAAATGAGGTGGGGGACTGATGTTAATAAAACCTGATGAATTGATCAACACATTAAACTCCGAAAATGTGATAGCACGGACAAACGCGGCAGAGAATCTCCGTAATTATCCATGTAAAGATTCAGTAGAAGCTCTGATAGAGGCACTAAGGGACCCTACAGACGATGTCAGGAAGAAGGCTGCAGAATCTCTTCATTTTATGGCAGTAAAAAGAGAATGCAGGATCGACCCAAGGCCGCTTCTTAAAATCCTGAAGGAAGAACCTGATAGTATCAGCCTGAGAGAATGCCTCTGTGAACTAGGATTACAGCGTGAGGTAAATAAGGTCATTGATTCTGCAGAGTTTCCATAGTGAGAAGGAGCAACACGGTCTACTGTCATAAACTCATATATATCTTCTGAATATCGCACTTGATGCCGATATCTTTAATAAAGCAGATCAACTAGTGTCTAAGTGCAAAGAAGTAAAAGTCTCAAGACTTTTACTTCTTTGCATAACCTATTGTCTTAAGCACCTCTTCTATCTCATCAAGTATTGAAGGATCGTCAATGGTTGACGGCATCGTGTATTCTACGCCATCAGCTATCTTCCTCATTGTACCCCTGAGTATCTTGCCGGAACGCGTCTTGGGAAGCCTCTTTACTATCGCTGCCTGTTTAAAGTTTGCTATGGGTCCTATCTCCTCCCTGATCATTCTCACCAGTTCGGCCTTCAGCTCATCGCTCTCATTATCAGCCCCTGCTTTAAGAACAGCAAGGCCTACAGGAACCTGTCCCTTCAACTCATCCTCTACACCGAAGACCGCACATTCCGCAATGTCCTTATGCGTGGCAACTATCTCCTCCATCTCTCCGGTTGAGAGTCTGTGGCCGGCAACATTAATGACATCATCAACACGCCCCATCACAAAGACATATCCGTCCTCATCTATGTATCCGCCGTCGCTTGTAAAGTAGTAACCCGGCATAACATTCATATAGGATTCAAGGAACCTCTGCTCTGCCTGCCAGAGGGTAGGAAGTGTCCCGGGCGGAAGCGGAAGCTTAACAGCAATAAGCCCCTCTTTCCCAGGCTCCACTGCATTACCTTCATTGTCAAGGATCTGAACATCAAAGCCGGGAACAGGTTTTGTAGATGAACCGGGCTTGATCAGAAACTCCTCTATTCCCATACAATTTGCCGTTATGGGCCATCCCGTCTCAGTCTGCCACCAGTGGTCTATAACAGGTTTCTTCAGAAGATCGCTCGCCCAGTGGTACGTATCAGTATCAAGCCTCTCGCCAGCAAGAAAAAGATATTTGAATTTCGAAAGGTCGTATTTTTTAAGGTACTCACCTTCAGGGTCATCCCTCTTTATGGCACGGAATGCTGTGGGTGCTGTAAATAGTGTACCCACGCCGTGCTCTGATATCACTCTCCAGAAGGCACCGGGGTCTGGTGTTCCAACAGGCTTACCTTCAAAAATGATGGTGGTTGCTCCGGTAAAAAGCGGGGCGTAAACAATATATGAATGTCCGACCACCCAGCCTACATCAGATGCCGACCAGTAGACATCACCCGGTTTAACATCATAGATATTCTCAAGGCTCCAGCGAAGCGCAACTGCATGCCCGCCGTTATCCCTGACGATACCTTTTGGCTTGCCGGTCGTACCTGATGTGTAAAGAATATATAAGGGATCAGTAGCCAGTACAGGCACGCATTCCGCAGGTTCGGCATCAGATATAAGTTCATCCCAGTCATGGTCACGACCCTCTGTCATATCTGCCTTTACAAACTCCCTCTGAAGAACAATGCATTTGCCGGGTTTATAGTCGGCAAGGTCTATCGCCTTGTTGATCATAGGTTTATACTCAAGCGTCTTCTTCCCCTCAATAGCTCCTGACGCCGTCACTATCACCTTCGGCTTTGCATCATCGATCCTTATTGCAAGTTCATGAGGTGCAAAGCCGCCGAATACAACTGAGTGAACAGCACCGAGGCGTGCGCATGCCAGCATTGCTACTGCAGCCTGCGGAACCATCGGCATGTATATGATGACCGTATCTCCTTTCGAGACACCGAGCCCTTTCAGCACACCGGCGAACTTAGAGACAAGGCCAAGCAGCTCACTGTATGTGATCTTCTGTATGGTATCTGTAACAGGACTGTCATGGATTATAGCTATCTGATCGCCCTTGCCATTCTCAACATGGCGGTCAACCGCATTGTAGCAGGTATTCATCTCACCGCCGCTGAACCAGCGGTAGAAGGGAGGGTTTGAGTCATCCAGAACTTTGTCCCATTTTTTGTACCAGCTTATCGACTCTGCGGCCTCACCCCAGAACCCCTCAGGATCACTTATGCTCCTCTTGAAGATATCTTCATACCTGCCCATGTCAGCCTCCGAAAAAAGTTATTAAAAAGCGTTTCACTGCTTAATGCATCCTCTCTATATCACCCTTCTCCTCTGAGATATCAGGGTTGTAATCTCCGGGTGTACGGCCGAAGCATGTACCGAGCGTCTCATGGAATGAGACCATATCAAGGTCAACATGCCTCTGTTCTATCACTTCTGCAGTAGGCTTGTAGGATATTTTAGTTCCCTTCACCTTGACTACAGTGTTGCCGCCAAGGCCTTTTGTAAGGAGTATCACTGCAGCTGCTCCGGCCTCCTTGCCGAAGTTCACATCATAAGCTGTTGAGTGGCCGGAGCGTACAAGATGGCCGGGGTTAACCTCCCTTATCTCAGGAAGCTCATAAACACCCTCGACATATATATTATTACGCTTCATAAACTCGACTATGTCAGGATCCTTCTTCATGATCCCTTCAAGTCTCTTCCTCACATACTTACCTGCACCTGCAAGCTTCTGATGCCCGAACGCATCCTTGCCCGCGCTCTCATCGACAATAATGTCGCCTGCTATGTCCTTCATGCCCTCTGCAGCAACGATGGTATATGTCCCTGCCTTTACGTCACTGCCCTCAACACGGGAGATGAACCTCTGCTTCATATGTTCATAAACAACATCAAAATCAACCGGTATCTCAGGCAGCAGAACACAGTCGGCGTCACCGCCTATGCCTCCGCGAAAGGCTGTATGGCCCGCATATCTTCCGAAGGCCTCAAGCACAATCACGCGGTTATGTGTCTCACCTGTTGTCTTAAGATCTCCGATGAATGATGATACCCTGTTTATGGCTGAATCGCCTCCCACGCTGTATGTCTGAAGGTCGAGGTCCATGGTCTTCGGGGCATGCACGCATGTTATGCCCTCTGCAGCAAGGTCAACCATGACACTTCCTGAATCGTCACCGCCGCTTATGACCAGACCGCCTATATTATGTTTTTCAAGTCCCTGTTTGATCCTCTCGTACTTCTGCTCATTATCTATCTTCTTGATCTTCACCCTTGAATTGCCGGCCTCAGAACCCGCAAGCTCAGCCTCTATCTTATCGAGCCTCCCAGGTGTAAGTACCGTGACATCATCTACATCTATGAGGTTGTAAAGCCCGGCATACCCGTTGGGGATGATGACAGCCTCTATACCCATTGAATTTGCCATCTGCGCAGCGCCCTTTATAACACCGTTAAGCCCGCCGCAGTCACCGCCGCTTGTAAGTATTCCTACTCTCTTAATGCTCATATCATTACTCCTTTCTTAGGAAAATTATTGTAAGGGATTGTGTAAATATTAACACAGAATACGGATACCTGACAAAGATATTTTAATCCTTTTTATATACAAAGAGTATGAAATCATCAGGCACCCTGCCCTGCCTTATAACGGCATGGGGCGAGAGCTCATTCTTTGCAAATTCAAGCATCTCCTGAGGATCAGCATAGTGAAGCTCAAAATCCTTCCTCGTACAGTCTGCGGAGAGTGCATTAAATGCAAGTGCATTGTTGCATCGCTGAAAGAGCATCTTCAAAACATTCTTTATGGTCTCATCAAGCCCCTTCACCTTGAGATTGAACACCCCGCATAAGAAGATGTAATCGAAATCCTCAATTAACACTTCTTCCTCAATATCAAAGACCCGAAAATCAGCTTCTGGGAACTTGCTACCGGCAAAAGATATTAGATTTTCATTTATATCAAAACCTGTGTATGAGACCGGTATGTTCTTGTCTTTGAAGAATTGGTAAAGATCTCCCTTGCCGCAGCCATAGTCAAGCACCTTCTTTCCGCTTATATCACCGATTGCAAGCAGCTCTTCAAACCTGAGGCTCTGTCCCTGAGGAGACAATCCAACGCTGGCAGGCCTGTCGCCGTGCGCCTGCAGCGTCCTGTCAAAATATGATATTACGTATTCCTTGTAAATATCTTCCATGTATACACCCTGAAATAAAAAATCCCCCTCTTAAAAAAGAGGGGGATCAGACTGGATATCTTTCACAATGTGCCTTTAGTAGAAGGCACACCTTTTGTTCTGGGATGCTTCAGGACAGCAGCCTGCAGCGCCCTGCCGAACCCCTTGAATATCGCCTCAAATATGTGGTGCAGGTCACGGCCATAGGCAAGATTAATATGCAGGTTCATGCCTGCTGTGTTAGAGAGAGACCTGAAGAAGTCCTCAAATAGCGAGACATCAATATCCTTGATCTTTCTACCGCCCTTAGGAAGCTTCACATTATAAACGAGATACGGCCTGCCGCTAAGGTCAACAGCAACCTGCGCAAGGCTCTCATCCATAGGTGTGAGGCATTCTCCGTATCTCCTGATGCCCGCTTTACTGCCAAGCGCATCCTTTATCGCCTCTCCAAGCACCAGCCCGAGATCCTCGATAAGGTGGTGATAATCCACATCTATATCGCCTTTTGCAGCGACATTCAGGTCCAGGTGGCCATGCTTTGACATAAGACTCAGCATGTGGTCGACAAAAGGAACAGAAGTATTTACCTTATACTTGCCCTTGCCGTCGAGATCTATACTCGCCTTTATATTCGTCTCTTTAGTCTTTCTCTCAACCTTTGCTTTTCGAGCCATTACAAACCTCCACAAAACAATAAACTATATTTATACATCATAACAGATTCTTTAATGTTTTAAGAAATACGGCATTCTCTTTTGGAGTCCCGACCGTCACACGAAGGCAGCCTTCAACCGCACCCTTCATATTCCTAATGAGAACACCCTCTTTAAGGAGCATCCTGTAAAGGGCATCAGAATCATCTGCCCTGAATAAAATGAAATTTGCATCTGAAGGATAAGGCTCGATTCCCTCTATCTTCTTCAGTTCCCTTACAAGCTTCTTTCTCTCAGATATTATCGTCTTTATCTTTGTGCCTGCAAGACTCCCCTTCTTGAGAGTATTGACCGCAAGCTCCTGCGAGAGAGCATTAAGGTTAAATGGCAGCCTCACCTTGTTCACCTCATTTACTATATCTTCATGCGCTATCATAAAGCCGACCCTCAATGCGGCAAGCCCAACCTTACTTAAAGTTCTAAGCACTATAAGGTTCTTATACTTTTTGAGCATAGGAAGAAAGCTCTTTCCGGATGAAAAAGCCTGATAAGCCTCATCAACGACAACAAGCCCTTTTGACTGTCTTATTATCTTCTCTATTCTGTCAGGGGAAAAACGGTTGCCTGTAGGATTATTCGGTGAGCTCAAGAAAACGATCTTCGGTTTTTTACCCTTAACAGCCTTAAGCATCTCTTTCTCATCAACATCAAAGCCGGCATCAAGGGGTATCCCGATACTCTTTTCACCCAACGACTGCGAGATTATGCCGTACATCGAAAAGGTCGGCGTCGGAAAGAGCACAGGCCCTCCGAATGTATTTATCAGGTAGTAGATCAGTTCATCAGAGCCATTCCCGTGCAGGATGTTGTCAGCCTTTACCTTGTACTGCTTTGCCATAAGCTTTCTTAAGGCCTTGGCCTCAGGGTCAGGATACCTGTTCGTCATAACGCTTTTAAGCGCCTTAACACCGTAAGGGCTCTCATTGGCATCCAGCTTCACGCTGCATTCTATCTCCTCTGCCTGGTAAGCACGCAGTGAACGGATGTTGGGTTTTACAAGTTTTCTTATATCCATGAAGAAAAATTATAACACATGCATTTATGTCATTATCACTGTTTTATAATAATGAAATACCCGTCAACTCTAACTTGTTCTTTTCAGTACCATAAAGTAAGATAACTAAAACCTATCAATATCTGCCCGACATGAAAATACTCCTGGTACAGCCCCCTTACAAGATATACAAACATGAGCCTAAAGGATGTCAGCCGCCGCTTGGCCTGGCTTATATTGCTGCGGTGCTGGAAAAAGATTATGAGATGGGTATCCTCGACTGTGTTGTTGAGGGCTATGACCATGAGTCACCGGCTGAAAACGACATGATCGTCTACGGCCTGCCTCAGGACGAGATAAAGAAGAGGATAGAGGATTTCAACCCTGACATAGTAGGGGTCTCATGCCTCTTCTCCACCCAGTCTAAAAACATGCATGCTATCACCTCTACAGTGAAGTCCATAAGTGACGGCATAAAGGTTGTTGTCGGTGGCGCACACGCATCCGCATGCCCTGATCAGGTCATGAAGGATAAGAATGTGGACTATGTAATCATCGGAGAAGGCGAGCTGAGTTTTCAGGATCTATGCGCCAGCATCTCAAGTGAGGATGATTCCTGCAAAAACATCGACGGCATCGCCTTCAGGTCAGACGACAAGACTGTTATTAATCCAAAATCCGGTTTTATCGATGACCTTGATTCTCTGCCGCTTCCTGCAAGGCACCTTCTGCCCATGGAAAAGTATTTTGAGATAAACAGCCCGCACGGGACCGTCACTAAATATAATAGAAGCACACCTGTTATCACCTCACGAGGCTGTCCCATGAAATGCATATTCTGTTCCATTCATACCGTATGGGGCAGAAAGTTCAGGGCGAGGTCTGCTATTAAGGTATTTGAAGAACTGAAGATGCTGAAAGAAGAGTACGGGATAAGAGAGGTCCAGTTTGAAGATGACAATCTTACTCTAAACAAAAGACGGGCAAAAGAGATCTTCAGGCTTATGATAGATGGCGGCCTCGATATTATCTGGACAACCCCAAACGGCCTGGCAGCCTATACTATTGATGAAGAACTGGTTGCTCTCATGAAAGAGAGCGGATGCCAGAGGGCATGCCTTGCCATTGAGTCCGGCGATCAGGATACGCTTGATAACATTGTCAACAAGCCGGTAAAGCTGCATAAGATGCCCGAAACTATCAGCTACTTCAGGAAGTACGGCATCGCTCCTGATGCATTTTTTGTTGTCGGTTTTCCTGGCGAGACAAAAGAAAAGATAAAGAAGACATTTAAATATGCAAGGTCACTGGATCTGGAGAATATAAACTTCTTTGTCGCAACACCCTACCCGGGAACTGAGCTGGACAGTATCTGCAGAACGAACAACTACATAGATGCTGATTTCGATATTGAAAAGGCCCGGGTCGGTGAGGCACACATAAGCACACCTGATTTCAGCAGCGAAGAACTCCACAACATGATCAGAAAAGAGAACCTTTTAATAAGGCTCAGGCTTATAAAGAACCCTAAGGTATTCTATGAACGTATTATTAAGAGGTTTATAAAAGACCCGCGCTTTGTGCTCAATTACCTAAAGAACAAGGTACTGAAATGATCAGCTTGATACTGTGATTAAAAAAAAGGGCGATGGTATAAACCATCGCCCCTCTGCTTTTATAACTTTCAACACTTAACTCTAAACTTTTAACTTTTTGTTAAGGTATTACCTTATTCAGCGGGTACTCAATTATAGCCTCAGCACCTGCGGCCTTGAGCTTGGGAACAATGTCACGCACTATCTTCTCCTCTATCATCACCTCAAGCGCTATCCAACCCTCATCGGAAAGCAGCGAGATAGTTGGGGAGTGCATTGATGAAAGAAGGCTCATAACCTTTTTGAGCGACTTCTCCGGCACATTCATCTTGAGGCCTACCTTCTCCTCAGCAGCAAGAGCGCCCTTGAGAAGAAGAACTATGTTCTCCATCTTCTGCTTCTTCCATTTGTCCTTCCAGGATTTTTTATTGGATATGAACCTAGTGCTTGACTCAAGTATCGTCTCTATGACCCTCAGGTTATTGGCCTTGAGAGAAGACCCTGTCTCGGTAAGCTCAACGATAGCATCGCATAAAAATGGAGGCTTTACCTCTGTCGCACCCCATGAGAAATCGATCTGCGCCTTAACCTTCTGAGACTTCAGGTACTTCGTTGTAAAGCCGACAAGCTCTGTTGAGATACGCTTGCCGTTAAGGTCTTTGACCTTCTTTATCTTTGAATCATTAGGTACAGCTATAACCCACCTTACAGGCCTGAGCCCGCCTTTTGCATAGTTAAGCTCGGCAACCTCTTTCACATCAGCGCCCTGCTCAAGTATCCAGTCCTTGCCTGTCAGGCCGGCATCCAGCACGCCGTCATCTACATACTTTGCCATCTCCTGTGCCCTTACAAGCAGCATCTCTATATCAGCGTCATCAACAGAAGGATAATATGAACGTGAGTCTATAGATATGTTATAGCCCGCCTTCTTGAATAGCTTAAGTGTTGATTCCTGAAGGCTGCCCTTTGGAAGCCCTAATTTCAAAACTCTCTTTTTAGCCATAATTAAGTCAATTTCTCCCTGTAAATATGATAAGTATAATGCATCTCAGGTGAAAAAAATACAAGTGCAGTGAATTAGAGACCGGCACCTGTTTAGCGCCCTTTATCCCCTCTTTCGAGCCTTATCCTTACAGCCTTTCCATGTGCTTCAAGGCCCTCACTGTCCGCGATCTCTGACACTGTCTTTGACAGCGAGACAAAACCCTCCTTTGTAGCATGGATCAGGCTTGTACGCTTGATAAAATCATATACACCGAGCGGGGATGAGAAACGGGCAGTACCGCATGTCGGAAGAGTGTGGTTAGGGCCTGCCGAGTAATCACCGAGACTTTCAGGGGTCCACTCCCCAAGAAATACCGCTCCAGCATTTTTTATCTTTGGCAGCATCTTCTCAGGTGCCTTTGTCATTATCTCAAGATGTTCGGGAGCAATCATGTTGGATATCTCCGCAGCCTCTGCCATGTTCTTAACAATGATTATTACACCGTATTTTTTGATCGACTCTTCAGCTATAGCCTTCCTGCTAAGCTTACGAAGCTGCGATGAAAGCTCTTTTCTCACCTTCAGTGCAAGATCTTCAGAGTCGGTAACAAATATGGATGAGGCCATCTCATCATGCTCCGCCTGTCCGAGAAGGTCAGAAGCAATAAATGACGGGTCTGCTATTTTGTCAGCAATGATCAGTATCTCGCTGGGCCCGGCGATCATATCTATCCCCACCTGTCCGAAGACCTGCTTCTTTGCCGTGGCAACATATATATTTCCAGGGCCTACTATCTTGTCAACCCTCTTTATCGTCTCTGTTCCGTATGCCATTGCTGCAACAGCCTGTGCTCCGCCTATGGAATATACTTCCTTGACTTTCAGCAGCTTGACAGCAGCGGCTACTGCAGGGTTTATCCTGCCGTCAGGAGATGGAACACATAGTGCTATCTCTTTAACACCTGCTACATTTGCAGGTATCACATTCATAAGCACGGTTGACGGATAAGCTGCCTTTCCGCCCGGCACATATACGCCAGCCCTTTCAAGCGGCCTTATGATATGCCCAAGAGTTATATTGTCATTAGTGTATTGCCAGGACTCCTTCTTCTGCAGCTCGTGATAGGCTTTTATCCTTTTGGCAGAGACCTTGAGCGCCTTTATAAGATCCTTGCCTGCCCTGCCTGCTGCCGATTCTATCTCTTTAGCGCTTACAGCAAGCTTCTTAAGCTTTACTGAATCAAATTTCTCTGTATATTTTTTAACAGCCTTATCGCCCTGCCTTCTTACATCATTTATTATCTTCCTGACGGACACTTCGACCTCTTCGGTGCCGCCTGAGTTGAGAGACCTCTGATCCAGCTTCTTTAGAAACGGGGCGATATCTGCACGTTTGATAATCTTCAACGAACCCTCCTTACATCAGCTCCAAGAGACTCCAGCTTCTCCTCTATCCTCTCATAGCCCCTGTCGATATGATAGACCCTATCAATGACCGTCTCTCCTTCTGCAGCGAGCGCTGCTACAAGAAGTGAGGCACTTGCTCTCAGGTCGGTGGCCATTACAGGAGCCCCCTTAAGGGAATCAACTCCCATGACATTCGCGGTTGAGTCCTCAACCTTTATCTTTGCACCCATTCTTCTCATCTCCGCAACATGCATGAACCTGTTCTCAAATATATTCTCTGTTATGAGGCTGGTGCTGTCCGCCACAGACATAAGCGCCATGAACTGCGCCTGCATATCAGTGGGGAAGCCCGGGTAAGGCATGGTCTTTATATCAACAGAGCTGAGCCTGTCAGGGCCGCTAACCTTAATATTACCATTAATGTTCTCAATTTCAATCCCTGCCTCTTTCAGCTTCACTATAACAGGCTCCATGTGCTCCATACTGCAGTCTGTTATCTCTACTTCACCGCCTGTTATGCCGGCCGCGGCCATAAAGGTTCCGGCCTCTATCCTGTCGGGGATCACTTTATAGTCAAGAGGAGCGAGGCTGGTCACCCCGTTTATCTTTACAATGCCGGTACCTGCACCCTCGATGGACGCACCCATAGATATAAGCGCATCAGCAAGGTCAACAACCTCAGGTTCACAAGCTGCATTTTCAAGTATCGTCTCTCCGTCAGCAAGTGCGGCGGCCATCATCAGGTTCTCAGTGCCGGTTACAGTAGGTATATCAAAATATATTGTAGCACCTTTCAATCTTGGCGCTTTTGCAAGGATGTACCCGTCAGAAAGAGTTATCTCCGCCCCCATCTTCTCAAGCCCCATCACATGCAGGTTTATAGGCCGTGCTCCGATAGCACACCCGCCTGGAAGCGATACCTTGGCCTCACCCATCCTTGCAAGCAGAGGCCCGAGTACAAGAACCGATGCCCTCATGGTCTTTACAAGGTCATAGGAGGCCTCTGTATGATCAATAGTATTTGCCCTGATCAGGGCCTTCTTGTTTTCAAGGCTGAAATCCATGCCGAAGCTGCCTAGGAGCTTACCCATTGTAGTGATATCCCTAAGCTGCGGAATATTATCAATAGTGCTGTCGCCTGAGCTTAATATCGAGGCTGCTATGATGGGAAGGGCCGCATTCTTTGCACCGCTTATTGAGACAGAGCCCTTAAGCCTGCTGCCTCCTTTTACTATTATCTTCTCCATACAGCCTGTGCTATCCTCTCTATTCCGGCAAGATCCTTTGTAACCTCAACATCAGCATATCCATTCTCTTTCATCATATCAATGACACCATCAGCACACCCAGTACCGAGTTCAAATATCAGCCTGCCTCCGTCATTGAGAAAACCTCTTGCATCAGGAATTATCCTGTTATAGATATCAAGGCCTTCTGCACCTCCGTCAAGCGCCCCTCTCGGCTCCCATCTGCTTACCTCAGGCTGAAGCCCGGGTATATCATCACTTCTGATGTAAGGCGGATTTGAGATGATCATGTCATAACGAAGCGTATCGTCAAGAGGTGAAAAGAGGTCACCCTCAATGAACCTGACATTAGATATCCCGTTTATCCCGGCATTTTTTCTGGCATATTCAATAGCCGCACCTGATATATCTACTCCGTCAACACTGGAATCCCGAAACTCTTTTGCAAATGCAAGAGCAAGACACCCGCTTCCAGTACAGAGGTCAAGAATCCTGAGATCTTTACTGTCATCTGAGAACTGAGAGCTGATAGCTGTCTTTATAGCCTGCTCTGCCATCAGCTCTGTCTCGGGCCTGGGAATCAGAACCCCCTCTCCAACCAGTATCTTTAAGCCAAGAAACTCCTCTGAGCCAAGTATATACTGAAGCGGCTCACGCCTCGACCTGCGATCCAGTATCTCAGAAACAAGCCTCAACTCCTCACCGGCCAGCTGGGGATTATCCCTGTATAATTCAACCGCATCTATCCCGAGGCCGTTCCGCACTATAAGCTCAGCCTCTTTTTCTGCTGAGCCTATACCGCAGGCCTTTAAAAGCTCCACGATCTCTTTTATCTTTTCTGTTGTTTTCATTTTTTGTTTTCTTTGTGCCTTGTACTTGTCTTTAAACTTTGTGCCTTTGTGCCTGTCTTTAACTTTGTGCCTGGCTTTTAAACTTTCTTCATCCTCTCTGCCTGATAATATGTAATGAGATTATTAAATACCTCATCGAGGTCGCCCTCCATGATAAACCCGAGCTTATGAAGCGACAGTCCTATCCTGTGGTCAGTGACCCTGTTCTGCGGAAAGTTATATGTCCTTATCTTTTCGCTCCGGTCACCGGAACCGACCTGTGATTTCCTCTCTTCCGCTCTCTCTGCCTCAGCCTTCTGCAGTTCCACCTCATAAAGCCTCGCCCTGAGAACCTTCATAGCCTTCTCTTTGTTCTTTATCTGAGAACGCCCGTCCTGGCACTGCACAGTAAGACCTGTAGGCTCATGTACTATCCTGACAGCTGAATATGTCGTATTGACCCCTTGTCCGCCCGGACCTGATGAGCAGTAGGTATCTACCCTGAGGTCGCTCTCCACTATCTTCACATCCACATCCTCAGCCTCAGGAAGAACCGCAACCGTAACGGCTGATGTATGCACCCTGCCTGAGGTCTCTGTCGCAGGCACTCGCTGAACGCGGTGTGTGCCGCTTTCATACTTCAGACGGCTGTATACCTCCTTGCCGTTTATGGATGCAACAACCTCCTTCAAACCTCCGATGCCGGTCTCGCTTATGTCCATTATCTCAACCTTCCATCTCATACGCTCTGCATATTTAGTGTACATCCTAAAGAGTTCAGCAGCAAAGAGCGCAGCCTCGTCCCCCCCGGTACCGGCACGTATCTCAAGAAGAATATTCTTTTCGTCAAGAGGGTCCTTTGGAACGAGCATAAACTTGATATCATCCTCAATCAGAGGTTTGCTCTCCTTAAGTTCAGCTAGCTCAGCAGCGGCAAGCTCTTTAAGGTCATCGTCATCTGAAGATGAGAGTATCTCCTCTGCCTCAGTGATACCTGCAAGGCATGATTTGTATTCTCCGATCTTCTCAACAAGCGGGGTGAGGGCGGCCTGTTCCTTGGAATATTTCTGGCTCTTTGTGAAGTCAGAAAATATTTCAGGATCAGACAGCGTCACGGTAAGCTCAGCATGTTTCTTCTCTATCTCTTCTAATTTATCCAGCAGCATCTCTATATAATCTCCTGCAATTAATAGGTTTAAGTCCCTGAGTTCACCTCAACAGGGCATAAAAAAAGGAAACCCGTATAATGCATAAATGCACAAAACGGGTTCCCTTATAAAGCAAAGCTATTTCTTTGCGTATTTCTTTCTGAACTTCTCAACCCTTCCTTCAGCATCAAGCAGCTTCTGCTTTCCAGTGAAGAATGGGTGACATTTAGAACAGATATCAACGTGAATAGACGACTGTGTGGACTTGGTCTCAAAAGACTCGCCGCATGCACATGCCACCTTCACATCTTTGTATTCCGGATGTATTTCCTGTTTCAATGTAACCTCCAAATATTTAATTCTTAGCTTTAAAATATAACAGAGATGACCATTATTTTTCAACCCAGGCAGATATATCAGTCATTATCCATGAATTCCTTCAGCCACTTTGTCCTTGAGGGGTGTCTGAGCTTTCTCAGCACATTTGCCTCGACCTGTCTTATCCTTTCCCTGGTGACATTGAACTTCTGCGCCACTTCTTCAAGTGTCTCCGGGTGTTCAGCCCCTAACCCGAACCTCCGCTGAATGATCTCTGACTCCTTGGGAGTGAGCGTCTTCATTATCTTTTCTATCTGCTCCTGAAGGTTATGGTGTATTGCAAAATCCAGGGGAGAAAGCGCTGTCTTGTCCTCAAGAAGATCAAGAAGGAAGGTGTCTGCACCTTCACCTATCGGTGTCTCCAGAGAGACAGGCTCCTTGGCTATCTTCATTATATCCTTGATCTTTTCAGGGGGCACTTCCATCTTTTTCGCTATCTCCTCTGGTGAAGGCTCTCTGCCGAGCTCCTGCACAAGCTCCCTCGATGCCTTTGAAAGCAGGCTAAGCGTACCGACTACATGAACGGGTATCCTGACAGTCCTGGAGCAGTCTGCAAGTGAGCGGGTTATAGCCTGCTTTATCCACCATGTGGCATATGTGCTGAACTTATACCCCCTGCGGTATTCAAACTTTTCAACCGCCTTCATAAGGCCGATATTACCTTCCTGAACAAGGTCGGAAAGACTGAGGCCTCGACCTACATATTTTTTGGCCATACTGACCACAAGCCTGAGATTCGCCTCTATAAGCCTTCTCTTTGCTGCAAGAACCCTTCTTTCATAGTATGTCAGAAGCCTTAAGGCCTTCTTTGCCTCTGTGTAGCCGAGGCCCAGAGAAGACTCTATATTAGTAATTTCTGCCTTTATATCCTTTGGGCCTGCCTGTCCATTGCCTGCATTATTTAAAAGACCGTTGCCGTTTGATGGGCTGCCGGAATTTTTTTCAAGATTGCTGAGTGTTTTATTAAGAGCAGCAGCTCTTGACAGAGAATCCCTGAACTGCTCAATAAATATATCCGTTACTTCATCATCAAGGCGAAGCTCAGAAATGTTTTGAATTATAAGCCGCTTGTTCTCCTCAAGCTCCTCCTTGAGCGCCTTTTCCTTTACAGCAGAAGTTTTTTTCTGGTTGTACTGCCCCACAATCCCTTCTCTTTTGGAATAAAGCGCCTTTATCTTCTTTACAGTCTTTAAAAAGTGCTCCTTAAGGCTCTCTTTGTCCTTGTCTGAGATATAATTGGAACAGGAGATAAAGTCATCTATCATCACTTCTTTGTCCTTAAACACATCCTGCAGGGCTATAATCTTCTTGATCACAAAAGGGATGGCAAAGATCACCCCTCTCTGCTTATCTTTTTCACTTTCTATCTTTTTTGCTGCTTCGACCTCTTCTTCTTTGCTCAACAGAGGCAATGCACCCATATCCCTCAGATATATCCTAATAAGGTCGTCTGTGGAAATATCCGTGCTGGAAGCTGGCTTGTCAGCGCCTGCCGGCTCCTTCTCATCCTCAGCCCCCTCAGGGACCTCTACCTCTTCAGAGCGCTCAAGGTCAGCTTCGTCATCAGGAAGAAAAATATCAACAAAATCGCTCAAATCAACTGCCTCCTCGACCTGACAAGTTCATTCTGCCTGATCAATAGTTTCTTTAAAAGAACATCGTCCTTTTTAAGCTCTGCATCCTTTATCTTATGTTTAAGCTCATCTATCAAAAGGGTATGCTTCTTCTCTTTGACCCTTACGATGCAGTCCTTTATGACCTTATCAGAATCATTGAAATCAGGGTCATTGAACTCGGTCATAAATATAATATCATTCAGTAGATGCTTTTCATCTCCACTGCACTGAAGTGTAAGTTGATTGAAGTCGGTAAGGCCTTCTCTCATCTTCTTCAGTATTAATTTCATATCTGAATCAGTAAAATCATCTTCATCAATAGCCTTGAAGACAGCTTCAGCTTTTTCAGGAAACTGAATGACCAGTTTAATTATATACATTTCATCAAGAGGTCTGCTCTTTTTCTTTGGAAGGGGTGCAGTCTTTTCAACAGGACGGCCGGGGTTCTTTTGCAGCTTCTGCAGTTTCTCCATTATAAAGACATCTTTTATACCCATTCTGTCAGACATCTCCTTTACATATCCATCAAGGAGAAGGCTGTCAGATATCCTGGATATTATCTCTACAGCCTCACGTGCGATCATCCTCTTGTCTTTCTTCTGCATAGCCAAAAACTGAATTATCGATAAAGGGTTTTGTACAAGATCGCTGAACGCCTTATCACCCCTCTTGTTAAGAAAGCTGTCAGGGTCTTCCTTATCAGGGAGTGCAAGCACCCTGACATCAAGCCCGCATTCAAAAAGCACTTCAGCAGAACTCTTTGCCGCCTTGATACCCGCCGGATCACTGTCAAAGACAAGGATCACATTATCAGTGAACCTTTTAACCAGCCTGCCATGATCCGAGCTAAGCGCTGTACCCAGAGGAGCAACAGCATTTTTAAAACCATGCATATGAGCAACTATAACATCCATATAGCCCTCCATGAAGAGGACGCTTCCTGTCTCTTTTATATGCTTCTTTGCCTTATCAAATCCATAGAGGATCCTGCGTTTATTAAATACAGGCGTCTCCGGAGAGTTCAGGTACTTGGGTTCACCGGAATCGATAACCCTGCCTCCAAAGGCGATGGTCTCTCCTACGAGGTCTGATATGGGGAACATTATCCTGCGGCGAAACATATCGAAATAGCCTTTCTGGCTTTTGGTTATAACGCCTGCCTTAACAATCATCTCCGGCCTGAAGCCTTTTCCCTCAAGGTGCTTTTTAAGCGCCTCCCATGAATCAGGGGCATAACCTAAAGAGAAGGCCTCTACCGCCTCCCCGCTTATCCCCCTATCCTTCAGGTATGCAGATGCCTTTGGGTTCTTCTTAAGGTGATGCTGGAAAAAGCTTAGGGCATATTTCTGTATCTTAAGGACTGTCTCTTTTTCACTCGCCCTTCCTGCATGTCCGGGCGACATCTTAAGGGTTACCCCTGCCTTTTTTGCAAGAAGCTTGAGCGCCTCCTTAAAGTCGAGGTTCTCGTTCTGCATAACAAATGTGAAGATGTCCCCGCCCTCTCCGCAGCCGAAGCATTTGTATGCCTGCCTGGCGGGATTGACCATAAAGGAGGGTGTCTTTTCAGAGTGGAACGGGCAAAGCCCTTTCCAGTTGTGACCCGACTTTTTAAGAGATACATACTCAGATATCAGTTCAACGATATCTATCCTGCTCTTTATCTCTTCAAGGCTGCTGTCGTTTGAGGGCATAGTTTAAATAAAAGCAATAAAGGATTCGAGGGGTCAAAGATTCAAGGGTTCGAGTGAAAAAGAATCCTTTCGCTTGACTCCTGGAATCCTCGAACCCTTATTATTATTTCTTCTTAAGCCTGCTGAATCTCCTGAAGCCTGAACACTCAAGGATCCTTATGCTGCCTTTCTTCTGGATCTCATCGAACAGCAGGTTCATCCCGAGGTTATCGCTTGATATATGTCCGGCGATAACAACATTTACATTGTGCTCCTCTGCAAGCTTCCTGTGCTCCACACCTATATGCATACCGACAATAGTGCCTATCCCTGAAGCTGAGAGCTTTTCATATATCTCCTTAGGCCCGCCGGTGCCGCCGGTCATATCAACAAATACTTTACCCGCACTCCTGTTCTTGTGGCCTGTAAACAGTGTGGGACCTGCATTGTTCCTTGATGCCTCCTGGTACTCTGGTATATCATTGAGGATATCAAGCACATCACCAACAGTGTCGGGCTTCTTTCTCTCAATTAATTTCTGCAGGAAAGTAGCAACATGGTTGTCAGCAGGTGTATGTGCGCACATGAATGGAATATCAAGAAGCCGCGCCGCATCCACAGCCTGGTTATGGTTCGCCGGAGAGACACCTCTCTGAACCTCCTTCATCCTGCCCTCAAGAAGCCCTTCAGCAACATTGATAGGTACGCCGAACTTGTTGAATATGTCCGCCTGCATACCCATGACCTCGTAAAGGCTGGCATATGCCCTCCCTCCGGGATGATGACCTATTACAAGATCTACCTTTTTGCCTTTTGAGGAGAGCCTGTCGGCAAGGAGTATTTCAGCTGTCCCTATATCGATCCCGACAAGTGCAGTTTTTATATCTTCATCCCCTTTTCCATTAAGTATTCTGGAGTCAGCATAAGGGTTCGTCAATTTATCTTTATCAAAATACTTCTTCTCATCCTTCTTCATCCCCTTGTACTGCTTCTTCACCTTCTCAAGGGACTTAAGCACCCTCTTTTTACCCCGGGGGTCTGCCTCTATACCTCTATCTACAATGGTCTCATATAATTTTCTAAGCTTCATTTAGCCTCCTCAAGCAGCTTTTTAACTATTCCGGTTACAACCTTTCCGTCAGCCTTTCCTTTTGTCCTGGTCATAACGCTCTTCATCACAGCCCCGAACTCCTTAGGGCCTGTTGCGCCGACCTCTCTGATGGACTCCTTGACCATAGCTGTTATCTCATCTTCAGAGAGCTGTTGAGGAAGATATGACTGCAGTATCCCGACCTCCTCCTTCTCTTTGGCAGCAAGTTCTTCACGTCCGCCCTTTGTGAACTGCTCAAAGGAATCCCTGCCTTTCTTTACAAAGGAGTTCAAAATAGCCATTGTCTCGTCATCCGTTAAGGCTTCGCCCTTTTCTATTTCTTTATTCTTGACTGCAGACTTGACCATCCTCAGGACTGATAGTTTGATGCTCTCCTTACTCTTCATAGCAGATGTAATGTCAGAAGAAAGTTTTTCAGCAAGACTCATTTAATACCTCTTGTGTAGATATATTTATATAGCAAAGATATTGATTAATATAACTCTTACCCAGACTATTTAGCAAGAGAAGCAGCCTGGCAAAAAAAGACCGGGAAACAGTAAAAAAACTGGCCGGAACAGGAAAGCACAACGAGAAATTTCAGCCTTTAATTTTGTTGTCTTTATCCAGAAGAATGATCTTGGGGGAATGGTCATTTATCTCATCTTCTTTAACATAACCGTAGGTGAAAACAATGATCTTGTCACCAACCTCACCCTTTCTTGCGGTCGGGCCGTTAAGGCATATGACACCTGAACCGGCAGGGCCTGGAATAACATATGTATCAAACCTCTTGCCGTTGTTCAGGTTGCTGATAAGCACCTGTTCGTAAGGAACAATGCCTGTTGCGGCAAGCAGTGACTCATCAACCGTAAGGCTGCCCTCATATTTGATATTCGACTCTGTAACAGTCGCATTATGTATCTTAGCTCTGAGCATACATCTAAGCATGTTATTTCCCTCACTCATATTCTGATAAAGTGTCTGATTTATATTAAAACGTTGAGAGCCAAATCTCAAGCAATGCCGTTAAACAAAAGGCATGGGGTCTACTCTATTATCTTGGGGACCCTGAAGAAACCATCCTTGCTTTCCGGGGCGTTCTTCAGTGCCTTCTCCACTGACTGTGACGGGGCGACAACATCGTCCCTGAAGACGTTCTTTAGGGGCAGCACATGCGAAGTAGGAACTACATCAGATGTATCCAGTTCATTAAGAGTATCTATATACCCGATAATCTTGCCAAGCTGGTCTGAAAAGAGCTTCTTCTCATCATCAGACAGTTTAAGCCTGGCAAGTAATGCCACATCATCAATATTCACTTAGAGCCGCTCCAGGTTGGCAAACTTAAGAGATAGCCTCTTTATCCCGACTGCGGGAAAGTTCACCATTACCTTTGCATCGTCAGTATCACCGTAACTGTCCCTGACAACACCCTCACCCCACTTTGGATGACGTACCCTCACCCCTGTCACAAATGGTGAATTGCTGCGGGATTTTGCAGGTATACTGCGCCTTCTGCTGAGCGCTCCTGTCCTGGGCCTCTTCTCAATATAGCAGCAGCATTCTGAGGGTATCTCACTGAGAAACCTTGAGGGCTGCTGATCCTGAACCGAAGCATAAAGTCTCCTTCTCTTAGCGCCGGTCAGAAAAAGCATATCACGTGCTCTTGTCATCCCTACATAGAAGAGCCTCCGCTCTTCCTGAAGTTCTTCATCTTTCTTGATCGTATAAAAATGAGGCATAAGCCCGTCTTCCAGACCCGCAATAAAGACCACAGGTGACTCAAGCCCCTTAACGGTATGCAGCGTCATCAATGAGACCGAGTCCTTTTTGTGGGCCTCGTCCGAAACGCTGAAGAGTGAGGTGATATCCAGAAATTCCTCAATCGTATGGCCTTCGGCAGAATCGGCAAGCTCCAGAAGATTCTTTGCCTTTTCATCACCGATCCACTCTAAGTACTCTGTATTCTCATATATCAAACGGATAAGTGAGGAGAGCTCCATATCCCTGTTCTCAATAAGCTCATCTATAACAGTTACAAAACCTCTCACCTTCTCCTTAAATGCGGATGCGTATCCATTGCCTTTGGTCACAAACTTCATCGTCTCATAAAGGCTCAGATCCTTCTTCTTTGACTCATTATTAAGCCTCGTAAGAGTGGTCTTGCCTATACCCCTTGCCGGAGAGTTGATTATCCTTTTAAGGCTCATGGTGTCATTCGGGTTTGTTATGACCTTGAGATATGAAATAATATCCTTAATCTCTTTTCTCTTATAAAAGCTGATAGAACCGACTATGTGGTAAGGCATGCCATTGCTCCTCATAGCTTCTTCAAGCACCCTTGACTGCTGGTTCACCCTGTACAGGATCGATATATCGCCATATGTGTATTTACCTTTAAGGTACAGTTCCTTTATCGTCTGGGCTATGTAGCTGGCCTCTTCCAGCTCATTGTTTGCGATGCAGTATGATATCTTTTCACCCCTGCCCCTTTCGGTCCAGAGCTTCTTTGATTTTCTAGTTTCGTTCTGTGAGATAAGGCTGCCAGCAGCGTCAAGTATGTTCTGAGTAGACCTGTAATTCTGTTCAAGCCTTATCACCTTGGTCTTTTTGAAATCTTTTTCAAAATCAAGTATATTGCCGACATCAGCACCCCTGAACTTGTATATGCTCTGGTCATCATCACCCACAACACATATGTTCTTATGCTTGGACGCAAGAAGTTTGGTCATTCTGTACTGCGACAGATTCGTGTCCTGGAATTCATCTATCAGCATATGTTTGAACTCTTTCTGATACTTCTTCAGCACAGACGGGTTATCTTCAAAAAGTTTGACGGTGTACATAATAAGATCATCAAAATCCAGGGCGTTGTTCTTCTTCAGCTCATCCTGATACCTTACATATACCTTGGCAAGCTTCTCGTCAAACCCGAAGCTGTCCTCATTGGCGATAAGGTCCTCCGCACTTACAAGTGATGCCTTGAGGGAAGATATCCTGGAGACGATCCCCTTATAAAGGGCCTCGTGCATCTTGAACTCCTTGAGAATAGACCGGATCAGGCTGCAGGCGTCACCATCGTCGTAGATACAGAAATCCCTGCCATACCCCAGCTTATCTATCTCCCTTCTGAGTATCCTGCTTGAAAGGGAATGAAATGTGCCTATCCATAGGCCCTTCACGCTCTTTCCGGTAAGAGCCTCGACCCTCTCCTTCATCTCACCTGCTGCCTTGTTTGTGAAGGTCATGGCAAGTATTGATGAAGGGGAAACCTTGTGAACGTTTGAAAGATAGGCGAATCGGTGAGTTATAACCTTGGTCTTACCGCTGCCGGCACCTGCCAGAACGAGTAAAGGACCGCTTTTATGGGAAACTGCCTTCTTCTGCTGAGGATTCAAATCCTCAAGTAATACATTTTTTGTCATACCAGACCTCTTGCTTGCAACCAATACCGATCAGACGATATTGAGAAAAGCGGAATAAGGGGAATAATCCATTTTCAGTGTAATAAATTAGTATATCAGATTCTGCACATAAATTAACATCAGGGGGAAGCCCTATTCCACTGTAACGCTCTTTGCGAGGTTCCTTGGCTGGTCAACATTGCATTTCCTTAGAACAGCAATATGATACGCCAGAAGCTGAAGCGGTATGGCAAACAGCACCGGAGAGAGGTAGCTGCTGGTCTTGGGAACATACACTACATATGAGGCGTTATATGAGACCTTTGTATCGCCCTCAACTGCAACCGCGATCACCTTTCCACCCCTGCTCTTGGCCTCTTCTATGTTTGAGAGTATCTTCCCATAGATCTTTTCACTTTTGTCAGGAACAAGGGCAAGAACCGGCAGGTCTTTGTCTATAAGAGCTATGGGTCCGTGCTTCATCTCACCTGCAGGGTAACCCTCAGCATGTATGTATGATATCTCCTTCAACTTCAGAGCACCTTCAAGAGCTATCGGATAGTTTATACCCCTGCCCAGATAGAGAAAATCACTGACACGGAAGAATTTTTTAGCTATCTTCAGCACATCGGCGTCAAGCTTCAGTATCTGCTCCACCATCTCCGGAAGAAGAAGCATATCCTTTAACAGTTTCTTGACAGCCTTTACATTGATGCTGCCCTGAGCCTTAGAAAGCGCTATCGAAAACAGATATAAGGCTGTAAGCTGTGTAGTGAATGCTTTTGTAGAAGCAACTCCTATCTCAGGCCCTGAGTGAGTATAAAAGATGCCGTCAGCTTCCCGCGATGAGGTGCTTCCTATTACATTACATATGCTTAAGACCTTTGCTCCGCGCTTCTTTGCCTCACGCTGTGCGGCGATTGTATCCGCAGTCTCACCGGACTGTGTAATAACTATCACAAGAGTGTTCTTGGGTATTATAGGAGCCCTGTACCTGAACTCTGATGCTATATCAACCTCGCATGGTACATTGGCCATCTCCTCGATCATATATTTGCCTATAAGAGCGGCATGCCAGGATGTGCCGCATGCAACAAGAAAGACCTTGCTGAAGCGCTTCAGTTCAGCAGCCTTAAGCGAGAACTCCTCAAGATTAATCCCGCTTTTCTCAAGTGAAAACCTGCCCATTATAGTATCTGTAATTGCCTGAGGCTGCTCATATATCTCTTTAAGCATAAAATGTTTATATCCGCCTTTCTCAGCCATGGCAGGACTCCATGTGATCTTAGTTATCCTTTTCTTGAAGGATTTTTCACATACGCCGGATATTGAGACACCTTTGCCGGTGATTACAACAAGCTCGTCGTTCTCCAGGATTATCACATCACGAGTATGCTTAAGGAATGCGGGTATATCAGAGGCTATAAAGAACTCCCCCTTGCCAAGGCCGATAACAAGCGGGTTGTCCTTCTTAATGACTATTATCCTGTCAGGCTCGGCCTCACTCAGGATAGCGAGTGCATATGCGCCTTCAATATGCTTCAGCGCCTCTTTTGTTGCGCTCTCTATATCAAGCCCTTTTTTTGAGTAGCTGTATATAAGGTGGCATATGACCTCTGTGTCTGTCTCGGATGTGAACTTATGCCCCTTCTTCTTCAGTTTCTCTTTAAGTTCGTAGTAATTCTCAATAATGCCGTTATGAACAACAACAATACCGCCAACCCTGTGCGGGTGGGCATTCGCCTCGGACGGCTTACCGTGTGTAGCCCATCTGGTATGCCCTACACCCACAGCACTGCTGAGGCTCATTCCATTGATACATGACTCGAGCTTCTCTATCTTGCCCTCACAGCGCAGCACCTCTATCCTGCTGTCCTTTATATATGCAACACCGGCAGAATCATATCCCCTGTACTCAAGCTTCTTCAGAGAGCTTACAAGAAGGGGGATTGCATTCTTCTTTCCTATGTATCCGACTATTCCACACATAATATTTATTAATGATCAATCAGTAATTATTGACTATTGTTTCTTTTTTCTCTTTCCCCAGTTCTTGAGGTTCTGCTGCTTTGCCCTGCTTACTGCAAGTGCACCTTCGGGAACATCCCTTGTGACTGTTGTGCCTGCTCCTACATATGCGCCCCTGCCTATGGTTACAGGAGCAACAAGCTGTGTATCGCTTCCTATGAATGCCCCCGACTTTATAATAGTCTTATGTTTTTTCTCGCCATCATAGTTACATGTAATAGTTCCCGCCCCTATGTTAACACCATCTCCAACAACAGCGTCTCCCAGATAACTAAGGTGTGAGGCCTTTGCCCCATCTCCTATTTCAGATTTCTTTATCTCTACAAAGTTCCCGACCTTGGCGTTTTTGCCTATTATGCTTTGAGGCCTTATATGTGCCATAGGACCCACAGATGCACCCTTTCCGACCCGGCTCTCCTCTATCAGAGAATTGTCCTTCACAGTCACATCATCTAAAATTGTGCTGTCAACTATTCTGGAGCCGGGGTAGATAGTACAGTTCCTTCCTATTGACGTCCTGCCTTCAAGGTATGTGTTCGGGTATATGACCGAGTCCCTTCCTATTGCCACATGCGGGTGAACCACAGACCTGTCAGGATCGACAAAAGTGATCCCCTTCTTAAGCAGCCCCGAAATCACCCTTCTCTGAAAAATGCGTGACACCTCATAAAGATCCTGCCTGCTGTTAACCCCGAGTATATCCTCTGCAGGACAGCTGTATGTATCAACCCTCATGCCGGCCTTTGAAAGTATATTGATGAGATCTGTGAGGTAGTACTCGCCTGAAACAGAGTTCTTCTTTATCCTTTTAATATAGTCCAGAGCTTCATGCTTCATTGCGTAAACACCGCCGTTCAGTTCCTTGAAAAGCTTCTTCTCACTACTCGATGCATGCTTATCTTCAACTATCCCTGTCACAGCACCATCAGGGCCGCGAAGGGTTCTTCCATAGCCGGAGAGAGATTCATCTGTAAAGGAGAGGTATGAGAATGTGTTTTTGTATTTCTTGTGTTTCGCAAGGAAACCCTTCAGGGTCCTTGTGGTTATAAGCGGGCAGTCTCCGTTTAGCACAAGGACATGGCTACCCGGCTTTACCGCCTTTTTAGCGATCGAAAGTGCATTTCCTGTTCCGAGGAGCCGCTTCTGCAGAATAAATGAAAGGTCCCTTCCTGACAGATTCTTTTCAACACTGTCAGCGCCGTTGCCTATGACCACAACGATTTTTGAAGGATCAAGAGGCCTTACGGCATCCACAACATGCTGCAGCATCGGTATGCCGAGGACCTCATGAAGCACCTTCGGCTTTTGTGATCTCATTCTCTTTCCGAGGCCTGCAGCAAGGATGATAACAGAAAGGTTCATTTACTTATCTTAATGTTTTGCATTGATGATTTCAATTGAGGAAGGCTCTACCTGCTTCTGTGAGATTCAAAAAGTATCTCTTCCACCATCTGGCAAAGCACATGGCCAAGTGTTATATGCGTCTCCTGGATGCGGGGCGTATCACTGGACGGAACAGCAAGCACATGGTCTGCAACTGAATCAAGCTGGCTTCCTTTTTCACCGGTAAATACGATCGTCTTGAGGCCCCTGCTCTTTGCCGCTTCTATAGCCTTAACGACATTTGGCGAGTTTCCGCTTGTGCTGATACCAATGACAACATCTCCCTCCTGGGCATGGGCCTTAAGCTGCCTGACAAAGATATCAGTAAAACCGTAATCATTTGCAACTGCTGTCAGTATGGCCATGTCAGTATTTAATGCTATTGCAGGAAGTGCCGGCCTCTCCATCTTAAACCTGCCGACAAATTCCGCAGCTATATGGGAGGCATCCGTTGAACTGCCGCCATTGCCGAATATGAGAAGTTTGCCGCCGCTGTTAAATGTATCAGCTACAATATTTGACACCTTAATGACAGCATCAATGTTCTCCTTTATGAACTTATCTTTAACTGCAGCGCTATCTTCAAACGCCTTTAGTATCTTCTTCTTCATTTACTGTTTTCGTCCTCTTGAGAGTTGTTGAAAGAATTTTCAGCAGCTACCTTCTCGTCAGGGGTTATAAGAACCGGCTCCCCTTTTCTGCCACAGCCAGCTAAGGTGGCAAGGAGCAGAAGAGCGCTTAAAAAGACCACAAAAGAAGAAAGGCCGTGTCTCTCTGACTTCATCGTCTTCCTTTTAGTTTTTTGATGCGGGCCTTAACATTCTTTCCTGATGTGCCGCCTGCAGTCCTTTTATTAGCTATTGAAGATGAGACAGATATATAGTTGAAGATATCTTTACCTATAAGCTTTGAAAAGGCTTTTAATTCCTTAAGCTCAAGTTCGTCTATCCTCCTGCCGCTCTCCACACATAATCTTACTATCCTTCCTGTAACACCATGCGACTCCCTGAAGGGCATGCCTTTCTTCACAAGGTACTCAGCAACATCAGTTGCTGTCAGGTAGCCACCCTCAGTGCCCTTCTCCATCGCCTTCTTATTGAACTTAAGCTTAGGCAGCATCTTTACAAGTATATTAAGGCATGCACTTACAGTATCAGCAGCATCAAAGAGAGGTTCCTTATCCTCCTGCATGTCCCTGTTGTACGCTAATGGAAGCCCTTTCATTACAGTGAGGATAGATACAAGATCACCAAATACCCTGCCGCTCTTCCCTCTTATTAATTCCAGAACGTCTGGGTTCTTCTTCTGAGGCATAATGCTTGAGCCTGTTGAAAATGCATCCGGCAGTTCTACAAATCCAAACTCATCACTGTTCCATAAGACTATCTCTTCAGCCAACCTCGATAGATGCACCATTATCATGCTGGACACAGATATGAACTCGATAACAAAGTCCCTGTCAGATACGGCATCCATGCTGTTTTCAGATATTTTGGGAAACTTAAGAAGCCGCGCAACATACTTTCTATCAATAGGGAGTGTTGTTCCTGCAAGCGCCGCTGATCCCAGAGGGAGGACATTGACCCTGCTGCGGCATTCTTCAAGCCTCTCAATGTCGCGCGCAAGCATATCATAGTACGCAAGCAGGTGGTGAGACAGCAGTACAGGCTGCGCCTTCTGAAGGTGAGTATATCCCGGCATGATAGTATCAGAGTGTTTATCCGCAACCTTTACTATAGCCTTCTGCAGGCCTTTTGCAAGCTTAAGAATATCGCCTATCTCATCCCTCATAAATAGCCTGAGGTCAAGCGCCACCTGGTCATTACGGCTCCTTGCAGCATGAACCTTGCCCCCTACAGGCCCGACCTTCTTAATAAGAGCGCTCTCTATGTTCATATGTACATCTTCAAGTTCGCTCTTGAACCTGAACTTGCCGCTCTCTATATCATCCCTTATTGCATTGAGTCCATTCAGGATGGTCCTGGTATCTTTTGCAGAGAGTATCTTCTGCTTACCAAGCATCTTTGCATGCGCTATGCTTCCCTCAATGTCATATCTCCAGAGGCGCACATCAAATGGCAGAGAACAGGTGAACTCTTCGACCAACTCTTCCGTAGCTTCCTTAAACCTTCCTGACCATAGTTTCTTCATAAAAATAAGGATAAAACTAAAACCAGACTCTCGTCAAGCATTGTTATGGTTCTTACTATTTATTCTGGTAAATATTTCTTTTATAAAATCTCCCCTTACCCCTCTTTGCCAAAGAGGGGATATTATTGTCCACTTTGTGCCTTTGTGACTTATGCCTGTTTTGTTATATGATTTCATTATGAAAGTTACAGGACTTGGACAGTGCGCCATTGACCACCTTTTTATAGTTGATTCATTTCCAGTGTCTGATACCAAAAAGGAGGTTCAGGAGTGGACGATACAGGGTGGCGGCCCTGTTGCAACAGCGCTTGTAAGCCTCGCCAAACTTGGGGTCAGTTGTGATTATCATGGGATTATCGGAGATGATGAAGCCGGGGAGAAGATAGAGGCGGCACTGCAGGAAGAAGGAATTAATGTTGACGGGCTCCTGAGACGCAGCGATTCTGACTCACAGGCGGCATTTATCCTTGTAGAGAAGGAGAACGGCAAGCGAACCATCTTCTGGAAGCGCCCGTCGGCAGAAGCATTAAACCCTTCTGAATTGCCGTCCGATTTTCTTGAAGATGCCGATTTCCTGCTGCTTGACGGGCTTATGAGCGAGACATCTCTTTATGCCGCAAAAAAAGCGGCTGAGATGAATATCCCTGTAATGCTTGATGCCGGGCGGGTACGCGAAGGAATGATAGAGCTTGCACATATGTCTGATCATCTTGTCTGTTCCGAGGAGTTTGCAAGGGGGTTTGCAGGCACTGAAGATAACTTCGATCCTGACAAAGCCATCCTTAAGATGAAGGTTTTCAATGCGGTTTCAGTAACGATAACCCTTGGCGAGCATGGCAGTATAACGATGTGCAATGATGAGATCTTTCACACACCGGCATTTATTGTAGATGTAGTTGATACGACCGGAGCAGGAGATGTATTTCACGGAGGATATATTTACGGCCTTCTTCAGAGATGGGAGATAAAAGAAGTCGTACGCTTCGCAGCCGCCTTTGCAGCGCTTAAATGCAGAAAACTTGGAGGAAGGGCTGGAATACCATCTCTGGATGAAACAATGTCATTATTGGATAATAAAGATTGAAGTGAACCAGCAACTTTTATTAAAGATTAATTCTTTTCAGTATACAGACTATCAAGCGGGCTTTGAGGAGCTTTTGTTATGTCTCTTATTACATGAGTATAAATCATGGTTGTTTCAACACTCTTGTGGCCCATAAGTGTCTGTATCTCCCTTATATTCACTCCGTTCATTAACAAGTGAGTTGCAAAACTGTGCCTGAGAGCATGAACAGAAACATGTTTCATGATCCCTACTCTTTTAACAGCTCTCTTTAATGTATTCTGAATGGTCTTGCCGCTCATATGAAAACGTTGAACCTTACCGCTTCTTGGGTCTACAGATAGTCTTGATGAAGGAAACACATATTGCCAGTGCCATTCATTTGCTGCATTTGGGTATTTACGACCAAGCGCATCAGGCAGGTAAACTTCACCATGTCCCGTTTCAAGGTCTTTCTTGTGCAGATTTTGAACTTTTTCCAAATGCTGTTTTAATAACACATGGACTGATTCAGGCAAAACAGTGGCCCTATCCTTGTCACCTTTACCATTTCTAATAAATATAAGGTTTGAACTAAAATCAATATCCTTGACTCTCAACCGGGCGACTTCCATAAGTCGCATCCCTGAACCATATAGCAATTGAAGAACGAGAAGAGGCTGTCCTTCTACATGTTTAAACAACTTCTGCACCTCATTAACAGAAAGAACAACCGGGAGTCTTTGCCCGCGTTTTGCCCTGACGGTCTTCTGCAAATCCTTAAGATCAGCCTTAAGCACATTACGAAAAAGAAAGAGTATTGAATTAAACGCCTGATTCTGGGTAGAAGCTGATACTCTCCTTTGCAGAGCAAGATAGCTCAGATAATCTCTTACGTCTTCAGACTCAACAGCTACATTATTAATATCTTTCTTTTTGATTTTAAGAAGATAGTCATAGAATCTTCTTGACCAGTTCACATAAGTGCGTTCAGTTGCATAAGCATAACGCCTTATGCGAATTGCCTTACGCATCTCATTAAGTATAATTTGCACATCGGGGTATTTCTTCCCATCTTTTGATAAGTTCTGCAAGATGGATGAAGTATCACCAACAAGAAAATGATCAATATATAATCTTAAAGCATCATCGGCCTGACGAATTTGCCAGTCAGTGATCTTATCTTGTTTATTTAAATGAGTGATAAATTTCTCAATCTTCAAATCTCTACTTAGATTCTCATTGTTGTTTGAAAAAGCCAGAAACCTGCTCACCCAATAGGCATAATAAGACAAATATTTTTCCTGCACAAGCCCTCTTGAACCCAGAAACTTCTGAAAGTCAGGTAATACATCTTTGCGCATAATAACCTCCCCCATATCAAAAACCCCATGCTATACGAAATTCCCATATCAGGATATTAAAGGGCAAACACGAAAAAATCCAGTTAACTTGTTAACTATAAAGGGATTATTTACACTTGACTGATTAACACTTAATCACTATACTGAGGTGATATTGGATTAACAGGAAGTTCGTATATTAATTGTTATCTATAAATAAATATGAATAAGTCTGATTACCTACAAGCAAAAACATTCATTTATTCTGATATTCAAAGAGAAATTAATTTAGCATATGCATCACAGCATAGAATTAATAAATTATTATTGAAAATGCTAATCAGTAATTCCGGCGGAGCCAACTATATGACTGCTTTAGCTCTTCTCTCATATACTGAGTTTGCTGGAAAAATTAAATTCAAAAACAA